>Ga0078972_1000393_pt1 | contig 180541 bp, 183 predicted proteins | sample YelNatPaOPGAMG01_FD_67568 | JGI IMG/M metagenome (GOLD analysis project Ga0078972, IMG submission 67568) | Hot spring thermophilic microbial communities from Obsidian Pool, Yellowstone National Park, USA - OP-RAMG-01 (SPADES assembly) (version 2) | ecosystem: Environmental > Aquatic > Thermal... | reverse complement strand
GTCGGTAGAGCAGCGGACTTTTAATCCGTTGGTCGCGTGTTCGAGTCACGCACGACCCACCAGCCCCGATGCGGGTTGTTAGCTCAGTTGGTAGAGCAGCGGACTCTTAATCCGTAGGTCGACAGTTCGAGCCTGTCACAACCCACCAATAAATCAAGCACTTAGCCCACTTTCACCGGTGGGCTTTTTGCTTTCTGGGGCACTGGCGGGGCACTCAGAGACAAAATCACGCAACACACAGCAGCACAAGAGCCGGGAAGATGCAGACCTCAACCCGGTTTTTTTTCGCCCGTCACTGCCCCATCAGTGCCCCATTTTTCCGAGCAACTGCCCCATCAGTGCCCCATTGAAAAATTGAACGACTGCATGTCATTGTTTTTATTGTTATTTATCGTGGAGAACAACGGATAGCCTATCTGGTGTTGCCTTTTGTCGCCCCTTTTTGTACGCTGCGAACCACGGCAACACACGGCGGCAATCATGGCGAATATCGAAAAGCGCGAAGGCGAACAAGGCATCACTTACCGGGTGAAAGTCCGATTGAAGGGATACCCGACACAGACGGCAACATTCGAGCGATTGACCGATGCGCGGAGATGGGCGCAGCACACTGAAGCGGCAATCCGTGAAGGGCGTCACTTCGCTGGCACGGTTGCGAAGCGCACCACGCTGGCCGATGTGATCGACCGATTCAAGCGTGAAAAGCTGCCCAGTCTCAACGGACAAGCCGACCGCCTGCGCTATCTCAACTTCTGGACACAGGAGCTTGGAGCCTATGCACTTGCCGATCTGACGGCGGCGCGCATCAACGAAGCCATGCACAAGCTGGCAACAACGCCCAGCGAGCGAACTCACAAGGCCCGCAGCGCGGCAACCCTGGGGCAGTATCGGCAGGCCCTCAATGGCGTGCTGGCGCTGTGTGAACGCGAGTGGGAACTGATTGAGGTCTCCCCCATGAAGCGCGTGGGCAAGCCGAAGTTACCCGGCGGACGTGTTCGTTACCTCAGCGACACCGAGCGAGAAAGACTGCTTGCTGAATGCAGAGCATCGACCAGTGCCGACCTCTACCCCGCCGTCATTCTGGCGCTGACCACAGGCGCACGTCAGGCGGAAATCATGGGCGCGAAGTGGGCACAGGTTGATCTGCACCGCCGCGTGCTGATTCTTGAGACAACCAAGAACGGAGAACGGCGCGCACTGCCCTTAGCAGCGCCAGCCATTACCGTGCTGCAAGCGCGTGTTCGTCGGATCGACACCGATCTGATCTTCCCCGGAAAGAACCCGCAGCAGCCGATTGACCTACGCAAGCCGTGGGAAACCGCTCTCAAGCGTGCAGGTATTGAGGATTTTCACTGGCATGACCTGCGACACACCGCCGCGAGTTATCTCGCCATGTCTGGCGCGAGTCTGGCTGAAATCGCGGAAATTCTCGGACACAAGACCTTGCAGATGGTGAAGCGATATTCCCACTTGTCGCATGACCATGTGGCGAGCGTAGCCGACCGCATGGCCGCTAAATACTTTCAGGGGTGATGAATGACAAAACCGAAATTCGCGGAATGGTTGGAAAACCCGAGCGCCTACCCGGTTCCAGATTCGATTAAGCGGATCGTGGAAGTCGGCATCCAAACCTCCCCCCACATCAAATCCGCCATGAATTCGCCGTTCTGGATGGATATGGCACGCAGCTTTCAAGCCTTGGCTGAGGCACGGCAAGAAGCCGAACACCTTTCCAGGATGATCCATTCCGAAGATGAAGGGATTGGCTCCATTCAAAAGTACATCGAGAGCCACCCGATAGACGCGCACGTTCTGGCGAATCTGATCGGGATAGAGCGCGGCCTATCAGAAAGCGCCCTTGAAAAGTCCTTGCGCAAGGCGCGAACCGCCGCAGCAGTCGAGGCAAAGAAAGCTCAGAGGGCAGAGACCGAGCGCATAGTGATTGCGCTCGCAGAACCATACCGCAGAACCCGTAGCAAGGCGAATACAGCGGCAATCGTGCAGCGTGAATTGCAAAAACAAAATCGCAAACTGAACAGGAAGTACATCGAGGAAATTTTTACCGCAAACTACCCTGGAAAATCCTGGAAGGAATAACCAACTATCGACGGTAGTAGGGCACCAATATCCAACTATCGACGGTAGTAGGTTACTTTCTGGCGCATGTAAGTAGAAATTGCGGCGCCTGATTTCTACGATTCGCACCAAGCTGCAAACAGCAGCGATGTTTAACGCAACATCAAAAGGTGCGATTTATGCAAACAAATCACGAATCAGTCCGCTTCGTTACCGTGGGCGATCTGCCTAAGCACGAGCCAGCTTTCAGGATAGGCGGCGTGCGGCATATTCTCTTCCACCGCGGCGATGATCTGGAAAAGGTCGGCATCGTTTGCCGCGTCGGTCGAAAAATCCTGATTGATCTGCCCAGATTCCGAGAGTGGGTTTCAGCGGGCGGCGCGCGCAACATTACAGGGGCCAAATAATGATGCGCGGCCCAAAAGAAAACGCCGCGACCCCGGCAAGGGCCAACGGCGGCATACGAAGCTGCGAGAAGCGTTCTCATTATAACTTGACGGCATCACAGCGGCAACGCGCCGCGATGGTCACACCCGATCCCGTGGCCGGGTTGCTTGACGCGATGCTGAGTGCAGGCATTCGCCCGGTTGATCCTTGCGCAATCGTTGCCGACGGCGTGCTGCGCCGATTCGACGTTGAAGGCGACAAGCGCGGCAGTCGCAACGGATGGGCTGTGCTGCATCGGGATTATGGCGCAGGCGGATCGTGGAAATCCGGCGTGTCCTGCACCTGGAGCGCGACGCGCACCGACCGAATGACTCGGCAGGAAAAAGACCGGTTCTATCGGCAGATGCGCGAAACCAAAGCCGAAGCGCAGCGCCAGCGTGAGGCCGAACAGCGAGCCGCAGCCGAGCGAGCATCGATGCTTTGGACGCAGGCACGGCCCGCAACGCCCGATCATCCCTACCTGGTCAAGAAGCGCATTCACCCTGGCAACGCCCGTCAACAAGGCGACCTGCTGGTGCTGCGCATCGAGGACATCGACGGCAACATCCGATCCCTGCAATACATCGCAGCCGACGGCACTAAGAAGCTGCTGACGGGCGGGCAAAAACGAGGCCACTTCATCATCGTGCAGGGTGGACAGCCTGCTGATCTGATCGTGATAGCCGAGGGTTTTGCAACGGCAATGACCGCCGCATCACAGTTCCCCGGCGCGGCAGTTCTGGCCGCAATCGACTGCGGAAATCTTGAGTCCGTCGCGCTGGCGATTCGGGCGAAGTATCCCGCTGCCCAGATCGTGATCGTTGCCGATGACGACCGCCTGACCCCCGGTAATCCGGGACTGACCAAAGCCCGCGCAGCCGCCGCTGCGGTTCACGGCAAGCTGGTGCGCCCGGTCTGGCCGGAGGGCGCACCTGAGAGCTTGACCGACCTCAACGATTTGGCCGTGTTTATGGAGGTGTCGGCATGAGCGCGCTACCGCTACTGATGGCTGTAGAGCAGCCCTACTCGGAGGCCACCGACGCCGATGCGCCTGCCGAACCCTGGCTGACCGTATCAGAAGAACTTGAACGACAACCCGCCCCGGTGCCTTGGCTTGTTCGTGACTGGCTACCTGCCAATGCCCTCGTTTTGCTTCACGGCCCATCGGGTGGCGGGAAAACATTTGTAGTCCTGGACTGGGCCTTGCGCATGTCCAGCGGCATGGATGAATGGCATGGGCACAAGGTGAAGCCCGGTGCTGTGGTCTATCTAGCAGGCGAAGGGCACCACGGGATGAAGGGCCGCATCGCAGCATGGCGGCATCATCATCAGGTGAAAGGGCCTTTTGCGCTTTGGGTGTCCAAAAGCGCGTGCGACCTTGACGCGCCGCAGGGCTATGCAATGGCCGCTAGGGAAATCCGGAAGATTGGCACCGCCCCGCAGCTGATCGTTGTCGATACCTTGCACCGCTTCCTTGCTGGCGACGAAAACCGCCCGCAGGATGCAAAAAGCATGATTGATTCATGCGCGATGCTCACGCAGGAATTCAACTGCGCCGTGATCTTGGTGCATCACACCGGCCTGGCTGAAGGCGCGCAGACCCGCGCACGCGGGTCTTCAGCATGGAAGGCCGCTGCGGACGTCGAGATCAACATCAGCGCGGGCAAGGATGGGCCTATCCAGATCGCGCATCTCAAAGCCAAGGATAGCGAGCCTGCAAAGCCTGTCTTCGTCGAGCTTCAGCAAGTCATTATTCCCGGATGGTTTGATGACGATCATCAGCCTGTTACATCAGCGGTCGTAATCGAAGCAGCCGCGCCTGTGGCTGCTAAAAAGGAAAGCAAGGCAGGGGAGCATCGCAAGGTGTTTGAAAACGCTTGGTGGGCTTCTGGAGCCGAAGAGCGCAATGGCGCGCCGTATGTCAGCCGTTCGGCGATGCTTGATTATCTCAAGGGGCACCTGGGATATACGCCAAAAACTGCGGAGATTTACGTCAGGCCAAGTTCAAAAGGGAAGCTGATCCACGATCTGCTTGTAGCCGAGATCATTGCGGCCTTTGAACATGGCTGGATTGTCATCGACCCTGTGCAGGCTAGCGCCATGCTGATGCGCAAATCGGCTGGCTGACAGTGGAAAACGCAACACCGCAACGCAGCGCAAAAAAGCGCAATTTTGTTGCGGGGGGCAAGGCGACGCGGCCGCAACGCAACGCAACCGCCTTATTTAATAAGGCGTTGCGAAAGTTGCGCGCCCGTTGCGGCAGGCCCATATCGAACAAATCCACAAAGAAAGGTCACATGAACAAAATCAGAAACACCCCGCAGAAAGCCATAGAAGGCTCTCAGGGCGTTTTTCAGACCGCAGGCAAGGGGGTAGTAGCCACTGACGCACGGAAACCCGCCACAGCCCGGTTTTCAACCACGGAGTTAAACCACGATGAAGCCTGACCCCGCCCTGACCCGCGCCATTGCCGAGCACGCGAGCTTGGACGTGGCAATCCCGCGCAGCGAAGCCGACCCCGTGACCGAAACCCGGCAAGTGCTTGACGATCTGCGCCATGCCGCCGCCGCCCTGATCCAGCGATGGAGCGCAGCGCACCCAGCCGAGGCTGCTACAGCCCCGCAGAGCGGTTTGCAGTCCGCAGGCGATGGGTGGTTAGGAAAATAGGGGTCTCGCCCGTGAGGCGCGGGGCGGTTACGAATACCTGAGAAAACCTGAGATTGCGGGTTCCCAGCGCCGTGAGGCGCGGGCGGGCAACAGTTCCTAGCCAAAACTAGCCTAGCGGTGTTCCCCCCGCCCATGAGGCGCGGGGTGTTAGCTTTTGTCAACGCTCACCGCGCCATTCGTTGATGCAGCGCCCATGACCCGCCCCAGCCGAATTTTTCCCGGCTATAAAAAAGATGCTTCATCGCCCGCTGGCGCTGACCGCCGGGTATCGTGATGCGCACATGCCCGGCCATTCCCGCCAAAACCCTACACAGCCCCTACATGAGCGCCGCGCAACAAAAAGCCCAGCGCGTGAGGCTGGGCTAAGTGCTTGATTTTATTGGTAGGCCGTGCAGGACTTGAACCTGCGACCAAAGGATTATGAGTCCTCTGCTCTGACCAACTGAGCTAACGGCCCGAATGAGTGGTTGCACTGCAGCGGTGCAAAGCAAGCTTGATAGTTTAGCGGGAGCAGGCTGGGCGAGGGTGCGGTTTGATGCTGGCGGATGCCTTAGGTTGCCATGAAACCGTGACTGTTATTGATTGACAATCATTCTCAACAAAAGCATGATGCAATCTATTCTCAAAACACAATCGACAGCGCCTGCCATGTTCGTCTGCCTCTGCCACAATGTCACCGACGGTCAAATCCGGCAGACCATGCGCGAGCGCGGCTTCGTCAGCTTGCGCGAGGTTCGGGAGCATTTGGGAGTTGGTTCGCAGTGTGGTCGCTGTGCGCAGTGCGCCCGGCAGGTCATTGCCACTGAGCTTGAACGGCAGTGTGCTGTCCAAAGCGGCCGACGTTGCATGCCGATCGCGGTAGCGGCCTGACCAAAGCCAGATGACGGCGATCTTTCGCTCTCGCTTGTTTTCGCCGTTTGCGTGCCGAGGCGGCAGACGAATTTCTTAACAACACGCGGGCAGGCGGGCTGCTACTCTTTCTTGTATCTGCTCCCAGGGCGTGCGCGCTGGGCCTGCGCCAGCAGTGATCCACAAACCAACGAGAGATTGCCATGAAGGGTGATGTGAAGGTGTTGCAGTTCCTGAACAAGGCGCTGAAGGTTGAGCTCACAGCGATCAATCAGTATTTTCTCCATGCCCGCATGCATCAAAACTGGGGTCTGGAGGCGCTGGGGGCGCATGAATACAAGGAGTCCATCGAGGAGATGAGACATGCAGACAAGCTGATCAAGCGCATCCTATTTCTCGAAGGTCTGCCCAATCTGCAGGATCTGGCCAAGCTGCATATCGGAGAAAACGTCTCCGAGTGCCTGGAATGCGACCTGAAGCTGGAGCTTGATGGTCGCGCGCTGTATGTCGAGGCGATTGCGCATTGCGAGTCGGTGCGCGATTTCGTCTCGCGCGACATTCTCTGCGACATCCTGGACGATACCGAGGAGCACATCGACTACCTCGAAACCCAGATCCAGTTGCTCAAGAGTATGGGGCTGCATAACTATCTGCAGACGGCCGCGGGTGAAATGCATGGGGATTGACCATCCCCCGGGGCGGTTCGCCGACCCGGCTCCTGAGGGGGGCAAGGACACCTGGTTCGGCCTGGTGTTTCCTTGGAAGGCGTTGCTTGCCGCGCGGCAGGGCTGACATGCAGGAGACAGCCACCTCCGCAGCGGAATCGGCGGCCGATGTCGCTGCCGACCCGCCCGTCAGCCGCGCGCAGTTCGTGCAATTGTTTTCGGCGGTGATGTTGCCGATCTTTCTGGCCGCGGTCGATCAGACCCTGCTGGCCACGGCAACGCCAGCAATCGCCCGCGAACTCGGTGACTTCCGCGACAGCGCCTGGATCGCGGTGGGCTATTTGCTCGCCTCCACCATCATGGCGCCGCTTTATGGCCGATTTGGCGACCGCTATGGCCGCCGCGATGCGCTGGTGGCCGCGCTGGGCTTGTTTGCCCTGGGCTCTTTGGCATGCGCCGTCAGCCAGGGCATGTGGTGGCTGATCGGGGCACGTATGCTGCAGGGCCTGGGCGGCGGCGGTTTGATGGTGATGAGTCAGGCGCTGATTGGCGAGGTGGTTGCGCCACGGCAAAGGCCTCGATTTCAGGCCTATTTCGGCGTTGTGTTCGTTCTTGCCAGCGTCACGGGCCCGGTGCTGGGTGGACTGGTGGTCAGCAGTTTCAGCTGGCGGTGGTTATTCATCGCCAATCTGCCGCTTGCAGCATGGGCCGTCTCGCGCGTGCTGCGGCTGCCTGCGAGCCCACGCCACGCCCTGCCTGGACAGACGCACGATGCCCTGGGTGTGTTGCTGTTCGCGGCTTCGGCTTCCATTGCACTGCTCTGGCTCACGCTGGCCGGACATCGCTTTGCCTGGGTGTCTCTCCCGAGCGTGCTGATGGTGGGCGCAGCACTGCTGTTCGGCGGGGTATTGGTGCGGCGGGAGCGGCAGCACGCGCATCCCTTCCTGCCGGTGGATCTGCTGCGACAGCCCGCTATCGCTTGGACTGCCGTGACCATGGTGCTGTTCGCAGCCGGCCTCTTTGCGCTGGTGTTCTTCATGCCGGTCTATCTGCAGCTTGGGCATGGAGCGGGCGCTGCGCATGCGGGCCTGCTGCTGCTGCCACTCACCGGCGGTCTGGTGCTGGGCGCCAACATCACGGGGCGACTGGTGGGCAGGACAGGGCGGCCCGATGTGCCGGCGCGGTGGGGTCTGGGTGTGGCAGCGTGCGCGTTATTTCTGCTGGGCGTGCTGCCTGTAGCCCCGTTCATCGTCGGTGCGCTGGGCGTGACAGCGGGGCTGGGGTTCGGTACCGTGATGCCGACGTCGCAACTGGTGGTACAGACGCTGGCCGGACGCGCCCGGCTGGGGGCGGCAGCGGCCACGGTCTCCTTGGCGCGATCGACAGGGGCTTCGGTCGGCACGGCGTTGTTCGGCGCCCTGGTATTCGGCATGACGTCCAATAACGATTTGCAGGCCGCGTTGCACGCCACAGACGCAAGCGCAACGCTGCAGGTCATTCACGCGTTTCGCATCGCCTTCATCAGTGCCGCAGGCGTGAGTCTGCTCGCCGCCTGGACATCCACCCGCGTGCCGCGCGTGACTCTTTGAACATCCCGGAGGCAGAATGCGGCAATCTGTCATTTCAATCCCACCCAGTCAGCCGCCATGCACGACCTCGATACGCTCTCTCGCCACGCCATTTCTGGCCAACTCCACTTTCGCAGCACTCCAGCCGGTCTCCTCTTTGCGGAGATCGACAACCCGGCAGGCACGGCCACGGTCTGTCTGCAGGGCGCACACCTCACGACCTTTCGCCCCAAGGCGCAGCCCGAACCGGTGGTCTGGGTGTCCGAAGCTTCGCGCTATCTGCCGGGCAAGTCCATCCGAGGCGGCGTGCCGGTATGCTGGCCCTGGTTCGGCGCGCACTCCAGTGAGAGCAGCTTTCCCGCACATGGCTTTGCCCGTACCGTGCCGTGGGACGTAGTGGACAGTGGCGCATCGCACGGCGCGACCCACATCACCTTGCGTCTGCGGAGCTCGGACACCACGCATGCCCAGTGGCCGCACGAGACGCCCGTCACACTGCGCATCACCGCGGGAGACGCGCTGGAGATGGAGCTGATCACGCACAACGCCACCGCGCAGGTGCTGCCATTGAGCGAAGCGCTGCACACCTACTTCCAGATTGGCGACATCGCTGAGGTTGAACTGCACGGCCTGGACGGCTGCACCTATCTCGACAAGACCGACGGTTTTGCGCGCAAGCGGCAGCAGGGCGCGGTGCGTTTTTCTGCCGAAACCGACCGGGTGTATGTCGACACCGAAAGCGTCTGCGTCATCCACGACCCGCAGCTGCAGCGTCGCATTCGCATCGACAAGCAAGGCAGCGCTTCCACCGTGGTGTGGACGCCGTGGGCCGACAAGGCTGCGGCGATGGGCGATTTCACCGTGCATGGCTGGCGCAACATGCTGTGTGTGGAGTCGGCCAACACGGCCGACAACGCCCTGACCCTGCAGCCCGGCGAAACCCACACGCTGCGGGTGCGCTACAGCGCCGAGGTGCTGTGATCAGCGCGGCGGCTGCGCATCCGCCCGAACCCAGCGCGCGGCCTTTTCCGCAATCATCAGCGTCGGGCTGTTGATGTTGCCGCTGGGAATGATCGGCATTACGCCAGCGTCCACCACACGCAGCCCGGCCACCACGCCGCCGCGTCCGTCGCGCACCCGCAGTCGGGCATCCACCACGGCGTGCGGGTCATCGGCGCGGCCCATCGCCGTTGTGCCGACGGGGTGAAAAATGGTGGTGGCGATGTCGCCGGCCAGGCGGGCGAGTTCGGCATCGGTCTGAAACTGCGTGCCCGGTTTGAACTCCTCCGGCGAGTAGCGTGCCAGCGCCGGTTGCGCCACGATGCGGCGGGTCAGGCGCAGGCTGTCTGCCGCCACCTGGCGATCCTCGTCGGTGCTGAGGTAATGGGGTGCAATGGCCGGTGCGTCGGCAAAGCGCGGGCTCTTGATCCGCACCGTTCCCCGGCTGCCGGGGTTCAGATTGCACACGCTGGCGGTGAACGCGTCGAAACTGTGCAACGGCTCGCCGAAGGCATCCAGGCTCAGCGGCTGCACGTGGTACTGGATGTTGGGGTGCGTGTACTGCGCGCTGCTGCGGGTCAACACGCCGAGCTGACTGGGCGCCATGCTCATCGGCCCGCTGCGCCGCAGGGCGTATTCCAGACCGATCATCGCCTTGCCCCAGCTGGACGCGGCGCGGGTGTTGAGCGTGCGCGTGCCCTGCACCTTGAACACGGCGCGGATCTGCAGATGATCCTGCAGATTGGCGCCCACGCCCGGCAGGTCGATCAATGGTGTGATGCCGTGCTCCCGCAACAGCGCTGCGGGCCCCACGCCCGAAAGTTGCAGGATCTGCGGCGAGCCGATGGCACCCGCGCTGAGGAGGACTTCGCCCGTGGCGCGCGCGGTCACCATCTCCTGACCGGTCCAGACCTGCACGCCGGTGCAGCGCAGGCTGCCGTCCGGCTGCGTGTCGATCAGCAGCCGGGCGACCTGCGCCGAAGTCCAGAGCTCGAAATTGCTGCGGCCGAAGCAGGTCGGGCGCAAAAAGGCCTTGGCCGTGTTCCAGCGCCAGCCGCCTTTCTGGTTGACCTCGAAATAGCTCACGCCCTCGTTGCTGCCACGGTTAAAGTCGTCGGTGGCGGGTATGCCGGCCTGTTGCGCCGCCTGGGCGAAGGCGTCGAGAATGTCCCAGCGCAGACGTTGCTTTTCAACCCGCCATTCGCCGCCGTGGCCGTGCAGCGCGGCAAACGCCGGGTCGGCGGCGCGGTCCGCGCCGGGGTCCCGCCGCCAGTGATTCTCGTGGGTGATGAAGTCGGGCAGACAGGCGTCCCAGCGCCAGGACTCGTCGCCAGTGAGGTCGGCCCAGGCGTCGTAATCGCGCGCCTGGCCGCGCATGTAGATCATGCCGTTGATGCTGCTGCAGCCACCCAGCACCTTGCCGCGCGGGTAACGCAGGCTGCGGCCGTTCAACCCGGCGTCGGGCTCGGTGCGGTAGAGCCAGTCGGTGCGCGGGTTGCCGATGCAGTAGAGATAGCCCACCGGAATGTGGATCCAGTGGTAATCGTCCTTGCGGCCCGCTTCGATCAGCAGCACACGTTTGGTGGGATCGGCGCTCAGGCGGTTGGCCAGCAGGCTGCCCGCGGTGCCCGCGCCGATGATGATGTAGTCGAAGGTGGTGTCACTCATGGTGACGGCATGATCGCACGGCGCTCCCAGCCTGTCCTACTTCGCCGTCGGCATGACGAACTCGGCGCCCTTGGGCGTGCTCTCAGGCCAGCGCTGCATGATGCTCTTTTGCTTGGTGTAAAAGCGCACGCCTTCCTCACCGTAGGCGTGCATGTCGCCGAACAGGCTGGCCTTCCAGCCGCCGAAGCCGTGCCAGGCCATCGGCACGGGAATGGGCACGTTAATGCCTACCATGCCAGCCTGCACGCGGCGGCCGAATTCGCGTGCGATGTGGCCGTCGCGGGTGAAGCAGGCCACGCCGTTGCCGTAGGCGTGGGCGTTGACCAGATCAAGCGCGGCGGCGAAGTCGGGCACGCGCACGCAGCTCAGCACCGGGCCGAAGATTTCCTCCTGGTAGATGCGCATCTCAGGGGTCACGTGGTCGAACAACGTGCCACCGAGCCAGAAGCCGCCGTCGTGTCCGGCAACAGTCTGGGTTCTCCCATCCACCAGCAGACGGGCACCCTGCGCCACGCCGGAGTCGATCATGGCGGTGATGCGTGCGCGCGCCGCGGCGGTGACGATGGGGCCCATCTCCGCGTCGAGCTCCATGCCGTTCTTGATCTTCAACGCCTTGGTGCGCTCGATCAGCCGCGGCATGATGTGATCGGCGACATCACCCACCAGCACACCCACCGAAATGGCCATGCAGCGCTCACCCGCCGAGCCGAAGGCACTGCCGATCAGCGCATCGACGACTTGGTCGAGGTCGGCGTCGGGCATGACGACCATATGGTTCTTGGCGCCGCCCAGCGCCTGCACCCGCTTGCCGTGTCGTGCGGCTTCCTGCGCAATGTGATGGGCCACTGGGGTCGAGCCAACGAAGCTGATGGCCTTCACATCCGGGTGCTCCAGCAGCGCGTCCACTGCCACCTTGTCGCCCTGCACCACATTGAACACGCCGTCGGGTAGACCGGCCTGCTTGAGCAAATCGGCCATCAGCAGGCTGGGTGAAGGGTCGAGCGGGCTCGGCTTGAGCACGAAGGTGTTGCCCGCGGCAATGGCCAGCGGGAACATCCACAGCGGCACCATGCAGGGAAAGTTGAACGGTGTGACCCCGGCGACGACGCCCAGCGGCTGGCGCAGCGTCCAGTTGTCGATGGCGGTGGAGACCTGCTCGGTGTAGTCGCCCTTGAGCAGTTGCGGGATGCCGCAGGCGAACTCAACGATCTCGATGCCACGGGTGACTTCGCCCTGCGCGTCGGTGAACACCTTGCCGTGCTCGGCGGTGATCATCGCGGCCAGGGTGTCGCGGTGCTGGTTCATCAACTCCAGAAACTTGAACAGCACCCGCGCGCGGCGGATCGGCGGGGTGTCGGCCCACTTCGGAAAGGCCGCCTGCGCGGCGGCGACCGCTGCATGCACCTGCGCTGCATCGGCCAGTTCGACCTGCCGCGACACCGCGCCGGTGGCGGGATTGAACACCGACTGCTTGTGTGCATTCGCAGCCGCCACAGTACGGCCGTTGATGAAATGTGCTGCGTCTGCCGTGGCAGTGAAGGCAAGGGGGGCGCCCATGGTGAACTCCGCTGAGATAAAAGTCGATGCAAAAGTCTAGGCTGACCGCAGACGTTTGAATAGCGCTCTAAACTGACAACATTGTTTGGAAAATCGAACAATCGAATCTGTGGGGGGAACCATGTCCGTCGCATCACCGTCGCATGATGATCTGCTCTGGCAGCAGGTGCACTGGCTCGGCACCATTGCTGCGCATGGCAGCCTGACCGCAGCCGCACGGCGGCTGGGCGTGTCCAAGGCAGCAGTCAGTCAGCAGCTCGCTGCCCTGGAGCGCCGCATCGGCGTGCCGCTGGTTCGCCGCACCACCCGTACCCTGCGCTTGACCGAAGCGGGGCAGCGGCTGGTGGACGACACCGCGCCAGCGTTCGCTCAGATCGTCCACAGCGTGGCGGCGGTGCATGATCTTGCGGACACGCCGCGCGGACTGGTGCGTGTCACCGCACCAGTGGCGCTGGGCAGGCAGCATGTGGCGCCGCATCTGCTGCGTTTTTTGCGCAAGTATCCCGACATTCAGGTCGAGCTGGAGTTGTCGGACCGGCTGTCCAACCTGCCGCAGGACGGCTTTGATCTGGCCGTGCGCCACGTGGCTGCCCCGCCCGACAGTCATGTGGCCTGGAAGCTGTGCGAAACGCGCTCGCTGCTGGTGGCAAGCACGGCCTACCTGCGCCGGCGTGGCATGCCGCAGCATCCCGCAGCGCTCGCCCAGCACGACTGCCTGACCTATCTGCGGTCTGGCGCGGCCGTGTGGATGTTCGAGCGGGCGCATGACGACGGCCAGGAACCGCAGCGCGAGCGTGTCACTGTTCAGGGGCCGCTGCGGGCCAACACCAGCGAAGTGCTGCGCGAAGCGGCGCGTGCGGGCCTGGGCATTGCGCTGGCGCCAGATTTCAGCCTGGACATGGGCGCGCGCAATACCACCTTGCGCATCGTGCTGCCGGACTGGCGTGCTGTAGGATTTTTCGGCGAAGCCATCTATGCCATCCGCCCTTGGTCTGCGACCACGCCGCGCGCGGTGCAGCTCCTTTTGGAGCACCTGCGCGAGTCGCTCGCCAGAGGGTGGGGCACGGCAAGATGAAGCGAAATCAACCCCGTTCGCCGCACACCGGGCACTGCGGATTGCGCTGCAGGGCAATGGTTTGAAATTCGCTGTCCAGCGCATCGATCAGCAGCAGGCGGCCGCGCAGCGTGGTTCCCGTCCCGGCGAGGAGTTTCAATGCTTCGGTGGCCTGCAGACTGCCGACCAAGCCCACCAGTGGGGCGAGCACACCCATTGTGGCGCAGAGCACTTCTTCCACCAGCGCATCTGGCGGAAACAAGCAGGCGTAGCACGGGCCGCGCTGTCCTTCGACATCGACCCGAGTGTCGAACACGCTGACCTGCCCTGAAAGTCGGATGGCCGCGCCGCTGACCAGCGGCACCCCATGCGCCACACAGGCGCGGTTGAGTGCATGACGGGTGGCGAAGTTGTCGCTGCAGTCCAACGCGACATCGGCTTGAGCCAACAGTGCGGCAAGCAATGCGTCATCCGCGCGGCGGCGGACGACTTGCACGTCGATGTACGGGTTAATCTGACGCATCGCCTCGCGGGCGGAATCCACCTTGCGCTGTCCGACACGCGCTTCGGTGTGCGCGATCTGCCGTTGCAGATTGGTCAGATCGACCGTGTCGTCGTCGACCAGAGTGATGTGTCCCACTCCTGCGCTGGCGAGGTAGAGCGCAACCGGGGAGCCCAGCCCGCCCGCGCCCAGAATGAGCGCGTGCGCGGCGCAGATGCGCTCCTGTCCTTCGATGCCGATTTCATCGAGCAGGATGTGCCGCGAATAACGCAGCAGCTGGGCATCGTCGAGAGCCATGACTTCAGCGGCCGTAGCCAAGCGGCCGACAGCGCTCACTTGCTTTTGTTGGCCCCGCTGGCATCCGGCTTGGGACTGCTGGCCGCACCCGATGAGGCCGGAGCCTTGACCTTGGCCGTGTTTGCAGCAGGCTTGGCGGTGACCACCGGCTTGCCTTCCAGGTAATTCATCGCCTGGGTGACCTGCCAGTCTTCCTTGCTGGCGTATTCCGGCAGCTTGGGGAACTTGTTCGGATCTTTCTGCAGTTCGGCTTCGAGCAGGCGGCGCGCTTCGTCCTGCTGGCGCACCTCTTCCTCCACCCGCTTGGCGTCGGCCGACTCATTGCCGGTGCCGATCTGGTTCTTGTAGTCGATCTCGCGCATGCGCAGCGCGGCGTAGGGGTCGCCACTCTCCAGCGGATCGACCTCATAGTTCGGTGTGATGCCCTTGCCCTGGATCGACTGGCCGTTCGGGGTGTAGTAGCGCGCTGTGGTGAGCTTGAGTGCGGTGTCGGGGCCCAGCGGCAGTACGGTCTGCACCGAGCCCTTGCCGAAGGACAGCGTGCCCATGACCACGGCACGCTTATAGTCCTGCAGCGCGCCGGTCACGATTTCAGAGGCCGAGGCGGAACCACCATTGATCAGCACGACCAGCTTGACAGTCTTCACGCCCGCAGGCAGGGAGTCGAGCGGGTTATCACCCGGGCGGCTCATGTAGTCGCTGGGGGTGTTGCGGTAGGTGGCATTCGCTTCGGGCATCTGACCGCGGGTAGAAACAATCACGGCGTCATTGGGCAGGAACACCGAGGCGACGCCCACAGCGCTTTCGAGCAGGCCGCCTGGATCGTTGCGCAGATCGAGGATCAGGCCCTTCATGTTCGGGTCTTCCTTGTAAAGCGCGTCGATCTTGCTGACAAAGCTGGGCAGAGTGTCCGACTGGAACTGGGTGATGCGAATCCAGCCATAGCCCGGGGCAATCATCTTGCCCTTGACGCTCTGCACCTGGATGAGTTCACGGGTGATGGTGAAGGTGAGGGTGCGGTTTTCCGTCTTGCGCAGCACCGTGAGCGTGACCTTTGTGCCGGGCTTGCCGCGCATGAGCTTGACCGCGTCATTCAGGCTCAGGCCCTTGACTGCGGTGTTGTCGATGCGGGTGATCAGATCGCCAGCGTGAATACCGGCGCGCGCTGCGGGAGAGCCCTCAATCGGCGACACCACCTTGACCAGCCCGTCTTCTGCGGCGATTTCAATGCCCACACCCACGAACTTGCCACTGGTGCTTTCCTTGAAATCCTTGAAGTTTTTCTTGTCCAGATACTCCGAGTGCGGGTCGAGATTGTTCACCATGCCGTTGATGGCGTTCTCGATCAGTTTTTTACCCTCGACCGGCTCGAAAAAGTCGGCTTTGATCAGGCCATAGACCGCCGCGAATTGCTGCAATTCCTCCAGCGGAAGCGTTGTGACGGTGTTGCGCGCCAGCGCCTGGACTTGCAAGGTGGCCATGATGCCGGTGATGGCGCCAACGGCAACCCAGGCTGCGACTCGGAATTTACTGGCCATGGTGGATCAAGCGGAGTGTCTGCAAAGAGGGCGCAGTATAGGGGGCGCGTCAAATTTGCGTCGGCGGCACAGAACATCCTGACGCATTTGCGGGAATGCGGGCAGGTCGTGCAGCCGGCAACGATCAGACCTTGCCGCCGGAGGCGTTGAGGTAGTAGCGCTGCAGCGGCTTGAGGTCGGCGTCGAGTTCGTAGACCAGCGGAATGCCGTTGGGAATGTTCAGCCCAGTGATGTCGGCATCGGAGATGTTCTCCAGGTATTTCATGATGGCGCGCATCGAGTTGCCGTGCGAGACCACCAGGGTGCGCTTTCCCGCCTTGATGGCGGGCGCCAGCGACTCGTGCCAGAACGGCAGCACGCGGCTAATGGTGTCTTTCAGACATTCGGTCAGCGGCAGTTGCTCGTGCGGAACGCGGGCGTAGCGCGGGTCGGCGGCAAGTTCCTTGCGGTGCGCCTCGTCAAGCGGCGGCGGCGGAATGTCATAGCTGCGCCGCCAGATGTGCACTTGCTCGTCGCCAAACTTGGCCGCAGTTTCGGCCTTGTTCAGCCCCTGCAGCGCGCCGTAGTGCCGCTCGTTGAGCCGCCAGGTGTGGACGACCGGCAGCCACATGGCGTCGAGTTCGTCCAGGGTCAGCCACAGGGTGCGCACGGCGCGCTTGAGGACTGAGGTGTAGGTCAGATCGAAGCCGAAACCCAGCTCCTTGAGCAGCCGTCCGGCGGCGCGGGCTTCACGGATGCCTTGCTCGGTCAGGTCCACATCAGTCCAGCCGGTAAAGCGGTTTTGCTGATTCCAGGTGGATTCACCGTGGCGAAGCAGGACAAGTTTGTGCATGGAAATCTCGGAGTGCAGAAGGCGTGGAGAACAAAACAAAATGACGCGCAGGCAGAATAGTAGTGCAGGTGCGCCATGTCGCTGCGCTGCAGCAATCCGGGCATGCGCCCGTGGGGGCCGAAGGCCACATATCAGCGCGGACGAATTTATTTTCTTAGAATTTATCTCTTCAGGAGTAAATCAAGTGCAGTTCATCATCGAAAACTGGGCGCTCGTCCTCATTGCCCTCACCTCTGGCGGCATGCTGTTGTGGAGTTCGTCCGGCGGCTTCGGCGGCGCGGACGGAGTCAGCGCGGCGCAAGCCGTGCTCAAGGTCAACCGTGAAAAGGGTGTGATGATCGATGTGTGCGAGCCGAGCGAGTACCAGGCGGGCCATGCCGTGGGCAGCAAGAGCATTCCGCTGGGGCAGCTCGACAAGCGCCTGAGCGATCTGCCCAAAGACAAAAACACACCGGTGCTCATCCTGTGCGCTTCCGGCATGCGCGCCAAGCGCGCCGCGGCGCAGTTGCGCAAGGAAGGATTCGTGAATGCCGCTGCCATCTCGGGCGGAATGCGTGCCTGGCGCGAGGCGGGTCTCCCTGTCGAAAAAGGATGAGTCGTTCATGAACAAGGTTCGCATGTACACCTCTGCGGTCTGCCCTTACTGCATTCGCGCCAAGGCGCTGCTGCAAAAGCGCGGCATTGCGGAGATCGAAGAGATCCGCATCGACCTCGATCCGGATCAGCGCCATCACATGATGGCCGTCACGGGGCGCCGGACGGTGCCGCAGATTTTCATTGGCGAGACCCATGTCGGTGGCTGCGACGATCTGTATGCCCTTGACGCGCGTGGTGGCCTGATGCCGCTGCTGAGCGACGCGGCCTGAGCGCCGCATCCTGCCAGCCGTTGGCTCTTGGAGCGGCTGCTGGTGGTCGTGTCACACGACCGGTGGGGCGTGTACAGGCCCTAGAATCGCTCGCAATCAAAATTGAGCCCGCACCCTGCGGGCTTTTTTCCATGGAGAGTTGTTGATGAGCGCCATTCCCGAGAACACCCAATCCACCGACCCGGTTTTCATGCTGCAGCGCTGCTACCTGAAGGATCTGTCGCTGGAGCAACCCAATTCGCCGCAAATTTTGCTGGAGCAGCAACAGCCCAATGTGGATGTGCAGATGAGCGTCGAAGCCAAGCCGGTGGTGGATGGTCTGTTCGAAATCACCGTGGCTGCCACCATCACCGCGCGCATGCAGGACAGGGTGCTGTTTCTGGTCGAAGGCAAGCAGGCCGGCATTTTCGAACTGCGCAACATTCCGCAGGAGCACGCCGACATGCTGCTGGGCATCGCCTGCCCGCAGACCGTTTACCCTTATCTGCGCGCCAACTTGGCCGATGCCATCACCCGCGCCGGTTTTCCGCCGGTGCACCTGGCCGAGATCAACTTCCAGGCCATGTACGAGCAGCAGCAGGCGCAGCAACAGGCCGCCAACGACGCGCCCGGCCAGTTGAACTGAGTCGCCCTGACGCATCATGGCATCGTCTACACCCTGCTTGATCGGCGTGCTCGGAGCGGGCGCCTGGGGGACCGGGATTGCTTGCCAGATTGCGTCGCACCATCCCGTGGTGCTGTGGGGGCGCGATGCGGCGCAGATGCTGAGGCTGCAGGCTGAGCGGGTCAATGCCGCGTATCTGCCGGAGATCAGCCTGCCGCCATCGCTAGGCCTCACGGCCGATCTCGATGCCGCACTGCGCCATGCCGCGGGGCCGCACGGTTTGCTGCTGCTGGCGGTGCCGATCTCTGGCCTGCGTGCCGCGGCGCAGACGGTGCGCATTTTCAATGCCGACAAGCCCAGGGGCGCGCGGGTGCAACATGTGCTGTGGCTGTGCAAGGGCTTCGAGCAGGGCAGCGGTCTGCTGCCGCACGCCGTGCTCGACGCCGTGTTCGCGGGGATGGACGCCGCTCCGGCAATCGGCGCGTTGTCCGGCCCGAGCTTTGCCGAGGAAGTGGCGCGTGGCCTGCCGGTTGCGCTCGCCCTGGCCAGCGCGGACGCAGCCTTGCGCAGCTTTGCAGTGGCGGCGCTGCACCACGGCGCGATGCGCATCTACGCCACGCCCGATGTCATCGGCGTGGAAGTCGGCGGCGCGGTGAAGAATGTGCTGGCGATTGCCACCGGGGTGAGCGACGGCATGAGGCTGGGCCAGAACGCGCGCGCCGCGCTGATCACCCGTGGTCTGGCCGAACTCTCGCGCCTGGGCGCGGCGCTGGGCGGACAAGCAGAAACCTTCATGGGCCTGAGCGGCCTGGGCGATCTGGTGCTCACCGCCACCGGAGACCTGTCACGCAACCGCCGTGTCGGACTGGCGCTGGCGCAGGGAGACAGCCTGGAGCGCATTGTCGCGACCCTGGGCCATGTGGCCGAAGGCGTGCATACCGCGCAGACCGCGTTGCAACTCGCGCGCGCGCATCGTGTGTCCATGCCCATTACCGAGGCGGTCAGCCGCCTGCTCGACGGCAAGCTCACCCCGAGCGAGGCACTGAGCGGTCTGCTGCAGCGCCAGGCACGGGGCGAGTGAGTCTTTTCTTTCTTCATCACCATGATTCAGCTCCTCGTCGGCCTGGGAAACCCTGGGCCGGAACATGCCCTCGACCGTCACAACGCCGGATTCTGGTTCGTCGACCAGATCGCCACGGCGGCCGGTGTCAGCCTCAAGTCCGAACGTGGATTCTTTGGGGATGTCGCGCGCGCGCGTCTGCACGGCCACGAGCTGTGGCTGCTTCAACCGAGCACCTACATGAACCGCTCCGGTCAGTCCGTCGGCGCGCTGGCCCGCTTCTACAAGATTGCGCCCGAAAACATTCTGGTGGCGCATGACGAACTCGACCTGCCGCCGGGTCAGGTCAAGCTCAAACGAGGCGGTGGCCATGCCGGCCACAACGGACTGCGCGATCTCATCGCCCATCTGGGCACGCCCGATTTCTGGCGGCTGCGTATCGGCATCGGACACCCGGGCGACCGTTCCGCCGTGGTTGGTTTCGTCCTCGGCAAGCCGCCGCAGTCTGAGTTGACCCTGATCGAGCAAGCGATGGAGCAGGCGCAGGCCGTGCTGCCGTCGCTGCTCAAGGGCGAATTCGAGGCGGCGATGATGCAACTGCATCGCGGCAACCGGCCTGCGCCTGCCAAGCCGCAGACCCAGGTCAGGCCGATAGCGCGCCATCCTGAAACCGGGCAGACGGACTGAACCGCCATGCGCAGACCTTCCCTCGCATTCAGGCTGTTGTGGCCCTGCGCAGTGCTCTTTGTTTACGCGCAGGGCGGGGCGCTAGCCGCAGAGCCCCAAGTGTGGCGCTGCGGCCATACGTATTCGCATCAGCCCTGCGAGCAAGGTGCCGCCATCGACACGCAGGACGGCCGTACCGCGCAGCAGCAGAGTCAGGCGAAGACGCAGGCAGAGCAGACTCGCGCCTTTGCCGACACCCTGCACCGCGAAAACACCGCCCGTGAAGCGCAGCAGCGCAAGGAGGAGATGGCTCGTCAGAGGGCGCTGATGAAGGAGCAGGCTGCGTTGCGGCGAGCGCAGCGCAAGCAGGCCATGCATGACCAATCGGCACGGCGCAGGCAGAACCAGCGTCCGGTCGACACCCGGCGGGTGTCTCAGCCCACGCGCCATCCCACAGCCCCGACATCGCAGCGCTGAGGAGGCGCAATCAACCCGGCGTCACGACCTTCGTCCCGGTCAGCCGCAGATATTTTTCGAGCAGTTGCTCGTGGCTTTCCACGCGGTCGGGGCGCACCGGAATGCAGTTCACCGGACAGACCTGCACGCACTGCGGGGTGTCGAAATGGCCCACGCATTCGGTACAACGGTACGGATCGATCTGGTAGATCTCGGGGCCCATGGAAATCGCCTGGTTCGGGCACTCGGGCTCGCACACATCGCAGTTGATGCAGTCGTCGGTGATCCAAAGCGCCATGATGGGTTCTCAGGAATGGGCGGCACGTCGCTGCGCCACCTTGGCCTGCAATCGTTCCATCACCAAGGGAACCACAAATTTGCTGACGTCGCCGCCAAGCATGGCAATTTCCCGCACGAACGTCCCGGAGATGAACTGGTACTGGTCGGCCGGGGTGAGGAACAGGGTTTCGACATCGGGCATGAGTTGGCGGTTCATGCCAGCCATCTGGAATTCATACTCGAAGTCGCTGACCGCGCGCAGCCCGCGCACCACCACCTGCGCGCCACGTCCGACGACGAAGTCGCGCAGCAGCCCGGTGAAGCCGCTGACTTCCACATTGGCATAAGGTGCCAGCACTTCGCGGGCGATGTCCAGCCGTTCGTCCAGCGTGAACATGGCGTTTTTGTGGTGACCTGCGGCGATGGCCACCACCAGCCGGTCGCACAGCTTGCTGGCGCGGCGCACCAGATCTTCATGGCCGCGCGTGAGCGGGTCGAAGGTGCCGGGGTAGATGGCAAGCAACATAGCGGTGCGAAAAAGGGCTAAAACCGCAGTTTAGGCGTTTTGCAGCGCTGGGGTGCTGCGGCGCAGCAAGGCGAAATGCACCTGACCGGCGCGCCCGCGGCGCCACACGGCCCAGGTGTCGGGATCGAGAAGGTCAAACAGCGCCGGATCGTCGGTTTCCACATAGGCCAGACCCTCGCGACTCAGCAGCGGACGCACCGCCTGCAGCGCGAGAAGCTGCTGCGCGCTGGCGTAAGGCGGATCGATGAACACGATGTCCAAGTGCTCGCCCAGCCGGGCCAGCGCGTGTGCCGCAGCCAGGGCATCGCCAGCGCGCACCTGCACTTGCTCGGCCTTCAGCCGCAGGGCGGCAGCGGTGATCGCAGCGACGCAGCGTGGATGCTGCTCGACCAGCAGCACGGACGCTGCGCCGCGCGAGGCGGCTTCCAGGCCCAGTGCGCCGCTGCCGGCATACAGGTCGAGCACGCGGCGCCCAGCAAGGGTCTGGCCGAGCCAATTGAACACGGTCTCTCGCACGCGGTCGGGTGTGGGGCGCAGTCCCGGCACATCAGGCACAGCGAGTTTGCTGCGCTTCCATGAGCCCCCGATGATGCGGATTTCACCGCTGTGCGCGTGGCGGGGGCGTGCGTACTGGGTTTTTGCGGGGCGGCTTGAAGGCGTTGTTTTCATGGGCAGTTAAATTGTAGGGAGGCGGTTCCAACTCCACGGTACACCGCAGATTCCCCTTTTTTCGATTGGCCGCCCATGTTCCGCTTTTTCAAACGCAAATCCGTTCCGCAAGCCGTTCCGTCCCCGGAGCAAGCTGAGCCCACGCCCGTTGTGATGCCTGAGTCCGCACCGTCCACGCAGCACGCAACGCTCGCTGCGGTGGAGGACGTGGCGCTGGTCGCTGTGGAGCGGCCCGCATCCGGCTGGTTCAACCGGCTGCGATCCGGGCTTCGCAAAACCGGTTCGGGTATCAGTGGACTGTTCGGCGGCAGCAAGATCGACGAGGCGCTGTACGAGGAGCTCGAGGCCGCGCTGATCATGGCCGACGCCGGCATGCCGGCGACCACCGCACTGCTGGCCGATTTGCGCAAGCGCGTGAAGGCTGCGCGGGCCGAGACGCCGCAGCAGGTGCGTGCCTTGCTGGCCGATGCGCTGGCCGATTTGCTGCAACCGCTGCAAAAGCCGCTGGACATCGGCCGTCAGCAACCCACCGTGCTGATGATGGTGGGTGTGAACGGTGCGGGCAAGACCACCACCATCGGCAAGCTCACCCAGCATCTGCTGGGCGCGGACGCGAAGGTGCTGCTCGCCGCGGGCGACACCTTTCGCGCCGCCGCGCGCGAGCAGCTCGTCGCCTGGGGGCAGCGCAATCAGGTGCAGGTGATCGCACAGGAGGGGGGCGATCCCGCCGCGGTGGCCTTCGATGCGGTCAGCGCCGGCAAGGCGCGCGGGATGGACGTGGTCATCGTCGACACCGCCGGTCGCCTGCCCACGCAACTGCACTTGATGGAAGAACTGAAAAAGGTCAAGCGCGTGGTGGCCAAGGCCATGGACGGGGCGCCGCACGACATCCTGCTGGTGATCGACGCCAACAACGGCCAGAACGCGCTGGCGCAGGTGCGCGCCTTCGACGATGCGCTGGGCCTCACCGGCCTGGTCATCACCAAGCTCGACGGCAGCGCCAAGGGCGGGGTGATCGCCGCCATCGCCCGGGAGCGGCCGGTGCCGGTGTATTTCATCGGCGTGGGCGAGGGGCTGGAGGATCTGCAGACCTTCGATGCCCGGGCGTTTGCACGGGCGCTGGTGGGGGAGTGAAGCCGGTGCCGTCTGTGGGCGAAGCCCGCAGGGTGGGAATGCGCCCTGCGGCCTCGACCGCCCCTGCGCGGTCGCGCAAGTCGCGGCTCTTGCTCAATCGGGCCTTGCCTTGCAGCTGGCGCACCATAGGCTCGCGCTTCAGCCCAGCAAGCCCATGATCGCCGCACCGCCCAGCACCACGGCCCAAGGCGGGGCCTTCCCGATCTGCAGCAACAACAGCGCAGCCAGGGCCAGGGCGAAATCGCGCGGGGTGTGGATGGCCGCCGTCCACACCGGGTCGTAGAAGGCCACCAGCAGCAGGCCGACGACGGCGGCGTTGATCCCCGCCAGCGCACTGCGCAGGGCAGGACGGCCGCGATCAGCAGAAAGCCCGGCAGGAAAATGCCGACCAGCGCCACACTGGCACCCAGCCAGCCGCCGGCCCCCAGGTGCGCCGCGGCGCCGAGGAAGGCGGCGAAGGTGAACAGCGGCCCGGGCAGAAACTGGCACAGCGCCACCAAATCGCCATACGCCTGCGCAGCAAGCCAGCCGCGCCGCTCGACGAACTCGCGGCGGAAGTATTCCAGATGCGCGATCGGCCCGCCAAAAGCTGTGAATCCCAGACGCAGAAAGGCGAGAAAGATGGGCCAGGGGGCCTCGGTACGACGCGCTGCGGGGGAAGGGGGCATCGGCGGGATGATCCGGGTGATCGAGGTGTGCGTTTGCTGCGGCGGATTCTATGAAGGCAAGATATGAAGACAAGACGTCATTTCGGAGAACGATCATGCGCCTGCACACCCAACTCGCTGTCTTGACCCTTCTGGCTCTGCCCGCAGCCGCACTGACGGCCACGGTGCAGGTGCGCATCCAGGGCATGGACTTTCATCCCGACACGGTGACGGTCGCCCCCGGCACCACCGTGACCTGGACCAACGACGACAGCTTCGCGCACACCACGACCAGCGACACCAAGTTGTGGGAATCTGGCCCGCTCCAGCCCGGCAAGTCGTACAGCCACACCTTCGACAAGCCGGGCAGCTACCCCTATCACTGCACGGTGCACACCTTCATGACCGGGACGGTGACGGTGAAGTGAGTCTTGGCAGGGTTTCCTGCGCACGCAGCAGCACCCACAGGCCCGATGCAGTGAGTAATCCGGCGGTGAACCAGAACGTCGGGGCGATCAACCCTGCAACCTGGGCGATGGCACCCAGCACCAGTGCGCCCAGCGCATAGCCGGTGTCGCGCCAGTAGCGGTAGGTGCCGAGCGAGGAACTGCGCCAGTGCGGGTGCGAGATGTCGGCCACGGCGGCAATCAGATTGGGGTAGAGGAGCGCCATGCCCACGCCCATCACCACGGCGGCAGCCAGCCAGGCGGCCGTCCCCGTCACCAGCGCGACGGCCGCGACGCCTGCGGCGAGCAGCCACAGCCCGGCGACGATGGCGGGCTTGCGGCCGATGCGGTCCGACAGCGGCCCGGTCCACAACTGCGAGGTGCCCCACGTCAGGCCATAGACCCCGGTGACCCAGCCGATGTCCACCACGCTCAGGCCGTGGCCGTGCAGATCCAGCGGAAACAGCACCCACAGCAGGGTGTCGGCCACCTTGTTGGCCACCCCGGCCTGGCACAGCGCAGAAAACGTGGCGTGGCGAAACGACACGAAGGTGAACACCTGCAGCGCGGTGGGATGCGCAGGCAGCCCTTCGGCGAACCTTGGCTTCAAACCCTGATGGGTGCCGTCGGCATGACGTCTGCTCTCGGCGTGTGCCCAGGGCAGGGTTTCGCGCACGAACCGCAGCGCGGTTCCAAGGCCTGCGGCAATCACCAGCAGGGCGAACCCCAGCAGGGCAGGGCGCGGGCCGTAGAGTGAGGTGAGGTAGCCGGTGACGATGCCCGCCAGTCCGACCGCTGCATAGCCCGCAAACTCGTTGATGCCAGTGGCAAATCCCCGCTGCTCGGCGCGGGTGATGTCCACCTTGCTGGTGACCGTCATGCTCCAGGCGAAGCCCTGGTTGATGCCGAGAAAAAGATTGGCCGCGACGATCCACCACCAGTTCGGCGCGAAGTCGATCAGGAAAGGAATCGGCAGGGCCGCCAGCCAGCCCATCACCAACACCGGCTTGCGCCCGATGCGCTCGGACAGCCGACCGGCGACGAAATTGAGCACGCCTTTGACCAGCCCGAACGAGACGATGAAACTCATCAGGAACAGGAAAGACGACTTGGGCACGCCGAAATCCTGCTGCGCCACCACCGGCAGCACCGTGCGCTCCATGCCCATGACCAGTCCGACCAGGGCCACTTGCACAGCCTGCCAGATGAACTGGTTCAGGTTGATGCGGATGCCCTGCCGGTGCAGGGCATCGCTGTCGCTAAAGACTGCGGGGGACTTGGCAGAGGCGTCTGGCATGGCCGTTCAGGGTGTGGCGGCGTCCTGCGCCAGCGGCAGACCCGCGGCCTGCCACTCGGCCACGCCTTCGGCGATCTTGCTGGCGCGAAATCCACGCTGCACCAGCAGCTTCACCGCCGCGTCGGACATCACGCAAAACGGCCCGCGGCAATAGGCCACGATCTCCTTGCCGCGCGGCAGCTCGCGCAGGCGTGTCTGCAGTTCGGGCAGCGGCAGCGAACGCGCTCCGGGCAGATGCGCGGTGCGGTATTCGGCCTCGGGGCGCACGTCGATCAGCACGGCGTGTCCCCGGCGCACCTTGTCCAGCAGGGTCTGGCTGCTCTCCAGGGTGAGGCGCTCCGGCCCTGAAAACAGCCGCTGCATCACCACTTGCAGATCGGCCACATGCGCCTCTGCCACGCTGCGCAGCGCCACCCACAGGGCCGCCACGTCGGCGCCGCTGATGCGGTAGATGCGGCTCTTGCCCTCCTGCCGCACCGCGACCAGATGCGCGCCCTTGAGCACGCGCAGATGCGCGCTGGCGAGCTTGATGTCGATCGCCGCCTCGCGCGCCAGCGCCTCCACCGGCTTTTCGCCCTGCGCCAGCAGTTCCAGCAACTCCAGGCGCTTGGGACTGGACACGGCGCGCCCAATGCGGGCAACTTGTTCGTAGAGATGATTTTTGAGTTCGCGGGCGCTCATGCCCATCATTCTAATGAACGAACGAATGAAGGTAGGTCCGTTGAGGGCCTTGCGTGGGGCGCGCACCGCATTGCGGGTTTATCCGCTCGAGCAGGCTTGGCGTAGCCCTTAAGATCAGAGAATGCGCATGTGCTCCATTCCTGTTTCCCCATGACCTATCCGCACCAGACTGAAGTCACCGCCTTGCGCGAGCAGCTTGCCGCCGACATCGTCGGCCAGACCGCGCTGCTCGATCGCCTGGTCATCGGCCTGCTCACCGGCGGGCATCTGCTGCTCGAGGGCCTGCCCGGCCTGGCCAAGACCACGGCGGTCAAGGCACTGGCCAACCGGGTGCACGCCAGCTTCCAGCGCGTGCAGTTCACCCCCGACCTGCTGCCCGGCGACCTCACAGGTACCGAGGTGTTCAATCCGGCCGACGGCAGCGTGCGCTTCGTGCGCGGCCCGCTGTTTCACGACATCGTGCTGGCCGACGAGATCAACCGCGCGCCGGCCAAGGTGCAGTCCGCGCTGCTCGAAGCCATGCAGGAGCACCAGATCACCGCGGGCGGCGTGACCCATGCGCTGCCGCCGCTGTTTCTGGTGCTGGCCACGCAGAATCCGCTGGAGCAGGCGGGCACCTATGCCCTGCCCGAGGCGCAACTCGACCGCTTCCTGCTCCACGTGCGGCTGGACTATCCCGCTGCCGACGAGGAGCTGCGCATCCTGCAGATGCATCTGCAGGCCAGCGATCCGGCGCGACAGCTCGCCGATCGCGACCGCAGCCCGGCGCTCGATGGGGCCGCCGTGCTGGCGGCGCGGCAGGAGGTGTTGCAGGTGCACATGGCCGAGAGCCTGCAGCGCGCCATCGTCGAACTGGTGCGGGCCACGCGCGCACCCGAGCAACGGCTGCCGCAGCGCCCCGGTGTGGTGGCAGCCGGAGCGTCGCCGCGCGCCGTGCTGGCGCTGGCGCATGCCGCGCGCGCCATGGCCTACCTGCGCGGGCGCGACTTCGTGCTCCCCGACGACATCATCGCGCTGGCGCCCGATGTGCTGCGCCATCGCCTCGTGCTGTCGCTGCAGGCCGGTCTGGATGATGTCACCGCCGACAGCCTGATCGCCGAACTGCTGGCGGTCATGGTGTGGCCCTGAATCTCTGCGGTGCAGCATGAGCCTGTCGTCGATACGGCCGTGGCACTGGCGCGCCGCAAGCGGGGCTTCGGCCCGCTCCTTGCGGCCCTTGCTGCAAGCAGACGATGCCTCTGCGCTGATCACCTTAGCGCGCGGCCTGCGCCTGGCATCGCCGCCGCGGCCCGTGGCCCGGCAGACCGTGGGCGAGGCGATGTCGGCCTGGAAGGGGCGCGGGCTCGACTATGCCGACAGCCGCGTGTATCAGCCGGGTGACGATCTGCGCGATCTGCACTGGCGGCTGCTGGCCCGCACCGGGCGGCCCTATGTCAAGGTGCATCACGAGGAACAGGCCACCGCACTGCATCTGCTGCTCGATCTGCGCCCGGGCATGGCCTTTGGCACGCGTGGGCGCACCAAGGCCGAGCAGGCCGCCCGCATGACGCTGCTGGCGGCCTCCAGCGTCGTGTTGGCTGCGCAAGGCGCCAGCGGCCCGCTGCATCTGAGCCTGTGGCGCGACGCGGTGCAGGGCCTGGATCTGGGCCGCGGCATGCGCGCCGTGCAGCGCCTGGCGCAGCGGCTGCAAACCGAGGCCGTGGCGCCGATCGGGTCGATCGGCGCGGCGCCGTCCGCTGCCGGCGGTTTGACCGCCTGGGCGCGGGGGCTGCTGCCCCGTTTGCCCGAGGGCGCACGCTTGATTCTGGCCAGCGATGGCGCGGGCTGGGAGTCGCCCGAGTGCGACGCGGCGCTGTGGGCGCTGTCCAGCCGCGCCGAGGTGCTGTTGCTCGAAGTGCGCGACCCGGTGGAGGACGCGCTGCCGCCGCAGGCCGCACGGGATGAGGTGAATTTCGTCGATCTGGCGCAAGGCCAAACCGGGCGGCTGTCGGGCGCGGCGGCGCGGGCGCAGTTTGCCGAGGCTGCTGCGCGTCAGCATGCGGCCCGGCTGGCCCGCTGGCGCGCGCGCGGTCTGCGCTGCATCGCCGCCGGGGTGGCGCAGTCCGATCGCACGGTGCTGCAGCGCTTGCAAGGGCTGCTGGCATGATGGACCGTCTTGCGGCGCTGGCCGACATTCTTCCCCCGCCGCCCCCGGCGCCGCTGCCCTCCCCGCCGTGGTGGCAACAGCCCGGCCTGGCCTGGGCGCTGGCTGCGGCGCTGCTCCTGACCGCCTGGGCAGTGGTGGGCTGGCGCCGCCGCAGGGTCTGGACGCAGCTGCGTCGCCATGCCCGCCGAGTGCGCAGCGGGAGCGCGCCAGCCGCACCGGCCGCCACGCAGCTTGCAGCCGCCTTGCGCCAGCGCTGGCCCGAGACCGCGTGGCCGAGCGCCTTGCGCAACGGTCTGGACGATCTGCGCTTTGCCCCCCGGCCCGATGCAGCACGGCTGCGGCAGCTCGCCCTGGCGGTGGAGGCCGCCTGCGCACGTGCGGCCCGGGCGGCATGGTGGTCGCACGCCCGGGCGCAGCGCTGCTTCGAGCAGACGTTACATGCCGCCCTCCAGGAGGCCGCATGAGTGCCGGTGCGCCAATTTCCGCCTGGCTGGGTGAACTGGTGTGGGCGCAGCCGCAGGCCTTCGTCCTTCTGCCCCTGGCGGCGTTGCCGCTGGTGGCGGCCCGGCGCGGGCACAGACCGGCTGAAGCGGCCCGTCAGCGCTGGTTGCATCCCGATCTGCAGGGCCTGTTGCAGGCCCGCGCGCGTGCCGGGCGGGCGCTGGCGGTGCCGCTGCTGCAGGCGCTGGCGATCTGCGCGCTGGTGCTGGCGCTGGCGCAGCCGCAGCGGCTGGGGGGCTGGATCGCCCCCGCGCCCGAGGGCCGCGATATCGTGGTGCTGCTCGACACCTCGCTCACCATGAGCCTGAACGACCTGACCTGGAACGGCAAACCGGCGAGCCGTCTGGCCGTGGCGCAGCGGGTTTTCGCCGATTTCGCCCAGGCGCGCCGGGGCGATCGCTTCGCCCTCGTGGCCTTCGGCAGTCATGCCGCCACCCTGCTGCCGCCCACCTTCGATGCCCGCGCCGCGGGGCAGATGGCGCAGCTGCTCGCCGTGGGGCAACTCGGCCCGGATACCGCGCTGGGTGATGCCCTCGCTCTGGCGCTGCGGCTGGTGAGCCATCCGGATCGGGGGCAGGGCGGGGTCGCCGCAGCCCAGGCCACCGTGGCCCGCCTGCAGCCCATCCTCATCCTCTATACCGACGGCGGCGCGAGCAATGTCGGCCAGATCAGCCCGGCCGATGCCGTGGCGCTGGCGCGGCATCTGGGCGTGCGCATCTACACCGTCGAAGTCGGCTCCACGCCCGATCCCGGCCAGCCCTACACCGTGCCCGCCTACGCCGGGCCCCAGCCCGATCTGCGACTCATCGCCGAGGCCACGGGCGGGCGCTTTTACTTCGCGGCCAGCGCGCAGGCGCAGCAGCAGGCGGTGCGCGACATCGGCGCGCTCAATCCCCGGCTGCACCCGCCGCCCACCCGCCGCGCGGTGCAGCCGCTTTACATCTGGCCGCTGCTGCTGGGAGTACTGCTGCTGATGCTGGCCGCCCTCGGGCCGCCCCGTTGGCGCAGGCCCCGCCGTGCCGAACCCGCTGCCCAGGCCGAGGAGTCCATGCCGTGACGCCGTGGGAGACGCTCTGGACCCAGCCGTGGTTCTGGACGCGGCCGTGGGCACTGCTGCTGGTGATGGTGCCGCTGGTGCTGGCGGCCTGGCGGCTGCGCCGTGCGCAGGCGGCGCGCCGTTTGGCGCTGGCTTATGCCGACGCCGAGTTGCTGCCTTTCGCCACGGTGCAGCCGCCGCCGCGCACGCTGTGGGGCGGCCTTGCGCGCGACGTGTTGCTGTGGGCGCTGTTGGCGCTGGCCGCCGCGGGGCCGCGCCAGCCCTTGGCCGGCTCGGCCCCCGGCGCGGGCGGGCTGCACCGCTTGGCGGTGATGGTCTTGATGGATGCGGGGGCGCAGGCCGCCTTGCCGGATGACGCGGCCCTGTCCGCCCTGGAGCAGCAACGCTTGCTGCTGGCCGCGCTGTGGCCCGAGCTGCGCGGCGAGCGTCTGGGGCTGATCGCCTATGGTGCGTCCCGCCCTGCGGCCCCGATGGGTGTGGCGCAGCTCCTCCCGCCGACCAATGACCCGGCCTTATTCGCGCAGATGGCCGAGCAGGCCCGGCCGCAACTGTTTGCGCAGGACGGCGCAGGCGCGTCGCTGCCCGGTCTGCTCGCCCTGGCGCGCCAGCGCCTGCAACACCAGGCTGAAGGGGAGCCCGGTGCCGTGCTGCTGCTGGCTGGCCCTGGCCTGACGCTGCCTGCCGATGTCGATGCGGTCGCGCTCGGGCAGACATTGCGCACCGCGCATCTGCCGCTGTTCGGCTTGGCGCTGCCCGGCCTGCCGCACGAGGCGGCCGTCTCGCTGCGCGCCCTGGCCCAGGCCAGCGGCGGGGGCTGGGCCAGGGCGCAACCCGGCCAGACCGGCGCAGCCGCGTGGCGCAGTCTGTACGCCAGGGGGCTGGCGCGCCTGCCGGTGCGCGTATCGGCCGCGCAGCCCGTCACCGGCTGGCGCGAGCTCGACGGCCTGTTCCTCTTGCCTGCGCTGCTGGTGCTGCTGACTTCGGTGTGGCTGCGCCGCAGCGGGGCCTCCGCCCTGGTGCTGGCGACACTGTGCCTCGGTGCGGCGCTGTCGCAGGCGCCCCCGGCGCGGGCAGCCGAGCCGATCTCCACGCCCGAGGCCCAGCGCGGCGCTTGGGCGGCCTGGTCGGCCTGGCAACACGGGCAGTACGCCCTGGCGCAGCAACGCTACGCTGCGTTGCCCGGCTATGCCGCCCGCATGGGCGAGGGCGCGGCAGCCTACCGGCTGCAGCAGTATGCGCTTGCAGCCCAGGCCTTCCAGCGCGCCCTGTTGCTGGCCGATCACCCGCAGCAGCGCTTTGCCGCCTTCTACAACCTGGGGGATGCCCTGCTGCACCTGCCCGGCAAGTCGCTCGAGGCGGTGCAGGCGTTCGAAGCGGCGCTGCGCCTGCGACCGGACGATCCCCGCGCCTTGCACAACGCTCGGATCGCGCAGCGCATCCACGACATCGACCATCCCCCCGCCTACCTCGTGGGCATCGCCAAGCGAGGACCCGCCAGCCACCATGCCCACTTCGGCCAGCAGACCTCCGAGACGCCGTCGCAGCTGCGGCATCGCCCGCCCGCGCAGGCCTCGGCCCCGTTGCAGCAAGGCGCGGCGCTGTCGGCCCACGGCCATTTGAGTGCCGCGGCAGCCGCCAGCGCGGCGCGGGCGCAGGCTGCTTGGCAGCCGCCCATGCTCGACTGGGCCGGGGCCGACAAGCGGGTGCAATTGCTCGATGACGCCCGCGCCGAATTGCTGGCGCAGCGCGCCGCCCTGGACACCCGCGCCGCTGCAGGAGGCGCGCCATGAGACGCGGGCTGCGCGCCGTGTGCGCGCTGGCGTTATGTGCCGTGTCGGCCCTGGCTTGGGCACAGGGTGCGCTGCAATGCCGGGTCGATCCGCCCACGCCCGTGCTCGGCCATCCGCTGACCTGGACGCTCACCGCGCGCGACATCGCGCAGCCCCTTCCAGTGTTCAGCGCGGCCAGCCTGCAGCCGGACTGGTTGCTGACCGATCAGCAGGGCGCCAGCGGCAGCGATGCCGCGGGGCATCGCGAACAAAGCGTCGCGCTCACCCTCATCCCGCTGCGCAGCGGGCCGGTCGCCCTGCCTGCTGTGCAGGCCGGTGACGCCCGTTGCCCGGCACAGAGCCTGGACGTGGCCCCCGCTGCGCCGGGGCAAGCGCCGCTGCAATGGCGCACGCAGATGCAGCCCGCCCGTCCGTATGCGCTGCAGGGGGTGCGGGTCGAGCTGTGGGTCATCGGCGCGGGCAATCTGGTGTGGACCACGCCGCCCGCGCGCAGCGCCCAGGCGCAGCTGGTCCCGCTGGAGCAGCTCAGCCGCACCGAGCGCATCGACGGCACACCGCAGCTGGTGCAGGTCTTCGCCTGGCGGGTGCTGCCCTTGCAGGCCGGGGAGGTGACGGTGGACTTCGGCCTGGTGCGCGCCCATGCCTTCGGCCAGCTGCGGGTGTACGCCCCGCCGCCGCTGCGCTTTGCGGCGCGGGCGCTGCCGCTGTGGTGGCCGGCCGACGGCCTGATCGGCGCGCCGCAGCTGCAGGTGCTGCAGGCCACGACGGCGGTGCGTCTGGGTCAGACCGGCGTGTGGCGGCTGCGGCTGTCCTCGCCCGGGCTCGACCGCGCCCAGGTGCTGCGGCTGGCCAATGCCTGGATTGCAGCGCTGCCGCGCTGCTTCGGCCCGCTCGGCGCGCAGGTGCACCACGCCGACGAAACCTCCGCCAGCGAGACTGCGGCCTGGGATGTCGATCTCTTCCTGCGCCCCATCTCCGCCGGACGGCTGCAGGCCCCGGCGCTGCGCCTGAATTACTTTGACCCGCGCACCGAACTGCCCGCCACCGTCCGCTGGCAACCCCCGGCGATACAGGTGGACGATCCGCGCCTGCGCCATCTGACCATGGGCCTGCTGGGCGCGGCGGGCTTGCTCGGTGTGCTCTTCGGTACGCGCGCGGCAGCCTGCAAGCTCTGCCGCGATCGTGCGCGCCGCGCGGCCTTGCGTGCCGTGGCGCAGGCCGACTCGCCCACGGCCCTGCTGCGCGCCTGGCTGGCGGTGCCGCCTCGCGCGCGGGTGCCCGCCGCGCCGACACTGCAGGCCTGGCTGCAGGCGGCCGGGCTGCCTCAGACCCACGCCCTGCGCCGCCATGCCGAACGCCTGCAACGAATGCTCTACCTCGACCCGCCCGGGGTCGGTCGCGCCGACTTCGCCGCACTGGCTACCGCCGTGTATGAGGCCCTGCACAGACGCCGCTGAAACCGGCGCTGCGGCTTGGCCCCAGGGCCGCGCCAGAACATGGCCGCGGGTGCGTATCAAAGCACCACTTTGACCATCGGATGGCTGGTGAGCGCGCGGTAGAGCGCATCGAGCTGGTCGCGGCTGGTGGCGCGGATGGTGCAGGTGCAGCTCAGGTAGTTGCGGCCGCTGGAGGGGCGCAGTTCCATGGTGGCCGGATCGAAGTCGGGCGCGTGCAGCAGCACCACGGCGGCGATGGCGTCGGCAAAGCCCGCGACATTGGCGCCCATGATCTTGATGGGAAAGTCGCTCGGATAGGCGATGAGGCTTTCATCGCCGCAGGGTGGGGAGATCGGATGCATTTCGGGTTCAACCCAGGACGGTTTGTCTCCCATTATCCGGGCAGCGACGGGCAGGCGTGCTGCCGTGGCCTGCGCGCCCGCCAGGCAGGCCCAGGCCGCGCCGCTGCCGCGACGCGCCCTTTACGGCTTGCGCGAGAGGGCCGTGAGGGTGTCATACCCGTCGATTTTTTCCGCGCGGAACAGCACAGTGTCACCGGGCTGGAGTCCATCCAGCATGGCTTTGTCCTGGACGCGATAGACCATGGTCATTGCCGGCATGTCGGCCATGGCACCGTGGCGCAGGGTGATCTTGCCCGCAGCGCGGTCGATCTTGCGCACCAGCCCTTCAGTCGGGTGTGCTCCAGCTGCGGCGGACGCGCCCTGCATCCTCTGCAGATGCTGCGCCATGCCTTGCGGCGTGGCAGGGTCGTGATCGGCATGGCTTTCAGCGGCGAGCGCGGATGTGGCGAGCGCGGCGGCCAGAGCGAGAACGGCGAGGGTTTGGGTCGTACGTTTCATGGGATACTCCTTGGGGGTTGAAAGGACAAGAGCAGGGCGTGCTCAATGGGCATGGTCGTGGCTGGGCTTGCGGGTCTGCAGGGTCTCGGTCGTCGGCTTGGGCTCGCCCGGGTCGCTGATGACGGGCGGCAGGCCGGTGGTGACCGCGTGCGCCTGCGTGCCTGGGGGCATGCGGTACCAGCCGGGGTCGCGGTAGTCGCCGCGGGCGAGGTCGTCGCGCACCTTGAACACGGTGAACATGCCGCCCATCTCGACCGGGCCATACGGGCCGCGGCCGGTCATCATCGGCAGGGTGTTGTCGGGCAGAGGCATTTCCATGTCGCCCATTTCGGCCATGCCGGAGCTGCCCATGGCCATGTAGTCGGGCAGTAGCTTTTGCAGCGCGGGGGTGAGGTCGTCCTGCTGCACGCCGATCATCGTGGGCACGCTGTGGCCCATCGCATTCATGGTGTGGTGCGATTTGTGGCAGTGAAAGGCCCAGTCGCCGGGGTTGTCGGCGATGAACTCGATGGCGCGCATCTGCCCTACGGCGATGTCCACCGTCACCTCGGGCCAGCGCGCGCCCTTGGGCACCCAACCGCCGTCGGTGCCCGCCACCTCGAACACATGACCGTGCAGGTGGATGGGGTGGTTGGTCATGGTGAGGTTGCCCATGCGAATGCGCACGCGCTCGCCGGTACGCGCCACCAGCGGGGCGATGCCAGGAAACGCCCGGCTGTTCCAGGTCCAGAGGTTGAAGTCCAGCATGGTGTTGACGCGAGGCACGGCAGAGCCCGGGTCGATGTCGTAGGCGTTGATCAAAAACGCATAGTCGCGGTCGACCGCCATCTGCCGCGGGTTTTTGGGGTGAACGATGAACAGGCCCATCGCGCCCATGGCCATCTGCACCATTTCGTCGGTGTGCGGGTGGTACATGAACGTGCCGCTTTTGCGCAGCTCGAATTCGTAGACGTAGGTTTCGCCGGGCTTGATCTGCGGCTGGGTGAGTCCGCCGACCCCGTCCATGCCATTGGGCAGGACGATGCCGTGCCAGTGGACGGTGGTGTGCTCGGGCAGCCTGTTGGTGACGAAGATGCGCACACGGTCGCCCTCGACCGCCTCGATCGTGGGGCCGGGGCTCGATCCGTTGTAACCCCAGAGTTTGGCGGTCATGCCGGGAGAAATTTCGCGCACCACGGGTTCGGCCACGAGGTGGAATTCCTTGACCCCGTCCTTCATGCGGAAGGGCAGACTCCAGCCGTTGAGGGTGACGACCGGGTTGTACGGCCGGCCGGTCGGTGGATGCAGCGGCGCGGCGGTGTCGGCGCGGGTGTGGTGATGCTGCTCAGGCGCGGTGGCCAGGGCGTTGCGGCTGGCGGCGTCTGCGGTCACGAGGGCCGCGGCGGCACCGAGGAAATGGCGTCGGGTGGTCATGGGAATCGTCCTGTGTGTGGGGGGGCGTCAATGGCCTGCCGCGGCAGAGGGAGCAGCGTTGGCGCTTGCGGCCTCGGGCGGTGCGCCGAGGTCTGCCTCCACGCCAAGCTGGGCGGCCTGCCAGGCGGCATCAGCCAGCCAGTAGTCGCGCTGCGCGGCAAGGGCAGCGCGCACCACCTGCACCTGCGTCTGCGCTGCGGCGACGAGCTGGAAGGTGCCGATCAGCATGCCGTTGTAGCGAAGCTGGCTCTCGTCCAGCACGGTCTGCGCCAGCGGCACCACCTGCTCGCTGACCAGCCGCGCCTGTTCCCAGGCGCCGCTGCGCAGGGCGTCGGCCTCGCGCAGTTGCGAGGCGGCGGTTTGCGCGGTGGCGAGGGCGCGGTTGCGCGCGGCCAGCACCGCGTCGGCCGCGGCACTGCGGCGGGCGTCGCCCAGGTCGAACACCGGCAGCGGCAGACTGAGGTCCACGCCGTTCTGCGGCGCGGCGTCGCTGGTGGTCTTGCGCACACCGCTCAGCTCCACATGCCCGGCGAGACTGGTGGCGCGCGCCAGCCCGGCGGCCTGCGCCTGCGCGGCCAGCTCGGCGCGGGCCAGTTGCACGTCCAGCCGCGCCTCGAGCGCGGTCTGCAACGGCGCGCTCCCTGCGGGCAGCGCCTTGGGCAGCTGCGGCAACTGCCCGGGCAGCATCAGTCGCTCGGCTTGCCCGGGCGACAGGCCCAGCGCACGCACCAGCGCCTGGTGCGTCTGCTGCGCGGCGAGCGCGGCGCGCTGCTGCCGCAGCCGGGCATCCGCCGCGAACAGCGCCTGTTGCGCGGCGTCGAGCTTGGTGAAATTGCCGGCCTGCTGCATGCGCGCGGCCAGGGTGGCGGTGGCTTGCGCGGCGCCCACCACATCGCGGTCGTAGGCGGCGGCCTGCTGCGCGGCCACGGCCCGCACCCAGGCCATGCGCGCCTGCGCCGCCACGCGAAGGACGTCTCGCGCCAGCCGCAGGTGCAGTTGATCCTGCCGCGCCGCGTCGATGCGCGAGCGGGTCGGCAAAGTGAGCAGATCGAGCAGGCCGATGCTCAGACTTCGGGTGATTTCCACCCCGCCGCCGCCGATGAGCAGGCGCTCGAAGCCGAACACCGGGTTGGCCAGCCGCGCGCCCTGTGTGGAGGCGGCGGACTCGGCCTGCGCCTGCGCGATCAGGGCCTGCAGCGCCGGGCTGCCCAGCAGGGCGACGCGCACGGCGTCATCTGCCGACAGCGGCTGGCTCAGCAGCGCGTCGATCTGCGCCTGCGCGCGCTGGCGCTCGTCGTCGTTGCGCAGCAGTTCGACCGGCTGGCCGGTGTGGGGTTGGACGATGGCACTGGCCGCCTGCAAGGACTGCCGGGTTTGCAGCGGCGCGCACGCCGCCAGCAGGGCGCCGGCGGCCAAGGGCGCGAGCCGCAGCACCCGCAGCCGTGCGGGCGCTTGGAGTTTGTTCCACATGAAAAGACACCTCATTCGAGCCGCAAAGGAGCGCGGCAACACCATGCGCAGCGCCTGTGTGACCAGCGGCGCTGCGAGCGACGGTCAAAAGAGGCTCAGGCTCTGGGAGGGCGCTGCAGGGCGCGCGGATCGGCGCTGCGCCAGGCGGTATCGGCCGCCTGCGGGCAGGCGTGCTGCGTGTCGCTGGCGATCAGCAGCGCGAAGGCCGGGGGTTGTCCCACGGCGAGATGACAAATGACGCAATGCAGGTGGTCGTGGGAGCCGCAATCGGCCGATGCGCCTGCCGCGCCGTGACAGGACTGCATCGCCATGCCGTCCATCGCGGCCCTGTCGTCTGCGTCGTGGTGCGCGTGCGCCTGCACCACCTGCACGGATGCGCGTGCCGAGCAATCGCCCACGGCCATGCTCGCCTGCGCCCAGCCGCGCAGGGGCAGCAGCACCAGCAGCAGGATGAGCAGGGGACGCAACGAAGCAGGCATGAAAGAAGTCTAATCGCGGCGGTGGGTAATGGGTTCGATTCGGCACCGTGAGACCGTGCGCATGGCAGGGCCAAGACAAGTTTGTGGTGTTCTGGATCAAGCGGCCAGGCGGGGCAGCAGAGCGCGGTTCTGCCCAGTGCCTGAATCCAGGCGGGGCGGCTAGTCTGTGCCTCATCCCAAAGGGCGTTTGTGCAGCGCGACCTATCCAGAGACCTGAATGTCCACGGCCCTTAAAAGCCGTTGAACGCGCTGGAAGACGTGCTTGGAGACCAAGCGAAGCCAGAAGCCCAGTTGGGCTTCGAGGGGTTGGTGCAGGGGCACGGTGGGTGGGGCGGACATCGCTGAGGCCAGTGGATGTGACACTGCGGATACCGCGACAGCGCATCAGAAGAAAGCCGAATCAACCGGCCCGGACTTCATGGCCTCGCTTGCTGCGACCGTGGGGTCCGGCAGGCTGACCACCACCTTCCTGGCGGACACCCCTTGAGCCAGGCGCTGCATGGCCGCGGGGATGGATTCAAGACCGATCCCGGCCACCAAGGGCTCGGGCGCGGCCTGAAAACGTCCCGAGGCCAGTGCGGGCTGCAGGAAATCCTCGAACAGCCGGGCGCCCCAGGCATCGTGCACGACCGATGTACCCCAGATGGAACTGGTGCGCACCCCGAGCCGACGTGCGTGCAATGCCAGGCGCGCGAAGCCCAGCGCCAGGCGGGACAGGCGCTCAAGTTTCCAGCGAAGCTGACTGGCAAGCGGAGCATCGGTGAGGGAGACGGGCACGCTCGCCATGGCGACCCTCTTGGCCCCCGCACAGTGCCCGGCAATCTCGATGCAGGCGCCGCCTGCGCCGGCTGCCACGCAAAGCACGCCCGCCAACGGGGCATCGCCAATCGCCTCGACGATTTTGGCGACCACAGCCGGATCGTGGTAATCCACACAGGCTGCCGCGCCCAGGTGGCGGGCATACGCAAAGTTGCGCGCTGAACAGGTTGCGATCACCCGATAGCCCGCTAAAGCCGCGAGCTGGACCGCGCAGCTGCCGACACTGGTCGCAGCCCCCCAGACCAGCACGGCATCGCCGTACGGCTCCAGCACGGGATCGAGCGAAGGACGGCGCAGGCCGAGATGCTCGGACAGGAACAGCCCGCTGGCCGCTGTCGCAAAAGCCAGCGGCAGTACGGCGGCCTGTTCGAAGCTGAGCCCAGGTGGCAGGCGAGCCGCGCAGGACTCGCGCAGGATCACGCTGTCCTGGAAGGCGCCCTCGGCGGGTCGGTTGACGGTCTTCTCGACCCCGAGGGCCAGCCCCAGCACGCGATCGCCAGGCGCGAAACGTAAGACGCCTGAACCTACGGCAAGCACCTCCCCTGCGAGGTCGGTGCCGAGCACGGCCGGATAGCGCAGCCAGGGCGTCACGAGGCTGCCCAGCGATTGCACGATGCCGTCGAAAGGATTGACGGCGATGGCACGGTTTCGCACCAGGATTTCTGCGCGGCCGGGCGTGGCCCGTGAGGTCTCGTCGATGTGAAGGGGCTGGCGTGCTGCGCGCAGCAAGGCGGCACGGGGAGGCAGAGATGGCATGTTGGACTCGCTGGTTTACACCCCTGAACTTCTCAGGGGCTTCAGTGGCCCCACTCTAGGCCTTGGACTCTGAACGATCTACGATGAACCATTCAAATTTCTTTCTTATTCGTTCACGCTGAGATGGACCCACTCTCCGAGGTGATCCGCCTCTTGCGCCCGCACCGCTTCGCGGTGGGCGCCACCGACGTGGGCGCGCCCGCCGCGATCGTCTTCGCTGAGCATGAAGGTCTGTTTCTGTACTGCGTGGCCTCCGGCGAGTGTCTGCTCCAGGTCAGCGGCCACGGGCAAGTCACACCACTTCGGGCGGGAGACTGCGTGGTGCTGCCCAGTGGACGTCCCTTCGTGCTGGCCAGCGACCTGGGCGTGCCCCGCATCGACGCGGCGGCGGTTTTCGCGCATCGCCCGAATGGATCCATCGGCACCTGGAACGGCGGTGGCGATTGCAGGATGCTCGCGGCGCATGTGGAGTTCGACAGCAGTTTTGCGCGCGTCCTGTTCGAGAAACTTCCCGCCGTGGTGCGCATCGGGAATGAGTCTGCGCGGTTCGCGCTGAGAAACTGTATCGAGCAGATGATGGAAGAGCTCCAGGCGGCCCGCCCAGGTCATGAACTCGTGGTTGAACATCTCGTGCACATTGCGCTGATCAAGGTCTTGCGTTTTCATCTTGCGGAGTCTGCCCACCGTCAACCGGGCTGGCTGGCGGCGATGGCCGATGCGCGGCTGGCCCCTGTGATCTCGGCCATGCAGATGCGGCCAGGCGATGCATGGACGGTGGCTTCGCTGGCCGAGCTCGCCGCCATGTCGCGCACCGCCTTCGCCATGCGCTTCAAGGCGGCCAGCGGAATGTCCCCGCTGGACTTTCTCACCGTGCTGCGCATGCGCATGGCTGCGCATTTGCTTGAACAGCCACGCGCTCGCGTGACAGACGTCGCGTATGCCCTGGGTTACCAGAGTCAGAGTGGCTTTTCCACGGCCTTCCGGCGTGTGATGGGACAGTCTCCGCGACGCTTCATGCGCCTGCAAACCTCGGTGGAGTAAAGCGCAGTCGGCTCGGACATCATGGCGCGCGTTACATCCAGCGTATGCGCCTGAAGCTCCGCCTGATCGGCCCTGAATCTGGAACTTTCCGGCATTAGCACTCTCCATCAGTGAGTGCTAAAATTGAATATCAACAGGAGGATTGCAACAATGACCCAAACCCAGTCAGCCGCATTGGCCTTGCGCCCGGCCCAGGTCGATGGCGCGTTTCCGCTCACCCTGCCCAGTCTGGGCAATCTCGACGCCTACATCAGCGCGGTGGGCCGCCTGCCCATGCTCAGCGCCGAGGAGGAGTCGCGCCTGGCGCATCGCTGGCGTGAGCAGGGCGACAAGGAAGCGGCGGGTCAGCTGGTGCTGTCTCACCTGCGGCTGGTGGTGTCCACCGCGCGGCAATACCTGGGCTATGGTCTGCCGCATGCCGACCTCATTCAGGAGGGCAACATCGGCCTGATGAAGGCGGTCAAGCGTTTCGACCCGGCGCATGGCGTGCGGCTGGTGAGCTACGCCCTGCACTGGATCAAGGCGGAAATCCACGAATACATCCTGCGCAACTGGCGCTTGGTGAAAGTGGCCACGACCAAGGCGCAGCGCAAGCTGTTTTTCAACCTGCGCTCGATGAAAACCGCCAACGCCGGGATGAACGAGGCGCAGATCGACGACATGGCGCAGCAGCTCGCGGTCAAGCGCGAAGACGTGATCGAGATGGAAAGCCGCATGGGCGGCGCCGATATCGCCCTTGACCCCACCACGGAAGACGGCGAGGAAACCTACGCGCCCATCGCCTATCTGGCCGACACCACCCAGGAGCCGGTGGCCGTGCTCGAAGCGCGCAGCCACGACCGGCTGCAGGTCGAAGGGCTGGAGAGCGCGCTGGAGCAGCTTGACGCCCGCAGCCGCGCCATCGTGGAGCAGCGCTGGCTCAAAGTGGCCGACGATGGCAGCGGCGGCAAGACGCTGCACGAACTGGCCGCCGAGTACGGTGTGTCGGCCGAGCGCATCCGCCAGATCGAGGTGGCGGCCATGAAGAAGATGCGCAAGTCGCTCGCCGCATTCGCCTGAGTCTCGCGCGAACACCTCCAAAGCCCGTCACCCGACGGGCTTTTTGCTGTCATCCGCTTTCGCAGGGGCGCTGCGTTGGCTGTCCTGGGCATGCCAGGCGCGCACCGCGCGGCGCAGCTCGGCCCAACGGGCTTTGGGCTGGCCGGGGGAATGCGCCGGGGCGTAGCGCCAGCGTTCGAGCTGGAGCAAGAGGTTGACGGCCGATTGCAGCGCCTGGCGAGACAAGGGGTTTTCCGCGGCGCCTTCGCGTTCGAGCCTCGCGGCCAAAGCGCGCGGCGGGGTGGACGGCTCGCTGTCGATCCCGGCCTGCGCCAGCTTGCGGCGCAGCCGCGCGTAAGTCTGCGTCCACGGGTCGGTGCGGCGGCGCTCCAGCGCCACCAGGGCGCCCAGCACGGCGGTGGCCACCAGCAGCGCGGCGATGGCCAGGGCGGCCAGCGTGGCCGTGTCGGGCTGCTGCAGGCCGAGCTTGCGCAGCAGGTCCTGTTGGCGGTTGCTGCCGTAGTTCAGCACCCATTGGTTCCAGGCGTTGTTCAGCGCGTCCCAGCGGTTGCGCAGTTGCAGCAGCAGTGCGCTGTCGCGGGGGCCGAGTGCGGCCAGGCCCAGCAGCGGCTCACGCGCGGCCAATGTGGCACCGCTGCGGTCGATGCGCGCCGGATCGACCGCAGCGGTGGGGTCGGCGCGCACCCAGCCGCGCCCGGGCAGCCAGTATTCGGCCCAGGCGTGGGCGTCGCTCTGGCGCACCACCCAGGTGTCATCCACCGGGTTGTAGCGCCCGCCCTGATAGCCGGTGACGATGCGTGCCGGAATGCCCGCCGCGCGCATCACCACCACGAAGGCCTGGGCATAGTGCTCGCAAAAGCCTGCGCGGCGGTCGAACAAAAACGCGTCCACGCCGTCGCGGCGGCCATAGGTGCCGGGATCGAGGGTGTAGCGGAACGGCTGGTCGTGGAACATCCGCAGCAGCGCCTGCGCGACGAAGCGGCCATCCTGCCCGGCGGCGCGCGCCTGCGCGGCCAGTTGCTTGCCTAAAGCGACGCTGCGCGGGTCGAACCCGGCGGGCAGCGCCAGGTCGGCGCGCAGCGCCGGGGTGAGCTGCGTCGGGCCGTAGCGGAACTGCGGCGAGGACTCCACGGTGTAGCGCACCAGATGGTCGATCGGCCGGGTGGTGACCAGTTGCAGGTCGGGCCGCCATTGCACCGTGTAGCCCTCGAGGCTCGGCGCGGCCAGCGGCGCGTCCAGCGCAAACACGAAGGGCTGCTGCGTGGGCTGCAGCGTGACGGTGTAGCGCACCGGCTGGCCGCTGAGCTGCAGATCGGCGGGCGGCGCGAGGCTGGCGCGGTCGCGCGGCTGGGCATCGGGCCGCCACACGCCATCGTCAAAGCGCGACAGCACCGGGCCGCGCCAATACAACGCGCGGTCGGGCGGGCGCGGCCCGTGGAACACCACGCGAAACGCCACCGAATCATCGCGCGCCAGCTCGGCAATCTGCCCCGGCGACATGCTGGCCGACAGCCCGCTCACCGCCTGCGCGCCGCTTTGCGGCAGCGCCCACAGCGGCGCGGAAAAGCGCGGAAACACCACGAACAGCGCCACCATCGCCGGGGCGCCCAGCGCCATCATGCGCAGCGCGGTCAGCAGCAACTGCCGCAGCGGCGGGCGTCCGGCGGGCAGGTTGGCGTTGATCAGCGCGGCCAGCATGCCCCAGGTCGCCAGCACCATCACCAGCGCCGTGCCCAGCGACTGCGAAAACAAAAAATTGGCGGCGATGGTGAAAAAGCCGAGAAAGAACAGCACATACGCATCGCGCCGCGAGCGCATCTCCAGCGACTTCAGGCCCAGCAGCACGACCAGCAGCGCAACCCCGGCATCGCGCCCGACCACGGTATGAAACTCCCACAAAGTCAGCGCCACCGCCAGCAGCAGCACGAGCACCAGCACCCAGCGCCGTGGCAAGGGCGCGCCGCGCCAGGCCAGCCCTGCGCGCCAGCCCAGCAAGGTCAGCACCAGCGCGCTGGTCCACAGCGGCAGGTGCAGGGCCAGCGGCAGCATGAGCAAGAGCGACACGGCGAGCAAAAACAGCGTGTCGCGCGCATCGCGCGGCAGCGCGCTGGCGCGGGCCGACCAGCGGGCCCACGGCGCATCGGGCCGCAGCGCCCGCATCAGCCGCTCCTGCCCGCCCGCAAAGGACCGGGGTGCAGCGCCAGCAGCCGCAGGCAGGCGGCGCGGTGTGCCGCGCCCGTGGCGGGGGCGATGGCCTGGGCGCCCAGCTTCAGGCCGTAAGGCAGTCCGGCGCGATCGGCGGCGAGCACCCAGGCGCACAGGCGCGACAGCCGCGCTTCGGTGTCGAGGGTGGCGGGCAGGGCGGCAAAGTCCAGCCAGTGCTCGGCCTGTGCCTGCGGCTGCGCGGTGTCGCGGCTGACCAGATCGTCGCTGCGGGCGAATTTTTTCCACAGTACCTGGCGCGGCGAATCGCCGTGGCGATAGGGCCGCACGCCGTCGGTCTCGCCCCCGCCGCGTACCAGCGCCGGGCCGCTGCCGGGGGTCGGGCGGGAGGGCGGCAGGGGCGGTGCGGGGTGTTCCACTGCGGGCAGCACCAGCAGCTCGCCACCGGGTTTCCAGCGGCTCCAGGCCGTCCACACGCCCAGCGGGTAGGTGCTCTCGATGGTCAGCAGCGGCCAGGGCTGCGGGCCGCGTTGCGCGGGCGTCCAGATCAGCGTCAGCGAGGTTTCGCTCTGGCGGGCGCCGTCGGTGTAGAGCGTGGCGGATCGCACCAGGGCCGGTTTGCGGCGCTGATTCGTGCGGGGCTCGGCAGGTGGAGGCGGGGCGCTGGCGCCGTCGAGCCGCAGCGCCAGGCCCCAGCGGTCGCGCGCGCCCGCTTGCAGCCTCAGCCCCAGCCGCGCGCTCTGGCCTTGATGCATCAGCCCTTCCGGGGGTTTTGCGGCGAGGGTGAGGCCGCGCAGATTGTTGTGGGTGATGTGCATGGCCATCATCGCGCTGCCCGCCAGCAAAAAGGTCAGCAGATAGCCCAGATTGAGCTGATAGTTGATGCTCAGCACCAGCAGGGCGAGCAGCAGCACGGCGAACACCCAGCCCGCGCGCGTGGGCAGGATGTACACATTGCGGTGACTGAGCCGGGTGCTGTCGCCTGCGGGGTGGCGCGCAAGCGCCCAGGCGTCGAAACGCCGCGCCCAGGCTCCGCCGGTGCGGGCAGGCGTGGTGGTGCGCGGGTGGGGCAGGGCGGAGTCGGCCGGGGTGGACATGGCGGGTCGGGCGCGGGTGGGGACAGGCAGGGGCCTACACCGGCACATGCTCCAGCATGGCCTGCGCCGCCTGCAGCGAAGCGGCACGGTTGACCACCGGGCTGTCCAGGGTGCGCAGGCGGTGCCCGGCAAGCGCGGGGAAGACCTGCTGCACATCGTCGGGAATGAGATAGTCGCGCCCCTGCAGCAGCGCCCAGGCGCGCGCCGCGCGCATCAGCCCGAGCCCCGCGCGCGGGCTCAGGCCCTCGGCGAACCAGCGCCCGCTGCGCGTTTGCAACAGCAGTTCCTGCACATAGTCGAGCAGCGCAGGGGCGGCATGCACCGCCTGCGCCTGCCGTTGCAGCTCGGTCAGCGCGGCGGCCGAGAGCACCGGCTGCAGTGCGGCGATGAGTTCGCGGCGGTCGCGGCCTTCGAGCAGCGCACGCTCGGCGGCGCGGCTGGGGTAGCCCAGCGAGATGCACAGCAGAAAACGGTCGAGCTGCGACTCCGGCAGGGCGAAGGTGCCGAGCTGGTCGAACGGGTTCTGCGTGGCGATGACAAAAAACGGCTCGGGCAGGCGGCGCGTGAGCCCGTCCACGCTCACCTGCCGTTCCTCCATGGCTTCGAGCAGCGCGCTCTGCACTTTCGGCCCGGCGCGGTTGATCTCGTCGGCCAGCAGCACCTGCGAAAACACCGGCCCCGGATGAAACACGAACTCGCTGCGGTTGCGGTCGAACACCGAAATGCCCAGCAGATCGCCGGGCATGAGATCGGCGGTGAACTGCGCGCGGGCGTACTGCAACCCCAGCGCGGCGGCCAGCGCGTGCGCCAGCGTGGTCTTGCCCACGCCGGGCAAATCCTCGATGAGCAGATGGCCGCTGGCCAACAGGCAGCACACGGCAAGCTCGATTTGCGGGCGCTTGCCCACAATGATGGTTTCGAGCTGATCGAGCAAAGGCTTCAGGGCGTGGGTTTTCACGGGCGGCGGGGCTGTGGGAGTGCAGCGCACTATGCTACGAGGGCGGCGCCCACCCACGGATTCCGGGGGGTAAGCCGCAGGAGACAGACACCATGACCACCGGCTACTACACCCACGCCGACTGCACCCTGCACGAGATGGGGGCCGATCATCCCGAATGCCCGCAGCGTCTCGCCGCCATCGAAGACCGGCTGATCGCCGCGCAGATCACCCCGTGGCTGGAGCGCCACGACGACGCCCCGCCCGCCAGCCTCGAAGCCCTGGAGCGCGCCCACGCCGCGCTGTACATCGCCGATCTGAAGCAGCGCGGCGACTTCGAGCAGGGCCATGAGTGGATCGACGCCGACACCCTCATGAACCCCCACACCTGGCAGGCCGCCCTCCGTGCCGCTGGAGTGGCCATCGCCGCCACCGACGCCGTGATCGACGGCCATCTGGACAACGCCTTCTGCGCCATCCGCCCGCCCGGGCACCATGCCACACGCACGCAGGCCATGGGCTTTTGCTTTCTCGGCAATGTGGCGATTGCCGCGCGCCATGCGCTGGACGTGCGCGGCCTGCAGCGCGTGGCCATCGTCGATTTCGACGTGCACCACGGCAACGGCACCGAAGACATCTTCCGCGACGACCCGCGCGCCCTGATGGTGAGCTTTTTCCAGCATCCGTTCTACCCCTACACCCCGCTGGTGCAGGCGCCCAACCTGCTCAACGTGCCCGTGCCCGCCTACACCAAGGGCGAGGCCATCCGGCGCATCGCGTGCGAGCAATGGCTGCCGCGCCTGCGCGAATTCGCGCCCCAGATGTTGTTCATCAGCGCCGGGTTCGACGCCCACCGCGAGGACGACATGGGGCAGATGGGCCTGGTGGAAGCCGACTACGCCTGGATCACCCGCGAGCTGGTGGACTTCGCCCGGGCGCACTGCGAAGGTCGCATCGTCTCCTGTCTCGAAGGCGGCTACAACCTGAGCGCCCTGGGCCGCAGCGTGGCCGAGCATGTGCGCGTGCTCGCGGGGTTGGACGCATGAGCCACGCCCCGGCGCACCCGCCCGTCCTGTCCGCCGCCGCGCCCGAACACCCGCTCGAAGCCTTCATTGCCCGCTGGCAGGCGGCCAGCGGCTCCGAGCGCGCCAACTACCAGCTCTTCCTCACCGAGCTGAGCGAAGAACTCGGCCTGCCGCGCCCCGAGCCCGCCAGCGACGACACCCGCGACAACGCCTATGTGTTTGAGCGCCGGGTGGACATCCGCCACGCCGACGGCAGCGTCAGCCGAGGCTTTATTGACCTCTACCGGCGCGGCTGCTTCGTGCTCGAAGCCAAGCAGACCGGGCGCGACCTCGACACCGACGGCTGGGACCGCGCCATGCTGCGCGCACAGAACCAGGCCGAGCAATACGCCCGCGCCCTGCCCGCCGAGGAAGGCCGCCCGCCCTTCATCGTGGTGGTGGACGTGGGCCGCTCCATCGAGCTGTATGCCGAGTTCACCCGCAGCGGCAGCACCTATGTGCCGTATCCCGATCCGGCGCATCACCGCATCCGCCTGGCCGATCTGCGCCAGGAGGCGGTGCGCGAGCGCCTGCGCCTGCTCTGGCTCGACCCCCTCAAGCTCGACCCCAGCCGCACCGCCGCCCGCGTCACCCGCGCCATTGCCGACCAGCTCGCGCGTCTGGCCAAATCGCTCGAGGCGGCAGGCCACGGCCCCGAGGCAGTGGCGCAGTTTCTCATGCGCGCGCTGTTCACCATGTTTGCCGAAGACGTGGGCCTGCTGCCGCGAACCCACGGGCGCGGCGCCTTCACCAGCCTGCTCGAAGACCTGCGCCAGCATCCCGAGCACTTCGCCCCCGCGCTGCAGACCCTGTGGCAGACCATGAACCGCGGCGGCTTCGACGCCCGGCTGATGAACCCCATCCGCCGCTTCAACGGCGGCCTGTTCGCCACGCCCGATGTCATCGCGCTCGACCGCGACCAGATCGATCTGCTGCTCGCCGCCGCCCGCGCCGACTGGCGGCAGGTCGAGCCCGCCATTTTCGGCACCCTGCTCGAGCGCGCGCTCGACCCGCGCGAGCGCCACCGCCTCGGCGCGCACTACACCCCACGCGCCTATGTCGAACGCCTGGTGCTGCCCACCCTCATCGAACCGCTGCGGCGCGACTGGCAGACCACCCAGATCGCCGCCGAGACCTGGCGCGCCCAGGGCCGGCTGGACAAGGCGCGCGACGAAGTGCGCGCCTTTCACCATCAGCTCTGCCATACCCGCGTGCTCGACCCGGCGTGCGGCAGCGGCAACTTCCTCTACGTCGCGCTGGAACACATGAAGCGGCTGGAGGGCGAAGTGCTCAACCTGCTGGCCGACCTGGGCGAAACCCAGGGGCGGCTGGACATGGCCGGCCTCACCGTCGATCCGCACCAGTTCCTCGGCCTGGAAGTCAACCCGCGCGCCGCCGCCGTGGCCGAGATGGTGCTGTGAATCGGCTACCTGCAATGGCACTACCGCATCCACCAGAACCTCGACAGCCTGCCCGACCCCGTGCTGCGCGACTTTCACAACATCGCGCACCGCGACGCACTGCTCGCCTACGAGCGCATCGACTACGAAACCGACGCCAATGGCCAGCCGCGCACCCGTTGGGACGGCGTGACCACCAAACCCCACACCGCCACCGGCGAGCCGGTGCCCGATGAGACCGCCCGCGTGCCCATCGAGCGCTATGTCAACCCGCGCCCGGCCACGTGGCCCGAGGCCGACTTCATCCTCGGCAACCCGCCGTTCATCTGCGCGGCCAACCTGCGCCGCGCCCTTGGCGACGGCTATGTGGAGGCGCTGCGCCGCACCTGGCCCGACGTGCCCCAATCCGCCGACTTGGTCATGCACTGGTGGCACATGGCGGCGCTGGCCGTGCGCGAGGGCCGCGCGCGGCGCTTTGGCTTCATCACCACCAACAGCCTGCGCCAGACCTTCAACCGCCGCGTGGTCGAAGCGCATTTGAAGGCGGCGCCAAACCCGCTGCAATTGGCCTTTGCCATCCCCGACCACCCCTGGGTGGACGCCGCCGACGGTGCCGCCGTGCGCATTGCCATGACCGTGGGCAGCCTCGATGGGCGGGAGGGCCTGTTGCAGACCGTGATCGCCGAGCGCGACACGGGCGAGGACGCGCTCGACGTCACCCTCGCCGCCCGCGAGGGCCGCATCCACGCCGACCTCACCATTGGCGCGGATGTGGCGGGGGCGGTGCCGTTGCGAGCGAACGCAAACATCGCTTCGCGTGGCGTTCAGTTGATAGGCGCAGGCTTCATCGTCACCCCCGAACAAGCCGCAGGCTTGGGGCTGGGCCGGGAGGCGGGGCTCGATCGTGTGATCCGCCCCTACCGCAATGGCCGCGACCTGACCGACAAGCCGCGCGGCGTCATGGTCATCGACCTGTTCGGCCTCACCGCGGACGAGGTGCGGGAACGCTACCCGGCAGCTTTCCAGTGGGTATTCGAGCGAGTCAAGCCCGAGCGCGACCAGAACAACCGCGCAAGTTACCGCCAAAACTGGTGGATTTTTGGCGAGCCGCGGCGCGAGTGGCGTGCCATGTCGGCCCCTCTGCCCCGCTACATCGCCACCGTCGAAACCGCCAAGCATCGCCTCTTCCAGTTCCTCGACGCCGCCATCCTGCCGGACAACATGCTGGTCAACATCGCCAGCGCCGACGCCTTCCACCTAGGCGTGCTCTCGTCTCGGGTGCACGCCGCCTGGGCGCTGGCGACGGGCGGGCGGCTGGGCATGGGCAACGATGCGCGCTACAACAAAACCCGCTGCTTCGAAACCTTCCCCTTCCCCGATGCCGACACCGGCCTGACCGACGCGCTGCGCGAGCGCATCCGCCACCGCGCCGAGGCCATCGACGCGCACCGCAAGCGCGTGCTCGCCGCGCACGCCGAGCTCACCCTCACCGGCCTGTACAACGTGCTGGAGGCGCTGCGCGCGGGCCAGCCCCTGACCCCCAAGGAGCAAGCCATGCATCAGGCCGGGCTGGTGTCGGTGCTGGCCTCCTTGCACGACGAGCTGGACGAGGCGGTGCTGGCCGCCTACGGCTGGAGCGATCTGGCCGCGCCCCTGGCGGGCCGCCCCGGCGCCACCACCCCGCTGCCCGACAAGCCGCCCGAACAAGCCGCCGCCGAGGAAGAACTCCTCGCCCGTCTTGTCGCCTGCAATGCGCGCCGCGCCGCCGAAGAGGCGCAAGGCCACGTGCGCTGGCTGCGCCCGGCGTATCAACACCCCGAGCACGCCGCCCAGCCGCTGCAACTGACCGCCGATTTCGGCGACATCGCCGCCGCGCCCGCGCTCGCCGCGCTCGCCGCCCAGCCCTGGCCCAAGGATCTGCGCGAGCAGATCGCCGCGGTGCGCGCCATGCTCAGCGGCACACCGCAGACCGAAGACCGGCTGGCCGCACGCTTCAAGCGCAAGCCTCTCAAGGCGCTGCGCCCCGTGCTCGACGCCCTCGCCGGCCTCGGCCTGGCCCGGCAAGACGCCGCAGGCTGGCGCAGCGCCTGAACCCCGCCTCATGCGCAACGCCACCGCGCCTCGCAGCCGCTGGCGGGCCAGTCGGTCAACCCTGTCTCAGGGCGCGAACTTGCCGAGCAGCAGGCGGGCACGGATCTCGCCCACGATGCCGCGGCGGAACAACAGCACGCAGAGCACGAAGATGGCGCCGATCACCATGCTCACCGAATCGTTGAGCTGGTGAAACCAGTCGATCCCGGTCACCTTCACCAGGAAGTGCGAGATCGTGCCCATCTTTTCTTCGAGCACGGTGATGAGAATGGCGCCCACAATGGGCCCGAGATCCGTGCCCAGACCGCCGACTAAGGTCATGAGAATGACCAGTCCCGAGGTGCTCCAGTGCACGTCCGTCAGCGTCTCGAAGCCCATGACCACGGCCTTCATCGCGCCTGCCAGACCGGCGAAACCCGCCGAAATCAGAAACACGCCCAGTTTGTAGCGATTGACGCGGTAGCCCAGGGAAATGGCCCGCGGCTCATTCTCTCGAACGGCCTGCAGCACCTGCCCGAAAGGCGAATGCACCACTCGGCGAAGAAACCACCAGCTCGCGACGAACACCGCCAGCACCAGGTAATACATCACCCGGTCGGACTGCAGCGGCAGCCCGAACAGTGTGCCGCGCGGAATGCCCTGCAAGCCGTCCTCGCCGCCGGTGAAATTGGCCTGTAGCGCGTAGAAATAGACGATCTGCGCCAGCGCCAGGGTAATCATCGAAAAGTAGATGCCCGAGCGCCGCACGGCGAGCAGCCCCATCACCAGGCCGATCAGCAGCGCGGTGACCACTCCGGTCAGAATGCCCAGCGGCGTGGGCCAGCCCCAGGCGGTGAGCGCCAGGCCGGTGAGATAGCCGGCGCCGCCGAACAGCGCGGCATGGCCGAAGGAGATCAGCCCGGCGTAGCCTGCCAGCAGGTTGAAGGCGCAGGCAAACAAGGCAAAACACATCATGCGCATGCCCAGAACGGGATAGAGGCCGATCCAGGGCGCGATCAGTGCGAGCCCCAGCAGAGCCCATAGCAGGCCGTTTGACAGAATGTTCGACAGGCGAGTGCGCGGGAGCATGTTCATTTCTCCTTGCCGAACAAGCCCGCGGGGCGCAGGGTCAACACCAGGGCCATCAGGATGAAGACCACGGTGCTGGAGATTGGCGGGAACAGCACCTTGGCAAGCCCTTCGATCAAGCCCAGCGCCAGGCCTGAGACGATGGCGCCGAGCACCGAGCCCATACCGCCGATGACCACGATGGCGAACACGACGATGACCAGATTGGAGCCCATCAGCGGCGAAACCTGAATGACCGGTGCCGCCAACACACCGGCCAATCCCGCCAGGGCCGAGCCGAAACCGAAGGTCAGCATGACCATGCGCGGGAAGTTCACGCCGAAGGCCTGGATTAGCGCCGGGTTCTCGGTGCCCGCGCGCAAATAGGCCCCTAGCTTGGTGCGCTCGATCAGCAGCCAGGTGCCGATGCTGATCAGCAGACTGGCCGCCACCGCGAAGAGGTAGTAAGAGGGCAGGAACATGAAGCCCAGATTGAGCGTGGCGCTGAGCAGTTCTGGCGGGTTATAGGGGGCGCCCGCTACGCCGTAGAACGAGCGGAACACGCCTTCGATCAGCAGGGTGAGGCCGAAAGTCAGCAGCAACCCGTAAATCGGATCGATGCCGCGCAGCCGCCGCAGCGCGACGCGCTCCACCCCGATGCCGAACAGGCCGACGAGCAGGGGCGCGAACAGCAGCATCCACCAGAAATTCAGATGCAGGTACTGCCCGCCCATCCAGGTGAACATGGCCCCCATCATGAAAAACGCACCATGGGCGAAATTGACCACATCCATCAGGCCGAAGATCACGGCCAGGCCGAGCGAGAGCATGGCGTAGAAAGCGCCATTCACCAGGCCCAGCATGAGTTGCCCAAGCAGCAGGGGCAGGGGGAAACCGAACAATTCAGCCAAGCGACACCTCGAATGTCAGAGCGTGGACGAAGCCGTCCCCGGCAAGCTGGGTACTGCAAGCGGCGGAGACGGCCATCGCCCTTTACTTGTCCAGCGGACAGCCGTAGGCGGATGCCGGGCCGAAGGCGTCGTTGCCGGGAATGGTCTGTACCAGTTTGTAGTAGTCCCAGGGCTCCTTCGATTCCGCCGGGGTCTTGACCTGCTCCAGGTACATGTCATGAATCATCAGGCCACTCGGGCGCAGGGTGCCGTCCTTCATGTACATGTCGTTGACCTTGGTCTTGTGCAGCTCGGCCATGACCTTGGCGCCATCCGTCGTGCCCGCGGCCTTCACGGCCTTCAGATAGGTCATCGTCGCGGAATAGTCGCCCGCCTGCAGAAAGGTCGGCATGGCGTGCATTTCCTTGAAGTAGCGCTCAGCCCAGGCACGCGACTGGGCGTTCTGGTTCCAGTACCAAGGCGTGGTCAGGTAAAGCCCCTGTGCCGCAGGCAGACCGACGCTGTGGATGTCGGTGATGAACAGCAACAGGCCCGCGAGCTTCATGGTCTTGGTCAGGCCGAACTGGTTGGCCTGCTTGATCGCGTTGTCCGCATCGCCACCGGCGTTGGCCAGCCCCAGAACCTGAGCCTTGGAGGCTTGGGCCTGCAGCAGATAGGACGAAAAGTCCGACGCGCCCAGCGGCGCGAGAACCTGCCCCACCACGGAGCCGCCATCGGCCTTCACGACCTTGGCGGCTTCGTCTTCCAGTGATTTGCCGAAGGCATAGTCGGCGGTGAGGAAATACCAGCTCTTGCCGCCGTTCTTGATCACCGCGCTGGCGGTGCCTCGCGCCAGTGCGGTGGTGTTGTAGGCATACATGACGGTGTAAGGCGTGCATTGCTTGCCGACGATGCTCGACGCACCCGCGCCGACGACGAAGAACGGGGTCTTGTATTGCGCGGCGATGGGCTCCATAGCCAGCGCGGTGGCGCTGTTGGTGCCACCAATGAGCATGTTCACGCCGTCCTGCGACAGGTATTCCTTGGCCTTGCCTGCAGCGAGATCGGCCTTGTTCTGATGATCGAAGCTCACCAGTTCGATCTTGCGGCCCAGCACGCTGCCGCCGAAGTCGGAAATGGCCATTTTGATGGCAGCCACGCCGCCGGGGCCGTCCACGGCGGAGTAAACACCCGAAAGATCGGTGATGAAGCCGATCTTGACCGGGGGCTGGGTGGCGCTGGCCGAGGCCAGCGTGCCCAGGGCCAGGGTGAGGGCAGAGGCAAGAGTCTTGAGTTTCATGGGAGTCTCCTAAAGTGTTTGCGCCATCAAGCGCTTAGACGCCGAGCAGGTTTTGCAGTACCGTTTTGCTGTTCTGCAAATCCGCACGGTTGATTTCCAGAACGATCTGGCCGCGCTCCATCACATAAAAGCGGTCGGCGAGATGGGCGGAAAACCGGAAGTTCTGTTCGACCAGCAGAACAGAGAAGCCTTTGTGTTTGAGGGCCGTAATCGCGCGTGCCAGGGCCTGCACGATGACCGGGGCCAGGCCTTCGGAGATCTCGTCGAGCAGCAGCAGGCGCGCGCCGGTGCGCAGAATGCGCGCCACCGCCAACATCTGCTGCTCGCCGCCCGACAGCCGCGTGCCCGGGCTGTGGGCGCGCTCCTTGAGATTCGGGAACAGGGCGTAGATCTCGTTGGTGTTCAGACCAGAAAAGCCCGTCTTCAGGTCGGGCGGCAGGAACAGGTTTTCCCGCGCCGACAGACTGGCGAAAATGCCGCGTTCCTCGGGGCAGTAGCCCACGCCCAAGGATGCCACGCGGTGGCGGGGCAGTCCGATGGCCTCCGTGCCTGCCACGCGGATGCTTCCGGTGCGTCGTCCCGTGAGTCCCATGACGGCGCGCAGCGTGCTGGTGCGCCCGGCGCCGTTGCGGCCGAGCAGACACACCGTCTCGCCCTGCGCCACGGTGAGATTCACGCCGTGCAGCACATGCGACTCGCCATACCACGCATGCAGATTCTCGATGGCCAGCGCGGGCGGCGGGTTAGCTTGGATGGATCGTGGCGCCGAGGCCAACGCCTCGGCCGGGCCGGGCCGGTCGGTGACCATGCTCATGCGGCGACCTCCTCTTCGGGTTCGCCCATGTAGGCGGCGATCACCTCGGGATTGCGCGAAACTTCGTCGTAACTCCCTTCGGCCAGCACTTGGCCGCGCTGCATGACCGTCACGCGATCGCAGATGCTGGAGATGACCGACATATTGTGCTCGACCATCAGCACGGTGCGCCCCTTGGCCACGCGGCGGATGAGTTCCGTCACTTGCTGCACGTCTTCATGGCCCAGACCCTGGGTGGGCTCATCGAGCAACATCAGCTTGGGGTTCATGGCCAGGGTGGTGGCGAGTTCCAGCGCCCGTTTGTGGCCGTAAGGGAGGCTGGCGGCCGCGCGGTGGGCCTGGCTGGCGAGTCCGACCAGATCGAGGAACTGCATCGCTTCGCCGTTTAGCCGATCGAGCACGCGCGTCGAGCGCCAGAACTGGATGGCCAGCCCTGCCTGACGCTGCAGACCGACGCGAACGTTTTCGAGCAGCGTCATCTGCGAAAAAGTGGCGCTGATCTGAAATGATCGAACCATGCCCAGCCGGGCAATATCTGCCGGCTGCAAATGAGTAATGGGGCGATCCTGAAAATACACCTCGCCTGACGTCGGCGCGATGAATTTACTGAGCAGATTGAAGCATGTGGTTTTTCCAGCGCCGTTGGGACCGACGAGCGCATGAATGGCCCCCTCGTTCACCTGCAGATTGACATTTTGAACGGCGGCAAATCCGGAAAACTGTTTGCTCAGTCCCTCTGCGCGCAAGATGGCCGTGTTCGGCATGAGCTTTGTCCCTTGAAGGCATGCATTTTGCTGCATCGCACTCAGCGCGCTCAAGGGTCAAATCCCGGTGGAAACCCTGAGGATCGGCACGGCTTGGTAACCGTAGCCGCTGTTATGTATCAAAAAACACAATCGGTTACACGCGCTATTGTGACGCATCAATCCCCCTTGGCGCGATTCATTTTGTCGGTGATGGATGAAAAAAGCCCGCCACGAAAATCATCGGTGCGGACCTTGGTCAGCAAGGCAGGCCGAATGGCCAATCGGGTTATTGGCTCAAATCCCCCAGGCAGAGATATTTCATTTCGACATATTCATCGATACCGTGGCGCGAGCCTTCGCGGCCCAGGCCGGATTGTTTGACCCCGCCGAACGGCGCGACCTCGTTGGACATCAGCCCGGTGTTGATGCCCACCATGCCGTATTCCAGCGCCTCGGCCACGCGGAAGATGCGGCCCACATCGCGGCTGAAGAAGTAGGCAGCCAGGCCGAACTCGGTGGCGTTGGCCGCGGCGATGGCATCAAGCTCGGTCTTGAAGCGGAACACCGGCGCCACCGGGCCGAAGGTTTCCTCTCTAGCGCAGAGCATGTCGGCGGTCACGTCGGCCAACACCGTGGCCTGGAAAAACCGCCCGGCGTGGGGCCCGTTTTCCACCCGCTTGCCGCCCACGACCATGCGTGCGCCCTTGGACGTGGCGTCGCTGATGTGCCTCTCCACCTTGGCCAGCGCCTGATCGTCGATCAGCGGGCCGAGGTTCACGCCTTCCTCGAAGCCGTCGCCCACCTTCAGGCTGCCGACGGCCTGCGCCAGACGCTCGACAAAGCGGTCGTAGATGCCGTCCTGCACATACAGCCGGTTGGCGCAGACGCAGGTCTGGCCGGCGTTGCGGTATTTGCTCGCCATGGCGCCCTCGATGGCCGAATCGAGGTCGGCGTCGTCGAACACGATGAACGGCGCATTGCCGCCGAGTTCGAGCGAGAGTTTTTTGATCGTGGGCGCGGACTGCGCCATGAGAATGCGCCCGACCTCGGTGGAGCCGGTGAACGACAGGTGCCGCACCACGGGCGAGGCGCACAACAGCTTGCCGATGGCGATCGAGCCCTCGGCATCCGCCGTGAGCACATTGAGCACCCCGCGCGGCATGCCGGCGCGGTGGGCCAGCTCGGCGGCGGCCAGCGCGGTCAGCGGCGTTTGCTCGGCGGGCTTGATGACGACCGGGCAGCCCGCCGCCAGCGCCGGGGCGACCTTGCGGGTGATCATGGCCAGCGGGAAATTCCACGGCGTGATGGCCGCGCACACGCCCACCGGCTGCTTGAGCACCAGCAGGCGCTTGGTGGCGTCCGGGCTGGGGATGGTTTCGCCATAGACGCGCTTAGCTTCTTCGGCGAACCACTCCACGAAACTGGCGCCGTAGAGCACCTCGCCCTTGGCCTCGGCCAGCGGCTTGCCCTGCTCGGCGGTCATCAGCCGGGCCAGATCGTCGGCATGGGCCACCAGCAGGTCGAACCAGCGGCGCAGGATGGCGGCGCGCTGCTTGGCGGGCAGGGCGCGCCAGGCGGGCCAGGCGGCGTCTGCGGCGTCGATGGCGAGCTGCGCGTGCATCGGCTCCAGCGCGGGCACCTGCGCCAGCTCGGCGCCCGTGGCCGGATCGGTCACGGCGAAGCGGCGGGCGGAGTCGATCCACGCGCCGTCGATATAGGCCTGGGTCTTGAACAGGGTGGGGTCTCGGAGCAGGGACAGCGGGTTGGCAGAAGGGTTCATGGCAAAGACGATAGGGTGAGGGACGCGGGGTGACGAGAGGTCGGGCAAATGGCCGGGCGAGTCGCGCCGCGCAACGGCGCGTGCGCTACAGGGCGGCAAGCCCGACAGGCTCCTAGAATCTAGTCTTTTGCATCCCCGCACGCCAGAGCCAGTTCCGCCAGCGCGCCGCAGCCACTTCCAGCTCTCTATGAACGTCTCCGACATCCGCGAAAAATTTTTGGCCTATTTCGAGTCGAAAGGCTCCACCCGCGTGGCGTCGTCTTCGCTCGTGCCGGGCAACGATCCCACGCTGCTGTTCACCAATTCGGGCATGGTGCAGTTCAAGGACGTGTTTCTCGGCCAGGACCGGCGGCCCTACACCCGCGCCACCACGGCGCAGCGCTGCGTGCGCGCAGGCGGCAAGCACAACGATCTGGAAAACGTGGGCTACACGGCGCGCCACCACACGTTTTTCGAGATGCTGGGCAATTTCAGCTTCGGCGACTACTTCAAGCGCGAGGCCATCGGCTACGCCTGGGAACTGCTCACCACGGTGTACAAACTGCCGCCCGACAAGCTGTGGGTGACGGTGTATGCCGAAGACGACGAGGCGCACGCCATCTGGGCCAAGGACGTCGGCGTGCCGGTGGAGCGCATCATCCGTATCGGCGACAACAAGGGCGCCCGCTACGCCTCCGACAACTTCTGGCAGATGGCCGACACCGGCCCATGCGGCCCGTGCAGCGAGATTTTCTACGACCACGGCCCCGAGGTCTGGGGCGGCCCGCCCGGCTCGCCCGAGGAAGACGGCGACCGCTACATCGAAATCTGGAACCTGGTGTTCATGCAGTTCGAGCGCTTTCACGCGGGCGACGAGTATGTCGACACCGAGGCCCAGGCGCAGCAGCGCAAGGCGCAGGTCGAGGCCGACGGCGGCATCGGCCTGGTCAGTCGCGACGGCGCACGCTTCAAGCTCGCCATCTACCGGCAAAAGCCGCTGCCCAAGCCCTGCGTCGACACCGGCATGGGGCTGGAGCGCATCGCCGCCGTGCTGCAGCATGTGCACAGCAATTACGACATCGACCTGTTCCAGGCGCTCATCCGGGCCGCAGCGCGCGAGACCGCCACCGCCGACCTCGGCCACGCCTCGCTCAAGGTGATTGCCGACCATATCCGCGCTTGCGCCTTTCTCATCGTCGATGGCGTCATTCCCGGCAACGAGGGGCGGGGCTTCGTGCTGCGCCGCATCGTGCGCCGCGCCATCCGTCACGGCTACAAGCTGGGCGTGCGCCAGCCTTTCTTCCACCGCCTGGTGCCCGATCTGGTGGCGCAGATGGGCGCAGCCTATCCCGAGCTGGCGCAGGCGCAGGGCCGCGTGGCCGAGGTGCTGCAGGCCGAGGAAACCCGCTTTTTCGAGACCATCGAACACGGCATGGGCATGCTCGACGCCGAACTGGCCGCGCTGCGCGCCGCGGGCGGGAATCTACTGGCTGGCGAGCTGGCGTTCAAGTTGCACGACACCTTCGGCTTTCCGCTCGATCTCACGCAGGACGTGTGCCGCGAGCATGGCGTGAAGGTCGATGAAGCCGCCTTCGACACCGCCATGGCCCGCCAGCGCGAACAGGCCCGCGCCGCGGGCAAGTTCAAGATGCAGGCCGGTCTCGACTACGCGGGTGACAAGACCCGCTTCGAGGGCTACGACCATCTGCTGGTGAAAGAGGCGCGGGTGGTGGCGCTGTACAAAGACGGCACCTCCGTGCCGATGCTGCAGCAGGGCGAGCAGGGCGTGGTGGTGCTCGACCGCACGCCGTTCTATGCCGAATCCGGCGGCCAGGTGGGCGACAGCGGCGTGCTGTTCGAGGGCGACGCTTGCGGCCTGCGCTTCGTCGTGCAGGACACGCAAAAAATCCAGGCCGAGGTGTTCGGCCATCACGGCACGCTCGAATCGGGCAGCCTGAAAGTGGGCGAGATCGTGGCCGCGCAGGTGGACGGCGAGCGTCGTCAAGCGGTCATGCGCAACCACAGCGTGACCCACTTGATGCACAAGGCGCTGCGCCTGGTGCTGGGCGACCATGTGCAGCAGAAGGGCTCGCTGGTCGATGCCGACAAGACCCGCTTCGACTTCGCCCACGACGCGCCGATGAGCGACGACGAGATCGCCCGTGTCGAGCGCATGGTGAACGAGGAGATTCTGGCCAACGTCGCCACCCAGGCGCGGGTCATGCCCCTCGACGACGCCAAGACTCTCGGCGCGATGATGCTGTTTGGCGAGAAGTACGGCGACACGGTGCGCGTGCTGGACATCGGCACCTCGCGCGAGCTGTGCGGCGGCACGCATGTGGCGCGCACCGGCGACATCGGGCTGTTCAAGATCGTGTTCGAGGGCGGCGTGGCCGCGGGCATTCGCCGCGTGGAGGCCGTCACCGGCATGAACGCGCTGGCTTTCGTGCAAAAGCACAACGCGCTGCTCGCGCGGCTGTCCCGCACCCTGAAGGCGCCCGCCGAGGAGTCCGTGGCCAAGGTGGAGCAACTGCTCGAACAGCAGCGCCAGCTGGAAAAAGACATGGCCCAGCTCAAGGCCCAGCAGGCCGCCGCCCAGGGCGACGCCCTGCTGTCCCAGGCCATCGACATGGGCGACACCAAAGTGCTGCTGGCCCGCATGGACGGGCTGGACGCCAAGGGCTTGCGTGAGGCGGTGGACCGCATCAAGTCCAAACTCAAGTCCGCAGTCGTCGTGCTGGCGGGCGCCGAGGGCGGCAAGGTGCAGCTCGCCGCGGGGGTGAGCGCCGACCGCATCGCGCGCATCAAGGCGGGCGATCTGGTCAGCGCCGCAGCGCAGGCCGTGGGCGGCAAGGGCGGCGGGCGGCCCGATTTCGCCATGGCCGGGGGCGCCCAGCCGCAGCACATCGACGCGGCGCTGGCACAGGCGCGCGCCCTGTTGCAGCAGCGGCTGGGCGCCTGAGCGCAAAGGGCCGATATGGACCTGCAAGGCCGATCCATCCTGCTGGCCGTTACCGGCGGTGTCGCGGCTTACAAGGCGGCTGAACTCTGCCGTTTGCTGGTCAAGGAGGGGGCGCAGGTGCAGGTGGTGCTCACGGCGGCGGGGGCGCGCTTTGTCGGGGCTGCGACCTTCCAGGCGCTTAGCGGACGGCCGGTGTTCGATGACCTGTGGGATGCCCGCGTGGACAACGGCATGGCACACATCGAGCTCACCCGCGCCGCCGATCTGGTGGTGGTCGCGCCCGCCACGGCGGATGTGCTCGCCCGGGCGGCCAACGGGCTGTCGGACGATCTGCTCGCCACCCTGCTGCTGGCCTCGAACAAGCCCGTGCTGTTCGCCCCGGCGATGAACCGCGAGATGTGGGGTCATCCGGCCACGCAGCGCAACGTGGCCCGGCTGCGCGAGGACGGTGCGCTCATCAGCGGCCCGGCCGCGGGCGAACAGGCCTGCGGTGAAGTCGGCGAAGGCCGCATGCTCGAACCCGAAGAACTGCTTCAGGACATCGTGGCCGTGTTCCAGCCCCGGCTGCTATCAGGGCGGACCGTGCTGGTGACGGCCGGGCCGACCTTCGAGCCCCTCGACCCGGTGCGCGGTCTGACCAACCGATCCAGCGGCAAGATGGGTTATGCCGTGGCCCGGGCGGCGCGCGAGGCCGGGGCGCATGTGGTGCTGGTCAGCGGCCCGACCGCAATGCTCACGCCGTTCGGTGTGGAGCGCATCGACGTGGAGACCGCGCAGCAGATGTTCGAAGCGGTCATGGCGCAGGTGGCGCAAGCGCAGGTGTTCGTCGCCACGGCCGCCGTGGCTGACTGGCGGCCCTTGCAGGTCCACGCGCAGAAGCAGAAAAAGCAGGAGGGCGAAGCCGCGCCTGCCATCGCCCTGCAGGCTAATCCGGATATCCTCGCCACGGTAGCCGCGCTGCCGCAGCCGCCGTTCTGCGTGGGTTTCGCCGCCGAGAGCGAAAACCTGGCCGAGCACGCCGCCGCCAAGCGTCTGCGCAAGAACGTGCCGCTGCTGGTGGGCAACCTCGGGCCGGACACCTTCGGCCGCGACGATAACCGGCTGGAACTTTTCGACGCCGCCGGCCACCACCCCCTGGGCAGTGGCGGCAAGCTCTCGTTGGCGCGCAAGCTGGTGGCCGAAATTGCCGACCGGCTGACACGGTCCGGCGGCTGAGGCGCCTCTACCATGCGCAACCGTTTGGGCTTCATGCCTTCAACTTTCGAGGATTCGTCTTGTCTCAACCCCGTATCGCCGTCCGCCTGCTCGATGACCGCCTGCGCGAGCAGCTTCCCGCCTACGCCAGCCCGGGCAGCGCGGGCATGGATCTGCGGGCCTGCATCGACACACCGCTGACCCTGCAGCCGGGGCAGGCCGAGCTCATCCCTACGGGGCTGGCCATGCACATCGGCGACCCTGGCCTGTGCGCCATGCTGCTGCCGCGCTCGGGCCTGGGGCACAAGCACGGCGTAGTGCTGGGCAATCTGGTCGGGCTGATCGATTCCGACTATCAGGGGCCGTTGATGGTGAGCTGCTGGAACCGCGGCAGCACGGCTTACACCGTGCAACCGATGGAGCGCATCGCGCAGATGGTCATCGTGCCGGTGGTGCAGGCGCGGTGGGAGCTGGTCGACCGCTTCGACGCCACCGCCCGCGGCACCGGGGGCTTTGGCTCCACGGGCGCGCACTAAACGCACTATGGCACGTCGTTGGGCAAAAGCGCTGGTGCGCAAGTTCGAGGCCATGCAGGACAGCCGTTGGCTGCGGCCGTTCGCGCGCTACATCACGCATCCAGCCCTGTGGAGCCTGAACCGGCGCAGCGTGGCGCTGGCGGTCGCCGCAGGCATGATCGGCGGGCTGATTCCGGGGCCTTTCCAGATGATCACTGCGGGCCTGATCGCCATGGCGGCGCGTTGCAATTTTCCGATTGCGCTGGTGGTCACGCTCTACAGCAATCCGCTGACCATCGTGCCGCTCTACCTCGTGGCCTACAAGCTGGGCAGTGCAGTCTCGCCCGCGCACGCCGCCCAGACCCTCGTGGCGCCCCCGCCCTTCGACTGGCTGCACCTGGTGGACTCCACCGTCGCGCTGGCGCATTGGGCGTGGAACCTGGGCACGCCGCTGTTCGTCGGCGTGCCGCTGCTGGCGCTGATTCTCGCCGTGGCAGGCTACGCCATCACCCGCCTGGGCTGGAGCCTGCATCTGCGGCTGGAATGGCGCGCGCGCAAGCAGGCCCGCCGACAGCGCGAGGCAGCGCGCCTGGGCAAGGGCGCTTGCGACTGAGGCCGCCTTACTTTTCGCCGGGGAGGAACAGTCCGGCATCTGCCGAATCGAGCAGGGCGCTCCTGGCCTCGATTTCGTCGGGATCGGCGGCGCGCACGTCGAGCACGGTGTACTCGATGCGCAGCGCCAGACCCGCCAGGGGATGATTGCCGTCGAGCAGCACCTTGTCGTCGTGGATCTCGGTCACGGTGTAGAACGCATCGGCGTCGCCCGGCGAACAGCCTTCGGGCAGTTGTTCGAACATCATGCCTTCCTCCAGCTCGGCGGGAAACAGCTTGCGATCCTCCACCAGCAGCAGGTCGGCGTCGTAGTCGCCGAAGGCGTCCTCGGGCTGGAGGTAGATGTCGCCCTTATCGCCCACGCCCATGCCCATCATCTGCTCGGCCATGCGCGGCAGCAGGTCGTCACCGCCCACGAAGAAGTCATCGCCTTCGGTGTTCTCGTCGATCAACTCGCCTTGCGAGTCCGTCATGCGCCAGGACAGAGTGGCGACAAGGCCTTCGGTGATTTTCATGAGTATGCTCGCAGGAGTTGATGAATGGAAACGGGGGACGATCAAAAGTTCGCCCGCATTGGAACATGACCGGCATGACAACTGCACACCTGCATTGGGGGCACTTCACCGTGGCGCGTTTTTTGCGCGAGGTCTGGCAGCGCAAGCCGCTGCTGCTGCGTCAGGCGTTTCCCGGTTTCGCGCCCTTGCTCAGCCGCGCGCAGTTGTTCGCACTGGCTGGAGATGAAGACGTGGAATCGCGCTTGCTGCAGCGCCATGGGCGGCGCTGGCAGCTCGATCACGGCCCGTTTTCGCGCAAGCAGATTCCCTCGGTGGAACAGCGCAACTGGACGCTGCTGGTGCAGGGCGTGAACCTGCACGTTGACGCAGCCAGCGCGTTGTTGTCGCAGTTTCGTTTCATTCCAGATGCCCGCCTCGACGATCTGATGATCTCCTGGGCAAGCGATGGCGGCGGCGTCGGCCCGCACCAGGATGCTTATGACGTGTTTTTGCTGCAAGCCAGCGGACGGCGGCGCTGGCGCATCGGCCCGGTGCTGGACGCCACGCTGCAGCCGGGCAAGCCGGTCAAGCTGCTGGCGCATTTCGAGCCCGAAGAAGACCTGATCCTGGAGCCTGGTGACATGCTTTACCTCCCCCCGGGCTGGGGTCACGACGGCGTTGCCGTGGGCAGCGATTGCATGACCTATTCCATCGGCTTTCGCGCGCCGCCGCAAGGCGAGCTGCTCAAGGAAGTGCTGTGGCAACTGGCAGAATCCCAGCACGGCGGGCCGATCTACTCCGATCCTCCGCTGCGCGAAGGGGCAGCCCCCGCTTTGCTGCCGCCTGCCATGGTGAAGTTTGCGGCACAGGCGTTCGCCCGGCTCAAACCGGATGTTGCTGTGTTCGAGTCCGTGCTGGGCACTTACCTCACCACTCCTAAACCGCAAGTCTGGTTCGAGGGCGCGCAAGCCAGCCTGGCCAGCCTGCGGCGTGCGTGCCAGCGAACCGGCTGTCGCCTCGATCGGCGCAGCAAAATGCTCTACACCGCGCAGGCGGTGTTTCTCAATGGCGAGGCCGTGCCCGCGGAACTGGCGACATCCAGCCTGCTGCGCTCCCTGGCAGATCAGCACAGGCTGAGCGCCATGCAGTTGAAGGGCGCAACGCCGGACGAATTTGCCGTGCTGGCACAGTGGTGCGCGCAGGGATGGCTGCTCACCGGTGACGTGGCGTCGGCTGCGGTGGACGCAGGCAAAACCCGCCGGGGCTGACATGGACGATGCGGATCCCCACGATGCGCCACCGCCGTCGGCCCACGCGCTGGACACGCCATTCGACTCCCGGGCCGATGCACATTCCGCCCTGCATTCTCTTGTTGCCGATCAAACCGCGACGCTGTTGTGCTTCAGTGCCGATTTCAGCGGCTGGCCTTTGCAGCAATCCAGTTTCATCCGCCAACTGGAACTGTGGGCATTGCGTGGCCCTAAGCGACCCGCCGCGCTGCGCATGCTGGCGCTGGACTGGAGTACCGTGCGCCAACGCTTTGCGCGCTATGCAGGATTCCGCCGCGATTTTGCGCATCTCATCGAATGTCGGCAGATTTCCGAGACAAAGGCGCGCGGGCTGCATGAAATGGCCTGGACGCCAAGCTGCGCCGTCTACGCCGACACGGCCACCTGGATGTCGGGTGTGCAAGTGCGCGGCGCAACCCGCCTGCACGCCCTGCGCCAGAGTTTTGAAGACGCGTGGCAGCAGGCCGTTCCCGCTTTTCCCGCAACAACACTGGGATTGTGACAAATAAGAGACAGATGGCTTTTCAACCGTAAATTTGCAACACGGGGAATACCCGAAGTCCGTTTATACTTATAGCCGAGCTTGATGTGCATACCGGTTCTGGTTGCAATTAGGTTCAATCAGGACGGTAAAGAATTTTTCGGGCTCCCGCCCATTTTGACTGACGCTTAGAGGAAAGTAATGAAAAAGTCCATTCTGCTGGCATCGATGATTGCCGCTCTCGCCCTGGCCGCCTGCGGCAAGAAAGAAGAAGCAGCTCCCGCTGCTTCGGCTCCTGCTGCCGCTTCGGCCCCCGCTGCCGCTTCGGCTCCCGCCGCTGCAGCTTCGAAGCCCGCTTCGGCTCCCGCTGCTTCGGCTCCTGCCGCTGCTTCGGCACCGGCTGCTGCTGCTTCTGGCGCCAGCGCTGCCAAGTAATCTGTCTTCTGCAGATGCAAAAAAGCCGACGCGAGTCGGCTTTTTTGTTGCCTCAAACAACCTGGAGCCGACGGATGCCAGTCGGCTCCAGGTCCGAGATTCATTGAATCTGCTGCTGCAGGATCTGCAGGATCTTGCGCGCGTCGTCCGTCTGCAGAGGCTTGCCCTCCAGCGTCTGCACTGACACCACGGTTTGCGTCCCTGATGTTTGCAGTGCAATGCGGTAGTCGGCGGGCTTGGGCTCGGATTCCTTTTTGCCAAACAGCTTGCCGAAAAAGCCGGAACTGTCCTGAGACGCCTTGAGCGCGGCTTCGGCGCTGATGTAGCGCACGTCAAACTGCCCGGCCGAGCGGTTGCGGTCAATCACAGTAAAGCCTGCCGTATTGATCGCCAGGCTGACCTTGCGCCAGGCGGAGTCGAAGCCATCCTGCAATTGCAGCGCGAGGCCGTTGTCGATCAGTTGTGAGGCCACCGGCTGCGCGATTTGTACCGGCTGCGCCACCCGCTGTTTGGCTGCCTCCTCGCTCATGCCCAGCGTGACCATGAGCTTGCGCAGGAAGATGGTGTTCAACTCCGGGTCGGGTGTGGCGGGTTCCCACGCCGTGGTCGACTTGTCGTTGGAGTTGTACACCTCCTTCATTTTCTGATGGGTGATGTAGATCTGCGTGCCTTTGCCGTCGGGCGTGCGCTCGAACACGGTGCGGAAGCGGTCGCGCGTGCCGGTGTCGTACAGGCTGTCGAACACCTTGCCCAGGTATTTGCGAATAAAGTCTTGCGGCAGCTTGGCGCGGTTCTCGGCCCAGTCGGTTTCCATCACCCCGGTGGTGGCATCGGCCTGCGTGAGGTAGAAGCCGTTTTCCTGCCAGAATCCCTTGACCTTTTCCCAGAGTTGATCGGGTGTGGCATCCACTACCAGCCAGCGCTGCCCGCCGGCCTGGTCGATGTGCATGCCGGGGTATTGCGGCAGTACCGCATTGCTCTTGGCAACCTGCTCGGCGGTCTGCATGCCGCGGTCATAGGCCAGTGCGCTGACCGGCGCATTCGGGCTGCCGGGCACGACGTATTGCTCCTGTCGCGCGAGTTGGGTCAGGTCGGGCGGCACCTCGAGCTGATTGCCCTGTTTGGCGCTTTCGTAGTCGACGCTCTTGCCTTGGACGACGGTGCTCAGCGAGGAGCAGCCGCTCAGGAAACCCGCAGCACCCAGTGCAAGGGTCAGGGCGCTCAGTCGCCAGGATGTGGAAAGATTCATACGCGAATGGGTCTCGAAATGTCAGGAAGATCAGGCGACGAGGGGCAGGCCCAGGGCCTGCAACGCCGTGCGCAGCGGTGCGTGATGTGCAGCCTGCAACGGTGTCAGGGGCAGACGCAGACCCGGGCCGATGCGGCCCATGAGGTGCAGCGCGTGCTTGACCGGAATAGGGTTGGGTTCGCAGAACAACTGTTGATTGAGATCGATCAGCTCGAAATGCAGTTTGCTGGCCAGCGCGGCATTGCCGGCCATGGCGGCCACACACAAGTCGTGCATCCGGCGCGGCACCACGTTGGCCGAGACGCTGATATTGCCGTGTCCGCCCAGCAACATCAGGGCCACGGCCGTCGGATCGTCGCCGGAGTAGATGGAGAACGACGACGGCGCACGGCGAATGAGCTGCGCGGCGCGGTCGATATTGCCCGTGGCCTCCTTAATGCCGATGATGCCAGGCACCTGCGCAAGACGCAGCGCGGTGTCCACACGCATATCGGCCACGGTGCGGCCCGGCACGTTGTACAGCACGACGGGAATGTCGATGGCTGCGGCAATGGCGCTGAAGTGCGCCACCATGCCATCCTGCGTGGGCTTGTTGTAATACGGCACGACACTGAGCACGCAGTCGGCGCCCACTTCCTGGCAGCGCTGCGACAGCTCGATGGCTTCGCGCGTGGAATTGGCTCCGGCGCCGGCCATGACCGGCACGCGCTTGGCAGCCTGCTCGACGACCACGCGGACGATTTCGATGTGCTCTTCGACGGGGATGGTGGGCGATTCGCCCGTGGTGCCGACCGGGCTGATGCAGTCTGTGCCCTGTTCGATGTGCCAGTCGACCAGCTTGCGCAATGCGAGGTAGTCCACGCTGCCATCAGGGTGCATGGGGGTCACCAGCGCGACGATGCTGCCGCGAATGACCAGAGGTTGGGAGGACATTGTTCTGCGAGTGCTGCGTATCAAATCGGAAGATTGTATCGGTCTGCCGCGTGGGCGTTGGCGGGCTCGTGCACAGCGGCGATGCGCTGCACAAAGGCGGGCTGCGGCACGCTCACATAGCCGTCCTCAAACGCCAGAACACGCAGCGCGGGCCGCACGGCATCGAGCAGTTCGCCGGGGCGCAGCAGGAATGCGGGGTTGGACGGCTTGCCGAGGCTGGCCTGGCCGAGGGCGAAGGTTTCATACAGCAGCACGCCGCCCGGCGCCAAGGCCTGCACGATCTGCGGCAGCAAGGGGCGCCAGAGGTAATTGGTCACGATGACTGCGTCAAAGGTTTGCCGCGCATAGGGCCAGGAGCCCGACTCCAGGTCAGCGACCTGCACCTGCGCGATGTCGCGCAGAGCGGCCAGCGCCTCGGCGTTGCGGTCCACGGCGAACAGCGCGTAGCCGCGTTGCTGCAGCCAGCGCACATGGCGACCTCCGCCGCAGGCCACGTCAAGCACATTGCCGCCAGGGCGCAACAGATGCGCGTGGCGGACGATCCAGGGCGAAGGCATGTGGGTGTTGGGATGATCTGGAGCCATGAGTCGCATCGTAACGGGGCAAGCTGAGCAATGGCGCGCGTGCATCATTCGTGCAAGGCAGAATAGGGGAAAACCGTGATCCCTTTCTCTCATCAACATCACCCAATGACCTCAGCCACCATTCTCGTCACCGGCGGCGCCGGTTACATCGGCTCGCATACCTGCGTGGCCCTGATCGAAGCCGGTTACACCCCGCTGGTCTACGACAACCTGTGCAACAGCAGCGCCGAATCGCTGGCGCGGGTGGAGCGCATCACCGGCCAGCGCCCCGGTTTCATCCAAGCCGACATCCGCGACGCCGCGCGGCTGGACGCCGTGTTCGCGCAACACAAGATCGACGCGGTGATCCACTTTGCCGGCCTGAAGGCCGTGGGCGAGTCGGTGGAAAAGCCGCTGATGTACTACGACAACAACGTCGGTGGCACCGTGGCCCTGCTGCAGGCGATGCAGCGCGCCGGGGTGGGCAAGCTGATTTTCTCGTCCTCCGCCACGGTCTATGGCGACCCGTCCTCGGTACCGATCCGCGAGGACTTTACGCGCAGCGCGACCAATGCCTATGGCCGCAGCAAACTGATGATCGAGGACATCCTCGCCGATCTGCACCGCGCCGAGCCGCACTGGCGCATCGCCCGGCTGCGCTACTTCAACCCCGTGGGCGCGCACGAGAGTGGCCTGATCGGCGAAGACCCGCGCGGCATTCCCAACAATCTCATGCCCTACATCACGCAGGTCGCCGTCGGGCGGCTGGACAAGCTGCGCGTGTTCGGCGGCGACTGGCCGACGGTGGACGGCAGCGGGGTGCGCGACTACATCCACGTCATGGACCTGGCCGAGGGACATGTGGCGGCGCTTGCGTATCTGCTGGCGCACGAGGGCATGTTCACCGTCAACCTCGGCACGGGCCAGGGCTATTCAGTGCTGCAGATGGTCAAGGCTTTCGGCAAGAGCATCGGGCGCGACCTGCCCTATGAGATCGTGCAGCGCCGTCCGGGCGACATTGCCGAATGCTGGGCTGACCCGAGCGCCGCACGCGAGCTGCTGGGCTGGCGCGCCAAGCGCGGGCTGGATGCCATCTGCGCCGATGCCTGGCGCTGGCAGCAGGGCAACCCGCAGGGCTATGGCGCCTGAGCGCCTCTCGAACCTGTTCGCCTCGATGCCCTGCGCTTGCGCCGGTCAGTGGCGGGGCGTTATGGTGTTTGCCGCATCCATCCACTGAAAGGATCATCATGAGCAAAAGCACCCTGCATGCTTCTTCGACGCCGATTCACATCGGCATTTCCGATTCTGACCGCGCCAGGGTGGCCGAGCACCTGTCGCATCTGCTGGCCGACACCTATACCCTCTACCTCACCACGCACAATTTCCACTGGAACGTCACCGGGCCGATGTTCAACACTCTGCATCTGATGTTCATGAATCAGTACACCGAACTGTGGAATGCGGTCGATCCGATTGCCGAGCGCATCCGTGCGCTCGGGTTCTCCGTTCCGGGCTCCTATCACGGCTTCAGCTCGCGATCCAGCCTGGCCGACGTGCCGCCGCAGCCGCCCAAGGCGCAGGAGATGATCGCCATTCTGGTCAAAGGCCATGAGGCGGTCGCCAAGACCGCGCGCGGGGTGTTCACCGTGGCCGACGAGGTCAACGATCAACCCACCGCCGACCTGATGACCCAGCGCCTGGATATCCACGAAAAAACCGCCTGGATGCTGCGTTCGCTGCTCGAAGGCTGATTGGCGTTCTGCCTGCGTTCCCTGCGTGGCGATAATTCACGCATGGAACGTCTGCGCTTATGGCTGGCCTTGATCCGTTGGGACAAGCCGGTTGGTTCTCTCCTGTTGTTGTGGCCGAGTCTTTCGGCCTTGTGGATTGCCAGCGATGGCCGCCCAGGCTGGTGGCTGGTCGTTGTGTTCATCACCGGCACCTTTCTCATGCGCTCGGCCGGGTGCGCGGTCAACGATGTGGCCGACCAGGACTTCGACCGCGCCGTGCGCCGCACCGCGCAGCGCCCGGTGACCTCGGGACGGGTGTCTTCCCGCGAGGCGCTGGTGGTGGGCGCCGTGCTGGCCGCAGCCGCATTCGCCCTGGTGCTCACCACCAATGCGCTGACCATCCAGATGTCGGTTGCCGCCTTGCTCATCGCCATCGCCTACCCCTACACCAAGCGCTGGCTGGCGCTGCCGCAGGCCTATCTCGGTGTTGCGTTCAGCTTCGGCATTCCGATGGCCTTTGCCGCAGCGCGCGGTGACGTGCCGCTGCTGGCCTGGGTGCTGCTGCTGGGCAATCTGTTCTGGGTGCTGGCGTATGACACCGAATACGCGATGGTCGACCGCGAGGACGACCTCAAGTTGGGCATCAAGACCTCGGCGATCACCTTCGGCCGCGCCGATGTGGCCGCGGTGATGGCAAGCTATGGCGCATTCATCGCCATCTGGGCCGCGGCGGGCTGGGCGTTGCAGCTCGGCTGGCCTTACTGCCTTGGCGTTGCGGCAGCGGCGGCGCAGGCCGTGCATCACTACACCCTGATCCACGACCGCAATCCGGCGCAATGCTTCCGCGCCTTCCGCCTCAATCACTATCTGGGACTTGCGGTGTTTGCCGGCTTGGTCGCGGCCTACGCCCTCAAGAGGTGAGCCGCTGCAGCGCCTCGCGGTAGCGCGAGGCGGTCTGCGCGATGACCTCGGCAGGCAAGGCGGGCGCAGGCGGCTGTTTGTTCCAGCCCGGCACGCTTTCGAGCCAGTCGCGCAGGAACTGTTTGTCATAACTCGGCGGCGAACTGCCCTCCATCCAGGAGTCCGCAGGCCAGAAGCGCGAGGAGTCGGGGGTCAGCACCTCGTCCATCAGCGTCAATGTGCCGTGCTCGTCCAGACCGAACTCGAACTTGGTGTCGGCGATGAGGATGCCGCGCGCGGCGGCATGGTCGGCGACGCGCTGGTAGAGGGTGAGGCTCACCTCGCGCACGCGGGCCGCCAGTTCCGCGCCGATGACCTGCTCCATCTGCGCGAAGGCAATGTTCTCGTCGTGTGCGCCCAATGCCGCCTTGGTCGCGGGGGTGAAGATCGGCGCGGGCAGCTTACTCGCCAGCTTGAGCCCAGGCGGCAGCGCCACGCCACAGACCGCGCCGCTGGCCTGATAGTCCTTCCAGCCGGACCCGGCCAGATAGCCACGCACCACGGCCTCGATAGGCAGAGGTTTGAGGCGCTTGACCACCATGGCGCGGCCGCGCACCTGATCGCGCTCGTTGGGCGCCACAACGGTCTCGGGATCGACCGCGAGCAGGTGGTTGGGCACTACGTCGTGCAGCAGGCCGAACCAGAACCGCGCCATGCGGGTGAGGATTTCGCCCTTGCCCGCAATGGGCTCGGCCATGATGACATCGAAGGCCGAGATGCGGTCGGTGGCGACCATCAGCAGGCGGTCATCGCCGACGGCGTAGTTTTCGCGCACCTTGCCGCGCGAGAGCAGCGGCAGCGAGCGGATCGAGGTTTGCAGCAAGGCAGGGGTCATGGCAGGGTCGATTCAAGGAATGGGCTCATTGTAGAAATCCCCGCAGTCCCGCTTTGCAGGGTTGAGTTTTTCATGGCCTGCGTCTCACAATGAGTCTGCCGCATGTGCGGCGACAACGGAGACTCGACATGGCTGCAAAACGCATCCTGCTGCTCGTTGGCGATTACGCCGAAGACTACGAAACCATGGTGCCCTTCCAGACCCTGCTGGCCGTGGGGCACATGGTGCACGCGGTCTGCCCGGACAAGAAGGCGGGCGAGCAGGTGAAAACCGCGATCCACGACTTCGAGGGCGCGCAAACCTATTCCGAAAAGCCCGGCCACAACTTCACCCTCAACGCCACGTTCGACGACGTGAAGGCCGAGGACTATGACGCGCTGGTCATCCCCGGCGGGAGGGCGCCGGAATATCTGCGCCTCAACCCCAGGGTGCTCGATCTGGTGCGGCATTTCTTCAACGCCAACAAGCCGGTCGCGGCGGTGTGCCACGGCGCGCAGATCCTCGCTGCGGCCGGGGTGCTGCAGGGACGCCGCTGCTCGGCCTATCCGGCTTGCGGCCCGGAGGTGCGCGAAGCGGGCGGCGACTATGCCGAGATTCCGGTCGATCAGGCGGTGACGCAGGGCAATCTGGTGACTGCCCCGGCATGGCCCGCGCATCCGGCGTGGATGGCGCAGTTTCTCAAGCTGCTGGGTACGCAGATCACGCTGTAAGCGCGGCGCAGACGCAATGGAATACGCCGACCTGGGTGTCGGCGGGTTCGCATCAACTCAGCACCGTCATGCTCAGGCGGCGGCGGTAGCTTTCCACAGTGGGGTCGGTCGCCGGGGGCTGTCCGGGTGCGGGCTTGGGAGTATCTGCGGGCGTCATCAGCTCCAGAATGCTGACAAAGGTCTTCCGCGCGCGGTCGTCACTCCAGCTCTTGTCGCGCATCAGGATGTCGAGCAGTTCGTCGAGCGCGGCAGTCCACTGCTGTGCGGCCATGTGGTGCTGGGCAAGCGCGTAGCGCGCATCGAAATCACGCTTGTTGGCGGCGATGCTGGCCTGCAGCGCCTCCACAGCAGGCAGTGTGGGCGCAGCCTGCGCCGCAGCCAGCCAGTCAGCCAGTGCCTGAATGCGGGCATCTGCCAGCGCCTTGCCTGCGAGCGGCTCGAAGGCCAGTTTGGCATCGGCGGTGCGGCCAGCCTTCAGCAGCAGTTCGACATAGGCTTTGCGTGCGTTGTCGTTGGCTGGGTTGGTGGCCAGGTCTTGCTGCAGTTTTTCCAGCGGTGAGAGCGCGGGGCCGGGCTCTGCTTCAGCCTCGGTCTGCTCTGCGGCCTCATCACTCGGTTCAGGTGCGGTGTCGGGGACATGCTTGTCCAGGAATTCGCGGATCTGCCCTTCCGGCAATGCGCCAACGAAACCGTCCACCGGCTGGCCGTCCTTGAGCAGCATGACCATGGGAATGCTGCGCACGCCGAACGCGGCGGCCAGTTCCTGCTCCTCCTCGGTGTTGATCTTCACCAGCTTGAAGCGGCCGGCGTAGGCGACTTCGAGCTTTTCGAGGATGGGACCGAGGGCGCGGCAGGGGCCGCACCACGGTGCCCACAGATCAACCAGAACAGGCACGGTGTTCGAGGCTTCGACGACTTCGGTTTCAAAATTGGCAACGGTGGCATCAATCATGTTCGACTCCTGAAAGAGCAGGGCAGATGGGGGCGTTCGGCGCCATACCAAGGGGTGTATCCCGGCGCACGATCCGCGTCTAAGTGAAGCATAGCGGCGCGCGATTTCAGAGGCGCACCCCACCGCTTCTTAAAATCAGCCATTTACAGGCGTTGCACAGGAGAGAGCAGATGGCCGCAGTCGGCGTGGTGATGGGGTCGCAGAGCGACTGGGAGGTGATGCGCCACGCGGCGGACATGCTCGTGCGCTTCAGCGTGGCGCACGACTGTCAAGTCGTCTCGGCGCACCGGATGCCCGACGACCTGTTTGCCTATGCCGAGAGCGCACAGGCACGCGGTCTGCGCGCCATCATTGCCGGCGCGGGCGGTGCTGCGCACCTGCCGGGCATGCTCGCGGCCAAGACCACGGTGCCAGTACTTGGCGTGCCAGTGCCGAGCAAATACCTGCGCGGCGAGGATTCGTTGCTGTCCATCGTGCAGATGCCCAAGGGCATTCCGGTGGCGACCTTTGCCATCGGTGAAGCCGGGGCGGCGAACGCGGCGCTGTTCGCCGTGGCGATGCTCGCGGCGCACGACCCAAACCTGCTCGGTCGGCTCGACGCTTTCCGCGACGAGCAGACCGCCGCTGCGCGGGCGATGCGCGTAGGAAGCGCAGCATGAGCAAGTCGGCGACCTTCATTGCGCCCGGCGCCACGCTGGGTGTGCTCGGCGGCGGGCAGTTGGGCCGCATGTTTGCCCAGGCGGCGCAGAGCGCGGGCTATGGCGTGGCCGTGCTCGAGGCGGACGAAGCTGCTCCCGCGGCGCAGGTCACCGGCATCCATCTGGCCGCACGGTACGACGACCCGCTGGCGCTCGATCAGCTCGCGCGCGAGTGCGCCGCGGTGACCGTGGAGTTCGAGAACATTCCAGCGCAGTCGATGCAATGGCTGCAGCCGCGCGTGCCGCTGGCGCCCGCGCCGCAGGCCGTTGCCGTCTGCCAGGACCGGGCGCAGGAAAAAGCGCTGTTCCAGCGCCTGGGCGTGCCCTGCGCGCCACATGCGGTGCTGGCTGCTGGGGGCGACCTGGGTGCGATCGACCCCGATTTGTTTCCGGGCATCCTCAAGACCGCCCGCCTGGGCTACGACGGCAAGGGGCAGGTCACGGTGCAGGCCGCAGCCGACCTGCCCGCAGCCTGGGCCGTGCTCGGCGGTGTGGACTGCGTGCTGGAAAAAAAGCTCGATTTGGCGTTCGAGCTGTCGGTGGTGCTGGCGCGCGGGCGCGACGGCGAGGTGGTGCAGTTCGCGCCGCAGCAGAATCTGCACCGTGACGGTATTTTGTTCGCCAGCTTCTCGCCCGGACCGCAGATCACCGCAGACATTGCCGAGGCGGCCCGCCGCGCCGCGGGCCAGGTGGTGCAGGGGCTGGAGTACGTCGGCGTGCTGTGCGTCGAATTCTTCGTGCTGCGCGACGGACGGCTGCTGGCCAACGAAATCGCGCCGCGCCCGCACAACTCGGGCCATCACACCATCGACTCGTGCACCGTGTCGCAGTTCGAGCTGCAATGGAGAACGCTGGTGGCCGCGCCCCTTCTGGAGCCGCGGCAGCACAGTGCCAGTGTGATGCTCAACCTGCTCGGCGATCTATGGTTCGACTGCGCCGACCAGCAGCGCGAACCGGACTGGGCCGCGGTGCTGGCGCAGCCCGGCGCGCATCTGCATCTCTACGGCAAGCATGCCCCGCGCAAGGGCCGCAAAATGGGCCATCTCACCTGCACTGCGGCCACACTAGACGCGGCGCGGCAGACCGCGTTGCGCCTGTGCGGCGTGCTCGGGCTGGAGCCGTTTTGACATGGCGGAGGTGAACACCGACGCCCAGGTACGGCCCCGCGAAATCATCGAGGCGGTGCAGCGGCTGGAGGCGGGCGAACTCATCGGCCTGCCAACCGAGACCGTGTACGGCTTGGCCGCCGACGCCGAAAACCCCGAGGCTGTCGCCAAGATCTACGCAGCCAAGGGACGGCCGGCTGATCATCCGGTGATCGTGCATGTACACCGTCAGGCTGATCTGGGACATTGGGCGGCCGCGGTGCCAGAAACCGCGCGGCGCCTGGCCGCCGCGTTCTGGCCCGGGCCGCTCACGCTGATCCTGCCGCGCAAGCCCGGCGTGGCCGAGGCCTGTGCTGGAGGGCAGAACACCATCGGCCTGCGCTGTCCCTCCCATCCTGTCGCCCAGGCGGTGCTGGCGATCTTCAAAGACGGACAGGGCGGGCTGGCGGCGCCCTCGGCCAACCGTTTCGGCCGCATCAGTCCCACGGCGGCTGCCCATGTGCGGGCCGAACTGGGCGACGATCTGTTCGTCCTCGACGGCGGTAGCTGCGCCGTGGGCATCGAGAGCACCATCGTCGACTGTACCCTGCAGCCACCGCGCATCCTGCGGCCGGGGCAGTTGCTGGCGGCTGAGATTGCTGCCACGCTGGGCTTGTCTGAGGGCGATCTGCTGCGACCTGCCGAACTGTCCCCACGCGTCGCCGGAGCACTGCCTGCGCACTACGCCCCGCGGACTCCGCTACGGATCCTGTCCCGCGCACAGATCGAGGCCCGCTGGCACGCCGCCGCACACGCGGGGCAGCGCATCGGCGTGCTGGCCCTTTCGCCATGCTCACCGACGCCCGATCGGGACTGGTTGGCCCTGCCTGCCGATCCTGCAGCGTATGCGCAACAGCTGTACGCAGTTTTACGCCATCTCGACGCGGCGGAACTTGAAGAAATCTGGGTCGAAGCCTTACCGAGTGTTCCGTCCTGGCTGGCGCTGCGCGACCGTCTTGTGCGAGCCGAGCACGGCTCTGGTCACTGAGAAATCGCAACAGGCAGGAGCGGCGGCGCCTTACTGTGCACAAGTATCATTTTGTTGCAAATCGAGTCCGGCTGCGTGACATGCTGAAAACCACTCTTGCGACGCCATTTTCCCTCGGCTATGCTGAATCGAACGGTCGTTCTTTTTTGACCCGCCCGCCTGCAGGTCAGCAGGCCTACAACAATGTTTGAGGAGATGTTCATGCGGAATCGCGTCTGGATTGCGCTGGCCCTGGCCAGTGCCTTGGGTTTGGCCGGTTGCGGTGGCGGTGGCGGCAATCCCACACCGCCCAGCTTGGCCTCAGTCAGCAGCGTCAATGCGGCGAGCAAAGCGCCGACAGCGCCGCCTAGCGGGGGGTTCAAGCAGGTCGTAGCCTTTGGCGACAGCCTGTCGGATGATGGTGCTTACACCCTCGCTGCCTTGAGCGTTTATGGTCCTGACACGTCCTATAACATCTCTTTCAAGGGGTTACCCTACCCCGCAGGTGGGCAGTTCACGGTGAACGGTGCAACGTCCGGCAACTGGACGGGTGTGCTGGCCCAAAGTCTCAATCTCAGCCTGACGCCGAACCTGATCGGCTATGGCTCGCAAACCGGCGTGACTTACCTCGGCGCGACCGGCCCGACCGGCCCGACCCCGGCCTTCTGCGCCTTCAGTGCACTGCCGTCTTCGGGGATGGCCAACTGCACCAATTTCGCCCAGGGCGGCTCCATGGTGAGCAACCCTAATGGCATCGGTCACAGCACCGGCGCATTGACTCTGCCGGTCACGACGCAAGTCCAGAATTACTTGACACAGTTCGGTGGCAGTTTCAACAGCAGTCAACTGGTGACCGTGCTGGCAGGGAACAACGACATTTTCACCGCCTTGGGCACTGTGAGCGCAAGCGTCACGCAGGCCGTCACGCAGGCCGTCACGAGCGCCCTGCAGCAGAATCCCAAGCTGACGCAGGCGCAGATTGCGGCCATTCAGTCGACAGCCCAACACGATGCCACCTCGCAAGCTGCGGCTGTTGCCCAGGCGACCGTGGCACAAGCGGCGGACCAACTGGCCGCCCAGGTCAACCTGATCACCAGCAAAGGCGCGAAGTATGTGTTGGTCTACACCTTGCCCGACTCTTCCCAAACCCCGTTCGGGCGTGGCCTGCCTTACACCGGCGCTACACCGCCACAGGCCCCTCCTGCAGGTTATGTGTGCGACAACACCGTGACCACGACCCCGTGCTACCTGCTGTCCAATCTGGTGCAGGTGTTCAACCAACGTCTGCTCAACGACCTGCAAGGCCAGCCGGTCAAGGTGCTCGACGGCTATGGGCTGCTCAACCAGGAGATTGCCAACCCGGCGCAGTTTGGCTTCACCAATGTGACGACGCCGTGGTGCGACCCGGCAACTACGAGTTCTCTGCTCTGCAATGTGAATACGCCTTACACCGCAGCGGGTGCAAGCACGGCCAACCTCGGCACCTGGCTGTTCGCCGACTCTGTCCATCCCACCCCGGCCGGTTACAAGATCATCGCCAATACCACCTTGCAGGCCATGCAGGGTTTTGGCTGGATTTCTCAGTGAACCCGCAGCACACACAAAACTTCTGAGGAGAACTCATGATGCGTCAATCGCGATTCAATGTTCTGCGCGTTGCTTTGATGGCAGTCGGCCTTGTGGCGGGCGCGGTCTGCGCACCGTCGGCCATGGCGGACGATACTGGTCCGCAAAACACGGTGTTCGTTGGGCTGGCCTACTTGCAGAACCATTCCAGCCTGCCGAACTTGAGCGGCTACAACACGCCGCCCAATCTGAATCTCAAGGTTGGTAACGCATCCACGCTGGGTGTGGTGTATGTGCGCAACCTTCCCGGACCGTTCAGCTTCGAACTCGTGCTGGGCTACCCGCCTCGCGTGCGCACCGACGCCGAAGGCTCGGGATGGGGGGCGCTGCGCGGCGCCGGTGTGACGGATGTGGACGTCTATTCCCCCACGGCGTTCATCAACTACCACTTTTTCGGTGACTACGCCAAATGGGATCCATTCGTGGGTCTTGGTATCAACTACACCAAGTTCACCAACACCAAAGCCCTGCCGCCGCTGACCGGCGCGCAGGGGCCGACGCAGATCAACCTCTCCGATTCCTGGGGCGCAGCGGCGCACGTGGGCCTGATTTATCGGTTCAACCCGAGGTGGTCAGTCGTCGGGACGGTGGCGGTCGCAGACGTGCAGAGTAACCTGACGTCCACCTCGTTCTCGCCAGTGAACCCGTCGGTCATCACCTCCCAGGCGAAGACGCACATCAATTTTCATCCCATCGTCTACACCTTGGCCGTAGGCTATAGTTTTTGAACGGTCGCCACTGTTGCGCGCTGGAATGGCGTGAGGAAGGGAGCTTCGGCTCCCTTTTTTTGGGTCGGATGGCCTGCAGGTGATCTGTCTTTATATACAGCTGTGCTACATTGCGCAGCAGTGTCATTCAGAACAAGGACCGTGCCATGGAACAGGGAAAATCCACAGTGAATCCAGAAAAAGCCAAGGCGCTTGCCGCCGCGTTGTCGCAGATCGAAAAGCAGTTCGGCAAAGGCACCATCATGCGCATGGATGATGGCGAGGCGCAGCGCGACATTCAGGTGGTGTCCACCGGCTCGCTGGGGCTGGACATTGCCCTGGGCGTGGGTGGCCTGCCGCGCGGCCGGGTGGTGGAAATTTATGGCCCCGAGTCGTCTGGCAAAACCACGCTGACCTTGCAGGTGATTGCCGAAATGCAGAAACTCGGTGGCACATGCGCCTTCATCGACGCCGAACATGCGCTCGATGTGCAGTACGCGTCCAAGCTCGGGGTGAACCTGCCCGAATTGCTCATTTCCCAGCCGGATACCGGCGAGCAGGCGTTGGAAATCGTCGACGCGCTGGTGCGTTCGGGCTCGGTGGACATGATCGTGGTCGACTCGGTGGCCGCGCTCACCCCCAAGGCGGAAATCGAAGGCGAGATGGGTGACTCGCTGCCGGGTCTGCAGGCCCGTCTGATGAGTCAGGCGCTGCGCAAACTCACGGCCAACATCAAGCGCACCAACTGCCTGGTCATTTTCATCAACCAGATCCGCATGAAAATCGGCGTGATGTTCGGCAATCCAGAAACCACGACGGGCGGCAATGCGCTCAAGTTCTATTCCTCGGTGCGGCTTGACATCCGCCGCATCGGCGCCATCAAGAAGGGCGAAGAAGTCATCGGCTCAGAAACCCGCGTCAAGGTGGTGAAAAACAAAGTGGCGCCACCGTTCAAGCAGGCGGAGTTCGACATCCTGTATGGCGAAGGCGTGTCGCGCGAAGGCGAAATCGTGGATCTGGGGGTGATCGCCAAGTTGGTCGAAAAGTCGGGTTCCTGGTATGCCTACAACGGCGAAAAAATCGGCCAGGGCAAGGACAATGCGCGCGAGTTTCTCAAGGCCAACCCTGATGTTGCCCGCGAGATCGAAAACAAGATCCGCGCCAATCTCGGCGTGCCCGAGGCGAACGAAGCCTTGGCCGCCCGCATGTCGGACGACGACCTCGAGTAAACAAGCGCAGGCAAGGGCTTGCACGATCCGGGGCGCCCCATGGCTACGCATCGCCCTGAGCCGTCCTTGCGTGCGCGCGCCGTGCGGTATCTGTCGCAGCGTGAACACAGCCGACTCGAACTGCGCCGCAAACTGGCGCGCTACTGCGACGTTCCCGAGGAGATCGACGCCCTGCTCGACGATCTGGAGCGGGCCAACTTGCTCAGCGTCGAGCGCTTCGCCCAGTCGCTGATCCACCGGCGCCAGCAGCGCTATGGCAACTTGCGCATCGCACAGGAACTGGGGCAACATGGGTTGGACACGGAGGCGACAGGCGCTGCATGGCAGTCCTTGAAAGACAGCGAACGCGCGCGCGCGCAGGCTGCATGGGCGCGTAAATTCCAAGGTTTGCCGCAAAATGCGGTGCAACGTGCCCAGCAGGCCCGCTTTCTCACGCAGCGCGGCTTCAGTGCGGAAACCGTGCGCGCCGTGTTGCGGGGCGCGGAGCCGGATGACGACGGCTGACTTGTTGCGGCGCAGCAGGCTGTTAAACTCATTCTTGCGCTTCATCAAAAAACAGACTTTCCATGCGCGACATGTCAGCCGCTTCCACACCGCCCATCCGCCGCCTGGTGCACCGCCGCAGCATCGATATCGAGTGCTATGCGCGCGAAGATGGCTTGTGGGATTTACAGGCGGAACTGCGGGATGTGAAAACCCGCGACATCACTCTGTCCGAGCGCAACCGCCCTGCCGGGGTTCCGGTGCACGACATGCTGCTGATCGTCACCATCGACAGCGCGCTCAACATTGTGGAAGCGCGCTCGCACACGCTGTTCAGCCCATATATCACCTGTGATGACCACGACAACGCCTATCGTCGGCTCGTCGGCCTGAATCTGCTGCGCGGTTTTCGATCGGCTGTGCGCGAGCGTCTGGGCGGTGTGCTCGGCTGTACCCATCTCACCGAGCTGACCCAAGTGCTGCCGACCGCCGCGATTCAGGGACTGGCAGGGCTGGCCACGATCGAGTTGTCGGCCGCGGAGCCTGGGCGACCCTCGCAGATGCCTTTTCAGCTCAACCGCTGCCATGCCCTGCGGCTGGACGGCCCTGCGGTTGCCGAGTTCTATCCCCGCTGGGCGCAGCCGGGCGCGCCTTCACCCGCAGCGGACACGATACTTTCCCCCCAAGTCGAGGACGAGACTCCATGAAAATTCACGAATACCAGGCCAAACAGTTGCTGCGCGAGCACGGTGTGCCGGTGCCTCGGGGCACCCCGGCGTTTTCTATCGAGGAGGCGGTCGCCGCAGCGCAGGCACTGGGCGGGCCGGTCTGGGTGGTCAAGGCACAGATTCACGCAGGTGGCCGCGGCAAGGGCGGCGGGGTCAAGCTCGCCCGCTCGCTGGACGAAGTCAAGACCCTGGCCGGGCAGATTCTGGGCATGCAACTCGTCACCCATCAAACCGGGCCCCAGGGCCAGAGGGTGCGGCGACTGCTCATCGAGGAGGGCGCCGACATCCGCAAGGAGTTTTACGTCGCCGTGCTCACCGACCGGGCCACGCAGAAAGTCGCCGTCATGGCCTCCAGCGAGGGCGGCATGGACATCGAGGAAGTCGCGGCCAAGACGCCGGACAAGATCCTCAAGGTGTTCGTCGATCCGCTCATCGGCTTGCAGGACGCGCAGGCGCAGGAACTGGCCGCAGGCATCGGCATCCCGGCGGCGTCGCAGCCCCAGGCGGTGGACGTGTTCAAGCGCCTCTACCAGTGCTACATGGACACTGACGCCTCGCTGGTGGAGATCAACCCCTTGATTCTCGAAGGTAGCGGCGGCATCAAGGCGCTCGATGCCAAATTCAACATCGACGACAACGCGCTGTTTCGTCACCCCGAAATCGAGGCGCTGCGCGATCTGGACGAGGAAGACCCCGCCGAGGTGCAGGCGCACAAGTACGACCTGGCCTACATCCAGCTCGACGGCAATATCGGCTGCCTGGTCAACGGCGCCGGGCTGGCGATGGCGACCATGGACACCATCAAGCTGTTCGGCGGCTCCCCCGCCAACTTCCTCGACGTGGGAGGCGGTGCCACCACTGAGAAGGTGACCGAGGCGTTCAAGATCATGCTGCACAACCCGCATGTCAAGGCGATCCTGGTCAACATCTTCGGGGGCATCATGCGCTGCGACACCATTGCCGAGGGCGTGATCGCAGCCTCGCGCACCGTGGGGTTGAACGTGCCGCTGGTCGTGCGCATGAAGGGCACCAACGAGGAGATCGGCCGCAAGATGCTGGCCGCGTCCGGCCTGCCCATCATCAGTGCCAACACCATGGGCGAGGCGGCGCAGGCCGCAGTCAATGCCGCGCAAGCCGCCTGATTCGTCGCTCCACACCCGAGACCATCATGTCCATCCTCATCGATCAAAACACGAAAGTCATCACCCAGGGCATCACCGGCAAGACCGGCCAGTTCCACACCCGTATGTGCCGCGACTACGCCAACGGCAAAAACTGCTTCGTCGCGGGCGTCAACCCGAAAAAAGCGGGCGAAGACTTCGAAGGTATTCCCATCTTCGGCACCGTGGCTGACGCCAAGGCGGCGACCGGGGCCACGGTTTCGGTCATCTACGTGCCCCCCGCAGGCGCGGCGGCGGCCATCTGGGAAGCGGTGCAAGCCGATCTCGATCTGGTCGTTTGCATCACCGAAGGCATTCCGGTCAAGGACATGCTGCTGGTGCGCAATCGCATGAAGGCCAAGGAGGCGGCAGGCGGCAAAAAAACCCTGTTGCTCGGGCCCAATTGCCCCGGCCTCATCACCCCCGATGAAATCAAGATCGGCATCATGCCCGGCCACATTCACCGCAAGGGGCGCATCGGCATCGTGTCGCGCTCGGGCACGCTCACTTACGAGGCGGTGGCACAGGTCACCGAACTCGGGCTGGGGCAAAGCAGTGCGGTGGGCATCGGTGGTGACCCAATCAATGGGCTGAAGCACATCGATATCATGCGCCTGTTCAACGACGACCCGGAAACCGACGCGGTGATCATGATCGGCGAGATCGGCGGGTCGGACGAGGCCGAGGCCGCGCTATGGTGCAAAGACCACATGAAGAAGCCGGTGGTCGGCTTCATCGCAGGCGTGACCGCGCCGCCGGGCAAGCGCATGGGCCATGCCGGCGCGCTGATTTCCGGGGGTGCCGATACGGCCGAGGCCAAGCTCGCCATCATGGAAGCCTGCGGCTTCATGGTGACGCGCAACCCTTCCGAAATGGGCAAGCTGCTACAGCAGGTCCTGCGCTGATCGGGGCGCTGCCCCGGGCTGCTCCCGGTTACAAAAGGTATGATGCGGAACCAGTCCCGATGGGACCGCATACAGAGCTTCCGGGGCAGCCATCGGCATGGAACACTATCTCACCGTCGAGTTCTTGACGGCACTCGGTCAGATCGTCCTGGTCGACATTCTTCTGGGCGGAGACAACGCGGTGGTCATCGCGCTGGCCACGCGCAAACTTCCTCCCCATCAACGCAAACTCGGTATTTTGTGGGGCACGGCAGGCGCCATCGGCCTGCGCGTGGTGCTCATCTTTTTCGCCCTGACCCTGCTCAAGCTGCCCTTTCTTAAGATTGTTGGCGCCTTGTTGTTGTTCTGGATCGGCATCAAGCTGCTGGCACCTCAAGATGAAGAAGGCCACGGCGACGTGCAGGCTGCCGACAAACTCTGGGCCGCGGTCAAGACGGTCATCATCGCCGACTTTGTGATGAGCCTGGACAATGTGATCGCCATTGCCGGTGCAGCGCAAAATGCGGGCGAGCAGCACAGCATGTTGCTGGTGGTGTTTGGCCTGCTGCTGAGTGTGCCCATCATTGTCTGGGGCAGCCAGTTGGTCATCCACCTGATGCAGCGCTTCCCGGTGATCATCACCCTGGGGGCGATGCTGCTGGGCTGGATTGCGGGCGGCCTGCTCGTGACCGATCCGGCAGCCGAGCATTGGGTAGAGACCCTCCCGCTGGCGCAATATGCGGAAAAGATCGCTGGACTGGTGGGCGCCATCGTCGTCTGGATTGCGGCGAAGCTGATCTATCGCCGCGCGCCGGTTTCAGCCACTTGAGCGCAATCATGGTAAAGGCACAGGGTTCGACAATTGCTCTGCAATACGAGATGCTCAGCCTGACCCATCCGGGTCGGGTGCGTGAGCATAATGAAGATGCCGTCGCCTTCGATGCGCTGGCGCAGGTCGCGGTACTGGCAGACGGTATGGGTGGTTACGCCGCAGGCGAAGTGGCCAGCGGCATGGCCACCGCGCAGATCTGCGCCCGCATCTCGCGCCTCAAGGCCGACTACCCCAAGGTGACGGCGCTCGACCTATCCACCGAATTGCGATTTGCCATCCGGCATGTGAATGCCGAAATCCTTCGCGCTGCGCGTGGCAATCCGCAGTTCTCCGGGATGGGCGCCACGCTGGTCGTGGTGGCGTTTACCGGCAACGTGGCGGTTGTGGCGCATGCAGGAGATTCGCGCGCGTATCTGTTGCGGCAAAACCAGCTGCGCCTGCTCACGCACGATCACTCGGCCCTGCAGGAGCAGATCGACATGGGCCTGATCCTGCCGGAAGACGCGGAAAAGATCGGCGGCAAGAATCTGGTCACCCGCGCTCTGGGTGTCGACATCCAGCTTGAACCGGATGTCGCCATGCATCCCATGATGGCGGGGGACGTGTTGCTTCTGTGTTCGGATGGCTTGAACGATATGTTGTCTGATGCCAAAATCGAAGCCGTGCTGCGCCAATATGCCGGACATCCCACTGCTGCCGCGCGGCAACTGGTGGAGGATGCGAATGCAGCCGGGGGGCGGGACAATGTTTCTGTCATCCTCGTGACGGCTCGCACGCCGAATTGATGTGCCTCTCTCTTCATTGATCTGACTGTTCGCTCAAACGGATTCCAAATCGTGGCCAAACTCGTGATTACCCTGGATGGCAAGGTTTTGAAAGAGGTCGTCCTCAGCAAAGACCGTACGACACTGGGGCGGCGTCCCTATAACGACGTCGTCATCGACAATCTGGCCGTCAGCGGCGAGCACGCTGTCCTGCTGCGTGACACCGGCACCGATGTCGAAAGTTACACCATTCAAGATCTGGGCAGCACCAATGGCACCTACCTCAACGGTGCTCCCATCAAGTCCAGCCCGTTCCGCGAGGGGGATACGGTCGATATCGGCAAGTACAGTCTTCGTTTGCTCTCTGATACACGGCAAACCACATTTGGCCCGTCGCGTTTTGGCGCGCAGACCGGATTTGGAAATTCCCGGTTCGGAAATTCCGGCTTTACCGATTCACGCACCCGCGCCGCCGACGCGGACCGCAGCTACAAAATCAAGGTGCTCAGTGGCGACGCGGCCGGCCGCGAAATCATGCTCAGCAAGGAGCAGACGACCTTTGGTCAGCGCGGCATTCTTGTGGTGAGCGTGGTGCACAAGCCGCGTGGCTACGAACTGGTGCAGGTGGAGGGAGAAAAGCGCGCACAGGTCAACGGCGTGTCGCTGGGTCTCATGCCGGTGGTGTTGCGCTCCGGCGACGTGATCAATCTCACCGGGGTTCAGCTGCAATTCCTGCAAATCTGAAGTTTGTTCACTCAAAGGCAAACGCTCGCTTTTGCGGGCGTTTTTGTTGGCGCGCCCAGGGACAGGCGCAAGGGCAGGTGCGGCGCGAATCAGCGCGGTACGCGCATGACTTTGAGCATATTGGTGCCTCCCGCCGAGCCGATGGGCTCGCCGCAGGTGATGGCGTAGCTGTCCCCCGAGGCCACCGCCTTTTTCTCGATCAGACGGGCTTCGGCCTGGTTGAGCAGAGCGTCGCGGTCGGTGGTGCTGAAATTCAGCAGCATGGGCCGTACATTGCGATAGAGCGCCATGCGCCGCACCGAGGTTTCGCTGCGCGACAGGGCGTAGATCGGCACGTTGACCCGGTGACGGCTCATCCACAGCGCGGTCGATCCCGACTCCGTCAGGGCGGCGATGGCCTTGCAGCCCAGATGATGCGCGGTGAACAGCGCCGCCATGGCGATGGACTGGTCGATACGGGTGAACTTCTTATCGATGAAGTCGTGTTCCAGCTTGACCTCTTCGTAGGTTTCCGCCGCCTCGCAAATGCTGGCCATGGCCTCGACGGTCTCCACCGGATACTTGCCCGCGGCGGTTTCGGCCGAGAGCATGACGGCGTCTGTGCCGTCGAGCACGGCGTTGGCCACGTCGGACACCTCGGCGCGGGTGGGCACGGCGTTGACGATCATCGACTCCATCATCTGCGTGGCGGTGATGACCACGCGGTCCATCTCGCGCGCCATACGGATCATGCGCTTTTGCAGCGCGGGCACTGCGGCGTTGCCGACTTCCACGGCGAGATCGCCGCGCGCCACCATGATGCCATCGGAGGCGCGCAGGATTTCCGGCAGCGCCGGAATCGCCTCAACCCGCTCGATCTTGGCAATCAGCGCCGGTTTGTGGTTGTAGGGCTCACCCGCCACGTTGGCGAGTTGGCGCGCCAACTCCATATCGGTGGCGTTCTTGGGGAAGGACACGGCCAGATAATCCGCCTGGAATGCCATGGCGGTGCGGATGTCCTCCATGTCCTTGGCGGTCAGCGCCGGAGCGGAGAGTCCGCCGCCTTGCTTGTTGATGCCCTTGTTGTTCGACAGTTCGCCGCCGATGGTGACCACGGTGTGGATTTCCGGGCCGCTGACGTTCTCCACTGTCAGCACGATCAAGCCGTCGTTGAGCAGCAGGCGGTCGCCGGGATGCACGTCGCGCGGCAGGTCTTTGTAATCCAGGCCGCAGCGGGTCTCGTCGCCCAGTTCGCAGGTGGCGTCGAGGATGAATTTTTGACCCGGCTGCAGCATGACCTTGCCATCCTTGAACCGGCCCACGCGGATTTTCGGTCCTTGCAGATCGGCCATGATGGCCACTGCCTTGCCGAGGCGATGGGCAGTTTCCCGGATGAGTTGGGCGCGGTCGATGTGGTCTTGCGCCTTGCCGTGAGAAAAATTGAGCCGCACGACATCGACTCCGGCGAAAAGCATGCGTTCGAGGATGTCAGGCGAGGAACTGGCTGGGCCGATGGTGGCGACGATTTTTGTGGCGCGGGACATGAGTAGGGGGTGTTTGAGGATGGGCAATGGAGCGCGTTCAAGCGAGAATGTGAAATCAATCACATCGAACGAGGCATAGTGTAGAACGCGCCCTTGACGGCTCTGTGCAAACCGCCAAAATCGCGCAAAACCGATTGACCCCGCGCAGTCCTGCCGATCCAGCCTCATCCTCCCTTGCTCACATGCCAGACTGCCATGCGCGCGTCGTCCCAATATCAGACCCTCCCGGTCCCCAGCTCGGACGACGCACTGCCGCCCGGGCTGGCGGCGGTGCCGGAGGTCAGAAGTCTGCTGGAAGCGGTGGATCTGCCCATCGGTCGCTGGGACGCGGAAGGTCGGCTCACGTTCTTCAACCCGCCCTATGTTTCCTGGGCCCGACGCACACCACAGGCGCTGCGCGGCAAGAGCCTGAAGGAGTTGTATGGCGAGGACGCCTGGACGGCGGCACGACCGGCTTTCGAGCGCGGGTTCCAGGGGCAGCAGGCAGACTATCTGCGGTTGCTGCGCCATCTCGATCCCCCCCGCTGGGCGCGTATTCAGGTGTTTCCCGAGCGCGGACAGAACGGGCGAATCGAGGCGATCTACACCATCGCCCACGATGTGCATGACGATGTCACGGCGGCCATGGCGCTCAAACGCTCGAACTGGCTGCTCCAACAAGCGCTGGACAACCTGCCCTGGGGTGTGATCGAAAGCAATGCCGAGCTGGTCATCACCCGCTGGTCGCGTTCCGCTGAGGCCATTCTGGGTTACACCGAGGCAGAGCGTCTGGGCACGCATCGCTTGGCCATGGGGGTTCCAGAAGAAGAGCGCGCGCGAACCCTGGCGATTTACGCGCGTCTGCTGCGCTGCGAGATCGACAACTGGGTCGAGCAGGCGCAGTACATCCGCAAGGACCGGCGCCGCATCTGGGTGGAGTGGACGTTGTCGGCGTTGCGTGACGAGGAGGGGCGCGTGGTCTCGCTGCTGACCTTCGTGCGCGACGTGACCCACCAGGTCGACACCCACGCCCGGCTGCTGCACCACGCCGAGCGCGACGCCCTCACCGGCGTGCTCAGCCGCCGCGCCATCATGGAGCGGCTCGATACCGCGCTGTCGCGCCGCACCCGCGGCGACATGCTGGCGCTGTGTTTCATCGACCTGGATGGGTTCAAGCAGATCAATGACCGCCTCGGCCATGTGCGCGGCGACAGGCTGCTGGTGCAGGTGGCACACGCCATTCAGGACGTGCTGCGCCGCGACGATGCCATTGGCCGCCTGGGAGGCGACGAATTCGTGGTGCTGAGTGCCGTGGCCGACTTGTCCGCCGCGCAGGCACTTGCGGCCAAGCTGGTCGAAGTGAGCGCTGCCGCGGGCTACGACCTGCTGTCCGGTCTGCGGGTGACGGCCAGCATTGGCGTTGCCGCAGTCCCCCTGCATGCCCGCAGCAGCTTTGATCTGCTGCAAAGAGCGGATGACGCCATGTACGCGGCAAAGAATGACGGCAAAAACCGCTGGGTGCTCTGCAGTCAGGTTCTCGGCGCCAACTCAACTCCAGAGCGGCTCTGACGGCTTCTCATGCCCAGGTACGGCTGATCCACGACAAGGCCCAGTATGCCACCATGCCGCTGAGGATGGTGCCCAGAATGCCGCGCCGCGCAAAAAAATAACCAGCGGCAATGACCGCTGCGCCCAGCTTCACCCACGGCGGGCCCAGTGGCGTGAGCAGCAGCAACTCAGGTGCCACGACGGCGGCCAGCGCCGCGGCAGGGGCAAAGCGCAGGGCGATTTTCACCCGTGCTGGCAAGGGCATGGGTTTGCGGGAGAGCAAAAACATGTTCCGGCTCAGCACGGTGACGACCGTCATGCCGACGACCAGAGCGATTTGTTGCAGAAGGATCATGGCGTACTCGGATTCACGGTTTAGTGCCGTCCAGCAGGCGACCGCTGGACGCAAGTTGGCGCTGGCTCCAGGCTTCCCAGGCCATGCCGACCATCAGCGCGCCGATGATGGCCGCCACCAGATTGAGCCGCAGGGGCAGCCAGAACAGCAGCGCGCTCAATGCCGAGGCCACCACGATGACCGCAGCAATGGTGCGATCCGCCAGCAGCGACAGCACGATGCCCAGCAGCGCCAGCGTGCCTGCGAATGCCAGTCCCCACGCGCCGGGAATGTGCTGCGCCGTCAGTATGCCGATAATCGACGGTACCTGCCAGGCGATCCAGTTGGCCAGCGACACGCCGAGAAAGTAATGGGTTTGCTGTGGATCACCCGTGGGGTGCGGGTGGCGGCGGATCATCAACACCTGGCTCAGATCGCCAATCAGATAGCCGTAGACCAGACGGCGCAATCGCGGCAGATGCTCGAAATAAGGCCGCATTTGCGCGCTGAAGACGACAAACCGCAAATTGACGCAAAACGCCGTGCCGAGAATCAGCCAAAGTGGCGCACCTGCAGCGATGAGGGGCAAGACGGCCAGTTGCGCACTGCCCGCAAACACGAACAGACTGATCGCCAGCGCCAATTGCACACTCAGGCCCGACTTGACCATGGCCACGCCCGTGACCAGCCCCCACGCGGCGATGCCTAGCGAGACAGCGCGCATGTCCCGCATGCCCTCGCGGAGCGCGGGCTGGGCAAAGAGGGTTTGATCGCGATGGACGGTTGTCATGGGAGCAGGTTTTCAACATTTTGCGCCGCATCAAAACAACCCGGCAAGCATCGTTTGAGGTGTTGTGACAAAACACGCAAAGGCAACGGACGCTCAGGCGAGGATCAGCGGTTGACAGGAACCGCGACGCGACGCAATACGGGGGCATTCTGCAAGGCTTGCAGCAGGGGCGCTGTCTGCTGTGGTGACAGGCCCGCCTGCGCCGCCTGCACCGGAAATTGTGTTGCCAGGCCCGGCGCGTAGAGCCAGAACGAACTCGCCGTGTAGCGCGCCAGAGCCAGTGCCTGCGCCGCGTGGCCAAGCCGACTGAATAGCAGAATGCGGCGGATCAGCAGGTTCGGGTCGCCGTATGCGTGGCTGACCCGGTCGACCGCAGCTTGTTCGCGCAGAAGCTCGGCGCGCGTATCGCCGGCACGCACCTGAAGGGCGCTGGCCTGGGCAAAGCCGATCAGCGGGCGGAAAAACAGATCGCTGCGCTGCGCCTGCCCGATTGCCTGGGCTGCCTGCGCCCGGTCGGCCGAGTAGGCGTCGTTGGTGATGCTGTAGTCATACCCTGCCTTGGCCACGAGCACGACCGCCAGCACGGCGGCTGTCAGCGTGACAGCGCGGGGGATTAAGACACCGCCCGAGGTGACGCGAGTGTTGCTGGCACGCCTGCCGTCAAACCCGTCCATCCACCCGGCGAGAAAGGCGAAGACCCAGAGAAAATACAGATACCACAGGGGATACTCGACCAGGCTGTGCAGGCCGAGAAACGCCACGCCCATCCAAGTCGTCAGGGGCAAGGGGGTGGACGCATCCGGCGCAGCGCGGCCACGTTGCATCCAGGCGCGGGCGGAGCGCCACAGCCAGGCAAGCGCCACGGCGAGCACTGGCACCGTGCCGACCAGGCCGGTTTCGGCGAGCAGTTGCAGGATGAGGTCATGCGCGTTATCGATGTTGTCCAGCGGCAGCGGCTGCAACGCGTGGTGAATGGCCGCATGCTGCAGACCCCAGCCCAGTTGCCCCCAACCGGCACCGAACCAGGGCAGATGTTCGAACACCCGCCAGGCGTTGCGCCAGATCAGCGCCCGGGCGTTGACCGGCTGGTCGATCTGGCGGGTGACCGCATCGAGAAAGCTGATCCAGCCCAGATGGTCGGCCTCGCGCAGCGTCAGCCACCACAGCGCGTACAGCACCGGCACCGCTACCAGCGCCGACCAGCGCGGGCTGCGCCAGGCACCGCGCACGGCGATCAGCACCAGCCCCGATGCGACGACCGTCTGCACCATGCCGGTGCGCGAGCCGCACACCACCAGCGCCCAGCTCATGCCGATGACCGCAGCCCACACGGTGCGCGCCCGCAGGCGTGGTGTCCACCAGGCCAGCCCGGCCAGCCCGAGGGCCACTGCGGTGGCGTAATGATTGGGCTGCCGCAGATTGCCGAACACACGGCCGGTGGACGGGTAGCTGATGAGGTCGGAATACAGCGGCAGATGCGCCGCTAGCCAGGTGGCCAGCGCCGGGATCTGCCACAGGGCGAACTGCACCAGGCCGAAGGCTACCTGGATCAGCCCTTGCAACAGCAGCCCAGCGGCGGCCACATCAAGCCAGGGATACTCCGCTTCGCCCGCGGTTGTGGCCTGGCGCCGCGCAGCCGCATTGCCCAGGCCGGCGATCAACGCCGCGCTCAGCAGCACGGCCACGGTGATCGCTCCCTGGCTGGCATAGGCCAGTTGTCCGATGACGGTCTGCAGCGCCACCACTGTGGCGACCACGGCGAAACCCAGCGCAGCCAGTCCAAACCGTGGGGCCAGCCCGCTCCAGACGGCGGCGAAAAACGCCACGGCCCACAACGATGCAGCCACCAGGGTGGTGCCCATCTTGGCGATTACGCCGGGATCGAAGGGCCAGATCAGTGGCAGCGAGATCGCCAGGCCCAGCAGGCCAAGTGCGAGTTGTTGCGAGAGAGATGCGCCAGTCGGTGCTGGCTGGGTGAGGCGGGAGACGGGAGCGTTCAGCGGCATGCCGCGCATTATCCGTGCAGTGTCAGGCCGTGCGGTGACCGATTGTTGCCGCGTCACTGCGGCAGTGTCTTGTCGATCAGCTTGTGTTGCGCATGCTCCTGTTCCAGGGTGCGCAGCCGGGCGTCGATGATGGAGGCCTCGAAATAATCCGCGCCCGGCGTGCGCTGCGCAATGCGCAACTGTTCGATGGCAGCCTCGGTCTTCCCTTCCAGAGCGTAGGCCTCGGCCGTGGCGCGATGCTGCGCGGCAAAGGCGCCAGTAGCGGCGTCGGCGCGGGCGAGGTCTTGCCACAGGGTGATGTCTTGTGGATGCGCCACGGTCTGCTGGCGCAGAAAATCGCGCGCCGGGGTTTTGTCGGGCTGCGCCAGAAGGCTGCGCGACAGCAGGTGCAGCGCAGCGGTGGACTGCGGGAACTGCCTGTGCAGCGTCCGCGCGGGCTCCAGCGCCTTGGCGGGCTGCGTGTCGAGCAGCAGTTCGGTCTGCAGCAGGTCCAGCGGCAGACGCTCGGCAGCGGACAGGTTTGCGGCGGCGGATTGCGCGCGGGCGAGGGCTGCAGAGGCCGCATCAAAGCGCTTGAGTCGCTGCAGCACCACGGCCTGGCCGTAGGCCCACGCGGCCTGCTGCGTAGGGAACGCAGCGGCATCGGCGGCGAACTGCTTGTCTGCACGCAAGAGGGCGTCGTGCGACTGCGGGGTGAGGGCGCGGGCGCGGGCGTTCATGAGCCAGAACATCAGATCGTGATCGGGGGGCAGGGGCTTGTTGCCACCGCGGGCCTCGGCGTCGGCAATGCGTTCGCTGGTCAAGGGGTGCGTTTGCAGGAAGGCGAACACATCGGCATCGTCCAGCCGCGAGAGGGTTTGCAGCCGCATCAGCATGCTGGCCATGGCTTGCGGCGGATAACCGGAGTCGGACAGCACCTCAGTGCCCGTGCGGTCGGCATCGCGTTCGTTGCTGCGCGAAAAACGCAGCGCATTGTCGACGGCCGCGGCCTGCCCGCCCAGGGCCAGCCCCTGCGCCGCCTGATCCTGTCCGGCGCTGGCGGCGACGATGGCCAGGATGAGCGAACCGATGCTCAGCAGCCGGTCCTTGCCCGCCTGCGCCAATCGCTGCGCAATGTGGCGCTGGGTGATGTGCGACATCTCGTGCGCGAACACAGCGGCCACCTGATCGTGCGACTGTGCGTCGATCACCAGGCCGGTGTGCACCCCGATCCAGCCACCGGGCAGCGCAAAGGCGTTGAAACCGCGATCGCGCAGCAGGAACACCCGGAACCGGCGTGGCGCCTCCAATTCTGCCGTGCGCCGCGCCGCCGGAGTGAGGCGGTCGACAATGGACTGCAGATAGTCGCGCAGCAGACTGTCGTGCAGATAGGCGGGTTCCGCGCGCATTTCGCGCATGATGATTTCGCCCAGACGCTTTTCCTGCGCGGGACTGAAACTGCCCTGCGCCGGATCACCCAGTGTGGGCAGGCTGTTGGCGTAACCGGGGTCGCGCGAGTCGCTGGCTTGCGCCCAGGCCGTTGGCGCCAGCAGCGCGGCACTCAGAGCGCAGCAGGCAAAGCGATGCGGCAGGCGGGGCATGTGAGCGCCTCTAGTCGTCCGTGCGGCTCAGCCGAGTGCCGCGAGCGCGGCCTGCTGCTCCTCGGGCTCGTAGGCTTGCAGCACGGTTTGCACCAGCGGGGCGAGCTTGTCGGGATCGGCGCGCAAGACTTCCTGCTTGACCGACAGGATCTGTGCCGGATGCATGGAAAAGCTGCGCAGACCCATGCCCAGCAGCAACCGGGTCAGCGCCGGGTCGCCCGCCATTTCTCCGCACACGCTGATGTCCACCGGACGGCCTTTCCACGCGGCGGCGGCGCGCGTCTGCGCGATGATCTGCGCCAGCAGATTGAGCACGGCGGGGTGCATCGGGTCGTAGAGGTTGGAGACGCTTTCGTCCGCGCGGTCGATGGCCAGGGTGTACTGCACCAGGTCGTTGGTGCCGACGGACAGGAAGTCGAAGTGCCGCAGAAACAGCGGCAGCGCCAGCGCGGCACCGGGCACCTCGATCATCGCGCCGACTTCCACCGGGCCGAAAGGGACGCCTTGGGCAGCAAGCTCAGCGCGGGACTTGTCGAGCTCGGAAAAGGTCTGGCGGATTTCGCTGGCGTGCGCGACCATCGGGATGAGAATTTTCAGCGGACCGAGCGCGGCCGCGCGCAGCAGGGCGCGCAGCTGTATGCGGAACATCGCTGGATCGGACAGGCTGTAGCGGATGGCCCGCAAGCCGAGCGCGGGGTTGAGGTGGGTGAAATCGCCGTCGCGGTAATCCTCGGCGTCGAGCGGCTTGTCCGAGCCGATGTCGATGGTGCGGATGGTGACGGGCTTGCCCTGCATGGCCTGCACGACCCGGCGGTAAGCCTCGAACTGTTCATCCTCGCCCGGAAGATTGCCGTTGCGGTTCATGAACAGGAATTCGGTACGGAACAGGCCCACACCGGCGGCTCCGGCCTCCAGCGCAGGGGCGCAGTCTTCGGGCTGTTCGATATTGGCCAGCAGTTCCACCGGCTCGGCGTTGAGGGTGCGCGCCGGGGTGAACTTCAGGCGCTTGAGCCGCTCGCGGGCGAGCTGCGATTCCTGCTGGCGCAGGCGATAGTCATCGAGGATGACGGGCGACGGATCGACGATGAGCAGTCCACTGTCGCCGTCGATGATGACCAGATCGTCCTGCCGGATGAGACTGCCGGCCGAGCGTGTGCCTACCACGGCAGGAATGTCCAGGCTGCGCGCGACGATGGCGGTGTGCGAGGTCTTGCCGCCCACGTCGGTGACAAAGCCCTTGAACACGCCGGTCTTGAATTGCAGCATGTCCGCCGGGGCGATGTCGTGGGCGATGAGCACCAGATCGCCGTTGCCGCTGGCCGAGCGGGCCAACCCGGCGCTGCCGCGCAGGGCGCGCAGCACGCGCTCGACGACCTGCTCGACATCGGCAATGCGCTCGCGCAGATAGGCGTCGTCCATTTCTTCGAAGTTGCGCGAAATCACATCGAGCTGGGCGGTGAGCGCCCACTCGGCGTTGTAGCGGCGTTGGCGGATCCAGGCGATGGTGTCCTGAGCCATCTGCCGGTCGTCGAGCAGCATCTTGTGCACGTCGATGAAGGCCGCCATTTCGGCGGGAGCGTCGTGCGGTAGCTCGGCCTTGAGGGTGTCGAGCTCGGCGCGCACGGCGCGGCGCGCGGCGCGCAGACGCTCGATTTCCGCCTCTTCCGTTCCCGGATCGACAAAATAGTGCGCCACATCCAGCCGGGCCGAGGCGAGGATGACCGCACGGCCGATGGCCATGCCGCGGGAAACCGGAATTCCGAACAGTTGAAGAGCCATGCTGCGATGGTAGCGGGGGGCACGCTGGCGCAAAACCCTCTGCCCGCCCCCCGCAAGACCAAGCAGACAGCAAGGGGATGTTGCGCTCAATATGCTCTGCTAGCACTCAAGCGCCGCTGAGCGCGACGTGTTTCCCCTGATCGATGCTTTTTCTATGGAGTTCACCATGCACAAACTCGCACTCTCACTGGCCCTTCTCGGCTTTGCTGCCGCGCCGGCTTTCGCGTCCACCATGCATCACGAGGTCAAGGTCGAGCTGGCCGCACAGAACAATTCTGGCGAAACCGGCTATGCGCTGATCAAGCCGATGGGCAAGGGCATCGAGGTCATCGTCCATGTCAAAGGCGGCCCCAAGGGCGTCGCCCAGCCTGACCACATCCACCCCGGCACCTGCGCCAATCTCAACCCTGTGCCGAAATACCCGCTGAACAATGTGGTGGACGGCAAGTCGGTCACCAAGCTGCCGGAGGTGAGCATGGACGATCTGTTCAAAGAGCCCATGGCCATCAATGTGCATGAGAGTGCACAAGACTTAAAGAAATACGTCGCCTGCGGCGACATCAAGAAATAAGCGACGCTCGGCTCGCGCTACCATTTCGGCCAACACGGGGCGTCGCCAAGGCGCCCCGTGTCGTTTTCATGGGAGAGCTGCCGCGTGATTGCCCTGGTTGATGTCGATCTGTCCCGCCCGAACCACGCCCTCGCGGTGCTGGAACTGACATCCCGCTACGCTTGCGACCCGATGGGAGGCGGCGAAGACCTCGCGCCCGAAGCCAAGGCCGTGCTGATTGTCCGTCTGCGCACCCGGCCGGATTACTTTGGCGTCCTTGCGCTGGACGGCACCACACCGGTTGCGCTGATCAACTGTTTCGAGGGGTTTTCCACCTTCATGGCGCGGCCACTGATGAACGTCCACGACGTGTATGTCGAGCCCGCCTACCGCGGACAGGGTTTATCACGCCAACTGCTGCAGCGGGTCGAAGAGGTGGCGCGTTCGCGTGGCTGCGGCAAGCTCACGCTGGAAGTGCTCGACGGCAACACGGCGGCCATCGCCAGCTACCGACGCTTCGGCTTCGAGACCTACACGCTGGACCCGGCGTTCGGCCGGGCGCAGTTCTGGCAGAAGCTGCTATAGAAACTCAGGCGCCAGCCAGGGTAGACGGGCCGCGGGTTCGCAGACCGTGCCACACCAGAACCACGGCGGCCAGGGTGAATCCGGCTTCATCGGTCATCGGCAGCGCCATGATCAGCAGGGCGGCGGCTGCAAAGGCCAGCAGGCGTTCGGGCACCGACATCGGGCCGCGCAGATAACCCACGGCCACCGCGCCCCACAACACGATGGCCAAAATGGCTTTGGCCGTCACATAGGCCACGCCCAGCCAGGTCCAGTGGCGTTGCAGCATGAGCTGCGGGTCATACACGGCCATATACGGTACGACGAAGCCCGCCAGCGCGATCTGTGTGGCCTTAAAGCCGATGCGCATCGGCGAGGCCTTGGCCACCGAGGCGGCCGCGAATGCGGCCAGCGCCACAGGCGGCGTGAGGTCGGCCATGATGCCGAAATAGAACACGAACATGTGGCTGACGACCAGCGGCACGCCCAGTTTGAGCAGGGCGGGCGCGGCAATCGAACTGGTGATGATGTAGTTCGGGATGGTCGGAATACCCATGCCCAGCACCAGGCACACCAGCATGGTGAGCAGCAGCGACAGCAGCAGGCTGCGCGCGCCGATGTCCACGATGAACCCGGCAAAACTCGTGGCCGCGCCGGTGAGGGTGAGCACGCCGACGATCACGCCGACGATGGCGCAGGCGATGCCCACGGGCAGGGCCTGCCGGGCGCCGTCGATCAGGCTATCGCGCAGCACGCGCAGCGTCTGGCGGCCTCCCTGGATCACCAGATTGACGGCGACCAGCGCCGCAATGACCCCCAGCACGGGCTGGATGCCAAACTGCAGGAAGGCCGCGGCGCCCAGTCCGCAGGCCCACCAGAACACCATGCGGAACGCCGTGTGCGACATGCGTGCGGCAATGGCCGCGCCCAGCAGCAAGATGGCGGTGAGCGACAGTCCCATCATCCCGGCGAACATGGGGGTGAAGCCGTGGAACAGCATCCACACCAGCACGGCCAGCGGCAGTGCCAGATGCCAGTTCTCCTTCAGCGCCTGCCAGGGGTTGGGGATCTGGTCGGCAGGCAGACCGAGCAGTTTCTTGCGTCCCGCTTCCAGATGCACCATCCAGAACGCGGTGAGGTAGTACAGCGCGGCCGGAATGACGGCGGCCTTGACGATGTCGGCATATGGCACATTGAGGGTTTCGGCCATGATGAAGGCCACCGCACCCATGACCGGGGGCATGATCTGCCCGCCCATGCTGGCCGTGGCCTCCACCGCCCCGGCGAACACCGGCGAGTAACCAAAGCGCTTCATCAGTGGAATGGTGAACTGTCCCACGGTGAGCACATTGGCCACGCCCGAGCCGGAGATGGTGCCCATCAGCCCCGACGATATGACGGCCACCTTGGCCGGCCCGCCGCGCGCCTTGCCCACGAGGCCGAGGGCCAGGGCGTTGAACAGCCGGATCATGCCGGCATGTTCGAGAAACGCCCCGAACAGAATGAACAGAAAGATGTAGGTGGCCGACACCAGGGCGGGAATGCCGTAGATGCCCTCGGTGCCGAGATAAAGCTGACTGATGATCTGGTCGAGCCCGTAGCTCCGGTGGCTGAGGGCATCCGGCAGGTACTGGCCGAACAGACCGTAGAGTAAAAAGGCCGCGCACACCAGCGGCAGCGCCAGGCCCAGGCTGCGCCGCGCCGCCTCGAACAGCAGCAGCACGACCGCCGCGCCGACCCACAGGTCGGTGAACGTCGGGTCGCCGCTGCGCTGGATCAGGTCGGCTTCGAACGCCCAGTGATACAGCCCGAGCCCCAAGGCCATGGCGCCCAGCAGCCAGTCGAACCACGGGATGCTGTGCATCCAGCTCCCGCGCTTGAGCGCGGGCACGACCCAGAACACCAGCAACATCAGAAAGCCCACATGCAGCGAGCGCATCACCAGACTCGACAGCGGGTGGAAGGCGGCCACGACGAGTTGATAGGCCGAAAAAGCCAGCGCCGCGGCCATGACGACGCGCTGTGCTCCACAGGTAAGACTGCGCTGGTGGCCACTGTCGGCGTGCGGCTCGGAGGAGGTGTGGATGAGGTCGTCGGCGGCGGTGTTCATGGGATGACCTTGCGCACTGCGCGTTGCAGGAGCCCTCGAATGCGGCCCTGTTGGTTCATGATGGTGCTCAGAGATCTCAGGCGGCCGTCCGAGGCGGGCGCTGGAGGGCGCAGAGCCCGCCCGCGCAGGCGAGTGCAGGCCGCCGGCATGCCGCGCTGATTCAGGTCAGCACGCCCGCCTCGCGGTAATACTTCGCGGCGCCCGGATGCAGCGGCACGGGCGCGTTCAGCGGCGCATCTTTCAGCGAGATGCCCTTGGCTGCAGCGTGTGCGGCCACCAGCTCGGGCAGATGAGTGAACATGGCCTTGGTCATCTGGTAGACCAGTTCCTCGCTGAGACCCTCGCGGGTGACCAGAAAGTTCTGGATGCGCGCCGTCGGCACCGCGCTGGTCTGGCCTTCATAGGTGTTCGCTGGAATGGTGCCACTCTGATAGGCCGGATCGCCCACCTTGGCGATGATGTCTGCAGGGACGGGAACCACCACGATTTTTTGCGAGGCCGCCAGATCGCGCAATGACGCCACGCCCAGGCCAGCCGACTGCAGGGTGGCGTCGAGCTGGCGGTTTTTCATCAGCTCGACCGATTCGCCAAAGGGCAGATATTCGACCTTGGAGAAATCCTTGTAGCTCAACCCCGCAGCTTTGAACAAGGCACGGGCGTTGAGCTCGGTGCCGCTCTTGGGCGCGCCGACGGAGATACTCTTGCCCTTCAGGTCGGCCAGGGTCTTGATGCCCGAGTCGGCCCGGGCGACGATCTGGACGTAGTTGGAATAGATCGCCGCCAGGGTGCGCAGTTTTTTCAGTGGCGCCTTAAAGCCCGCATCGGCCTCGCCTTTCCAGGCGTCCGACAGCGCATCGCCCAGCGAGAAGCCGAGTTCGACGCGCCCGGCTTCGAGCAGGTTGAGGTTTTCCACCGAGCCCTTGGTGGCCTGTACCGAGCTTTTGGCGGCGGGAATCGCCCTGGTGTAGATCTGCGACAGCGCCACGCCCAGCGGGTAATACACGCCACTGGTGCCGCCCGTGGCGATGGTGATGTATTCCGCCGCAAAGGCTTGGCGCATGGTCAGGGGGGCGAACAGGGCGGTGCCGCCCGCCAGCGTGAGCACGCGCCGACGCGCGGGGGATGCGGGTGTCTTGAGCATGAAAGTCTCCGTGAACGAATTGTTACAAACGGAAACGATGCTAGTGGGTCTGGCGCCAAATGCAACAGGGCAAGCCGGGATGGCGCGCGCCGTGCGCTAAGCGCTGCCGACCTCAAAGAATCTTGGACAGGAACTGCTGAGTGCGCTCGTGTTGCGGCGCGCCGAAGAACTCCTCGGGTGGTGCCGATTCGATGATTCTGCCCTGATGCATCATCACCACGCGGTCAGCCACCTCGCGGGCAAAGCCCATTTCGTGGGTGACGACCACCATGGTCATGCCGTCGCGGGCGAGCGACTTCATGACGTCGAGCACTTCGCCGACCAGTTCAGGGTCCAGCGCCGACGTAGGTTCGTCGAACAGCATCAGCTTCGGGCCCATGGCCAGGGCGCGGGCGATGGCGATGCGCTGCTGCTGTCCGCCTGAGAGCTGATTGGGATAGGCGTCGCCCCGATCGGCCAGCCCCACGCGCGCCAGCAGTTCGCGCGCGCGCGTAACGGCCTGCGCCTTAGGCACCCTGCGCACCTGGATCGGGGCTTCGATGATGTTCTGCAGCGCGGTCATGTGACCGAACAGATTGAAGCGCTGGAACACCATGCCGACCTCGGCGCGATGGCGGCAGACCTCGTGCTCGCGCAATTCGTGCAGGCGGTCACCCACCTGCCGGTAGCCGACGAGTTCGCCGTCCACCCAAAGCCGCCCGGAATCGATCTTCTCCAGATGATTGATACAGCGCAGGAAGGTGGATTTTCCCGAGCCCGAGGCGCCAAGCAGACAGACCACCTCGCCGCGCTGCACGTTGAGCGAAACACCCTTGAGCACTTCGAGGGCGCCAAAGCGTTTGTGCACGCCTTCGGCCTTGACCATGACAGCGCCACTCATGCCGCGGCCCTCCAGCGAGCAGCCCAGGTGCGCAGTTGCTGCAGCGGTGTAGCGGGCGTCTGGCGGTTGGCACTGCGGCCGAAATGCCGCTCGATGTAGAACTGCCCGATCGACAGCAGGGTGGTCACCATCAGGTACCAGATGCTGGCCACCAGCAGCAGCGGAATGGTGCGGTAATTGGCCGCGTAGATGAGCTGCACCGAATACAGCAGATCGGTCACGGCGATGACGCTGACCAGCGAGGTGGTCTTGAGCATGGAAATCGCCTCATTGCCGGTGGGCGGCACGATGACCCGCATGGCCTGGGGCAGCACCACGCGCCGCATGACCTGCAGCCGCGACATGCCCAGGGCTGCCCCGGCCTCGCTCTGACCTTCGTCCACCGACAGAATGCCGGCACGCACGATCTCGGCCATATAGGCGCCTTCGTTGAGGCCCAGCGCCAGGATGGCGGCGATGAAGGGGGTGATCAGATTGTTGGCATTGAAGCTCCAAGAGCCGATGCCGATCTCGGGATAGAGCGCCGTTATGTTGAACCAGAACAGAATCTGCACCAGCACCGGCGTGCCGCGGAATAGCCAGATGTAAAACCAGCTGGCGCCGGACACCAGGGGGTTGTGCGACAGCCGCATCACGGCAAGCAGCACCCCCAGCGCAACGCCGATGGCCATCGAAATCACGGTGAGTTCGAGGGTCAGCAGCAGGCCGCGCAGCACGCGCGTGGAGAAAAAATATTCACCGACGACCGACCATTCGAAGCGCGGGTTGGTGGTGAAGGAATACACCATGGCCAAAGCCAGCAAAAAAACGGCGGCAGCGGCGATCCAGCGCCCAGGGTGTCGAGCCGGAATGGCTTTGATGTCGTCAGGTCGCATCGTTTCAAGGCGTGGAGGTGAGCCGAGCTGCGGCCCGCAGGCCGCCGCCCGGCATGGCTGACCTTATTCGGCGGCCGGGTTGATGGCGGGGTCCTTGATCGCACCTTGGGTGATGCCCCACTTGTGCAGAATCTTGGTGTATTCACCGCTGGCGATCACCTTTTTCAGCGCGGCCAGGACCGGCTCGGCCAGGCCGCTGTTCTTTGGAATGGCGATGCCGTAAGGCGCGGAGTTGTACGGCTCGCCCGTCAGCTTGAACTGACCGCGAGATTCCTCGACGATCCAAGCGGCCACCGGCGAATCGGCCATGCCGACCTGGGCGCGACCGCTGGCGATGGCCAAGTTGGCGCCGTTCTGGTCGGGGAACACCGACACGGTGACCGGTTTCTTGCCCTCAGACTGGCAAGTCTTGCTCTGCCGGGCGGCGTCATCGGCCTGAACAGTGCCCTTCTCGACTGCCACGGTCATGCCGCACAGATCGGCCAGGCCATTGACCTTGGGGCCGTCCTTGGCTTTGACGTAGAAGGAGGTGCCTGCCGTCATGTAGCTGACGAAGTCGACCACTTCTTCGCGCTTTTTGGTGATGGTGAACGACGACATGCTCATGTCGTATTTGCCCGACTGCAGAGCGGGAATGATGCTGTCGAAGCTGGCGTTGACGAAGTCGGCCTTCACGCCCAGTTCCCTGGCGATGGCCTTGCCCAGATCGACGTCGGCGCCGATGAGGGTCTTGCCGTCCTTGGCGATGAACTCCATCGGCGCGTAAGTGGCGTCGGCGGCGATGGTCAGATGGCCTTGTTCCTTGTACTTCTGGGGCAGCGTGCTGGCGGCTGAGGCGAAGGGGCTGAGCGCGGCGCCGAGTACGGCAAGGCTCGTTGCGGCCCCGAGCAAGCGCGCTGTGTTGGACAAACGAAAGCGGTAAGACATCTTGGACTCCATGGGATTGTGAACAGATATTGTGGGCACCTCCGCGCAGGGCAGCGGAAGCCGGTTGATTTTTCGCCAGGGACGGTTGATCGGCTCGCCTGTGCCGCAAGCGCTTCCGTGGCTGGGCGGCAAGGCCGACACGCAGCGGGAAGCACATTCCTCTCTTTCAGTTTTCTGTTGGCTTGCGACATCGCGATGATATGAAAACTCCGCGCAGCACATACAAGATTTGTGCCATGCGCTGGTCGCGCACGTCCCGATAGGTGGCGCGGCGGGGGTGAGGAGCGGGTGCACCGCGCTCAGGGCGTGCGCCCAAGCCAGATCTCGAAGCAGGTGCCGCCGCCGCTTTGCGGCAGGCAGCGGGCGTCGCCACCATGCTGGCGGGCGATACGCCGCACCAGCGGCAGCCCCAGCCCGGTGCCATCGCCTCGTCCGGGCAGGCGCACGAAGGGTTCGAAAATGCGCTGTGCTTCGGCGGTGGGCACGCCCGGGCCGCGGTCGCACACGCGAACGACAGCGCCGCCGTCGATCGCTGTCAGACTGACCTGTGGTGGGCTGCCCGGGGCGTGCCGCCGTGCGTTGTCGAGCAGGTTGCGCACCGCGCGGCGCAGCAGCCGGTCGTCGCCCTGCAGGGTGACCCAGTCGCCGTGCACCTCGACGTCGAAGCGAGCGGCTTCCTCGGCGACCAGCGCGAGCAGATCGACCTCCTCGCTCTGCAGCGACTGCCCCGGCGCCGCGTCCAGACGGCTGGCGAGCAGGATGTCGTCGATCAGCGCATCGAGCTCGGCCAGATCGTTCTTGGCCGCGCGCACTGCGATGTCACGCGCCGCGACGGGTACGGGTGCGGCCAGGGTTTCCAGGCTCAGGCGCAGCCGCGTGAGCGGGGTGCGCAGCTCGTGTGAGGTGTAGGCCAGCAGCGACTTGTGGCTTTGCATCAGCGACTCGATCCGCACCGCAGCGATGTTGAAGCTCTGCGCCAGTTGCGCCACCTCGTCGTTGCCCTGCACCGCCACGCGCGCGGACAGGTCGCCCTCGCCCAGTGCCTGCACGCCCTGCTGCAGGATTTCTAGTCGGCGGGTGAGGCGGCGCATCAGCGGCAGGGTCACGGCGCTGACCACCAACGCGGTGAGCACCGTGCCGGTGAAGGGTGACAGCAGCAAATGCCGCCACGGTGAGGGCTCGATACCTTGCGCCGCCATCAGCGCGCGGAACATTGTGCGGCGGATTTCCGCCTCCTGCGGATCGGAGAAAAAGAGCCAGTGAAACAGCAGCGCCGACACCAGCGCCTGCGCCAGCAGCGCGAGGATGAGCGCCAGCCACAGGCGCTGCCACAGCCGGGAGGTCGCGCCGGAGGCGGCCATGCTCAAACCCCGTCCTGCGACTTGGTGAATACATAGCCCGCGCCGCGCAGGGTGAGGATGCGGCGCGGGTGGCGCGGGTCGTCCTCGATCGCCGCGCGGATGCGGCTGATGTGCACGTCGATCGAGCGGTCGAAGGCTTCGAGCGACTCGCCCTTGACCGCGCTGAGCAGGAATTCGCGGGTCAGCACCCGGCCCGGGTGGCGCGCCAGCACCTGAAGTAGATCGAACTGGTAGGCGGTCATTGGGCGGTCTTCGCCGTCGATGCGCGCCTGCCGCGCGGCGGGGTCGATCTCCAGGCGGCCAAAACGCAGCACCTGCGCAGCCTGCGGGTCGTGCGGGGATAGGCTGCCGGCGCGGCGGCGGGTGATGGCGCGCAGCCGGGCGAGCAGCTCGCGCGGCTCGAAAGGCTTGGTGAGATAGTCGTCGGCGCCGATCTCCAGCCCAATCACGCGGTCGAGCGGATCGCCGCGCGCGGTCAGCATCAGCACAGGCAGATCGCTATGGCTGCGCAGGCGGCGGCAGATGTCCAGGCCGTCGCCATCGGGCAGCATCAGGTCGAGCACCAGAGCGTCGAAGTCGGACGCTTCGCCGCGGCGCGGGTTCAGTTCGGCTTCGGCCTGCGCGGCGTTGGCGGCATGCGTGACCTGCCATCCAGCACTGCGCAGAAAGTCGCTGACCTGCTGCGCCAGGCGGAGATCGTCTTCAACCAGCAGAAGCTGGTTGGGGGAGGTACGGGTTGGCGGCGTCATTGAGCAGCCCAGTTTGGAATGGCACACAGGTCGCCGAGGCGGCCTGCTTCGAGCGGCAGCAGGGGGTTTATTGCATCATGCTGGGGCCACCCATCGGGCCCATGTCATGCCCGTCCTTGCCCATGCCGTGGTGGTGGCGCATGCGCTCCATGCGCTGTTGCATCATGGCGTAGAGCTTGGCGCGCTGCTCGGGAGTGAGGATCTGGGCCATTTCATATTGGCTCTGCGTGCGATCGCGCGAGAGCTGGTTGGCCAGCGCCATCTGCTTGTCTCGCATCGCTTCGAGCGCGCCGCGGTCGATGGTGGGCGCCGCCAGAAGCTTCATGCGCTGCTGCATCAGCTCGCGCATCTGCTCCATTTCCGGGCGGGTTTTTTCCCAGGCTTGCTTGCGCAGCGCGCGCAGCTGTTCCTGCTGTGCCGGGGTCACGCCTGCCTGGGTCAGCATGCGCTCCATGCCGTGGCTGCTGCGCATGCCCGGGCCATGATCGGCCATCTGGCCGCGCATTGCAGCGCCGCCCTGCGGCATGGGCGCGGGCGCGGTTTGCGCGCTGGCCAGCGCGGCGTGGCTGGCAACGGTGACAACGAGAACGGTACTCGCGACGCCAAGGAAGCGACGCAGGTGCGAGGTGTCTTTGCTGGTGGGGGAGGTCTGAGGATTCATGGCGTTTCCCTTGAGGAAGTTGACGATGAATCCATTTTGCGATCGGGCAGTTGCCCGCAGGTCTTGTTTGGGTGAAGATTTGTGAAGTTGCGGCGGCTCGACTTACTCGCCTTCGCCGAACTTGTCGTCGAACAAGGCCTGCACGGCGTCAAGGGCGATGTCGGCCTGCTCGCCTTCGGCGTCGATGGTGACGGTGGAACCAATGCCAGCGGCCAACATCATCACCCCCATGATGCTCTTGGCATTGACGCGCCGCGTGCCCTTGGAAATGAATACATCGCAGGGGAACTGGCCCGCGAGTTTGGTGAGTTTGGCGGACGCGCGGGCGTGCAGACCGAGCTTATTGCTGACTTGAATGGTGCGTTGCGGCATGGGCTGGGCTGCGAAGGGACTGTTGTTGCGGAGTGCTCGCCGCGACCTGGATGACCCCCTGAATCGCCCCGGCCGTGGCGCGCGCCGCCAGGGCGTCCAGGCTTTCGTCCTGGTAGCACACCGAGCGCAACAGCATGGGCAGGTTGACTCCGGCAACGATTTTCAGCTTGAGATCATTGGCGAGTTCGGCCAGACGTGTGGCGACATTGCTAGGCGTGGCGCCGAACACATCGACCATCACCAGCGCACTACCGTCGCTCGCGGCTTCACGCAGCGCGGGCAGTGCTTCGGTGGCCGCGGCTTCAACCGAGGCGTCGGGTGCTACGTCAAGCACCAGCAGTCTCTGAGGACAGCCTGCATACACATGGCTGGCGCATTCTTTGAGCGCGCTGGCGAGCGGTGCGTGAGCAATGATGAACAGACCGGGCATGCGGAATCAGCTGCGAAGGATGTTGCAATGCATGATAGGTGGACTGTTTTCAGCGCGAGGGGGATAAATTCACGGAATCGGTGAAAGTTTGCGCCGCATCTTCCTTGAAGGTGTCAGTCGGAGCGAAAGCGGTGACTTGGTAGACATTGCTGCCCTGACTGAACAACAGTACCCGCTCGCGCACCGGCTTGCCATCGGGCGTTTGGCCGTCGATCTTCAGGTCGAGCGTGTCGGGCAGGCCCGGTGTCGCGTTTTTTAGCGCCGCTGCCGAAGACGCCGTGACCTTGCCGTGCACATTGTCAACCGCCGCCTGATGCAATTGCGCCAATGCCTTGGCCGCCAGCGCCGGGCTGGGCAGGCGGGCATGCGCCAGCGCGAAGGTCATCTTGTCGGCCACGCAGCCCGTCATACTCATCTTGACCTTCTCGTCGGCCAGCACCACGTCCTGCGCAATCTGTTCGGGCTTGCACGGGTAGGTCAGCAGGATGTTGACGTCCTTGGGGCGCACATCGCGCCAATCGAGCGTGGGGGAGCAGGCGCTGAGCAGCGCGGCAGCAGCGAGCAGGGCGCCGACAAAGCGTAAAACCAGCTGGGCCGCTGGATATCGAGCAGTGAATAACATGACGACATTATCCCGTGACTCCTGAGGCAAGGTGGCTGTATGTCTATGGTGAATGTTTTTTTCCATCGAGAGGGGCAATCCCGTCATGTCACCTTGTGGCAACAGTTCCGGGATGTCTTGAAGGCGTTCATCCTGATACTGTTGCTGACCACGATGAGCACAGCCTGGGCGGAAACGCCGCTGCCTCCGGTGAAAAACTTGCAGCAGAGCGTGGAAGTGGCGGCGGCCAAAGATCAGCCGCTGATTGTGATGTTCAGCCTGCCGAGCTGTCCCTTTTGCGAAAAGCTGCGCCGCACCGAGTACCAGTTTCTCGCCAGGGACGGTTATCTGGTGCAGCAGATCGAGATCACCGACCGCGCGCCAGTGATCGGTTTTGACGGCAAGCCGACCTCGGGCGTGCAACTGGCAAAGCAGTTCGGCATCAAGCTGGCGCCGACCGTGCTGTTCTTTGGCCCCGGCGGCAAGGAAATCGGCGAGCGCATCACTGGCGCGCCGACTGCTGATTTTTACGGGGCCTTCATCAACCAAGCGCTCAAAGAAAGTGCGAAGGCGCTCAAGGAACGTCAGCAGCCGGGAGCGGCCTGACGCGGTTCTTTGCCCTGTCGCAGCATGGCGACAAATCTGCCTGGAGACATGCGGGAAATCATATACCCCCATGAGTATTGATATACTCCTCCCTGTATATAGCACGTGACCTGCCCAGACTGGACGGCTATCCTCGGTTCGGTGCCCTTGGGCGTTGCGTGCTTTCTGCGTGAAATCTGGTGTTTTGAACAGTTTTTTCACGTCTTCCCTGATTTGTTTCCTCTTTCTTGCGGAGTTGGATGATGACGGATTCCTTGCCCCGGCGTATTCGCATCGGGCTGTTGACCGGGGCGTGTCTTTACGTACTTGGCGGCATGGCGTTGGCGCAGGCCGAGACCCTGGACTTCCGGCAGGCCGTGGACGTGGCGCTCAAGCAGAACCCCGACTTGATGGGCGTGCAGGCGCAGATGGCGCAGGCACGCGCTGGCATCAATCAGGCTGAGGGCGCCAGAATGCCCAAGATCACGGTATCGGCCGGGGTGACCCGCACCAACGATGCGCTCAATGTCTTCGGCATCAAGCTGTCGCAGCGGCAGGCAACATTCAACGACTTCGGTGCCGGGCAGTTCGACCCCACCAACCCGAATGTGCTGAGCATCGCACCCAATTCGCTCAACTACCCTGGCTCGGTCAACAACTTCAACACCCGCATCCAGGCCGAGTTGCCGCTTTATACCGGCGGCAAGATCAAGGGCTATGTACAGCAGGCGCGTTCCATGCTGTTGGCGGCGCAGGCAGGAGATCAGGCTGCGCGGCAGCAGATCATCTACCACGCGCTGCAGGCCTATGACGGCGTCTACACCGCGCGGGCTTTCAAGGGCGTTGCGGCCAAGGCGCTGGAAGCCGCACAGAGTCAGGTGAAGACGGTGGACAGCCTGTTCAAGCAGGGCGTGGTGATCAAGAGCGATCTGCTGTCCGCTCAGGTGCGGCAGGAGGAGGTGAAGCTGCAGCAGGATCAGGCGGCCAATATGGAAGCGCAGGCGATAGACGCGCTGCATGTGGTGCTGGGTGTGCCGCTGAACCAGCCCATTACCCTGGGGCCGGAGGTCATGGTGACCATGCCCGAGGGTGATCCGAATGCGTGGGTTGGTCAGGCAATGGAGCGCAATCCGCAGATCCAGGCGCTGCAGCACCAGATTGCGGCAGCCAGCGGCAAGATCGAAGTGGCGCGCGCCGACCGCTATCCGCAGGTGGGTGCCATGGCGCGTTTCGACACCAACGACCCCAATGTCGGCTTCGAATCGCGCAGCTACACCGTGGGAGCGCAGCTCAACTGGACCCTTTTTGATGGCGGCGTGACACAGAACGCGGTCGATCAGGCCGTGGCCAAGCGCATGGAACTGCAGGCCAAATTACAGAGTGAGCAGAACCAGCTCGGCATGCAGGTGCAGGATAGCTATCGCAAGGCGGTGGATGCGGCCCATCAGGTCAAGACCCGCGAACTGGCGGTGATGCAGGCGGAAGAAGCCGCGCGCATCGTCAGTAAGCGCTATGCCGACGGTGTGGGTACGCTGGTCGAGGTGCAGGGTGCGCAGGCGCAGCTCGACAAGGCGCGCGCCGACCTCATTCTGGCCAAGCAGCAGGTCAATCTGCAACGCGCCGCGCTGCGGCTGGCCATCGGTGATCTGACGCTCGACGCCACGCAGCCGATCAAGCCGCAGGCGCAAGCTGCGGTGGCGCAGGCGGCTGCTGTCGACACGCCCTCCAAACCCTGATCGCGCGGCGGGTCGGGCGACTGGCCCGGCTGCTACGCGTCATTTCCTAAAAGTGCATCCGAATCCGATCATCCTCTCATGACCGCCATGAACCATTCTGTCCTGCCTTTGCTGCGTCGCGCACCGCTGGCGCTCCTGCTGTCCACGGCCTTGTTGTCGGCCTGCGGCCACCAGACCGACACCGCGCAAACCTCTGCCGCTCCCCGTATGGTGGCAGCGCAAACGCTCAAGCTCGCCACGAGCGACCAGCAGAACCTCACCTTGCTTTCCGGCACCGTGATGTCGAGCAATCAGGTGCAGGTGGCCTCGCGTCTGATGGGCTACATCCGCACCCTTTCGGTCAAGGAAGGGCAGACCGTGAAGGCCGGGCAGCTGCTGTTCCAGGTCGATCCGACCGACATCCAGGGGCAGGTGGCGCAGGCGCGCGCCGGGCTGGCGCAGGCGCAGGCCAATTTGGCCAACGCCAAGGGCGATTTCGAGCGCTTTGGGAATCTGTTCAAGGAGCAGGCGATCCCGAAGCAACAGTGGGATCAGGTGCAGTTGCGCTACCAGGTGGCGCAGGAACAGGTGGCTGCGGCACAGGCCGGTTACAACACTGCCGCGGCGCAGATGCGCTACTCGTCCGTCACCTCGCCAATCACCGGGGTGGTGGTACAGAAAATGGCCAATCAGGGCGATCTGGCCGCGCCGGGCCGTCCGGTGCTGGTCATTGAAGGCCAGGGCAAGCTGCAGGTGACGACGCAGGTGCCCGGCGATGTGTTCGACAAAATCAAGGTGGGCGACAAGGTGCAGGTGCTGGCCAGTGGCAAATCACTGCAGGGCACCATCGCCCAGGCCGTGCCGGTGGCCGACCCGATGAGCCACACCCATACGGTGAAGATTGATCTCCCGGCCGATGCGGGGCTGGATAGCGGCAGCTTCGTGCGCGTGGGCTTTGCCGTGGGCAGTACGCCCCAACTGCGCGTGCCGCAGAGCGCCGTGGTCGATCGTGCCGGGATGACCGGCGTGTTTGTGGTCGACAAGGACGGCATCGCCCACTTCCGCCTGGTGCGCGTGGGCGCACAGATGGGTGCGGATGTGGAGATTCAGGCCGGATTGAACCCGGATGACACCATCGTCACCAGCAATCTGCCCGAAGTGGAAAACGGCGTGAAGATCGGCGGAGGCAACCGTGGCTGAACATGCGGCTCCCATGAACAGCGCGGGCAAGCTGGCCCGCGCCTTCATCGAATCGAAAATCACCGCACTGATCATGGTCGGTCTCACCCTGGCCGGGGTGCTGGCGCTGCTGGTCACGCCGCGTGAATACAACCCGCAGATCGTGGTGCCTGCGGCCAACATCATCGTCGCCAAGCCCGGTGCCGGACCGCAGGAGATCCAGAATCTGATCGTCAAGCCGCTCGAAGCCATCATGGCCTCGATGTCGGGTGTCGATCACACCTATGGCTATGCGACCAACGATTTCGGCGTGGTCACAGTGCAGTTCAAGGTGGGCGAAGACCAGGAGAAAAGCCTGGTCAAGATGTACAACCAGTTGATGCAGAACCTCGACCGCATCCCCCCCGGGGCGATGCAGCCGGTGATCAAGCCGATCAATGTGGACGATGTGCCCATTCTCACCCTCACGCTGTCGTCGGCCACGATGAATGGCATGCAGCTGCGCGACGTGGGGGAGAAGGTGCTGGCGCATCTGCGCAACGTGCCGGGGGTGTCGTTCACGGAAGTGGTGGGCGGCGCGCCACGCGCGGTCAACGTGGCCATTTCACCGAGCAAGCTGGCGGCCGCGGGCATTCCGTTGGAGCAGCTCGACAAGATTCTGCAAGGCAGCAACGCCGCGGCGCCGATCGGCAATCTGGTGGACAACAACAAGGTCACCCCAGTGCGCATTGACAGCTTCCTGGGTAATGCGCAGCAGGTCGGCGACATCCTGATTGGCGCTCCGAATGGCAAGCCGGTGTACCTGCGCGACGTGGCCCAGGTGACCGAAGGGCCAGAGCAGGTGGACGATCTTTCGCACTTCGCCTGGGGCCTGGCCTCCAAGGGCAAGCCGCACGGGCAGGAGATGAGCGCGGTCACGCTGGCCATCGCCAAGAAATCGGGCACCAACGCCGTGGTCGTGGTGCATGACGTGTTGAGCAAGCTCAGCGAGATCGAAAGCTATGCCCTGCCGCAAGGCGCGCATGTGACCATCACCCGCGACGATGGTCACAAGGCCAACGAGGCGGTGAACACGCTGGTGGAGCATCTGGGCATCGCCATCGTCAGCGTGTCGCTGCTGCTGTGGTTTTTCCTCGGCTGGCGCGAGGCGGGCATTGTCACGCTCACCGTGCCGCTGACGCTGTTTGCCGTGCTGACGGTCGACCTCATCGTGGGTCAGACCATCAATCGCATCACGCTGTTCGCGCTCATTCTCTCGCTGGGGCTGCTGGTCGACGGTGCCATCGTGGTGATCGAGAACATTCACCGCCATCTGCACGGTGGACCGATCAAGAACTTCAACCGCACCGTGGTGCTGGCCACCAACGAGATCGGCAACCCCACCAATATGGCCACTCTGGCGGTGATTCTCGCCTTTGTGCCGATGGCGTTCGTCAGCGGCATGATGGGGCCGTTCATGCGGCCGATTCCCATTAACGTGCCCGTGGCGATGATCGCCTCGCTAGTGCTGGCCTATACCGTGGTGCCCTGGGCGGCGCGGCTGTGGCTGAACAAGAAGGCGATGCGCGAGGCCCTGGCGCACAGCAGCAGCCTGGAAGAAGAAGGCGCGCACAAGCAGGACAAGCTGCATACGGCCTATTTGCAGCTGATCGAGCCGTTGCTGCGCAACCGCACGAAGCGCAATCTCATGTTCCTCGCGGTGTTGGTGCTGCTCATCGCCGCCATGCTCATGCCGGCCTGGCAGTTCATCCGCCCCTCGGGCATGAACGGGCCGTTGTCGGCGCTGGGCGTTGAGCTGAAGATGCTGCCCAACGACAACACCAACACCTTCCTGGTGCAGATCGACACCCCGGCGGGCTCTACGCTGGAGCGCACCGATGAGGTTGCCCGCGCGGTGGGCGATGTGCTGGCCACCAATCCGTATGTGCTCGATTACCAGACTTTCGTCGGCCAGGCCGCACCCATCGACTTCGCCTCACTGGTGCGCGGCGACATGCTCAAGCGCGGCGACAACTTTGCGCAGATCCGCGTGAATCTGGTCGGCAAGGACGAGCGCTCGGTCGAATCGCATGAGATCGTGCAAAAGCTCTACGCGCAGCTTGCCCCGGTGCGCGCGCGCTTTCCGTCCACGTTCATCAAACTGTTTGAGACCCCGCCCGGGCCGCCGGTGCGCGCGCAGGTCATGGCCGAGTTGTATGGCCCGAGCTATGCCACCCTGCGCGCCTCCGCGAAGGATGTGCTCGGCGCTTTCGACAAGACCTACGGCCTGATGAACCAGGATGATTCGGTCACGGCGACCACCACCGAGTACCAGATCAAGATCGACCGCCAGAAGGCGGCGATGTCGGGCATCGTGCCCGGGCAGATCATCCAACTGCTGCACAACTACGTATCCGGGCTGAAGGTCGGCGCCATCCACGACGCCAATGCGCTGGAGCCGGTCAATATCATCGTGCGGGTGCCACGCGCCGACCGGCAGAGCCCGCAGCAATTGCTTGATGTGCCCATTCAGAATGCGCAGGGCAAGATCATTCCGCTCTCCAGCATCGCCTCGGTGGAAAAGACCACGCTGGCCAAGCCGATCTACACCCGCGACCAGCACCCGGTCGTCTATGTCGGGGGTGAGATGATCCATTCCAGCCCCGTTTACGCCACGCTGAGCCTGAACTCCATGCTCGACGGCAAGAAGCTGGCCAACGGCACCACTTTCACCACCGGCAACCTGGGCTTCTCCGAAACCCCGGCCAGCGATCTCAAGGGGTATCAGCTGCTGTGGGGTGGCGAGATGCGGCTTACGCTCGATGTGTTCCGCGATCTGGGCGCGGCGTTCATGGTGGCGCTGGTGTTCATCTACCTGCTGCTGGTGGCGTATTACAAGTCCTTCCTGCTGCCGGTAATCGTCATGGGGGCGATTCCGCTGACGCTCATCGGCGTGTTCCCCGGCCACTGGCTCACGCACCAGTCGTTCACTGCCACGTCGATGATCGGTGTGATCGCGCTGGCCGGGGTCGTGGTACGCAACTCGCTGCTGCTCATCGACTTCATCCTCGACTACCGCGCCCGCGGCTACAGCCTGCAGGAGTCGGTCGCGCAGGCCGGAGCGGTGCGTCTGCGCCCCATTCTGCTCACGGCGCTGGCCATCATGTTCGGCTCTGCCATCATGGTGTCCGATCCGGTGTTCGGCGGGCTGGCGGTGTCGCTGATCTTCGGCACGCTGCTGTCCACCATCCTGACCCTGATCGTGATTCCTCTGCTCTACTACGTGTGGCAGATTCGGGTGAAGCCGAAGGTGCCGCCCAAGCCTCCCGCGGCACCAGCTGATCCCGTGCACGCTGCGTGAAACTGAAGCTCAACAACACCACTTTGGAGATTTTTGAAATGACTGTCGAACGCTATATCCGTGTCATCGCCGGCACCTTCATCCTGATCTCGGTGCTGCTTGGCGCACCGGCAAGCCCGCTGTTTGTCTCGCAGTGGTTTCTGCTGTTCACCGGATTTGTTGGCGCCAACCTGCTGCAGTTTGGGTTCACCAACCTGTGCCCGCTGGGTTTCTTCCTGCGCAAGCTGGGCGTGCCCGATTCCAAAGCCAACTGCTGCGGCTGATCGCGTATGAGCATGGCGCGCACCGCACAGCCCCGACTCAAATTCCTCGCTCCCGGCTGGTTCGCACTGGTCATGGGCTGGGGCGGGCTGGGTCTGGCCTGGCATCAGGCCACGCCCTTGCTAGGGGAGCCCGCTGCAGGCATTGCGCTAGGTCTGGGCTGGGCGGCCATTGGTGCGCTGATTGCTTTGCTGATCTTGACCGGGATTCGCCTCCAGCGGCATGCCCCCGACCTGCTCGCCGACTTGCGCCACCCCGTGCGGCATCCCCTGCTGGCCATGGTTCCCATGGCCATGCTGGTGGCGGCGGGATTTGCGGTGCAGGTGCTGGGTGCCAGCAACGTCTGGATCGCTGGATTCTGGATGCTCGGCGCGCTGGCGCAAATAGGGGTGACGGTCTGGGTGTTCCACCGCTTTCGCCTGCAGGCAGCCACTGACAAGGGACCGAACTGGGCGGGGGTTACTCCGGCGCTTTTCCTCGCCGCAGCCGGCAATGTCGTTGTGCCGTATGCAGGGGTTTCTCTGGGATTCTCGATTTGGTCTGTGGCGCAGTGGGCGGTGGGCGCGTTCTTTTTTCTGGTCGTGCAATTGCTGTTCATGGTGCGTATTGCTGCGCACGGCATGCTGCCGCGCAAGCTGCTGCCGATGCTGTTCATCACCATCGCCCCGCCTGCGGCTGGAGGTCTCGGGCTGGCGCAGATCGGCGCTCCTGTCGAAGTCATTGAAGGCGCTTGGGGCATTGCGCTGTTTTTTGTCGTGCTGAGCTTTTTGTCGTTCAAGCCAATGATGCAGGAGGCGTTCACCATTGGGCACTGGGCATTGTCCTTTCCACTTGCCGCATTTGCCGGTCTGTCGATGCATCTGGCCTTGGTCACGCAGAACGGCGCATTGCAGACCTTTGCGATTCTTGCGCTGGCACCGGCCTCGGTGATCATCGGTTGGCTCACCCTGGCAACCGCACGCGGCCTGCGCGACGGCACTCTGCTGGCACCCGAGCCGGTTGCCCTGATCCATTCCGCCTGATGCAGATCACTGCCCTGCCTGCACGGGCTGGAATGACGCGCCTATGATGGAGACGATTGGATGAAGCGCAGAACCAAGCCCCCACAGATTCCCGGAGCCATCACCATGTCAGTCTTGACCAACGAAGCCTCGCGCACGGATATTCTCAACCGCCTCAAGCGCGCCGAAGGGCAGATGCGCGGCGTGCAGCGCATGATTGAAGAAGGCGAACCCTGCCTCAAGGTGGCGCAGCAGCTCTCCGCTGTGCGCAAGGCACTCGACAGCACCTTCGTGCGCATGACTGTGTGCTATCTCGAACAGGAACTCGACGGCCGTCTGGAAACAACAGAGGGTGGCGATCAGCCCAAGCTCAGCGCCATGCTTGACGAAGTGGAAACCCTGCTGGCGCGCATGTCCTGAGCATCCCCGGCGCAGCACTGAATTTTTGCGCATTCAAGCTGCAGCCGCCTCGATAACGCCGCCGCCCAGGCAAACGTCCCCTGCATACAGCACCGCCGATTGCCCCGGGGTGACTGCCCATTGGGGCATCTGAAATTCCAGTGCGAACGCTGTTGCGCCGCGCGCGTGGTAGCTGCAGACCGCATCGGTTTGCCTGTAGCGGGTTTTCGCACCAAACGCCGCACCATCGGCAGGAGCCTGCCCTGCCACCCAGCTAGCCGACAATGCATGCAGCGAGTGACTTTGCAGCAGCGGATGGTCATGCCCTTGCGCCACGATGAGGGTGTTGCGTTCCAGGTCTTTTCCCGCGACGAACCACGGCTGCCCGTTACCCGTTTTGCTGCCACCCAGACCAATGCCCTTGCGTTGTCCCAGGGTGTAAAAGGCGAGCCCGACATGCTGGCCCACGGTCTTGCCCTCCGGAGTTTTCATCGGCCCGGGCCGAGTCGGGAGATAGCGGCCGAGAAACTCGCGGAACGGACGTTCCCCGATGAAACAGATGCCGGTGGAATCTTTCTTGCGCGCGTTGTGCAGGCCGATCTCGGCAGCGATGCGGCGCACTGCAGTCTTCTCCAGTTCGCCTACCGGAAAGAGTGTGCGCGCGAGCTGCGCCTGGTTGAGACGGTGAAGAAAATAGCTCTGGTCTTTGGCCGGGTCGAGACCGCGCAGCAGCGTGAATCCCTGATCTGTCTGCCGTACCCGCGCGTAATGTCCGGTTGCGATTCTGTCTGCACCCAGGCGCATGGCGTGGTCAAGAAACGCCTTGAACTTGATTTCGGCGTTGCACAGCACGTCCGGGTTGGGCGTGCGCCCTGCCGCGTATTCCTGCAGGAACTCGGCGAACACGCGCTCCTTGTATTCCACAGAGAAATTGACTGCCTCAATGTCGATGCCGATGCGGTCCGCCACGCTGGCGGCGTCGAGCCAGTCCTGGCGGGAGGAGCAGTATTCACCGTCATCGTCGTCCTCCCAGTTTTTCATGAACAGGCCCACGACGTTGTAGCCCTGTTGCTTCAACAGCCAGGCCGACACGGAGGAGTCCACACCGCCGGATAGCCCGACCACCACGGTGCTACGAGTAGAAGTCATCATGGGCAAATTGTAGAAACCCGTCACGCTGGACGTTGACGGGTCGCGGAATCAGAACACGCTCGGATCGGTGGAGATCAGTTCCAGCGGATAGCGCTGTCCGCGGAGATAGTCCTCCACGCAGTCCAGCACCAGCGGGCTGCGATGGTGGCTGGTGCTTGCGCGCAGTGAGTCGACGTCCATCCACAGCGTGCGCACGATGCCCTCGTCCAGCGCACGGTGGGGGTCGGAGGCAGAGGCCCATCCGAAAAATGCAAGACGCAGATAGCTCACATCCTGCTCACCATATTCTGAGAGACGCCTCGTGCGCGACAGATACACCCCAACCAGTCCCTGCGGGGCGAACACCCGGCCGGTTTCCTCCAGCGCCTCGCGCGCGACGCCTTGTTGCGGGCTTTCACCCGCTTCCAGATGACCCGCAGGCTGGTTCAGGCGAAGACCGTCTGGTGTTTGTTCTTCCACCAACAAAAATTGGCCATTGTGTTCAATGAGGGCGGCGACAGTCACGCGTGGCCGTGCAGTGGATTCGGAAGACATGTGGGGTCAGAGTTTGCAGGAAAATGCAAAGGTGTTTTCCGCATATGGGCCATTTGCGTTTGAGCAACCCTAGGGAAAACGCGAGATAATGCTTGGTATTGGTGAATCGGACGAACAAGCAGGCTTGTTGCAGATCGGCAGATATTGTGCAGCTGGCGGTTCTAGACTGTTTTCAGACCTGAACCAAGAAGATTTCATAGGAGAGACTCCATGCGTATTGGCATTCCGGCAGAAACCCTGGCCGGCGAAGCCCGTGTTGCCGCAACACCGGAAACAGTCAAAAAGTTGATCGCCCAGGGACACTCCGTCGTAATGCAGGCCGATGCCGGTCTGCGCGCAGACGCCCCGGATGCAGATTACATCACCGCAGGTGCAACCATCGTCGACCGTTCCGCGGCTTTTGATGCCGAGATGGTGTTGAAGGTGCGCCCGCCCACGGCGGATGAGCTGGCGCTGATGAAGCCTGCAACCGTGCTGGTGGGCATGCTCGATCCGTTCAATGTCGATGGCCTCCATGCCATGACAGCCGCTGGCCTGACCGCATTCGCCCTTGAAGCCGCCCCTCGCACCTCTCGGGCGCAGAGCATGGACGTGCTGTCCAGCCAGGCCAATATTGGCGGCTACAAGGCGGTCATGCTCGCGGCGAACATTTACCAGCGCTTCATGCCCATGCTGATGACGGCAGCTGGCACGGTCAAGGCCGCCCGCGTGGTGGTACTGGGCGCAGGCGTGGCCGGTTTGCAGGCCATAGCCACGGCAAAACGTTTGGGCGCCGTCATTGAGGCCTCCGACGTGCGGCCTGCGGTGAAGGAGCAAGTGGAATCATTGGGTGCCAAATTCATCGATGTGCCGTTTGAAACCGATGAGGAACGCGATATCGCACAGGGCGTGGGTGGGTACGCCCGCCCAATGCCTGCAAGTTGGATGCAGCGTCAGGCTGCGCAGGTCGCCGAGCGGGTTAAGCAGGCCAATGTGGTGATTTCCACTGCCCTCATTCCAGGCCGCCGCGCACCGGTGCTGATTACCGAAGACATGGTCAAATCGATGAAACCAGGCTCGGTGATTATCGACATGGCAGCGGCGCAGGGCGGTAACTGTCCGCTGACCGAGGCGGGGAAAATCGTTGTCAAGCATGGTGTCACGCTGGTGGGTGAAACCAATCTGCCTGCCCTGGTTGCTGCGGACGCCTCTGCCCTGTACGCGCGCAATGTGCTCGATTTTCTCAAGCTGGTGTTCGACAAGGAAAGGGGCTTTGTCGTGAACATGGAAGACGATATTGTGGCTGCCTGTCTGATGTGCCGCGACGGGCAACTGCTGCGTAAAACGGCCTGAGCCGCACCGAGCGATCCATTCCTCTCGTGATGAAGGACTGAACCATGCATGAAATTTCTCCCCTGGTGATCAACTTCACGATCTTTGTTCTGGCGATTTATGTCGGCTACCACGTGGTCTGGAATGTCACGCCGGCATTGCACACGCCGCTCATGGCGGTGACGAATGCGATTTCCGCCATCATCATCGTGGGGGCCATGCTTGCTGCAGCGCTCACTGTCACCCCGCTGGGCAAGGTGATGGGGACTCTGGCCGTGGCCTTGGCAGCGGTGAATGTGTTTGGTGGGTTTCTTGTGACTCGGCGCATGCTGGCCATGTTCAAGAAAAAAACGAGCGAAAAAAAATAACAGACATCCCAATGGCTCACTGACGCGGTTGTCGTGAACGCGATGACATTCAAATCATTTCGGCACAGCACCATTCGCGTGCAGCACCAAGGAATCAAGGTATGACTCTCAGTATGAATCTGGTGACTCTGCTGTATTTGCTGGCGGCGGTCTTTTTCATTCAGGCGCTCAAGGGGCTGTCACATCCGACAACCAGCCGACGCGGGAATGTGTTTGGCATGGTCGGCATGGGGATTGCCGTCCTCACGACGGTTGCGCTGATCATCAAAATCGGCGGAGATGTCGGTGCACTGGGCCTGAGTTATGTACTCCTTGGGCTGGTGGTTGGCGGCGGGATTGGCGCGGTGATGGCCAACCGGGTTGAAATGACCAAAATGCCCGAACTCGTGGCCTTCATGCACAGCATGATCGGTCTGGCTGCGGTGTTCATTGCCGTTGCGGCCGTGGCGGAACCACATGCCTTTGGCATCGTGCAGGCAGCGGGAGATCCGCTGCCGGCAGGGAATCGTGTTGAGCTGTTCATTGGCACCATCATCGGCGCCGTGACTTTCAGCGGTTCCGTCATTGCCTTTGGCAAATTATCTGGGCGCTACAAATTCCGGCTGTTTCAGGGCGCGCCGGTGCGTTTCCCTGCGCAGCATTGGGTGAATCTAGTCATTGGCTTGGGCGCAGTGGCCTGCGGTCTCTGGTTTTTTGTCACGCTGTCCTGGACGCCGTTTCTCATCATGATGGCGCTCGCGTTTGTTCTTGGCGTCCTCATCATCATTCCGATCGGTGGCGCCGACATGCCGGTGGTTGTGTCCATGCTCAACAGTTACTCCGGCTGGGCGGCAGCGGGCATTGGGTTTTCGCTCGAGAACAATATGCTCATCATCGCCGGATCGCTGGTTGGATCGTCTGGCGCGATTCTGAGTTACATCATGTGCAAGGCGATGAATCGGTCGTTCATCAGCGTGATCCTGGGCGGCTTTGGTGCGGAAGCGTCGAGCGGCGGAGCGCAAACCCAACAGCGCGCGGTGAAGTCGGGCAGCGCGGATGACGCCGCTTTCCTGCTGTCGAATGCAGAGACTGTGATTATCGTCCCGGGCTATGGCCTAGCGGTCGCACGTGCACAGCATGCGGTCAAAGAATTGGCGCAGAAACTCACTGAGCATGGCGTGCAAGTGAAATATGCCATTCACCCAGTGGCTGGTCGCATGCCGGGACATATGAATGTGCTGCTCGCGGAAGCCGAGGTTCCCTACGACCAGGTTTTCGAGATGGACGACATCAACCCCGAATTCGGGCAGGCGGATGTTGCGGTGATACTTGGCGCCAATGATGTGGTCAATCCGTCTGCAAAAACCGATCCAAAATCACCGATCGCCGGGATGCCGATTCTTGAGGCCTATAAGGCGAAAACGGTGATCGTGAACAAGCGTTCGATGGCTGCCGGATATGCCGGCCTGGATAACGAGTTGTTTTACATGGACAAGACCATGATGGTGTTCGGCGACGCCAAAAAGGTGGTCGAGGATATCACCAAGGCAATCGAGTAATTCATGAATACACCTCACCGTGCTTGAAAGCACCGCTTTGAAAGGCCCGTTTGATACGGGCTTTTTTATTTATCGTTCTGTCGTATGATCTGTATGGTTTCAACTTTCAACGAAGGAGCAGACGCACATGGCGACCTATAAAGAATTGCAGTCTCAAATCGAGGCGCTCAAACAACAGGCCGAGGCCCAGCGCAAGGCGGAGATTGCCACAGTGGTGGCAGATATTCGCGCAAAAATGGACGAATATGGCATTACCTTAGCCGATCTTGGCACACGCCGTGCCAGTGCATCCTCCAAAGGATCGACGGTTGCACCGAAATATCGCAATGTACAAACTGGAGAAACCTGGACCGGGCGCGGAAAGATGCCGCGCTGGTTGCAAAATGCTGTGGACAGCGGCAAGAGCAAGGAATCCTTCCTGATCTGATCCGATGATTTTCGCTTGGCGCAGCTGCGAGGTTCCGGCACACTGGAACCAATGACAAAGACCGGGAACTTCCCCGGTCTTTGTCATTGGAGTTTCCGTTCTGATATGACGATTACAAGTCGTGGCGCTCTTAGTGATGAAAAATAACGAGTATAGAGACTCAAGCTGATGAGCGACGCGATGAACGATTGCAAAATTCCAAACTGGGCAGTGCGGAGTGGCTGGTGGGGGCGTCTGCAACCGGGTGAGAGGGCGCGGGTGGTGTCCGAGGTCAGTTATCAGCTCGTTCGCAGCGGTGAGCCTTTGCAGCGCTACGGCATGCCTGCCCTGTATTGGATCGGCGTGATTTCCGGCCTCGCCAAATTCAACGTCACGACAGTGAGCGGAAAGCCGCTGGCCTATTCCGGTATTGGTGCCGGGGGCTGGTTTGGTGAAGGAACTTTGATGCGCCAGGGGATCTGGCGCTATGAGGCGCTGGCCATCCGGGATTGCGAATTGGCGCTGGTGCCGCGGGAGACGTTTCTGTGGTTGCTCGATCGCAATATCAGTTTCAGCCATTATCTGCTGCAGCAGCTCAATGACCGCCTGGAACTGATGACTCTGCAGGCATTGGATGATCATCAGGGGGGAGCGGAATCCGTTGTTTCCCGCACCTTGCGGCATTTGTTTCACCCGCTTGCAGGGGCGAATGGTGGTGCACTGCGGGTGACCCAGTCGGAAATCGGCCAGCTTTGCAATTTATCCCGCCAGCGGGTGAATCAGACGTTGCGACGACTGGAGGCCGACGGTGTGTTGCGGTTGCAATATGGCGGGGTGGAAATTCTTGACCAGAACAAGCTGCGCGATTGGGAGTTTCATTGCCTCAATGCACGGAACGGCACAAAGCCGTGCAAGGAGCCAGGTGCGTCTCCTGATGTGGCGTGCGTCAGCGCGGGTGCGGACCGAGCGTAAACAGGCCCTAATCCACCGCCCCGAGGTCGCTGGGCGCCAGAACAAGTGCCAGCTCGGCTGATCCACCAGGGTGCGGGACGCGCGGGTAGGGTGGCTTCGGCCATTGCCACAGGCGAGACGGAAAGATCGCGCGCATCGCCAGAATATCGCAGTGATAGGGCGGGCCTTCAATCTTGCCTTCGTCGGCGCCAGGTTTGGCGGCCTGCATGAACAGGGCAAAGAGCCGACCCTGGGGCTGCAGCCAGCGGCGTAGGCGTTGCGCGTACTGGACCCAGTCATCCGGGTAGAGCGCGCACAGGCAAGTCTGTTCCCAGATGGCATCAAACGCTTGCGGTGCATCCCATTGCCGCACATCGGCCTGCAGCACCTCCGCCCGCAAGCCGCGCTCGCGCAAGCGCTGCTTGAGCAGATCGACCGCCTCCTGGGCGTAGTCCAACGCCGTCACCTCGAAACCGGCGGCGGCCAGATGCACGACTTCATGACCTCTGCCGCACCCTGGAATCAGGATACGGCAGGGCTGCAATTCGCCAGAGGCCAGGCAGCGCAGCAGATGGGGATGGACGCTGCCGCGATCCCATCCGGTGGTGCGCGAGCGGAAACGTTCGTTCCAGAATTCGACGGTGGGTCCGGGCATGTGCGGAAATGTTCCAGTCAAGCGATGCGATGCTACAGCGCGGTCGTTTGGTGTGGTTAGACAGGCAGATCGGGAAATCCCTAGAATGGGAGGCTGCTTTGAATGCAATCGGCCCGTCTGAAGTCTCGATGGTGCGTTGCAACTTCGCCCTTGAAAGCCTCTTCCACAGATCCCATGCCCGCGTCATCCGCCTCGGCCATCGTTGATATCGACGCGCTCGATTTTGGCTATGGCGAGCGCCTGATACTACGCAATATCGACATGACCATCCACCCCGGTCAGGTGGTTGCAATCATGGGCGCCTCGGGGGGCGGCAAGACGACCCTGTTGCGGCTCATTGGTGGGCAGGTCAAGCCGCAGAGCGGCTCGGTGCGGTTCGAGGGGAAGGACCTCGCTGGTGCCAATCAAAACCAGATCTTTGCTATGCGACGGCGCATGGGCATGCTGTTCCAGTTCGGGGCGCTGTTCACGGACATGAGTGTGTTCGACAACGTGGCCTTTCCTCTGCGCGAACATACCGACCTCCCGGCTTCGATGATCCGTGACCTGGTGCTGATGAAGCTCAACGCGGTGGGCCTGCGCGGCGCGCGTGACCTCTACCCTGCCGAGCTCTCCGGCGGCATGGCGCGGCGCGTCGCCATGGCCCGGGCTATCGCACTCGATCCTGCATTGGTGATGTATGACGAGCCGTTTGCCGGTCTCGATCCCATTTCGCTGGGCATCTCGGCCCGGTTGATCCGCAGCCTTAACGACGCGCTCGGCTTGACCAGCGTCGTGGTGTCGCACGATGTCGAGGTGACCTTTGACATCGCCGATTATGTTTATATCCTCGGCAATGGCAGTCTGATTGCTCACGGCACGCCGCAGCAGATGCGCGAGAGCACCGACCCGCTGGTGCATCAGTTCGTGCGCGGCGAGCCGGACGGCCCGGTGCATTTTCATTACCCCGCAGCGGCCATCGATGAGGATTTCTTGCGCTCGGCGCCTGGACACAGAGGGCGCGCATGATGGTCACGGACAGACTGGTTGCCATTGGTGCCGGAACGCGCCGGCTGTTGAGCGATCTCGGCTATGCCGCGCGGCTGTTCATCCGGCTGCTGCTTTTGGTCGGACGGGTGATCATGCGCCCGAGTCTGCTGATGCAGCAGATGTATTTTCTCGGCAATCTGTCGCTGGTCATCATCGCCGTGTCCGGGCTGTTCGTCGGTTTCGTGCTCGGGCTGCAGGGCTACTACACCCTGTCGCGCTATGGTTCATCAAGTGCACTCGGTGTGCTGGTGGCGTTGTCGCTCGTGCGTGAACTCGGCCCGGTGGTCACGGCCCTGCTGTTTGCTGGGCGCGCGGGCACCTCGCTTACGGCCGAGATCGGTCTGATGAAGGCGGGCGAACAGATTGCCGCAATGGAAATGATGGCGGTCGATCCAGTGGTGCGCGTGCTCGCGCCGCGATTCTGGGCTGGTGTCATCGTGATGCCCCTGCTGGCTGCGGTGTTCAGCGCCGTGGGCATCATGGGCGGATATGTGGTCGGCGTGGTGATGATCGGCGTGGACGCGGGGCAGTTCTGGTCGCAGATGCAAAGCGGGGTCGATGTGTTCAAGGATGTCGGCAACGGGGTGATCAAAAGCGTGGTGTTCGGCCTGGCGGTCACTTTTGTTGCGCTGCTGCAAGGCTGGCGCAGCCAGCCCACGCCGGAAGGCGTTTCGCGCGCTACGACGCGCACCGTCGTCATCGCGTCGCTGGCGGTGCTGGCACTGGATTTCGTGCTGACCGCCATGATGTTCAGCACCTGAGGGCATGAGGCCCTGGAGTTGTCGCAAATGAATCAACGAAAAATAGATCTGTGGGTCGGCATCCTGGTCGTGCTGGGTGCGGCGGCCCTGCTGTTCCTGGCGCTCAAGGCGGGCAACCTGCTGCAGATCAATTGGGGCCCGACCTACTCCGTGACTGCGCGGTTCGACAACATTGGCGGACTGAAGGCTGACGCACCCGTCAAGAGTGCAGGTGTCGTCGTGGGGCGTGTGACCTCGATCACCTTCGACAACCAGACCTTCCAGGCTGACGTGCACATGGCCATTGACCAGCGTTTCAAATTCCCGGTCGATACCTCGGCCAAGATTCTCACCGCAGGTCTGTTGGGCGACCAGTACATCGACTTCAGCCCCGGTGGCAGCGAGAAGAACCTCGTCAATGGCTCGGTCATCCGCAACACACAGTCTGCCGTGGTGCTGGAAAATCTGATCGGCCAGTTCCTCTACAACAAGGCCGCGTCCAGCGGCGCAGGGGACAGCAAATGAAGCAACTCAACCGGCTTCTGCCCATGCTGGCGTTAGCCGCACTCGGCGGTTGCGCCACGCACAATCCGCAAGATCCGCTCGAACCTTATAACCGCGCGATGTTCACCATCAATGACAAGGTGGACCGGGCTGTGCTCAAGCCGGTGGCCACCGGATACAAGGCGGTCACGCCCACGCCCATTCGTCACGGTATCACCAATTTCTTTGGCAATTTCGGCGACGTCTGGTCGATGACCAACGACTTTCTGCAGGGCAATGTGCAGGATGGTCTGAGCACTTTCATGCGCGTCGGTGTCAATTCCGTATTCGGCCTGTTCGGCACCCTGGACATCGCCACCGAGATGGGCATCTACAAGCATCCCAACGACTTCGGCCTGACCCTTGCGCGCTGGGGCGTGGGCTCCGGGCCGTATCTGGTTCTGCCCTTCTACGGGCCGAGCACGGTGCGCGACGGTGTCGGCACTGGCGTGTTCCTCGCCTATGGGCCGACTGCCCAGGTCAGTCCGTCCAGCGCCAGTTACGGTGCGCTGGCGCTCAATCTGGTGAACACGCGCGCCAATCTGCTCAACGCCTCCAATCTGTTTGACCAAATTTCGCTCGACCCTTACGTTTTCACCCGCAGTGCCTACGAACAACGCCGCAAGTCGCAGGTTGACGACGTGCGCGACCGTCCCCTCATCGATCTGGGCGAGCCTAATCCTTTGGCCAAGTACAGCTACGGTCCGGTGAATGACGGCGTTCCCGGCACAGCGCCCGCGATGCCTGCAGACGCCGCAAGCGCTGCAAAGACCGGCGCTGCGCCTTGACACCCTGAGAATCTGCGCGCTGTCATCCTGCGGGTTGACGGACCGTTAATCGATCACACACCAACACTGGAGAGCCTTCCATGCTTCGACGCTTTTTCATGGCTTTTTCCCTGTCCTGGGTCGCGCTGATCGCGGGCCTGCCCATGGCTGCCCGCGCGGCAGATGCGCTGACCCCGCCGCAACTGATCGAGACCATGTCCAACGAGATCATTCGCGATGTGCAGCAAGACCCGAAGCTGCGCACCGGCAATCCCGAAGTGGTCATGCAGTTCGTCGAGAACAAAATCCTGCCGAACGTGGATTTCCAGAAAATCACCCAGAGCGCTGTTGGCCGCTACTGGCGTGAAGCCACGCCCGCGCAGCGCACGGCACTGGAGCAGCAATTCAAGCAGTTGCTGGTCTACACCTACGCTGGCGCGGTCAAGCAGATCAAGGATCAAAAGGTCAAGCTGCTGCCCTACCGCGAGCCGGCGACTGCACAGGAAGTGACGGTGCGCACCCGCGTGATCAACAACGGCGAGCCCCTGCAGCTCGACTATCGCCTGGAGAACACACCGGCTGGCTGGAAAATCACCGATGTCAATGTCATGGGCATCTGGCTGGTCGATAACTATCGCAGCGTGTTTGCGCAGGAAATCGGGCAGAAGGGTATTGACGGTCTGATCGCCACGCTGAAGGAAAAAAATCAGAATCTGGCGCAGGCCAAGTCGGCCGGCTGATTCTGCTGCCAGCATCATGCCTTCGTTCGCCCTGCCTGCTGAATTGACGCTGGACACTGCGACTGCAGTGCGGCGCCAGGCGCTGTCGGCGCTGGCTGCGCAGGCCACGCCCTGGGAGATTGATGCCAGCGCGCTGAAGACATTCGACTCCGCTGGTCTTGCCCTGCTGCTTGAGTTGCGCCGTGCCGCGCCATTGCAGGCCTTGCAAGTCCACGGTGTGCCCCAGCGCCTGGGCGATCTGGCTCGGGCCTACGGTCTGGATTTCCTCCTCGCGCCTGTCGTTTCGCAACCCTGATCGTGCGTCCTGCGCCCCTGCGACGCGATGCCTTGCGTCGTTCTTCTGCCGCGCTCAGTTGTTTCCATGACCTCCACTGCAGCTGTTTCGTTTGATCATGTCGAGAAGCGCTATGGCCAGCACTCTGCGGTCGACGGCGTTGTGCTCGACATTGCCGAGGGGGAGTTCTTCGGCCTGCTCGGGCCCAATGGCGCGGGCAAGACCACGCTGATCAGCATGCTCGCCGGGCTCACCCGTCCCACATCCGGACGGGTGCTGGTGCAGGGCCACGATGTGCAGCTCGATGCCGCCGCGGCACGCCGACTGCTGGGCGTGGTACCGCAGGAACTGGTGTTCGATCCGTTCTTCACCGTGCGTCAGGTGCTGCGCATCCAGTCGGGCTATTTCGGCTTTCGCCGCAACGAGGCGTGGATCGACGAACTGCTGCACAACCTGGGGCTCACCGTGCAGGCGGACAAGAATATGCGCGCGCTGTCGGGCGGCATGAAGCGCCGCGTGATGGTGGCGCAGGCTCTGGTGCATCGCCCGCAGGTGATCGTGCTCGACGAGCCGACCGCCGGGGTGGATGTGGAGTTGCGCCAGTCGCTTTGGGAATTCATCGCCCGGCTCAACGCCGAGGGCCATACTGTGCTGCTGACCACACATTACCTCGAGGAGGCCGAGGCGCTGTGCAAGCGCATTGCGGTGATCAAGAGTGGTAAGGTCGTGGCGCTCGACCGCACCGAGGCGCTGTTGCAGCGCTTTGCCGCTTCGGTGCTCTATTTCCGCCTGGTCAAGGGCAAGTTACCCGACGGCCTGGGTGTTGAGCAGGGCGGACGCGTGGCACTGCCGGTCCGCGGAGCGGAGGATGTGGAGCATCAACTGGCCGCGCTGCGCCAGGCAGGTTGCGAGATCGATGAACTGGAACTGCGCCGTGCCGATCTGGAAGACGTGTTTCTCGAACTGATCGGAGCCTTCAGGTGACCGGATTGCACACCCTGCTGCAAAAGGAATTGCTGCGTTTCCTCAAGGTGGGCTTCCAGACCGTGGCAGCCCCAGTGGTCACGGCGTTGTTGTATCTGCTGATTTTTTCGCATGCCTTTACCGCGCACATGCAGGTGTATGGCCATGTGCCATATACCGCCTTTCTCATCCCGGGGCTGATGATGATGAGCGTGCTGCAGAACGCGTTTGCCAACACCTCGTCGTCGCTGATCCAATCCAAGATCACTGGCAATCTGGTGTTCGTGCTGCTGTCGCCGCTCAAGCCCTGGGAGCTGTTCGTGGCCTATGTGGGCGCGTCGGTGCTGCGTGGGCTGATTGTCGGGGCGGGTGTCTTGCTGGTCACTGCGTGGTTCGTGCCGCTGAGCTTTGTCTATCCACTGTGGATTCTGGTGTTCGCCGTCCTGGGTGCGAGCATGCTGGGCGCTCTCGGGCTGATCGCAGGCATCTGGGCAGAGAAATTCGATCAGATGGCGGCATTCCAGAACTTCATCATCACCCCGGCGACTTTTCTGTCGGGCGTGTTCTACTCGGTCCATACCTTGCCGGGCTTCTGGAAGGTTGCGTCGCACCTGAATCCGTTTTTCTATCTGATCGACGGCTTTCGCTACGGCTTTTTTGGCGCAGGCGACGTGTCGCCCTGGATCAGCCTGATCGCGGCGCTGCTCGGCAATCTGCTGTGCGGTGGCATCGCCATGATGATGCTGATGCGCGGCACCAAACTTCGAAACTGATCATGTCCTTGCCGACTCCACAAGATCTTCACCGCTACATCGCCGATGGACTGGACTGCAGCCATCTGCAAGTCGAGGGCGATGGCCAGCATTTTTATGCCACCATCGTCAGTGCAGCGTTCGAGGGCATCAGCCGGGTGCAGCGCCATCAATTGGTCTACCGCGCACTGGGAGAGCGCATGCGCGCAGAAATCCACGCCCTGTCGATGAAGACGCTCACCCCCCAGGAATTCTCGGCATTGCCGAAGGCCTAAAATCTTTTACTTTTCGCTCGCGTCAACGCGTGCTCGCCGCGCAGCGCATGGCTGCGGGCCTGAAGGTCGTCATGGACAAACTCAAAATCACCGGGCAGCGCGCGCTGCAGGGCGTGGTGCAGGCCAGCGGGGCGAAGAACGCCGCGCTGCCGCTGATGGCTGCTGCGCTGCTGACTGCAGATGTGGTGCGCCTGAGCAACGCGCCGCAACTCATGGATGTGCGCACCCTGGCCAAGCTGCTGCGCAGCCTGGGCACGCGAGTCGAACAGGAGGGCGGCAAAATCCACCTCGACGCTTCGGCGGTGAACCATTTCGAGGCGTCGTATGACCTGGTCAAGACCATGCGCGCGTCGGTTCTGGTGCTTGGGCCGCTGCTGGCGCGGTTTGGTCAGGCGCGGGTGAGTCTGCCAGGCGGTTGCGCCATTGGCGCGCGCCCGGTCGATCAGCACATCAAGGGCCTGCAGGCGCTGGGCGCAGAGATCGTGGTAGAGCATGGCTATATCGTTGCCCGTGTGACCACGCCGACCGGGCGGCTGCGCGGCGCGCGCATCACCACCGACATGGTGACCGTCACCGGCACCGAGAACCTGATGATGGCCGCCACGCTGGCAGAGGGCGAGACCCTGATCGACAACGCGGCGCGCGAGCCCGAGATCATCGATCTGGCCAATCTGCTGCGCGGCATGGGTGCGCAGATCAGCGGCGACGGCAGCTCGCAGATTCGTATCCACGGTGTGCCAGTGCTGCACGGTGCACAGCACCACATCATCCCCGACCGCATCGAGATCGGCACCTTTCTGTGTGCAGCGCTGGCCACGCGAGGCGATGTCACTGTGCAGGGCGCAGAGCCCGCGCATCAGGACGCGCTGCTCGACAAGCTGCGCGAAGCCGGCGCGCAGATCGATGCCGGCGCCAACTGGATCCGCCTGCGCGCCGACCAGCTTCCCGGCGGACGTCCGCGGGCGGTGTCGGTGCGCACCACCGAATATCCTGGGTTCGCCACCGACATGCAGGCCCAGTTCATGGCGCTGAACTGCCTGGCCGACGGCGTGGCGCGTATGACCGAGACCATTTTCGAGAACCGCTTCATGCATGTGCAGGAACTGGTGCGGCTCGGCGCGCAGATCGATATCGACGGTCACACCTGTGTCGTGCGCGGTGTAGAGCAGCTCTCGGGTGCCAATGTCATGGCCACCGATCTGCGCGCTTCGGCCGGGCTGGTGGTGGCCGCGCTGGCCGCCGAAGGGCAGACCCAGATCGACCGCATTTACCACCTCGACCGCGGCTACGAAGCGATGGAAGTGAAGCTGCGCGGACTGGGCGCGGACATCGAGCGCGTCAAGACATCTCCCGGAGGCTGACCCCATGCTGACCCTCGCCCTGTCCAAGGGACGCATTTTCGAAGATACCTTGCCCATGCTGGCGCGGGCTGGCATCACCGTGTCGGGCGATCCCGAATCCACGCGCAAGCTCATTTTGCCGACCAACCGGCCCGACGTGCGCGTGGTGCTGGTGCGCGCCAGCGACGTGCCCACCTATGTGCGTTACGGCGGCGCCGACATCGGCGTGGCCGGGTTGGACGTGCTGCGCGAATACTTCGCTGGTAACGGCTCGGATGGCCTGTATCTGCCGGTCGATCTGGGCATTGCCCAGTGCCGTCTGAGTGTCGCGGTACGCAAGGATTTCGATTACGCCGGCCAGGTGAAGCAGGGCGCGCGGCTGCGCGTGGCAACGAAGTACCTGCACATGGCGCGCGAGCATTTCGCCACTAAGGGGGTGCATGTTGATCTGGTCAAGCTCTACGGCTCGATGGAACTCGCCCCGCTCACCGGGCTGGCCGATGCCATCGTCGATTTGGTGTCCACCGGCGGCACGCTCAAGGCCAACGGCCTGGTCGAGGTCGAGCACATCATGGATATTTCCGCGCGGCTGATCGTCAACCAGGCGGCGCTCAAGACCCGCACCGCCCAGATCAAGCCGCTGATCGACCAACTGCGCGAGGCCGCGCGCCTTGCTGAGGAGACCGTCGCATGAACGCCCCGCTCCAAGCTCTGCAGCTGCGCAGGCTCGACGCCACCCGCAGCGATTTCGAGGCGCAGTATCGTGCGCTGTTCTCGCGTATGGCCGAGGAAAGCGCCGAAATCGACTTGCGCGCGGCCGACATCCTGCGCGATGTGCAGCTGCGCGGAGACGCCGCGGTGCTGGAGTACACCCGCCGCTTCGACCGCCTCGACGCCCCCGACATGGCCGCGCTCGAGATCGGTCAGGCCGAGCTGCACGCCGCGCTCGCCGCCATTCCCGCAGAGCAGCGCAGCGCGCTGGAGGTCGCGGCAGACCGCGTGCGCCGCTATCACGTGCGCCAGCTGCAGCAGGTCGGTCAAAGCTGGGAATATCGCGACGAGGACGGCACCCTGCTCGGGCAGAAGGTCACGCCGCTGGACCGCGTGGGCATCTATGTGCCCGGGGGCAAGGCGGCGTATCCGTCCTCGGTGCTGATGAATGCGATTCCCGCGCATGTCGCGGGGGTGAACGAGATCATCATGGTCGTGCCCACGCCGGGCGGCGAGCGCAATCCCCTGGTGCTGGCCGCCGCTGCGGTGGCTGGTGTCAGCCGGGCTTTTGCCATTGGCGGCGCGCAGGCGGTGGGCGCGCTGGCCTACGGCACGGCCACCGTGCCCGCGGTGGACAAAATCGTCGGCCCGGGCAATGCTTATGTGGCCGCGGCCAAGCGCCGAGTGTTCGGCGTGTGCGGCATCGACATGATCGCCGGGCCGTCCGAAATCCTGGTACTGGCCGACGGCAGTACCCCGCCCGACTGGGTGGCGATGGATTTGTTTAGCCAAGCTGAGCACGACGAACTCGCGCAGAGCATCCTGCTGTGCCCGGACGCAGCCTATATCGACGCAGTGGCGGAGGCCATCCATCGCCTGCTGCCCGACATGCCGCGCCGCGACATCATCACCGCGTCGCTCAACGGCCGCGGCGCGCTCATCCGCGTGCGCGACATGGCGCAGGCTTGCGACATCGCCAACCGCATCGCGCCAGAACATCTCGAAATTTCCGCGCGAGATCCGCACCAGTACGTGCCCGCGCTCAAGCATGCCGGGGCGCTGTTCCTTGGTGCCTACACCTCCGAATCGCTGGGCGATTATTGCGCCGGGCCCAACCATGTGCTGCCCACCTCGGGCACGGCGCGTTTCTCGTCGCCGCTGGGGGTGTACGACTTCATCAAGCGCTCGAGTCTCATCGAGGTCAGCCGCCAGGGCGCGCAGACCCTGGGGCGTATCGCCAGCGTGTTGGCGCACGGCGAGCGTCTGACCGCGCACGCCCGTGCGGCCGAACTGCGGCTGGAGTCCGGGCAATGAGCGCGCTGCAAGGCCGCTTCGCAGGGACGCCCGACTCCCTCGGAGAGTTCCGCGCAGCGCGGAGGGCAGTCCGATGAGCCGCTACTGGAGCGCTGTCGTCCACGGCCTGACACCGTATGTGCCGGGCGAGCAGCCCAAGATCGGTGGCCTGATCAAGCTCAACACCAACGAATGCCCCTACGCACCCAGCGACCGGGTGCTGCAGGCGATTGCCGCGCAGACCTCGGCCGATCTGCGGCTCTACCCTGATCCGCAGGCCAAGGGGCTGCGGGCGACGATCGCCCGGTTTCACGGCCTCGAGCCCGAACAGGTGTTCGTCGGCAACGGCTCGGACGAGGTGCTGGCGCATGCTTTCATGGCGCTGCTGCAGCACGAGGCGCCGCTGTTGCACCCGGACATTTCGTATAGCTTTTATCCGGTTTATGCCCGGCTGTACGGCATCGCGACGCGCGAAATCCCGCTGCGCGCGGATTTTTCCATCGCGGTCGATGACTTTCTTCAGGCGGGCGACAACGGCGGCATCATCTTCCCCAACCCCAATGCGCCCACCGGCATGGCGCTGCCGCTGGCCGAGGTGGAGCGGCTGCTCGCGGGCAACCCCGATTCGGTCGTCGTGGTCGATGAGGCCTATGTCGATTTTGGCGCGCAGACTGCGGCCACGCTGATCGACCGGTTTCCGCATCTGTTGGTGATCCGCACCTTGTCCAAGGCCTGGGCGCTGGCCGGGCTGCGCGTGGGCTATGCACTGGGCCATCCCGAGCTGATCGAGGCGCTGACACGGGTGAAGGACAGCTTCAACTCCTACCCCCTCGACCGCTTGGCACTCGCGGGTGCCGAGGCCGCGTTAAGCGACACCGATTGGCTCGAGCAGATGCGCAAGCGCATCATCGACAGCCGCGCGCACCTGACCGCGGGGCTGCAGGCGCGTGGCTTCGAGGTGCTGCCCTCGCAGGCCAATTTCGTGTTCGCGTTCCACCCGGCGCACGCCGGCGCGCAACTGGCCGCGCAACTGCGCGCGCAGCGCATCCTGGTGCGTCAGTTTGCCCGGCCGCAGCGCATTGCCGACTTCCTGCGCATCACCATCGGCACGCCAGAGCAATGCGACGCGCTGCTTGCCGCGCTCGACACCCTGATCGCGGCGCAGCCACCCGCGCCGCGCTGACGTTACGATTGCGCCTGTCCACGCCGTTCACATCCCTTTCCATGCGCACTGCCCAGGTTGCCCGCAACACCGCCGAGACGCAGATCTGCGTGTCCATCAATCTCGATGGCACCGGCGTGTCCAAGTTGTCCACAGGTGTCGGATTCTTCGATCACATGCTCGACCAGATTGCGCGGCATGGACTGATTGACCTCGACATCCAGGCAAAGGGCGATCTGCATATCGACGCACATCACACGGTGGAGGACGTGGGCATCACCCTTGGTCAGGCGCTGGCGCGCGCCATCGACGACAAAAAGGGCATCCGCCGCTACGGCCACGCCTATGTGCCACTCGATGAGGCGCTGAGCCGCGTGGTCATCGACTTTTCCGGCCGACCCGGGCTGATCTGGCATGTGCCGTTCACCCGCGCGATGATCGGCGAATTCGACGTCGACCTGGCGCGCGAGTTCTTCCAGGGTCTGGTCAACCACGCTGCGATCACCGTGCATGTCGACAATCTGCGTGGCGACAATGCGCATCATCAGTGCGAAACCGTGTTCAAGGCCTTCGGCCGTGCGCTGCGTGCCGCCGCCGAGCGCGATCCGCGCATGGGCGAGGTGATCCCCTCCACCAAGGGCTCGCTGTAATTTTTTCTCCAGCCTGACCCGAACCGATGAAACGAGTTGCCGTTGTGGACTATGGCATGGGCAATCTGCGCTCGGTGTCGCAAGCCGTGGCGCATGTCGCCACGGGGACCGATTTCGAGGTGGTCGTCACAGCCGACCCCGCGGTGGTGCGCGCCGCCGACCGTGTGGTGCTGCCAGGGCAGGGCGCCATGCCTGACTGCATGCGCGAACTGCGCGAGTCCGGCCTTCAGCATGCCGTGCTCGAAGCTGCAGCCAGCAAGCCGCTGTTCGGAGTGTGCGTGGGCATGCAGATGCTCCTCGATCACAGCACCGAAGGATATGTCGACGGCCTGGGGCTGATTCCGGGCGTGGTGCAGCGCTTTGATCTGCAGGGCCAGACGCAGCCCGATGGCAGCCGCTACAAGGTGCCGCACATGGGCTGGAATGCCGTCTGGCAAGGACGCAGTGCCACTGGCGTGGTTCACCCGATCTGGGCACACGTGCCCGACGGCGCGGCGTTCTATTTTGTTCACAGCTACTACGCCATGCCGCAGCACGGCGGCCACAGCGCGGGCGAAACGGACTACGGCGTGCGCTTTGCCAGCGCGGTGGCGCGCGACAATCTTTTCGCCACCCAGTTCCATCCGGAAAAAAGTGCCGACGCCGGGCTGATGCTGTATCGCAACTTCCTGCACTGGTCGCCCTGAAGGCGCTGTGCCCTTGCTTCTTCTCCCGAGACTCCTCTCCCTTTTTTCTCTGCCCTGACATCATGCTGCTCATTCCGGCAATCGACCTCAAGGACGGCCAGTGCGTTCGCCTCGAACAAGGTGAAATGCAAGGCGCGACGGTGTTCTCCAAAGATCCCACAGCCATGGCGCGGCACTGGATCGACCAAGGTGCCGAGCGCCTGCATTTGGTGGATCTCAATGGCGCGTTCGCCGGCAAGCCACGCAATGCCGAGGCCATTGCGTCCATCCTCGAGGAAGTCGGTGAGGAAATCCCGGTTCAGCTCGGTGGCGGCATCCGCGATCTGGACACCATCGAGCGCTATCTCGACGAAGGCCTGAGCTACGTCATCATCGGCACCGCAGCGGTGAAAAGCCCCGGCTTTCTGCGCGATGCCTGCAGTGCCTTCGGCGGTCACATCCTCGTTGGCCTCGATGCGCGCGACGGCAAGGTTGCCACCGATGGCTGGAGCAAGCTCACCGGCCACGAAGTCGTCGATCTGGCACGCAAATTCCAGGATTACGGCATCGAAGGCGTGATCTACACCGACATCGGCCGCGACGGCATGCTCACCGGCATCAACATCGAGGCCACGGTGCGTCTGGCCGAAGCGCTCGACGTGCCGGTGATCGCCTCTGGCGGACTGTCGGGCATGTCCGATATCGAAAAGCTCTGTGGGGTCGAAAGCAGCGGCGTCGAAGCGGTGATTTGCGGCCGCTCCATCTACACCGGCGCGCTTGACTTCGCCGCTGCGCAGCGCTTTGTCACTAGCCGCTAGGCCGAGCATGCTGTTCAAGCGCATCATTCCCTGTCTTGACGTGAGCGGTGGCCGCGTGGTCAAGGGTGTCAACTTCGTTGGCCTGCGCGATGCGGGCGACCCCGTGGAAATCGCCGCGCGTTACAACGCCCAGGGCGCTGACGAACTCACCTTCCTCGACATCACCGCCACCAGTGACGACCGCGATCTGCTGCTGCACCAGATCGAAGCCGTGGCCTCGCAGGTGTTCATTCCGCTGACCGTGGGTGGTGGCGTGCGCACTGTGGATGACGTGCGCCGTCTGCTCAACGCCGGGGCGGACAAGGTCAGTTTCAACTCTGCCGCGGTGGCCAATCCGCAGGTCATCGCCGACGCTTCGGCCAAGTACGGCGCGCAGTGCATCGTTGTGGCCATTGACGCCAAGCGCCGTGCAGACGGCGCAGGCTGGGAGGTCTACACCCATGGCGGCCGCAAGGCTACCGGGCTCGATGCGGTGCAATGGGCGGCGGACATGACGCAGGCAGGCGCCGGAGAAATCTTGCTCACCAGCATGGACCGCGACGGTACGAAGGCCGGTTTCGACCTGGCACTCACCCGCGCCGTGTCCGACGCGGTGAACGTGCCCGTCATCGCCTCGGGCGGTGTGGGCAATCTCGATCATCTCGCTGCGGGGTTTCTCGAAGGTCACGCCGACGCCGTGCTCGCCGCCAGCATCTTCCACTATGGCGAATACACCGTGGGGCAGGCCAAGCAACACCTTGCCGCGCGTGGCATTGCCATGCGGCCAGATCTGTCGCTTTGAGCGTCTTGCGCAGACTGCTGGCTCGGGGCGAGGGCGCAGCGCCAAGCCCGCGAACTAAAATTCATTCCATGAACTGGCTCGATCAAGTGAAATGGGACGCACGCGGCCTCGTCCCCGCCATTGCGCAAGATGCGCGCACCGGCCGCGTGCTCATGTTTGCCTGGATGAACCGCGAAGCGCTGGAGCAAACGCACAAGCGTGGGGAAGCCGTGTACTGGTCGCGCTCGCGCCACAAGTTGTGGCACAAGGGGGAAGAATCCGGCCATGTGCAGACCGTGCGCGACATCCGCCTCGATTGCGATGGCGACGTGGTGCTGTTGCAGGTGGAGCAGGCCGGTGGCATTGCTTGCCACACCGGGCGCGAATCCTGTTTTTTCAGCAGCCTCGATCACGGCCGCTGGACCGTTGCCGATCCCGTGCTGAAAGACCCGGCGCAGATCTATGACCAGGCGCACGCGCCAACCGCATCGAACGAGGTGGCCGACTCAGGCGCGGCGCTACAAAGAATTTACGCCACCATCGTCAGCCGACGTGGCGCAGATCCGAATCAGTCCTATGTGGCGCGGCTGTTCCACAAGGGCGAGGACGCCATCCTGAAAAAAATTGGTGAAGAAGCCACGGAACTGGTGATGGCCGCCAAGGATGGCAACGCAGAAAAAATTCTCTACGAAACTGCGGATCTGTGGTTTCACAGCCTGGTGGCGCTGGCACAGCACGGTCTGACGCCGCAGCAGGTTTTCGCCGAACTGGAGCGCCGTGAAGGCCGATCCGGGCTGGCCGAGTTTGCTGCCCGACCCGGTCATTCTTGAGACATGGACATGAACGACCCGCAAAACATCATCGATCAGCCCAGTCCGCAGGACGTCGAAAGCCTCAAGACCGTTGCCCTGGCGGTGTATGTGCTGCAGGCGCTGAGTTTTTTCTGGGGTATCACCGCGGTCATTGGCGTGATTATCGATTATGTGAAGCTTGATGACGCCCGCGGCACCTGGGTGGAAAACCATCTGCGTTGGCAGATTCGCACCTTCTGGTGGGCGCTGTTCTGGTCGGTGCTCGGCGTTGCGCTCATCTGGGTGTTCGGGCTGGGGTTTCTGGTGCTGGCCGTGGTGTATTTCTGGACCATTTACCGTGTGGTCAAAGGCTGGCTCAAACTCACCGAGCGCAAAATGGTTCTCCCCTCCCTGTAAAGCCTGGACCATCACCCATGACAGATTCCAACAACTGCGTCTTCTGCAAAATTGCCGCCGGGCATCTGCCGGCAAAACTGCTGTACCAGGACGATGACGTGATCGCTTTCCACGACATCCACCCTGCCGCACCCGTGCATTTTTTGATCATTCCCCAACTGCATCTATCGTCTTTATTCGATGTGGGTACTGAGCACACCGCCTTACTCGGTAAAATGCTGCAGCTTGTACCCCGATTGGCACGTGAGCAGGGTTGTGAAGATGGCTTTCGCACCGTCATCAACACGGGCCAGAATGGAGGGCAGGAAGTGTTCCACCTGCACTTGCACGTCATGGGCGGCCCCCGTCCGTGGAAAAAACAGGCCCCTTAATTTTGCGGCGAAGGAGTAGATCATGGGCTCATTTAGCATTTGGCACTGGCTGATCGTGCTGGTCATTGTGATGATGGTGTTCGGCACCAAGAAACTGAAGAACATGGGTTCCGACCTCGGTTCCGCTGTGAAGGGTTTCAAGGACGGCATGCGCGACGCCAGTGCGGACGACAAACCGGCCGAGGCGGACAAGCAACTCACCGCTGAAACCAGCGCCAAGAAGGAAGCCATCGACGTCCAGGCCAAAGAGAAGTCGTCTTCCTGAACGCCACAGCGAATTGCTGGCCGGCAGCGATGCCGGTTTTTCGTTCTTGCAAACCGCACGTGTGCGCATCACGTCTCTTTCTCCACTGACCGCCCATGTTTGACATCGGAATGTCCGAAATCGGCCTGATCGGCGTGGTTGCGCTGGTTGTTCTCGGGCCCGAGAAGCTGCCGCGCGTGGCCCGCACCGCAGGCAATCTGCTGGGACGCGCACAGCGCTATCTGGCAGATGTCAAGGCCGAGGTCAATCGCCAGATCGACCTGGAAGAACTGCGCAATGTGAAGTCGTCGCTGGAGACCGCCGCGCAGGATATGAAAAAATCCGTGACCGACAATGTCGCGGAAGTGCAGGGCAGCTTTGACGATGCATGGAAAGAGGCCACGAGTGGGCTGACGGGCGGAACGGAACCATCGATTTCCGACGGATTTACTGCGCCCAGTCTGCCCAGCCCGGACTATCCCTCCAAAAAGCGCAAAAAACTCGCAGGCAACACCGTGCCACAGTGGTACCGTCGGCAGGCACGTGTGCGCACGCAGGCTCTTTCGGGGGCGGCCCGCATGGCGCGCTACCGTGTCAAGCGCTGATGCGGCGTTGTCGCGGCGGCGCGTTTCGCTTGTTCCCCCCCTTCTTTGCAAACGAGAGCATTTCCCGTGGCTGATCCCAAAAAAACCGCGACTCCGGACAGCCCAGAAGCCGAACAACCGTTCATCTCGCATCTGATCGAACTGCGCAATCGGCTCATCCGGGCCATTGCGGCCATCGGCGTGGTGTTCATTGTGCTGTCGATCTACCCGGGGCCTTCCGGCTTGTTCGATCTCCTGTCGCATCCGCTCATCGCCCATCTTCCCAAGGGCTCGACGATGATTGCCATCGGGGTGATCTCGCCGTTTGTCGTCCCCATCAAGGTGACCTTGCTGGTGGCTTTCATGATTGCCTTGCCCGCGGTGCTCTATCAGGTGTGGGCTTTTGTAGCACCTGGCCTCTACACCCACGAGAAGCGTCTGGTCATGCCGCTGATCATCAGCAGCACGCTACTGTTTTACATGGGCGTGGCGTTCTGCTATTTCTTTGTCTTTGGGCGCTTGTTCACCTTCATTCAGGGTTTTGCCCCCAAGGTGATCACAGCGGCGCCAGACATCGAGGCTTACCTGAGTTTCATGCTGACCATGTTCATGGCGTTCGGCACGGCGTTCGAAGTGCCGGTAGTGCTCATGGTGCTGGTGCGTTTCGGCCTGGTGACAGTGGAACAGCTCAAGTCTTGGCGCAGCTATTTCATCGTGGTGGCTTTCATTGTGGCGGCCATTGTCACGCCACCGGACGTGGTGTCGCAGACCTCCCTTGCCCTGTCGATGATCCTGCTATTCGAGGTTGGCATTCTGGCGGCAAAGTATCTGGTGACGTATTCGGCCCCGCCATCCGACGAAGAAAAGGACGCGCAGTCGAGCGCTCCCTGATCGTTGTGCCGCTCAGGGCAGTAGGCCGTCGCTATCTTCTGCCGCCGGAGCTTGGCTGAGGTTTTGCGGACGGGTACCGATACGCACCTGCAGGATCTGCGGCTTGCCATCGCGCAATACCTGAATCGCCGTCTGGCTGCCGGGCTTGAGTGCGGCCACTGCGTTGAGCAGTTGTCCGGTGTTGACCACGGGTTTGCCCGCCACATCCAGCACCACATCGCCCGGTTTGACGCCAGCCTGATCCGCCGGGCCCTGGCGCAGCACGCCGATGATGACCACGCCTTCCGGATGCGGCAGATTCAAGCTGCGGGCGAGCTGATCGGTCACGTCCTGCGGTTCTACACCGATCCATCCTCGCACGACTTGTCCGGTGGTGATGAGCTGTTGCATCACGTTGCGTGCGGTGGAGACCGGCACGGCAAATCCGATGCCGAGCGACCCGCCACTACGAGAAAAGATGGCGGTGTTGATGCCGATGAGATTGCCATTGGCATCGACCAGCGCGCCGCCGGAGTTGCCCGGGTTGATCGCCGCATCGGTCTGGATGAAGTTCTCGAAGGTATTGATGCCCAGCTGCGTGCGCCCCAGCGCGCTGATGATGCCCTGTGTCACCGTCTGCCCCACACCAAAGGGATAACCGATGGCCAGCACCACATCGCCCACCCGGGCGCTCGCGTCGTTGCCGAAGGTGATGACGGGAAGCTTGTCCAACTGGATGCGCAGCACCGCCAGATCGGTGTCAGGGTCGCGGCCGACCAGCTTGGCCTTGGTCTCGCGGCCGTCGGCCAGCGTCACTTCTATCTGATCGGCGCCTTCAACGACATGGTTGTTGGTGAGGATGTAGCCGTCCGAGCTGACGATCACGCCCGAACCCAGTCCGACCGTGGGTTGGCGATTGCTCTGAAACTGGCGCCTCCAGGGGTCCAGCCCCGGCACGCGGCGCGGAGCCTTGGATGTGGTGATGGATACCACTGCGGGCATGGCCTTGAGTGCCGCAGCGCTGTAGCTGCCCGGTGCGGCCAGCACGGCGGTGTTGGCCGCTGGCGCGTCCTGCACCGTGACCACGGTGGGTTTGCCCACCGCTACGGATGCGGTGCCACCAAACTGTGCCCATTCCGGTTTGAGTGTGGAGATGACGAACAGCGCGGCGAGCGCGATCGTCACAGTCTGGGAAAATAGCAGCCAGAGGCGTCGCATAGAGTGAGTCCAAATAGGGCTTTTTACATGGCGGCGCGTCTTTACACTTCAAGGCCACCATGCACAGAGAGTATTTGCAGGGCGAGATCGATGTGTTGCTCGATTGCGCACGATTCACCGATTATTGCCCAAACGGGTTGCAGGTCGAGGGCCGCGACGACATTCGGCGCATCGTCACCGGCGTGACTGCAAGTCTGGCGCTGATCGAGCGCGCCATTGCGCTGCGGGCTGATGCCATCCTGGTCCATCACGGTTATTTCTGGCGGGGCGAAGACCCACGGGTCGTTCGCCAGAAACGCAAGCGCCTGGGTTTGCTGCTGGCCGCAGACATCAACTTGTTCGCTTACCACCTTCCGCTCGACGCGCATGGCGAGTTGGGCAACAACGTCATGCTTGCCAAGCGGATGGGTTGGTCGGTTCAGGGACGTTTTGGCAAGCAGCAATTGGGCTGCCTGGGCAGTGCACAGCAGTTGAACGTGGGCGACATGGCGCAGGCCATCACGCGCGATCTAGGGCGTGCTCCCCTGATCGTTGGCGATGCAGGCACTGCGGTCGGCACGCTGGCCTGGTGCACCGGCGGTGCGCAAGATTGGATCGAGGACGCCTGGGCGGCGGGTGCGCGCACTTTCGTCAGCGGCGAGATTTCCGAACCCACGGCGCACTTTGCGCGCGAAATGGGCATCACCTATCTGGCGTGCGGCCACCATGCGACCGAGCGCGACGGCATTCGCGCACTGGGCGAGCATCTGGCCGCACACTATGGACTCGAACATGTCTTCGTTGATCTCGACAACCCCGCCTGAGCGTCGCGGCGAACTTCCCGTGGCCCTCACCCTGGGCGACGCCTGCGGCATTGGCCCCGAGACCATCGTCCGTGCGTATGCGCGCCACGAGGCGAACGGTTGCGTGGTCTATGGAGACGCGGCCTGGCTGGCGCGCACGGCAAGGGCGATGCGTTTCACGCCGCAAAGCGACCTCCCGGTGATTGCTGAACTCGACACCCTGATGCAGTGGCGTGATGTGCCCAAAGGGGCCATTCCCGTGCTTCCCGTTGTGCAACTTCCGGACGATCTGCCGCTCGGGCGAGTTGACGCACGCGCAGGTGCGGCGGCGTTTGCCTGCATCGAGGCAGCCGCGAAGGACGCGATCGCGGGACGTGTGGCCGCGGTCGTGACCGCACCCATCCACAAGGCTGCGCTGCATGCAGCGGGAGTGAACTTTCCCGGTCATACGGAAATCCTGCAGTTCATCGCAGGCGGTGCGCCAGTGCGCATGATGCTGGCCAACGCCCAGCTCAAAACCGTGCTGGTGACAGTGCATATGTCACTGCGGCAAGCTATCGACGCGGTGACCACCGAGTCCGTGCTGCAGACCTTGCGCATTGCGCATCAGGCTGCAAATGCATGGGGCATGGCAAGGCCGCGCATCGCCGTGGCCGGGCTCAATCCCCACGCGGGAGAGGGCGGGCTGTTCGGAGATGAGGAGGCGCGCATGGTCGGCCCCGCCATTACGCTGGCGCGTCTTGAAGGCATTGATGCTAGTGGCCCTTACCCACCCGACACAGTGTTCATGCGCGCCCGGCATGACCCGCCTGCACATCCGGGTGCGTTCGACATCGTGGTGGCCATGTACCACGATCAGGGCCTCATTCCAGTGAAATATCTGGGGGTGGAGCAGGGCGTGAATGTGACTCTGGGCTTGCCCTTTGTGCGCACGAGCCCCGACCACGGCACCGCGTTCGATATCGCGGGCAAGGATCAGGCCGATCCGTCCAGCCTGATTGCCGCCATCCGCATGGCGCGCCAACTGGCTGGGCTGCCCTCCCCAGCCTTACAAGCCGACGCCTAGCAGCAAGCTGCGCAGCTCGCGCAGGGCAAGGTCGATATTGGGATGCTCGGAGGCAAAGCGGGTGGCCAGGGTTTGCGCCTGCTCGGCAAGGTCCGTCGATTCAGGCGCGGTGGCCGTTTCGCTGCGCTTGTGTTCCAGCGCGGCCTGAATGTCCTGATCCAGAGTTTGCAGCAGGCTCTTGAGCTCAGGGTCGAGCTGGGGCTGAGACTGCAGCACGGTGTGCAGGCGTTGCAGGGTGTCGCGGATTTGAGTATCAGACATGGTGTGGTGACAGGCGGGTGACAAATGCATTGTGCCGATGCGCAGTGGGCGCGGCAAGTGCATGGATCAAATCATTGCAAGACTGTGCTTGCGCCGTGGCGGGGGAAATGCGGCGTCGAGCAGGTGCAGATCCGCTGTGTTGAGCGGTCGCTGTGTGGCGGCCAGATTGTCCCGCAGATGCGCGCTACACACCGCCTTGGGAATGGCGATGACCTCGGGCTGGCGCAGCACCCAGGCCAGCGCGACTTGCGCGGCGCTCACACCCAGCTTCTGGGCGATTGCAAGCACTGCGGCATGACCGCTGAGTGCACCCTGGTCGATGGGGCTGTAGGCCATCAGTGGCAGGCGCCGCTTGGTCTGCCAGGGCAGCAGATCGAACTCGATCCCGCGCGCGCTCAGGCTGTAGTACACCTGATTTGCGGCACAGTGCGAACCGCCAGGCAAGGCGTAGAGTTCTTCCATGTCGTCGACGTCAAAATTGCTGACGCCCCAATGGCGGATCAGGCCGCGCGCCTGCAGCTTTGCAAACCCGTCGAGCGTTTGCTCCAGCGGAAATTCGCCGCGCCAATGCAGAAGAAACAGATCGATGGTGTCCAGCTTCAAGCGGCGCAGGCTGCGCTCGCAGGCGTCGACCACGCCCTGGGTGGAGGCATGATGCGGATACACCTTGCTGACAACGGTGAGATCTTCACGGCGCGCCTCGCCTGCGGCAAACGCCTGCTGCAGCGCGATGCCCAGCATGGTTTCCGCGCCGCCCTCACCGTACATCTCGGCCGTATCGATCAGCAGGTAGCCCAGGCGCAGCGCGTCGCGCACGGCGAGAATTTCTGCCTCCCGCTGATCGGCGCGTTCGCCCATGCGCCAGGTGCCCAGACCGAGCGTGGGAATGGGGGTGCCGTCTGGCAACGTGCGCGGAAGTGCAGCAATGGTCATATCAGTCAGGGTGTTGCAGGCGATTCAGAATAGCCAGCGCAGCCAGCGGCTATCCACGGCGCCCAACAACAGCACCGCAAGGATGAAGCCGACGACAAACGCCATCAGGATCTGCAGGAGCTGATTGGTGCGTCGCTGTTCCTGCAGCAATTCGCGCAGCAGCGGGTCATCGCGCTTTTCATGCGCCTGCAGCGCCTGGTGCAGTAAGCGCGGTATCTCCGGCAAATATTGCGCGTAGCGGGTCGATTCATTCTTGAGCTTGTCGCGGAACGCGGGCCAGCCCACCTGGCTTTTCATCCACTTTTCCAAAAAGGGCTGGGCGGTGGTCCACAGGTCAAGTTCCGGGTCAAGCTCGCGGCCCAGACCTTCGATGTTGAGCAGGGTTTTTTGCAGCAGCACGAGCTGGGGCTGGATTTCCACCTTGAATCGGCGGGACACCTGGAATAGCCGCATCAGTACTTGGCCGAGCGAGATGTCTTTCAGCGGCCGTGCGAACTGCGGCTCGCACACACTGCGCACCGCAGCCTCGAGTTCGTCGATACGGACATCCGCAGGCACCCAGCCCGATTCGACGTGCAGCTCGGCCACGCGCTTGTAGTCGCGGCGGAAAAAGGCGATGAAGTTCTGTGCCAGATAGTCCTTGTCGAAGTCGGACAGTGTGCCGACGATGCCGAAATCCAACGCGATGTAGCGGCCGAATGTTTCGGGCTGCACACTGACCATGATGTTGCCGGGATGCATGTCGGCGTGAAAGAACCCGTCGCGGAATACCTGTGTGAAAAAAATATCCACGCCAGCCTTGGCCAGTTGCTTGAAGTCGACGCCTGCGGCGCGCAGCGCGTCGATGCGACCAATCGGCACGCCATACATGCGTTGCATCACAATCACTTCACTGCGGCACAGCTCCCAGTGCATTTCGGGGATCAGGATCAGATCGAGCGACGCCATGTTCCGGCGCAGCTGCGTGCCATTTGCCGCTTCACGCACCAGATCGAGCTCGTCGTGCAGATAGTTGTCGAACTCGGCGACGACTTCGCGCGGTTTGAGGCGCTTGCCTTCGCTCCACAGCCTGTCGACCAGTGCCGCCATGGTGTGCATCAGCGCGAGATCTTCCTCAATGACCTTGTGCATGCCAGGACGCAACACCTTGACGGCCACCTCGGCACCACCCTGGGACGCGGGCAAGGTGGCGAAATGCACTTGCGCAATGGAGGCACTGGCCACGGGTTTGCGTTCGAACGTGTTGAACAGCATCCCGATCGGCTTGCCAAATGCGCGTTCGATAATGGCCACGGCCGTGTCAGAGTCGAACGGCGGGACACGATCCTGCAATTTGGCAAGTTCGTCGGCGATGTCCGGGGGCAACAGGTCGCGGCGCGTGGACAACACCTGACCGAATTTGACGAAGATCGGGCCGAGGCTTTCCAGGGCCAGACGCAGGCGCTCGCCGCGCGGGATGGTCAGCGAGCGGCCCAGGGTGAGCACGCGGCTGAGGCGGCGCATCCAGGGGTGACGGAAGCCGGAGAGAGCGATTTCATCCAGGCCATAGCGCAGGATGACAGAAAAAATCTTGAACAGTCGGAGCAGGCGTCGCATCGGGCGGTCAGCGCTTGTCGGTACCAATTTGCTTGCGCAGCAGGGCGATGCGCTTTTCCAGTCGGGCTGTGCGATCGCGCAGCTCGCGGACAGCCTCCTGCTGCTGCGTCAGTTCGTTGCGGCTGACCAGTGCCCTTGGGCTGCTGGCAAACCAGTCGCGCGCGCGTGCATGGCCACGCTCCCAGGCCTGTCTGCCTTGCTTGACAGCCGTTTGTCCCGCTTGTGCAAGACGGTGCGCGGGAATGTCGCCAATGAGCTGCGCCAGATCATCCTCCGCGTCCCAGCGTACATGGGCCATCAGCCAAGAGAGGGTCTGGGCCAATTCGGCGTCACCGCGCACGCGTGCTCCGCTCAAACTCAGCGGCGCACGCTTGGCAATGGCGTCGCGCAGGGCGTCAATGTCCAGCGTGATCTGCAGATGGGCATCGTCTGCGGCGAACGTGCCGCCCTGCGGGGCACGCAGTAGGCCGTCAGGGCTGATTTCGAACGGCAGGTCCACGCCAAGGGCGGTGAAGACCACTGTCTTGCCAGCGTGCACACGCAATCTGTCCTGCGCGTGTGGATCTGTGGTGAGTAGATGGTTGAGCGCAGGCGAAACAAGGGACTGGAACCGGCGGACGAAAGAAGTGTCAGCGGGAATCAAATGCTGTAAGTCGGGAATATGCATGGGCGAATTCGGTGGCAATCGCATTCTAGGAGTCAGCATCCTGAAGACTGCGACGCAGCGCAAAAGGCCCATGGAATGGGGCGGACGAAAAACGCCGCAGCGCTTGCGCGACTGCGGCGTTCATGAGGCGACTCAGTGAAAGTCAGTTCAGTTGCTGGATGCCTGCAAGCTGCCAGCCGCTGGACCCATCGCGCGGCTTGACCAGGTTCCACACTTCCCGCACTGGGCTAGCGCCTCCCCAGGTCTCTTCGCGCACCAGACCAGAGAACTCCACGCTGGCCACGTACTCGGTCGGGGTTTCTTCCAGATCAAGCAGCGTGGCTTCGAGGGTGACGACCTCGGTCTTGTTGGCCGTCATGCCGCGTTGTTGCAATTCGGCGGACAGCGCTTCGAACATATCGCTCGTGGTGAAGGTTTTCAGGCTGTTCAGATCGGCAGCATCCCAGGCCTGTTGCAGGCGGGTGTAGTGCTGCTTGGCGCTAGCCAGAAAGCCATCACGATCGAAATCAACCGGAGTGCGGGATGCGCCAACCGATTGCGTAGTGGAATTAGGAGACCACTGCGGTGGCATGTGGGTTTCAACGCCCAGAGGAGCCTGCGAATTGCTTTGCGGTGGTACGCCCGCATATTGCATGGGCGCCGCGGTCTTAGGTGCGGATTTGCGGCGGAGCAGATTGAAAATCCAGAAAGCCGCCAGCGCGAGCAGGCCGATCATCAGCGCGGAGCCGAGGAAGGACCCCAACGCCCCGCCAAAGCCCAAAGCGTGAAACAACGCAGCCAGCCCGAGGCCAGCCGCTAATCCGCCCAGAATGCCGCCCCAGCGGCTGGGTTGCTTGGTTGCAGGAGCGGCGGCCTGCTGGCGCGTGGCCATAGGCGCTGCCTGCTGTGGCGGTGCAGCTTCTCGCTGCGTTATCGCGTTGCTCTGGCGGCCCATGCTCTTCCCGCCGCCCATGCGTTTGGCGTGTGCATCCATCGCACCCAGAGCAAGTGTCAGCATCAGGCCGAAGGCGAGAACACTGCGCAGCAAACCAGTTGTTTTCATGCGAAGTCCAGTGAGCAGATTGAAGGTGACATTTTGTTACCTTTCGAGTGAGAAAGTTCAATCCAAGCGTTTTACGTTGCGTCTAATCAAAATTTTTGCCCGATATGCAGCGCAACGACGCCTGCAGTCAGGTTGTGCCAATCGACATGGCCAAACCCCGCCTCGCGCATCATCTGCGCAAGCGCTTCCTGATCGGGGTGCATACGGATGGACTCGGCAAGGTACTGATAGCTTTGCGCATCTCCTGCAACCAGTCTGCCCAGGCGCGGCAGAACCTGGAAAGAATAGAGGTCGTAGGCGCCTCGCAGCGGCTCCCAGGGTTTGGAAAACTCCAGGACCAGCAACTTTCCGCCTGGCTTGAGCACGCGCTGCATTTCGCGCAACGCCACGTCCTTGTGCGTCATGTTGCGCAAGCCGAAGGCCACGCTCACCAAGTCAAATTCGGCATCAGGGAACGGCAGTTTCTCGGCGTCGCACAGCACGGTCGGCACCAGCACGCCAGAGTCGATGAGGCGGTCACGCCCAGCGCGCAGCATGGAGCCGTTGATGTCGCTCATCACCACCATGCCGCTAGGGCCTACCTTACGGGCGAAGGCGCGCGACAGATCACCGGTGCCGGCTGCGACGTCGAGTACACGATCACCAGGCCGAACACCGGCGATGGCCACGGTGAACGCCTTCCAGACGCGATGCATGCCGACGCTCATCAGATCGTTCATCACGTCATAGCGCGGAGCGACCGAGTCGAACACGCCGCGAACGCGAGCGGCCTTTTCCTCTGCGGCAACCTGTTGATAGCCGAAATGCGTGCTGTTTGAGTGATTGGTGTCGGACATGGGACTTCAGTGAGAAGAACATTGATGCGCGCCGGACGCGGCGGAAGGCATGGGGGTGTCGCGGTCTACACCGGCAGCCTGGAGTCGGGCGATGTAGTCGGTCCAGAGCGCGTTTTGATTCTGTCCGAGGAAGTGCAGGTAGTCCCAGCCGTAGATCCCGCTGTCATGGCCATCGGAAAAAGTCGGTTGGATGGCGTAGTTGCCGACCTGCATCACACTAACAATTTCTACCGCGCGCTTGCCCGTCTGCAGCGTCTCTTGCCCCGGCCCATGTCCGCGTACCTCGGCAGACGGCGAATACACCCGCAGCAGCTCATAGGGGAGCCGGTACTGCGTGCCGTCTTCATAGCTCAACTCGAGCACACGCGAGAGCTTGTGCAAAACAATGGACTGGGGCCAGTCGGTGCGCGGAACGGGAGATGACATGCTGAAGGCAGAGTTGGATTTTGGTGCATTGTCTCTCACTCGCCAGGGGATCGCCACGGGCCAGAACAACACACAGCCCGACACAGAAGAGCCAAAAGGCGACAGTCAGCGGGATAGCAGGGGTGAAAAAAAACCCAGGTCGATGCCGACCTGGGTGAATTGCACACTCCCTGAAAGAGCCACTAAAGGCTCGGACATGATTTGATACAAATGGAGACGATTTGTCCAGAAGATTTTTTATCCGACTTGGTCTCACAGGATTGAACGGATCGCGACCTTGCAATCCATATCCAAGGTGGAAGTCCGTTCAATGGGTCATCGCGTTGATGCATCGACGCACCGTTCAGGAAATTCATGGTGCCGACTATCCGAATCGAACGGATGACCTACCGCTTACAAGGCGGTTGCTCTACCAGCTGAGCTAAGTCGGCGCGGGCGTCGGAGGACGCTGTGTTACGCGAAGGTTGGTTGTATGACTACTTCACGCGTGTCAGGTGAGCGCCGCCAGGTCGAGGAGCCGATGGTGAAGGCTCGGGCGGGGGATCGCTTTGACCTGTATCTTCTGATTTTACTGGGCGCAGGCGTGGTGGCTGGCTTGGCGCATCTTGCTCGCTCTGATCGTCGGCTATCGGGGCAGTATCGGCTTCGCCGTCAGAGGTGCCGCCGGGACCCGTTTCCAGGGGGAACGCCATGCCTTGGCTGTTTTCGCGGGCATAGATCGCAGTGACCTGTCCGATGGGCACCAGGATGTCTCGTGCGACACCGCCGAAGCGGGCCTTGAAGCGAATGTCATCGTTGCCGATGTTGAGCGCACTGGTGGCGTCGAAACTGATGTTGAGCACGATTTCGCCGCCTTTCACGAACTCCATCGGCACGCGCGAGCCCGCCCCCACCTGTGCCGCGAGGTAAGGCGTCAGGCCGTTATCGATGCACCATTCGTAAATGGCGCGAATCAGATAGGGCTTGGTGGAACTCATGTTTTGCGCGCTGCGATCCATCGTGCGAATACCTGCTTACTTGCGCATGATCTTTTCAGATGGCGTGAGCGCCTCAATGTAAGCGGGGCGCTGAAAAATGCGCTCGGCGTATTTCGCCAGAGGCAGGGTCGATTTGGGCAGGTCGATGCCATAGTGGTCGAGCCGCCACAGCAGCGGGGCGATGGCGACGTCGAGCATGGAAAAGTCCTCGCCCAGCATGTATTTGTTTTTCAAAAACACTGGCGCGAGCTGCGTGAGGCGGTCGCGGATGGCGGCGCGGGCCTTTTCCAGAGCTTTTTCGTTGGACTTGGTTGCTCGCGACTCCAGGGTGGAGACGTGAACGAACAATTCCTTTTCAAAGTTGAAAAGGAATAGGCGCACGCGGGCGCGGGCCACTGGATCGCCGGGCATGAGCTGGGGATGCGGGAAACGCTCGTCGATGTACTCATTGATGATGTTGGATTCGTACAGGATGAGATCGCGCTCAACCAGAATGGGAACCTGGCCGTAAGGATTCATGATGCTGACGTCTTCGGGTTTGTTGAACAGGTCGACGTCACGGATTTCGAAATCCATGCCTTTTTCGAACAGCACGAAGCGGCAACGCTGCGAGAACGGGCAGGTCGTGCCGGAATAGAGCACCATCATGAATGCAGACTCCTAACAAAAAACAAAGGGCCGTCCCGAGATTTTTTGACCCCCTCGGCGGCTGTCCGGGTCAGGCCCGACCTGGGGGGTGAAAAAACAGAACGGGGTGGCGGAGCCACCCCGGGGATTCCGATCAGGCGCTGAGCCCGGGGTTCGGGCCGCTGCCAGTGTTACGTCACATCTTTCCAGTATTCGGACTTCAGTTTCCAAGTGATGAAACTGAACAACCCCAGAAAGATGAGCACGATGACTCCCAGGCGCTTGCGCAGCAGTTGGTCGGGCTCGGCCATCCACTGCATGTAGGCGACAAGGTCGGCAACTGTCGAATCATACTCGCTTGCCGATTCGGCACCTTTGGTCAGCTGGGTGTAGCCGACAAAGGTCTTGAGTTTGACGGCGGGGTCTGCAGGATCGGGACCGACCTGAAAATTTGCGGCGCGTTCACCTTGCAGCATCCACAGTGGATTGGGCATGCCCACGCCGGGAAAAACCAGGTTGTTCCAGCCGCTCGGACGAGTGTCGTCGCGGTAGAAGGTGCGCAGGTAGGTGTAGAGGTAGTCCGCCCCGCTGCCGCGGTGCGAGGCCAGGGCCTTGGTAATGATGGACAGGTCTGGAGGCTCGACGCCAAACCACTTTTCAGCCTGTGCAGCGGTCATAGCTACGCGCATCGTGTCGCCAATCTTGGCGTCGCCGAACATCAGGTTGTGCTGGATCTGATCGTCCGTCAGGCCGATGTCGCGCAGGCTTTCATAGCGCATGTATTTCGCGGAATGGCAGCCCAGGCAGTAGTTGACGAACAAGCGGGCACCGTTTTGCAGTGCCAGGATGTTGTTCACCCGGTAGGGGGCGTTGTCCAGAGGAATGTCTTGCTCTTCGGCGGCAGCGCTGGCGACGCCTTGAAGCATCAGGCTAAGCAGCAGCCCCAGACACAGTCGGTGCAGGATGGATTTCATGGGCGCGCGCATCAGTGGGCTTTGAAGGTCAGGCGTTGCGGCACGGGTTTGAACGCGCCCAGTTGGCTCCACCACGGCATGAGGAAGAAGAAACCGAAATACAGCAGGGTGCAGGTCAGTGCCACGGCATAAGCCACGGGCGAAGGGGGCTGGATGCCGAAGTAACCCAGCACGACGAAATTGATCGCGAACAGTGTGTAGACGGCGCGGTGCCAGGTCGGGCGGTAGCGGATGGACTTGACTGGAGAATGATCCAGCCAGGGCAGGAAGAAGAAGATGATCACCGCGCCGCCCATGCTGACCACGCCCCAGAATTTGGCGTCCACAGTGGCCAATGACCAGAACAGCAAGCCCCCGCCGATGGCAAACAGGACGGCACGCATGGGCTTGCCGCGGTGCCGCCATAGCGCAAACAGTGTGGCCAGCACAACAACCCCCATCCAGATGTGCACGGTATTGCTCGTGGTGGCACGCAGGATGGAATAGAACGGCGTGAAATACCAGACGGGCGCAATGTGCGGCGGGGTTTTCAGCGGGTTGGCCGGGATGAAGTTGTTGTGCTCCAGGAAGTAGCCGCCAAATTGCGGAGCGAAGAACACTACGGCGCAGAAGATCATCAGGAACACCGACAGCCCGAACAGGTCGTGCACGGTGTAGTAGGGATGAAAGGCCACACCGTCGCGCGGGATGCCGCGGCCGTCTTTGTTGTCCTTGATTTCGATGCCGTCGGGGTTGTTCGAGCCGACCTGGTGCAGGGCGATGATGTGCGAACCCACCAAGCCAATGAGCAGCAACGGAATGGCGATGACGTGAAAGGCGAAAAAGCGGTTCAACGTGACATCGCTCACCACGTAGTCGCCGCGAATCCACACTGCCAGATCTGGGCCGATGAAGGGAATGGCGGAGAACAGGTTGACGATGACCTGCGCGCCCCAGAACGACATCTGTCCCCAGGGCAGCAGGTAGCCGAAGAAAGCCTCGGCCATGAGGCACAGAAAGATCAGGCAGCCGAAGATCCAGATGAGTTCGCGCGGGGTGCGATAGGAGCCGTAGATCAGCCCGCGGAACATGTGCAGATACACCACGATGAAAAACGCCGATGCGCCGGTGGAGTGGATGTAGCGGATCAGCCAGCCCCAGTTCACGTCGCGCATGATGTACTCGACCGAGCCGAAGGCCAGTGCCGCTTCGGGCTTGTAGTTCATCACGAGGAAAATGCCGCTGATGATCTGGATGGCCAGCACCACGATGGACAGCGAGCCGAAGTAGTACCAGAAATTCAGGTTCTTCGGCGCGTAGTACTCGGTCAGGTGCGCGCTCCACAGCGAGGAGAACGGGAAGCGCTTGTCGATCCAGCCGCGCAGGCCGCCGTGTTCAGGCGCGGCATGTGCGCCGTGAAGCGATTGATCTGCCATTAAGGTGTCTCCTGGTGGTCTTGTGGGGAATGCGGCGGAACGTCGGGCGGGACTCAAGCCTGCTCGTGCTCACCAATTCGCAACTTGGTGTCCGTGACATACATATACGGCGGCACGGCCAGATTGTCGGGTGCAGGCATGTTCTTGAACACTCGACCGGCCAGATCGAACATCGAGCCGTGGCAGGGGCAGAGAAAACCGCCATCCCAGTCGGACGGCAGCGAGGGCTGCGGCCCGGGCGTGAAGCGGTCCACCGGAGAGCAGCCCAGGTGAGTGCAGATACCTACGACCACCAGATATTCCTTTTTGATCGAGCGCCACTGGGTTTGGGCCCAGACCGGGGTGGGGAAGGCGGTGCGCTTGGAGTCCGGATCAGCCACGAGGGGCTGGGTTTCATTGAGCGACTCCAACATGGCTGGTGTGCGGTGCAGAATCCAGACGGGCTGGCCGCGCCACAGGATGGTCATTTTTTCAGTGGGGCGCAGGGTGCTGATATCCACATCCACGGGGCCGCCTTCGGCGCGTGCCTTGGCAGAGGGCGCGAGCGAATCGACAAAGGGAACAGCCGCACCCCCTGCTGCCACGCAACCGGCGCAGCCTGTTGCAATCAACCATGTGCGACGTTTTGAATCCATGTCCGTACTCCGCGAAAGATGGCGCATTGTTCCCTGCGCAGTTCCGCTTGGACATTAGGAGAACCCTCTATAAGCACACACTGATTTAGGCGCTTGTCGTTGATGAATGTCAAATGGAATCCTGCTGCGGTGCAACAATGTGAAACCCATTGCCGGGCATCGCCTCCACTTGCTTGGAAGCGAATGTCTTATTCGCGTTCAGTGTTTTGACTGGGCTGCATCGACCGACGGCTGCGCGGGCGGCAGTCGTGGCCCCGCTATGGACAGCGGGCGGCGCAGGGACATGCGTTTCGCGTAATGGCCTTCCATGCGTTCCAGAACCCCGGAGAGAAAGCGGACAGCGTCGAGAATGTGCGGCCCTTTGTTCAACATGGCGCATTCGGCGCGGATGCTCATGGCGGCGTCAGTGACTTCGGGGCGCGAGGGCTGGCCGGTGCGCGCCAGGGTGTCCAGAATCTGTGTGGCCCAGATGACCGGCAGGTGTGCGGCCTCGCACAGCCAGAGAATTTCTTCCTGCGCTTCGGACAGACGCTCAAATCCGAGTTCCACCGCGAGATCGCCACGCGCCACCATCACGCCCGCGCGAGGATGCGCGAGCGCTTCGAGCAGGATGGAGGGCAATTGGTCGAAGGCCTGGCGATTCTCGATCTTGAGCACGATGCCCGCATCGCTGCGCCCGAGCGCGGCAAGCTGTGCGCGCAGCTTGGCCACGTCTTGCGGGCAGCGCAGGAAGGACAGCGCGACCAGATCGACGTGCGCGGCCATCGCGGCCAGATCCGAGCGATCTTTCTCTGTCAAGGCCGGGGTGTCGAAGGTGGTGTCGGGAAAATTGATGCCTTTTTCCGCCTTGAGCTTGCTGCCGTTGGGCGCGGCATGCGTGACGCGCAATCGCATGACATCGGGGGAGCAGGTCTCAATGACGGCGCCGATGCGACCGTCGTCCAGCCAGACCGACTGTCCCGCGCGGGCTGAAGGGAATGCGTCGGCCAGGGTGCAATGAATTTGCGGTGGTGCGGTGAATATGCCCTGCGCGTTGCGGACTCCAGGGTGGCCTGGCTGGTTTTCTCTCAGGAGCAGCAGCGGATCACCGACGCACAGCCGCAGTTCGCCGGGCACCTCGGCGATGCCCTGGAGGGTGCCGGTGCAGATGATGGTGTGGCCATCTTGCAAGGCAAATGCCATGCCATCTTCCAGATAGACCGAACGCGCGAAGGCGAACTGGAGCAGGTTGCCGTCGCGTGACACCAGCGCGCCGTGGCGCACGCGTTTGCGGGTATCCGTGACACGCAGCCGCAGGGCGGGCGGCAGGACATCGGGCAGCGCGGGCTGAAGTTTGTCGGCCAACAGCATGGGCTGGGCCGTGCTGCTTTGGGGTGCCGGTGTGGAGCCGAACCACAGGGCAAGCCGGGCCGCTTCGAGCGTCTGCCCGCGCAGATTGCGCCGGGGTCGCAGATGCAACATATGGCCTTGCGGCGGCAGACTGCCTGTGCGCGACTTGGGACCAGCCAGATCGATCTGCACCAGCGGTGCCCGGCCCTGCGCGCCGGGTGTGGCGCGAACCAGTGCGGCCATGCGCTGCCAGACCGTGGCATCGTCATGCGCGCAGTTGATGCGCGCCACGTCCATGCCCGCATCGACCAGGTCGCGCAGGCCTTGAGCGTTTTGTGCGGCTTCTGCCGCCAGAGTCACCATGATGCGCACCTCGCGCTGAGGGCGCGGCGGGTTGAGCAAGGCGGTGGCGTTGTCCTGCAGCAGCTGCGCGCCCTGGGCATGCGAGCAACAGGGCGCTGAACGGTGGGCGTGGGGCTGGCCGAGCATGTCTTCCAACCGCGCGGCGATGGTATCCAGCGCGGCGAGCACATGGGTTTCCATGCTGCCCAGTGAAGACAGACCCAGCTGTGCCAGTCGCAGTTGCAGCGGGCGAAGATCCACCTGCCGCACCGCAACATAGTGCAGCAGGTTGCGTGCGCTGGCCTGCCGCGCAACAGGCAGGGCGGCGATCAATGCGGCATGCGCGAGTTCTTGCTGCAGCGCCGCTGCACGGAGTTGGCGGATGGCAGCGAGCAGGTCGCCCGGGGGCAGGGTCGAAGGTGCGGCAGACATGAAGCGTTATTAACACGCGGGGATGTCTGCGTTGTGTCACACCGATCAAAAAAATTTGTTCTCAGGTCGCGTGGGGCCACCGCTTTGTCGTGTGGAAGATCAGGACGGAGCGATTCGGTGCATGACGGCGGGCATGACCATCACGTTCCGCTGCGCAGACTGCATCGGCATGCATGTCCAGACATCCCTGCGTATCGGAGTCAACCGGACGTGGCCGTTCAGAACTGTTCGTCGGCGCGCAGATAGCGCCAAGCGCCCAGCGGTAGCGCGCCGAGCCGCACTTGGCCGATGCGGACCCGCTTGAGCCCGGTGACGCGCAGGCCGACGAGCTCGCACATGCGGCGAATCTGACGCTTCTTGCCTTCGTGCAGCACAAAGCGCAACTGCTGCGGATTGATCCACTCCACTTGCGCCGGGCGCAGCGGCTCGTCGTCCAGCGTCAGTCCATGGCGCAGCAGGGCGAGCTTGCTCTCGGGAAAGGCGGCTTGCACGTCCTCCTCCCCCGCGTTGCGCGCAGGCGCATCGCGCAGGCTGACGCGCACCAGGTATTCCTTCTCGACGGCGCTGTCCTCGCCGATAATCTGGCGGGCGATGCGGCCGTCCTGCGTGAACACCAGCAGGCCGGTGGAATCGATGTCCAGCCGACCCGCCACCGCCAGATGCCGCAGGTGAGCGGGAGAAAATTGTCGCGGCGCGTCGCACTCTTCCCAGCGGCTCTCGGCCTTGATCAGCGCAATCGCCGGGGTGTAGCCATGTTCGGCCTGCGCACTGACATAGCCCACCGGCTTGTGCAGCAGGATGGTGGCCTGCGCCGCCTGCTGATGTTGCGCCACCTTGCGAATGGCAATGCGCGACGCGGGCAGACTGGCGGCCACCTTGGTGCCCAGCACCGCAGGGGCACCATCCACCAGGACCCAGCCTTGCTCGATCCAGGCATCTGCCTCGCGCCGTGATGCCAGGCCGAGTTCGGACATGCGCTTGGATAGCCGCACCATGGCGTGCGGGTCGCCCTGGACAGTGGGCGCGGCTGCTGCCTTGAAGGGCGTGCTGCGACAGGAAGTGGAGTCGGCATCGCCGCGAAGCGGCCGTCCGGGCCAGGCGGACGCGGGGCGGGGTTTGGTGCTCACTGGACTGCCTTGCGCGCGCGGCGCTGTGGGATGGATGTCTGGGGAGGGTTCGACGTCTTCATGGATCGATGGCCTGCGGCGCGGGGGCGCGTCGCAGGCGGGCGTTCACGCCGCTTGCCAGTGCCCGCAGGGGCAGTTGCGAGAGCACGAGTCCGCTGAACACCAGCGCGCAGCCTAAGAGCGCGCGGGCGTCCAGCGCCTGATGCAGCACCAGCCAGGCGGCCAGCGCGGCGAACACGCCTTCCATGCTGAAAATCACGGCGGCATGGGCGGCAATCGCGTCGCGCTGCGCCACAACCTGCAAGGTATAGGCCACGCCAACGGACAGCGCGCCACCGTACACAATGGTCCACGCGGCACGCTGCAGCGCGTCGAGGCTGATGGCCTCCACCAGCACGCCCGCGCCCAGGCAGAGCAAGCCGCAGACCACGAATTGCACCACTGCGAGCTGCAGCGGATCATGGCGCGGCGCCACCCTGCCCAGCAGCAGGATCTGCCCGGTGATGAACAGCGCGCCGCCCAGTTCCAGCCAGTCGCCGTGGCGCACGGAGTAGCTGGAGCGCACACTGAGGAAATACATGCCGAGCATGGCAAGCAGCGCGCCCAGCCACACGCCAGCGCCGATGCGTCGTCCCCACAGCAACCCGAGCAGTGGCACGAGCACGACATAGAGGGAGCTGATGAAACCGGCGTTGGCCACGGTGGTAGATTCCAGACCGATCTGCTGCAGCGAAATGGAAACGGCCACCAGCACGCCGAGCAGACCGCCATCGCGCAGCAGGCTGAGGGGAGTCGAACCGGAATGGGCCGCAGGATCTGGGGGCGGGCGCATTGCCATGAACGCCAGCACGACGGCGGCGCCCAGCACAAAGCGCAGCCCGGTGTAGTAGAACGGCCCCACAGTGCCGATACTCGCCGTCTGAGCGACGAAGGCCGTGCCCCAGATGAGCGAAGCCAGCAGCATCAGGGCGCTGGCACGGAGTGAGGCGGTGGGCTTGGGCATGGCAGAAAACAAAAAACCGCCGCGCAGGACGCCCAGCGGTGTGACGTGATGATAGGCGGGGGGCGGCCTACATGCTGCGCCGGTACTGCCCGCCCACTTCGAACAAGGCGGTGGTGATCTGCCCCAGACTGCACACGCGCACCGCGTACATCAGCACTGCGAACACATTGTCGTTGTCGATGACGGCCTGCTGCAGGCGTTGCAGCATGGCGGGGGCCTCGGCGGCGTGGCGCTGGTGAAAGTCGGCCAGACGGCGCAGTTGCGATTCTTTTTCCTCCTCGGTGGAACGTGCCAGTTCCAGGTGGGTCGGTGCGCTGTCGCCATGTGGATTGCGGAAAGTGTTGACGCCGATGATGGGCAGCTCACCGGTGTGCTTGCGCATTTCGTAGTGCATGCTTTCTTCCTGGATCTTGCTCCGCTGGTAGCCGGTCTCCATCGCGCCGAGCACACCGCCGCGTTCGGCAATGGCTTCAAATTCCTTGAGCACGGCTTCTTCCACCAGGTCGGTGAGTTCCTCGATGATGAACGCGCCCTGGTTGGGGTTCTCGCACTTGGCCAGGCCCCACTCGCGGTTGATGATGAGCTGAATGGCCATGGCGCGGCGCACGCTTTCCTCCGTGGGCGTGGTGATGGCTTCGTCGTAGGCGTTGGTGTGCAGGCTGTTGCAGTTGTCGTAAATGGCGATGAGCGCCTGCAGCGTGGTGCGGATGTCGTTGAACGCGATCTCCTGGGCATGTAGGCTGCGGCCGCTGGTCTGCACGTGGTACTTGAGCTTTTGGCTGCGTTCGTTGGCGCCGTACTTGTCGCGCATGGCCACCGCCCAGATGCGCCGCGCCACGCGGCCGAGCACGCTGTATTCCGGGTCCATGCCATTGCTGAAAAAGAAGCTCAGGTTGGGCGCGAAGTCGTCGATGTGCATGCCCCGCGCCAGATACGCCTCGACAAAGGTGAAGCCGTTGGACAGGGTGAACGCGAGCTGGCTGATGGGGTTGGCTCCGGCTTCGGCAATGTGATAGCCGCTGATGCTCACCGAGTAGAAATTGCGCACCTTGTGCTGCACGAAATACTGCTGAATATCGCCCATGACCTTGAGGCTGAACTCGGTCGAGAAGATGCAGGTGTTCTGCCCCTGGTCTTCTTTGAGGATGTCGGCCTGCACCGTGCCGCGCACGTTTTCCAGCACCCAGGCGCGGATCTTTGCGGCTTCGTCATCTGTGGGCTCGCGGCCGTTGTCGGTGCGGAATTTATCGAGCTGCTGGTCGATGGCGGTGCACAGGAACATCGCCAGAATGGTGGGCGCCGGGCCGTTGATGGTCATGCTGACCGAGGTGGCCGGATCGCACAGATCGAAGCCGTCGTATAGCGCCTTCAGGTCGTCGAGGGTGGCGATGCTCACGCCCGAGTTGCCGACCTTGCCGTAAATGTCCGGGCGGCGGTCAGGGTCGGCGCCATAGAGGGTGACCGAATCGAACGCGGTCGACAGGCGCTTGGCCGGCATGCCCTCGCTCAGCAGCTTGAAACGCCGGTTGGTACGGAAGGCATCGCCCTCGCCAGCAAACATGCGGGTCGGGTCTTCATTCTCGCGCTTGAATGCGAAGGTGCCTGCGGTGTACGGAAAGCTGCCGGGCACGTTGTCGCGCATCAGCCAGCGCAGGATCTCGCCGTGGTCGACATACCTGGGCAGCACCACTTTGCGCAGGGTCGTTCCCGACAGGGTGGTGTGGGTGAGGGCGGTGCGAATTTCGCGGTCGCGGATTTTCACCACATACATGTCGCCAGCGTAGGCGCGCTGCATGTCGGGCCACATGGCCAGCAGCTTGCGCGCGGCGGGCAGCATGCGCGCTTCACGCTGTTCGGCCAGATCGGTGACGGCCTGCACCGCAGAGACTTTGTGCGGGTTGGCCGCGTGCAGCATGCGGCCGCTCTCGCGTAGCTGCTGCGCTTCGCGCGCCAATGTGGCCTGTGTTTCCACGCTGCGGTGATATTCGCGTACCGTGTCGGCGATCTCGGCCAGATAGCGGCTGCGCGCCGCGGGCACGATGGGCGTCTGATGGGTGCTGTGGCGCGTGGCGGCAAGGGGCAGGCGCCCGGGCTTGAGCGCGAGTCCGTGCGCCGCCAGCCGGGGCTTGATGGCCTGATACAGCGCCGTCACGCCGTCGTCATTGAAGCGGCTGGCCATGGTGCCGAACACCGGCAGGTCTTCCGGCTTTGTGTCCCAAGCCTCGCGGTTGCGCTGCAACTGCTTGGTCACGTCACGCAGCGCGTCCATCGCGCCCTTGCGGTCGAACTTGTTGATGGCCACAAAGTCGGCAAAGTCGAGCATGTCGATTTTTTCGAGCTGGCTGGCCGCGCCGAATTCCGGCGTCATCACATACAGGCTGGCGTCGGCATGCGGCACGATGGCCGCGTCGCCTTGGCCGATGCCCGAGGTCTCGACCAGGATGAGGTCGAAGCACGCGGCCTTGCATGCGGCAATCACATCGGGCAGCGCCTTGCTGATCTCGCTGCCCGCCTCGCGCGTGGCGAGGCTGCGCATGAACACGCGCGGGCCTTGTCGCCACGGATTGATCGCATTCATGCGGATGCGGTCGCCCAGCAGCGCGCCGCCGCTCTTGCGCCGCGAGGGGTCGATGCTGATGACGGCAATGCGCAGCGCGTCGTCCTGGTCGAGCCGCACGCGGCGAATCAGCTCATCCACCAGGCTGCTCTTGCCCGCGCCACCCGTGCCCGTGACGCCCAGCACAACACCCTGCGCGGCATCGGCCTGGGTATGGAGTTCACGCAGCAGCGCTGCATCGGCCGCGCCGTTTTCCAGCAGAGTGATAACGCGCGCCAGCGCCTGTGCATCGCTGCGCAGGGCGTTCAGCGCTTGCTGGCCGTCCAGCGGCGGCAGGGGGTGGTCGGCGCGCTTGAGCATGTCACCGATCATGCCCTGCAGCCCCAGTGTCTGCCCGTCGTCCGGGCTGTAGATGCGCGTCACGCCATAGGCCTGCAGCGCGTCAATTTCCTCGGCCACGATGACGCCACCACCACCACCGAACACCTGGATATGCCCAGCGCCCTCAGTGCGCAGGCGGTCGATCATGTAGCGGAAAAACTCCACATGCCCGCCTTGGTAACTGGAAACGGCTATCGCATGAGCGTCCTCCTGAAGAGCTGCGGTGACGATCTCGTCCACCGAACGGTTATGCCCCAGATGGATGACCTCCGCCCCCATGCTGATGAGGATGCGCCGCATGATGTTGATCGCCGCGTCATGGCCGTCGAAAAGCGACGCCGCTGTAACAAAGCGCAGCCGCTGCTGCGGGCGGTAGGCAGCCAAAACCTTGGCATTGGACAAGTCGGTCATCGCAGTCTCCTGAGGCGGGGCTTGTGTGGCGCCACGGTTAATTTGTTGACGTATACGTCAATCTGGAACTGTAGTCGATCTGCGATTTCCTGCCGATGCCCTGAAATGGAACGGCGCCCTCATGACTCGTCAAAACCCTCAGCCTATTTTCAGTTGACCGCGCTAATCTTTGTGCAAGGCCAAACTGAAGAAATGTGGGTTGGCTGAGACGTTGACGATCAATCCATCAGGAGACAGTGATGCGCAGACTCTTTTTTCTTGCCCCGGACGTGTCCAACGCGCACGCGCTGGTTGATCACCTGCTGCTCGCGCGCGTGACGGACAAGCACATTCATGTGCTGGCGCGCGAGGGCACGCAACTGGGCGATCTGCCAGAAGCGGGCATCGCGCAGCGTTCCGACCTTATCCCCGCCATTGAGCGCGGTGCGGCGGCCGGCGGTACCACGGGGTTGATTGCCGGGCTGGTGGCGGTGGCGCTGCCAGGCATGGCCATCATTCCGGCGGGCGGCATTGTCATTGCGCTGGCGGCAGCGGGCGCGTTGGTGGGCAGCTGGGCCAGCAGCATGGTGGGGGTGAGCGTGAGCAGCACCCGCCTGGCGCGTTTCAAGGACGCCATCACTTCCGGTCAGGTGCTGGTCATGGCCGACGTGGCGCATGAGCAGGTGCAGCACATCATGGACAGTGTGAAGGACTGCTGTCCAAACGTGGCCTCCGAAGGCATGGATACCGATATTCCGGCGTTTCCTTGAGTTTGGTCTGAGGTCTCCCTGCGCGGCTCAGGCGCCGAGCAGGTCTCTGGCGACGCGGGTGATCTGCGCGACGCCAGGATGGGTGATGCGCCGCTCCACCGAAATGGCGTAGAACTCTTGGTGCATATCATCGCAGTGGCCAAGCAGATGCACGCCCAGTTCGCGCTCCAGATCAGACTGCAGCACGCTAGGGGCGGCAAACGCGCCGCGTCCTTCGCGGCCGAATGCGGTCATCAGCGCGCCGTCTTCAAATTCCCCCGCGACATGCGCGGCAATCTTGTGGTTGCCCAGCCACTGGTCGATCTGGCCGCGCGCCGCTGAACTGGTCGCGGGCAGCAGCAGGGGCAACTCCGCTAGACAGTGCGGAAAGGACTGCACTGCGCGTGCGCGAAGCAGCGGCGCGGCAAAGAAACTCAACGTGGTGCGGCCGAGCCGGTGGTTAAACGCGCGCACGTTCACATGCGCGGGCAAGGGGGCGTCAGCAATCACCAGATCGAGGCGATGGACGGCGAGATCGGCCAGCAGATCGTCCATTTCACCTTCCTCGCAGATCAGCCGAGGTGATTCGTCCCCTTGCAACGCGGGCTCGATCAGCCGGTAAGCGATGGCCTTGGGCACGGCGTCGGTGATGCCGATGCGCAGCGGCGCGGCCGGGCGTGCGGGCTGTTCGTGCTGCAGCGCGGTCTCTAGTTCGGCTCCCAGTATGAAGATGTCTTCCGCGTAGCGCAGTGCGAGCTGGCCCGACGCGGTGAGTTCCAGCCCGCGACCGCTCTTGCGAAACAGGGGCTTGCCCAGATGGTCTTCCAGCAGTTTGATCTGGCCGCTCAAGGTTTGCGGGGTGAGGTGCAGCTGCTTGCTGGCACGGACGATGCCGCCGGTCTTTGCAGTGACCCAGAAGTAATGCAGGTGCTTGAAATTCATGGCGATGAGCTTCTGATAACTCGAAAAAACCGAAATGAAAAAATAGAAAATACGAATTTACGCGAAATGATTATGGGCTTAGAGTTCGTGCTGTCTTCACTTTTCTTGGAAGTTCGACATGAACGAGAGCAATGTCTGGGGCAAGAGTGCCATGGTGTATTCCACCGGCACGGCTGCCGTTTCCATTCCCGCGCACCGCGTGCTGCGCAACACCTACGCCCTGCTGGCGCTGACGCTGACCTTCAGCGCGGCGGTGGCGGCGGCGAGCGCTGCGCTCAAGTTGCCGCATCCCGGCATCGTCCTCACGCTGGTGGGCTACTTCGGCCTGCTGTTTGCCACCTACAAGCTCAGCACCAGCGCCTGGGGACTGGGCGCGGTGTTCGCTCTGACGGGCTTCATGGGCTACACGCTGGGCCCCATCGTCAACCACTACCTGGCGATGCAGGGCGGCGGCGAGATTGTGGCCATGGCCTTCGGTGGCACGGCGCTGATCTTCTTCGGTCTGTCGGCCTGGGTGCTGACCAGCAAGCGCGACTTCAGCTTCATGGGCGGTTTTCTCTTTGCCGGCATGATCGTGGCGCTGCTGGCCGGTCTGGCGGCGGTGTTCTTCCAGATGCCCGCCTTGTCGTTGACGGTCTCCGCTGCGGTGGTGCTGCTGATGTCGGGCATGATTCTGTTCGAAACCAGCCGCATCGTGCACGGTGGCGAGACCAACTACATCCTGGCCACGGTCAGCCTGTTCGTGAGCATCTTCAATCTGTTCACCAGCCTGTTGCAACTGCTCGGCTTCATGGGCGGCGACGAGTAAGGCGCGCCGATCGAAAGGAGGTTGCCCATGCAATGTCCACACTGTGCCGGCACGACGCTGGTGATGGCCGAGCGACAGGGCATCGAGATCGACTACTGCCCGAAGTGCCGCGGCGTCTGGCTCGATCGCGGCGAACTCGACAAGATCGTCGAGCGCACCATGGCCGCAGAAACGGCGCCGGCGCAGGCCGCTCCAGCCTTCTCCGCATTTCCTGCGCCGCAACGGTCTGCACCCCGCCAGCCGGATTTCGAAGACAGCGATTTTCGCCGGCCATCGCACGATTCACGTCAGGGACAGCAGCCCTATCGCAAGCGCAAGTCGCTGCTGTCGGACCTGTTTGATTTCGATTGACACACTGCGCTCCAACCGTGTCATTGTTTGAGGGGCTTCGGCCCCTCTTTTTTCGGCTTGCCTTCTCACATGGACCTTCTACATTCTCCATTTCTGGGCCACGCGCTCTGGCTCTGGCTGGTGTTTGGCGGCGTGGTCGTCACCCTGCTGGCGCTCGATCTCGGGGTGTTGCACCGCGACGGTGGCGAGATCAGCGTGACGGAAAGTCTGTGGCTTTCGGCGGGCTATATCGCGGTTGCCCTGGTGTTCGGCGGCTTGCTGTGGTGGCAGGTGGGACTGCAGCAGGGCATGGACTACTTCACCGCCTATGCCGTGGAGAAAAGCCTGTCGCTGGACAACGTGTTCGTCATTTCGCTGGTGTTCGCGGCGTTTGCCGTGCCGCGTCAGTATCAGCACCGCGTGCTGTTCTGGGGCATTCTGGGGGTGATCGTGATGCGGGCGCTGCTGATCGGCGCCGGCGCCACGCTGGTCCAGGAGTTCCACTGGATTCTCTACCTGTTCGCCGCCTTCCTGATCTACACCGGCGTGAAAATGCTGTGGGCGGCCGACCATGCGCCCGATCCCATGCGCAACCCGGTGCTGCGCCTGATCCGCCGCGTGGTGCCGGTGTCGGAGCAATTGCATGGCAACGCGTTCTGGGTGAAGCAGCCCGACGCCCAGGGCCGCATGCGTCGCCTTGCCACGCCGCTGTTCATGGCGCTGGTCACCGTGGAATTGGCCGACCTGGTGTTTGCCGTGGACAGCGTGCCCGCCGTGTTCGCGGTGACGGCTGATCCATTCGTGGTTTATACGAGCAATATTTTCGCTATTCTTGGCCTGCGTGCGCTCTACTTTGCGCTGGCCGCCATCCTGCACCGCTTCGCTTACCTGAAATACGCGCTGGCGCTGGTGCTGGTGTTCATCGGCGGCAAGATCATTGCGGCCGAGCTTGTCGGCAAGATTCCTTCGGCGATCAGCCTGGCGGTGACCTTCGGTCTGCTGGCTGCGGGCGTGCTGTTTTCGCTGTGGAAGACGCGCGGGGCTGCGGTCAAGCCTGCTGGGCAATGACCTCGAGCAGCGCGGCGCCGTAAGTGTCGCGCTTCTTATCGCCCACGCCGGGGATGCTGCGCAGGGCCTCCAGGCTGTCGGGTCGCGCCAGAGCGATGGCCTGCAGGGTGGCGTCGGGAAAGACCACATAGGCCGGCACCCCATGATCCTTCGCCGTGGCCGCACGCCAGCTGCGCAGGTGGGCGAACAGTTCGGCGTCGGCGCTCGACATGGCTTGCATCGCCAGGCGCGTGCCGGTCGAGGCGGTGCTGCCGCTGGCACTGCGCCGCCGCCGCTCCGAGCCGGGCTCGCGGTGCTTGAGATGGATGCGCTGCTGGCCCTTGAGCACGGCGCGGCTGGCGTCGGTGAGGTGCAGCACGTTGAAGTGTGTTGCGTCCACTTCGACGACGCGTTGCGCGGCAAGCTGGCGCAGCAGCAGGCGCCAGTCGGTCTCGCTCAGGTCGGCGCCGATGCCGAAGGTGGAGAGCGCATGATGGCCGTGGCGCTCGGTCTTTTCGGTGCGCTTGCCGCGCAACACGTCGATGAGGTGACTCGCGGCAAAGCTGGTGCCGCTGGCCTGGCGGCAGCGGTAGATGGTGGACAGCAGCTTCTGCGCCGACTCGGTGGCGTCGATGAGTTGGGGCGGATTCAGGCAGTTGTCGCAATTGCCGCAGGGCGTGCTGGATTCGCCGAAGTAGCCCAGCAGGCGCACGCGGCGGCAGTCGGCAGCCTCGGCCAGCGCCAGCATGGCGTCGAGCTTGGCGGTGGACAGGCGCTTGTAGGTGTCGTCGGCATCCGACAGGTCGATGAGGCGGCGCTGTTGCACCACGTCTTGCAGGCCGTAAGCCATCCAGGCTTGCGCGGGCAGACCGTCGCGCCCGGCGCGGCCGGTTTCCTGGAAATAGCCCTCAATGGACTTGGGCATGTCCAGATGCGCGACGAAGCGCACATCGGGCTTGTCAATGCCCATGCCAAAGGCGATGGTGGCCACCATGACGATGCCGTCCTCATCGAGAAATCGCCGCAGGTGCGCTGCGCGCGTCGCCGCAGGCAGGCCGGCGTGGTAGGGCAGGGCGCGCAGACCGTGGCTCGCGAGCATTTGCGCCACTTCTTCCACCGTATTGCGCGACAGGGCATAGACCACGCCGCAATCAAACGGATGCTCGGTGCGGATGAACTGCAGCAATTGCGTGCGGCCATCGCGCTTTTCCACCACGCGGTAGCGGATGTTGGGACGGTCGAAACTGGAGACGAATTCGGTGCCGCTCTGTAGCAGACGTTGATTGATTTCGTGCCGCGTGGGCTCGTCGGCGGTGGCCGTCAGCGCCACGCGCGGCACGGCGGGCCAGCGCTCGCGCAGCACCGAAAGCTGGCCGTACTCGGGGCGAAAGTCGTGGCCCCATTGCGAAACGCAGTGCGCCTCGTCGATGGCAAACAGCGCGATGCGCAGACCGTCCAGCAAGGCCATGCCGGATTCGCTCAGCAGCCGTTCGGGCGCCATGTAGAGCAGATCGAGTTCACCCGTGCGCGCGGCACGCTGTACGGCGCGAGCCTCGGCGGCATCCAGCGTGGAGTTGAGGAAGGCGGCGCGCAGGCCCAGTTCGCGCAGCGCCGCCACCTGATCCTGCATCAGCGCGATCAGTGGCGAGACGACGATGCCCACGCCGTCGCGCAAGAGGGACGGGATCTGGAAGCACAGCGACTTGCCGCCACCAGTGGGCATGAGCACCAACGCGTCGCCGCCGCGGGTGACATGGTCGATCGCCTGCGCCTGCAGGCTGCGGAATGCGGTATAGCCCCAGACATGCTGCAGCGCGTCCAGGGCGGAAGGGAACTTCGTCGGCATGGCACCATTGTCGCAGCGCCAGGGTGTTGAATTACGCGCGCATCAGCGTGGATTTGCCGAACAGGCTCTCGATCAGATCGACCGCCACCCGCGCGGTGCGGTTGCGCACATCGAAGGCCGGGTTGAGCTCCACCACATCGAGCGAGGCCAGCAGCCCGGTGTCGGCGATCATTTCCATGCAGAGCTGCGCCTCGCGATAAGTCGGGCCGCCGGGCACCGTGGTGCCCACGCCGGGAGCGATATCGGGGTCGAGAAAATCGACGTCGAAGCTCACGTGCAGATGGGTGTCGGCGTCCAGGTCGGCCAGTGCCTGGTTCATGGTTTCGCGCATGCCGTGCTCGTCGATGTAGCGCATGTCGAACACGTCCAGCCCGGCGGCATGCACCAGACGCTTTTCCTCTGGGTCCACGCTGCGAATGCCGATCTGCCGAATGCAAGAAGGCTGCAACTGCGGCGCCGGGCCGCCCAGCGTGGTCAGGGCCGGTGGGCCGTTGCCGCACAGGCAGGCCACCGGCATGCCATGCAGGTTGCCGGTGGGGGTGACGCTGTGGGTGTTGAAGTCGGCATGCGCGTCGAGCCAGAGCACACGCAACTTGCGCCCACGCGCGCGGCAATGCTGCGCCACCGCGCTGAGCGAGCCGATGGCCAGGCTGTGATCGCCGCCAAGCAGGATGGGTAGGGTGCCTGCCTGCAGCGCCTGGCCCACAGCGCTGTGCACCGCGGTGTTCCAGGCGATGACTTCCGGCAGGTGGCGATAGCCGTTCACCGGCGGCTGCCAGGGGTTGTGCGAGCCGCTGAGGTTGCCGCTGTCGTCCACCTGCAGGCTCAGGCCGCGCAGCGCCAGGTCGATGCCGGCCACGCGCAGCGCTTCTGGCCCCATCGACGCGCCGCGGTCGCCCGCCCCGATGTCGGTGGGCGCGCCGATGAGCCGTACCCGAGCCGCAGCGCTCACGGCGCGGCCTCCTGCGCGTGCTTGTTCTCGGTGTTTTCCAGCTCGAACGCCTGCTCGAGCACCTCCCACGCTTGCTCGGCGGTCTCGACAAAGTGGAACAGGTGCACGTCTTCAGGGGAGATCATGCCGGTTTCCACCAGATAGTCGAAGTTGATCAGTTTGCGCCAGAAGCTCTCGCCGAACAGCACGATGGGACGGCGGCGCACCTTGCGCGCCTGGGTCAGGGTGAGCACCTCGAACAGTTCGTCCAGGGTGCCGAAGCCGCCGGGAAAGCACACCAGCGCCACCGAGCGCATGAGGAAGTGCATCTTGCGCAGCGCGAAGTAATGGAACTGGAAACACAGCTCCGGGGTGATGTAGGGGTTGGGCCGCTGCTCGTGCTGCAGCACGATGTTCAGCCCGATGCTTTTGCCCTGTGCTTCGAACGCGCCGCGGTTACCAGCCTCCATGATGCCGGGGCCGCCGCCAGTGACCACCACCAGTGGCGCATCGGCGTCGCAGGTGGCGCGGGTGACGAGGGTGGCAAAGCGCCGCGCCTCCTCGTAGTAGCGCGACATGTCCAGCTGCGTGCGTGCGCGCGTGACGGCCTGGGCGTCGCCGCTTGCAATGGTGTCGGCCAGACGCTGCTGCGCGACGTCCTGCGGCAGGATGCGGGCGCTGCCGAAGATGACGATGGTCGATTCGATGCCGTGTTCGGTCTGGATCAGCTCGGGCTTGAGCAGTTCGAGCTGCATGCGTACCGCGCGCATTTCTTCGCGCAGGATGAATTCGGTGTCGGTGAACGCCAACTTGTAGCTGCTGCCGGGCTGGTCGTAGGGCGAGGGCTCGACCGCAACGATGGCCGCGTCCTCCCCCGCACTGGGGAAGTTGCGGTCGGTGAGGTGGCTGCGCTTGTGGCGCAAGAGACGTTGTTTGTTCATGCGGCAAGCATAGCGAATCGGTTTGACTGCGAAATCCTTCAGGGTGGATTTCGGAAAAGAGATGTTTCGCAGCGCCGCGCACGTTACCTTTTCAAACGGCATTGCGCGGTGAATCGACCTAAAACCCTCGCATCACAAGACAAATGAGAAGCACAACATGGCAAGCGTTCACGTCTCATCGTCGGCGGCAGCCGCCGCGCCGGAGCACAACATCCGCAAGGCAGCAGGCATCTGGAGTCTGCTGTTTGCCAGCCTGACAGCGATCATCGGCTCGGGCTGGCTGTTTGCGCCGCTGACCGCTGCGACGCAGGCCGGTCCGGCAAGCATTCTGTCGTGGGCCATCGGCGGCGCGGCCATTCTGGTGCTGGCCTTCGTCAATGCCGAACTCACCAGTTCGTTCCCGGGCATGGGCGCGGTCATCACCTTTCCCAAGCTCAGCCACGGTCATCTGGCCGCGGCGGTGGTGAGTTGGGTGGTGTTCCTTGGCTATGTCACCGTCGCCCCGGCCGAGGTACTGGCCGTGGTGACTTACGCCAATAACTATCTGCCTGGCATGGTGGATGCCAAGACCTCCTTGCTGACCGACACCGGCATGGCAGTGAGCATCGCTTTGCTGGGCGTGTTCATTCTCATCAATGCCTGGGGGGTACGGGCGCTGCTGCGGCTGGGCAACACCTTGATGATCTGGAAGCTCATTATCCCGGTGCTGACCATCGTGGCGCTGATGCTCGCGTCGTTCCATGTGGGCAATTTCACCGCGCAGGGCTTCGCGCCGTTTGGCGCCAAGGGCACGATCGCGGCGATTGCCACTTCGGGCATCGTGTTCAGCTACCTCGGCTTTCGCCAGGCCATCGAACTCTCGGGAGAAGCTACCAATCCGCAACGTGACGTGCCCATCGCCATCATCGGCTCGGTGCTCATCGCGGGTGCGATCTTTGTCATGCTCGAAGTTGCGCTGATTGGCGCGGTCAGTCCGGCCGACATCGCCCAGGGCTGGGCCAAGCTCCACTTCACCGGCGTATCCGGCCCGTTCGCCGGACTGGCGGTGATTCTGGGCATGAGCTGGCTAGCCATCCTGCTCTACATCGACGCCGTGGTATCTCCAGCGGGTACCGGGCTGGTGTATGGCGGCACGACGGCCCGCGTGGTGTATGCCACCGGACGCGACGGCCTGTCCACGCCCTGGTTTGCCAAGCTCAACAAGAACGGCGCACCGTCCACCGGGCTGTGGATCACCTGGATCGTGGGCATTCTGTTCTTCCTGCCATTTCCATCGTGGCAAAAGATCGTCACCTTCATTTCCTCGGCCACGGTGCTGGGCTATGGCATCGGCCCGGTGGCGCTGATGACCTTGCGCCGCAGCCTGCCGATGAGCACCTATCCCCGGCCCTACACCCTGAAAGGCGCGGGCCTGTGGGCGCCGCTGGCTTTCATCGTGTCCAACTTCATCATTTATTGGTCGGGCGCGGGCACCGACAACTTTTTGTTCGGCGGCCTGGCGGTGATCTTTGTGCTGTTCGTGATCGGTCAGACCATGACCCACGGAGGCAAACTCAGCCATCTGCAGTGGAAGGGGGCGTGGTGGCTCGCGCCGTATTTCTTTGCCATGTGGCTGGTGACTTACCTGGGGCCGAAGGATCTGATTGGCGGCACTGGCATGCTGACGTTCTATCAGGGCATGGTGGTGGTGGTCATCATCAGCATCGGCATCATGGCGCTGGCCGTGGCCAGCGGCCTGCCCGAGCCGGAAGAAGCCCGCGAAGTGATCGCGATGACCGGCAGGACGCGGAACGATTGAGGCAGCCCGGCCCGTAGCAGGGGCAAGAGCGAAAAATAGCTGCGGCCGGATGCACTGATCGCCAGCAATGGCCTGTTGCTCATGGGGCTGGTGCGTGCCGTGCGCCACGCCGGGTTGCAGATTGCCCGCGACATCGCAGTGGCTGGGTTCGATAACGAGAATTCATCGCCGCCCACGCGTGCGGTGTATTGCGGTTTGTCCACGCTCTTGCCCAGCACTTCTCCGGCGCGGCGCAGCAGGATGTCGCCTGCGGCGTGGCCGAGATCATCGTTCACGGTTTTCAGGCCGTTGAGCACGTTTTGGTTGCCCAGGTATTCGAAATAGGCTTCAGCCATTTTCCGCGCTGTGATGTCGGTGAGCGAGACCAGCACCATGGCCCAGTCGTGCTCGTGACCGGGCATGACGGCGAACTGCATGTGGGCGTTGATGGGCTGGCCATTCAGGTTGTAGTTGATGATTTCGCGCTGCTGGCTGAGCTTGTCGCTCCACAGGTCGATGAGTTGATCGGCGAAGTGCACCCGCATATCGTCGCGGAACACGCTTTGCAGATTGCGCAGCAGGTGCGCCTTGTCAGTGGCGCCCACCATGTTCAGGGTCTGCTGGTTCACGTCGAGCACACGGATTTCCTGCATGCAGCGGTCGATGAATTCGGGATGGACGCGCAAAAAGGTGGCAAAGTCGGTGATGCCCTGCGCGCGCAGCATGGTGAGCAGACTGCGCAGCGCGCTGAAGTCTTCCACCCACAGCGACACGGGCGCCAGCTCGAACATGCCGGAGAGCGCGTCCTGGCGGATAGGGAGGGCCATGGCGGGGGGCGGTTGGAGAAAGTGGGGTGGATTAACCCAGATTGTCCAATAGGCGGCGTGTTGCGCCTACGCGGGCGCTGGCGGGTGGCTTGGGGCGTCTTTGCCCGCGTGCTTCGCGCCATAGCTTGGGCTATGGGCTTGTCGCCCGCAGCCAAATTCATCCCCAATCCACCGCGCCATCATCCCGCGTCCTATTGAACAATCTAGGTTTAAGGAAGTGCCTTGGGGATCGAAGGCGCTTGGAGGTGCAGGAAAGCGCCCAGACTGTGCATTTTTCCCTGTTTACCCACGGTAACAGCGAACACACCCCTGAGCCGATACGCTCACACTCGATGCGAATCACAGTGCAGGCAAAGCAGGAGGAACAGTGATGCAGTACCGACAGTTGGGAGCGGGAGGGCCGGATGTGTCCGCCCTTGGCCTGGGATGCATGGGGATGTCCGAGTTTTACGGGCAGGGCGATGACGCGGAATCCGTCGCCACCATTCAGCGCGCCCTCGATCTCGGGGTGAATTTTCTCGATACCGCGGATATGTACGGTGTCGGACGTAACGAAATGTTGGTCGGACGCGCGATTGCCGGACGGCGCGATCAAGTGTTTCTGGCGACCAAGTTCGGCAATATGCGGGGTCCGAATGGCGAGTTTCTGGGGGTGAACGGCCACCCGGACTATGTGCGCCAGAGCTGTGAGGCCAGCCTCAAACGCCTGGGGGTCGAGGTGATCGACCTGTACTACCAGCACCGGGTCGATCCGAACGTGCCCATCGAAGACACCGTGGGCGCCATGGCCGATCTAGTGCACGCTGGCAAGGTGCGTTACCTCGGCCTGTCCGAAGCCGCACCGGCCACCATCCGCCGCGCACACGCGGTCCATCCCATTGCCGCGTTGCAGTCGGAGTATTCGCTGTGGTCGCGCGACCCGGAAGGCGTGCTGCTCGACACCGTGCGCGAACTCGGTATCGCCTTTGTCGCCTACAGCCCTTTGGGACGCGGCTTCCTCACAACGCAGATCAAGTCGCTGGACGATCTGCCCGAGGACGACTGGCGCCGTCGCTCGCCGCGCTTCCAGCCCGAGACTTTTTCGCGCAATTTGCGCCTTGCAGAAACCGTGCGGCAAATGGCTGAAGCGAAGAACTGCACCCCGGCGCAGTTCGCGCTGGCTTGGCTGCTGGCGCAGGGCGACGACGTGATCGCGATCCCCGGCACCAAACGCCGCCGCTATCTGGAGGAAAACGTGGGCGCGCTGCGGGTGCGGCTGACCACGGCCGACCTGATCCGTATCCATCAGGCGGTACCGCCCGGTGCGGCCAGCGGCGAACGCTACCCGGAAGCGGGCATGCAGGCGGTGAACCGCTAATTGTTTGGCGTAACGCAACACAGGGGCAGTCCCTGCGAGACGATGGGGTGTCAAATCAGTAACATGCTCTGACACTCTAGAACAAGATGTCCACATGCCCGCTGCGCTTCCCGATGCTTCGATTCTTCAGATCCTGACCTCGGCGCAGCGTCCGCTGCCTTCGCCCAGCGCCGTGGCACTTGAGCTGATGCGCGCGCTGGACCGGCGCGATCTGGGCATGCGCGATATTGCCAAGATCGCCCGCAAAGACCCGGCGTTGGTGGCGCGCATGATCCAGCTCGCCAATTCCGCCATCTTCGCGGGCATGCGACCGGCGGTGGCCATCGAGGAGGCGGTGCTGCGGATCGGCACTGACGGTCTGGCGCGGCTGGCCATCGCCATGTCGCTGATGCAGGCGACCAAGTCTGCCACGGTCGAGGGTTTCGACCTGCGCCGCTACTGGATGACCTCGATCCAGCGCGGGCTGGTGTTCCAGCATCTCTCGCAGCGCGTGGGCAAGATGCCCAGCGCCGAAGCGTTCAGCCTGGGGCTGCTGGCCGATGTCGGCCTGCTCGCCATGGTGGTGAGTCTGGGGGTGGAGGCGGTCACGTCCGATGCGGCGGGCTCGTTGCACTCCCTGGGCGAACAGCAGCGTGCGCGCCACGGTTTCGATCAGGGCGATGCCAGCGCCGTGCTGCTCAGCCATTGGGGCTTCCCGGTGGCGCTGGCGCAGGCCGTGCGGTTCAGGCCGCTGCCTGCCGAGACGGGCAGCAACCGAGAGGCGCAACTCGCCGAATGCGTGGCGCTGAGCCGCAGTCTGCAACTGCACCCGGACGGCATGGAGCCGGACGCCGGGCGGATGCGACGGCTGGCCGAACATCTCGCCTTGACCGAGGCCGATCTGCAGGGCGTGCTCGCCAGCGCGGCGCAGGACATGGCCAGCATGGCCACGGTGTTCGAGATGAAGCTGGAGCAGAAGGAAGTCGATGCTGAATTCGACCGTCTGCGCCGTGCGCTGGCCGCGCCGCCGCTGCTGCTCGACCCGGTGGCCGATCAGGTGCTGGTGGTATCGCAGGACGATGGACTGCGGGCAAGTCTGCGGCAGGCTCTGCAGTCCGCCGGGCACGCCGTGGTGGACGCGGCAACCCCGGCCGCCGCCACCGACATCCTGCAGGTGCAAGGGCCACGGGTGGTTGTGCTCGACTGGGCTGACGGCACCGAAATGGCCGGGTTGTGTCGCAGTCTGCGGCAGGCGCATGGGCCGCGGATTTATCTGCTGGCGCTGTCGCGCGGCATGGATCAGCACAGTGTGCTCAGCGCTCTGGATGCCGGAGCCAACGATGTGCTCTCGGCTCCGGTGTTGCCGCAGATGCTGATCGCCAAAATTCAGACTGGCGCGCGCGCCACGCGGGTGCTCGCCGCCTCAGAGGCCGAACGCAGCCACAGCCAGCGCACCCAGCGCACGCTGGAACAGCGCAACGCCGAGTTGCTGCAGGCCGCGGGCACCGACGAGCTGACGGGGCTGGGCAATCGCCGCGCCCTCGATGCCTTCCTGCCAATGACCTTTGCGCAGGCGCTGAGCGAAGGCCAGTCGCTCTCCTGCCTGATGTTCGATCTGGATGAATTCAAGGTCATCAACGACCGGCTTGGGCATGACGTCGGCGACCAAGCGCTGCGTGCCGTGGGGCTGGTGCTGCGCCAGCAGTCGCGCGGCATGGACTTTGTCGCCCGCGTGGGCGGCGAGGAATTCATGATGCTGTGCCCGCAGACCGGGGTTGACGCTGCACTGCGCATCGCCGAGCGCATTCGCGTGGCGATTGCCGCGCCGCAGCCTGATTTGCCGCCACTGTCGGTCAGCGTGGGTGTGGCAGTCGGTGCGGCCGGATTTCCAGATGCCGCCAGCCTGATTCGCGCCGCCGATCAGGCGCTGTTGCAGGCCAAGCGGCTTGGCCGCAACCGGGTGTGCCTGGCGCCGACATCTTCTGCCGCTGCGGGGTAGAGAGGGCAAGTTCCCTCAGGTCAGCAGGTGCATGTCCTGCTGGCGGATGCGCAGCCCCAGCGCCTCGCCAGTGTGCAAGGCCAGCTCCCGCCACAGCGCGGGCAAGGCGAACGCTTCCACCTCCAGTCCGCAGGCCAGCGCGCAGCGCAGCCGCCACAGCGGGCCTTCGCATCGGGCGTCGATCAGGCGGGCAGACAGGGTGACCTCGCTCGATGCGGCGTGCGCTTGGCGCGCGTTTGAAGCCGGGCAGGGGTGGACGGCTTCGGCCCGCATGGCCAAGGTGAGGCGGTCTCCGGGTTGTGCTGCGATACCAGCGGGCAGGATGCCCACCCAGTCGAGCACCGCTTGTCCATCGAGGCCCAACACGACCACTGTCTGCTGGGCGCTGCGGTGGGTCGACAGAACCTGCAAGCCCCAAAGATTGTCCACGCCCACCAGGCGAGCGGTACGCAGATCAGCCGGGCGGTCGAACACCTGCTGCGGCGCGGCCACCTGCAGCAGCCGACCGGCCTCGATCACGCCGACCAGATCGCCCAGCAGCCGGGCGTCGTTGGGGTCGTGCGTCACCAGCACAGTGGTGATGGCGCGCTGGCGCAGCAACGCGGCCAGGCTGCGGCGCAGCGCGGGACGGGCCTCGGGGTCGATGGCCGCCAGCGGTTCGTCGAGCAGCAGCAACTCGGGCGCACCGACCAGCGCCCGCGCCAGCGCGACCCGCTGCCGCTGACCGCCGCTGAGCTGGTGCGGGCGCAGGTGAAGCCAGGCGCGCAATTCCAGCGCTTCGAGCAGGTCGTCGAGATCGGCCTGCGCGCCGCGGCCAAAGCGCAGATTGCGCTCGATGCTCCAGTGCGGGAATAGCGCGTCGCGCTGGAACATATAGCCGATGCGCCGCGCTTGCGGCGGCAGTGGGGTGAGGTCGCGCGCGCCCAGATGCACGCGCCCGGCGCGCACCGGCAGGAAGCCGGCGAGGGTGTCGAGCAGCGCGCTCTTGCCTGCGCCGTTATGGCCCAGCAACACCAGAGTCTGGCCTTCGGGCAGCTGCAGATCGACACGCGCCGACTGCCACGTGCCGATCCCCCATTGCAGTCCATCCAGACGCAGACTGCCCCCGCTGCGGGCGTGCGGCACAGCGAGCATAGGCTCTGCGCAGGACGCGGCCGGTGTCAACGCGGCCATGCCGACGCTCCTTCGCCGCGCTGCCGTGGCGCGCGCACCGAAGCGAGCAGCCGCAACCCCCAGAACAGTGCGAGCACCACCAGCAGGAACAGCACCGAGGCCGCCACCGACTGCCGCAGACCCGACTGCAGGAACAGATCGTAGATACGGATCGGCGCGGTCATCGGGTAATACGCCAGCAACACCACCGCGGCGAATTCGCCGATGGCGCGGGCGAAGCACAGCGTCAGCCCGGTGCCGATGCCCTGCCGCGCGAGTGGCAGAGTCACGCGTCGGAACACTTCCCAAGTCCCCCCGCCCTGAATGCGCGCGGCGCGTTCGATCTGCGGATCGACGGCTTCGAAACCGCCGCGCGCCGCGTTCACCGCGTAGGGCAGACCGACATAGCTCATCGCCAGCACGATGCCTGCAAACGTGCCCCAGAACTCCAGACCGATCTGCGCCAGCGGCGCGCCCAGCCAGCCGCCGCGGCTGAATACCAGCAGCAGCGCGATGCCGGCAATGGTGTGCGGAATGGTCAGCGGCAGATCGACCAGCGCCTCCACCGCGCTCTTGCCGGCAAACCGCTGCCGGGCCAGCACATACGCCAGTGGCACCGCGAACACCGCCGCCAGCGCCGTGCTGGAGAGCGCCGCCGCAAGGCTCAAGCCGATGGCGCTGCGCACATCTGCCATCTCGGCCACCTGCCGCAGATCGGCGAGCGTCGGGTGCAGCAGCAGCGCCAACAGCGGTAGCGCGATGAACGCCAACAGCGTGGCGCCCATCAGCCAGAACACCCAGAACATCGGGCTGCGGGCGGGGTGATGCAGCATCGTGTTCAGATCGGCGTCATTGGTCGCAAGGGGTTCACTGCGGCCAGGCCACGGTGAGCCCGCGCAGCGACGCGGGCACTTTGTCGCGGTGCATGGCGTAGGGCTGCTTGAGCGCAATGAAGCCGTTGGCTGCAATGACCTTCTGTCCTTCCGGCCCGAGCAGGTATGCAATGAACTCCTGCGCCAGCTTGGGGTGGCGGGCGGTGTGCGGAATGGTCACGGCGTAGATGATCGGGCGGCCGCTGAGCACGCCGTTCTTGGTCTTGGCGGTCGCTTTGTCGTAGTCGGCGTCATATGTCGGATCGCTGAGATTGATTTGCGGCGGCAGGTCGAGCGACTCCATGTGGTGCTGCACCGCGTCCGAGCGATAGATCGCCAGATAGTCGATCTGCCCGAGCTGAAGTGCGGCGATCAGATCGGTCTCTGTGTCGCGCAGATTACTCTCGGGGGAATTGGCCAGGATCTTCTCCGCGAGATCGGGCTGTTTGTAATAGCGGCTGGCCAGATCGAGCATCTGCAGAGTCTGGTAGCCAGACGGGTCGGTGTTCGGGTTCGACCGTCCGATCTGCACCCCCGGCTGCGACAGAACCTTCCACCAGTTGTCGGCATGGATGTCCTTCGCACCCTTGCTCTTGGGGGTGTAGATGAAGGTGATGGCGTTGCCTAGAAAGCCGATGAACCAGTCAGCGGTGGGCTTGCCGCCTTCCTGTCCCGTGAACATGTATTTGGGGATGACCGAGTAGTCGGCCACCGCCACCACGTCGGCCTGCTGATGCAACACGGTGACCTGCTTGACCATTTTCACACTGCCGCCGAACTGCGGCTGTACCGTGACGCCGGGGTGCAGTTTCTCGAAACCACGCGCCAGGGTGGTGAAGGTCTTGCCCAGTGTGCCTGCGGCGAAGACGGTGAGGGTTTCGGCCTGCGCGGCAGTGCTGGCACTGGCCGCAGTCAGTGCGAGTGCGGCCAGTGCGGTCGCGGTTTTCTTCAGAGGGGGCATGTGAAGTTTCCTCTCGTTGTGCATTTCAAGCATAACGCAAGGACGCCGGATGCACTGTGTCCAGCTTCAATACAGAGAATGCGGGCCACACGGAATCCGTCCTTGTGATGCTGCGCGTTGGGCTGAGGGATGGGATGCAAGGCGCGCACCAAGACAATTGCCGAAGCGATGGCGCGCAAGGCCCGCGCCGCAGACTGCCAGCAGAGGCCGGTTGCGCAGTGCGCCAGGGGCTTGTTCGGGGCTTCCTTAGCCCGCCGCGTGGGGTGGGCGCTGTGCCGACTTGGGACGGAAGGCCACGCATACCGCGGAATCGGTCTCCAAATACGGCCCGCCGATCAGATCGATGCAATACGGCACTGCGGCGAACAGCCCCGGCACCACGTTGGCGCCTGTGGCATCTCGCACGCCTTCGAGGGTTTCGGCAATCGACTTGGGCTGGCCCGGCAGGTTGATGATCAGCGTCTTTGCGCGGATCACCGCGGTCTGCCGGGACAGAATAGCCGTGGGCACGAAGTGCAGGCTGATGCGCCGCATCTGCTCGCCGAAGCCGGGCATTTCCCTGTCGGCCACGTCCAGCGTGGCTTCGGGGGTGACGTCGCGCGGCGCCGGGCCGGTGCCGCCGGTGGTCAGCACCAGATGGCAGTGCTGCGCATCGACCAGTTCAACCAGGGTCGCGGCGATCTGCAGCCGGTCGTCTGGAATCAGCCGCTCGACAAAAGTCACCGGGTTGCGCAGCACGCGGCCGAGCCAGTCGCGCAGTGCGGGCAGGCCTTTGTCTTCGTAGATGCCGCTGCTGGCGCGGTCGCTGATCGAGATCAGGCCGATGCGCACCGCATCGAGCGTCGAGGATTCAGAAGCTGGGGAGGGGTTCATTGTCTGCGGGGTGGCTAGGGGTATCGTGGGCGGCAATGGCTGCCTTGAGGAACTGGAAAAGCTGGCGCGTCAGGCGTGGCGGCTTGTCCACGCCTACTTCGGCACGCGCGCCGCGCACCAGTTGACGCAACTGCTGTGCATCGGTGCCCGGATACTTGTCGAGAAACTCGGTCTGCGCCGCATCGCTGGCGAGCAGGTGATCACGCCAACGCTCCAGCGCGTGCATGCGGGCCACGCTGGCGCGGTCGTCTTGCGTGGCGGCAGCAAGGACGGCGCGCACCGCATCGGCGTCTGTCGAGCGCATGAGCTTGCCGACATAAAGCGTTTGACGCTTACGCCCACCATGCGCGGTAATGCGCTGGGCTTCGAGCACGGCATCGCGCAGCGCCTCGGGCAGATCGGCCTGGCGGATGGTGTGTGCGGGCAAGGCGATGAGCTGCTCACCCAGCTCCTGCAACGCGAGCATGTCGCGCTTGACCTGGCTTTTGCTCGGGGGACGATCGTCTGGCAAGTCGTCCGCAGAGTCGATGGGGCGATGCGGGAATTTCATGGCTCTTATTATCCTTTGAGTTCATGCGTGCCTCAGCCGACCGTCCATCCCGGACGGGGCGGGGCGCAGAAACAAGGAATTCCATATCGTGGGACGTTTCGCCTACAGCAAATCGCAATTTCAAGACCTCGCCCAACAGGCGCTCGAACAGGCTCGCAAGGCGGGCGCGACCGACGCGCAAGTCGAAGTCTCCGAGGGGCAGGGCATGTCGGTCGGGGTGCGCAGTGGCCAGCTCGAAAACGTGGAACACAACCGTGACAAGAGTCTGTCCATCAGTGTGTTTTACGGCCATCGCCGTGGCCATGCCAGTACCTCCGATTTTTCTGCCGAGGCCATTGCACGCACGGCGAAAGCCGCTTTCGACATTGCCCGCTACACCGCCGAGGACGACTGCGCCGGTCTGCCCGATGTCGATCAACTTGCCATTGGCCAGCCGCAAGACGCGCTTGACCTCTATCACCCCTGGGACCTGACGCCGCAGGCTGCGGCGAAGATCGCCCTGCGCGCCGAACGCGCCGCGTTTGCCGTCGATCCGCGCATCCGCAACAGCGAAGGGGCGAACGTGTCGGCGCAGGAGTCGCACTTCGTTCTGGCCAACAGTCGCGGCTTTTGCGATGGCTACGCCACCTCGTCGCACAGCCTGTCGTGCGCGCCCATCGCTGGACGTGGCGACGACATGCAGCGCGATTACTGGTGGACGTCGGAATGCGATCCCGCCGATCTGGCCTCTCCCGAGGCAGTCGGCCGCTACGCAGCAGAACGCGCGCTCTCCAGACTGAAGGCACGCAAGCTGTCCACGCGCAAATGTCCAGTGCTGTTCGAGTCGCCACTGGCCTCGGGGTTGATCGGCAGCTTCACCCATGCCATCAGCGGTGGCGCGCTGTATCGCAAGTCATCCTTCCTGCAGGATAGTCTGGGACAGGCGGTCTGGGCTGACCATATCGACCTGATCGAAGACCCCAGTCTGCCCAAGCGCCGCGGCAGTTCGCCCTTCGACAGCGAGGGTGTCGTCACGCGCAAGCGCACCTTGGTGGAAGGCGGCGTGGTGCAGGGTTATCTGCTGGGGACCTACTCGGCGCGCAAGCTGGGCATGCAGACCACGGGCAACGCCGGTGGTGCGCACAACCTGCTACTGACAAGTCGGCTCACGCAGCCCAAGGATGATTTGCGCGCCATGCTGCGCAAGCTCGACACCGGGCTGTTCGCCATCGAACTGATCGGCCATGGCATCAACTACGTCACCGGCGACTACTCGCGCGGGATCATGGGCTTCTGGGTCGAGGGCGGAAAGATTCGCTATCCGGTGCAGGAAATCACCATTGCTGGCAACCTGCGCGACATGCTGCGCAATGTGGTCGCTGTCGGCGCAGACACCCACACTTACGGCAGCAAGACGACGGGATCCATCCTCATCGACGGCATGACAGTGGGCGGCGCGGGCTGAACTGCAAGCCCACGTCTTGAAGCCGCCCTCGGGCGGCTTTGTTCTTGGTGGAGTGCGCAAATGCGGCACTTCCAAGCAAAGCAGATTCACTCCGAAGTCAGGAATCTATCGCGCTAACCCGTAAGGATGCGAGTAGTTACACAAGTTACGATCGGTTGATCGGGGCGGTGGTCTTGTGCCGCACAAGAAATGACATCCCGATGCTTTCAACTTTTTTCTCCGGAGACTCCATGGAACGTCGTTCATTTGTGAAACATGCTGGCCTGGCCGGCATTCTCGCGGCGGGTACTGCACCTGCCGTCATGGCGCAGCAGTCAGTGCGCTGGCGCCTGGCGTCGAGCTTTCCCAATTCGCTCGACACGATTTATGGCGCAGCCAATGTGTTCGCACAAAAGGTCAAGGAACTGACCAACGGGAAGTTCGAGATTTCGGTGCACGCCGCGGGTGAACTGGTGCCCGCATTCGGCGTGGTCGATGCCGTGCAGCAAGGCACGGTCGAATGCTGCCACACCGCGCCTTACTACTTCTTCGGCAAAGACCCGACATTCGCTCTGGGCGGCACGGTACCGTTTGGTTTCAACTCCCGGCAAATGACTGCATGGATGTTCCAGGGCAACGGCCTCAAGCTGATGCGCGAGTTTTACAGCCAATACAACATCGTCAACTTCCCCTGCGGCAACACCGGAGCGCAGATGGGCGGCTGGTTCCGCAAGCCCATCAAGAGCCTGGCCGACATGAAGGGCCTGAAGATGCGCATCGGCGGGTTCGCCGGCAAGGTGATCGAGCGCATCGGCGTGGTGCCGCAGAACATTCCCGGCGGAGACATTTACCCCTCGCTGGAAAAAGGCACCATCGACGCCGCAGAGTGGATCGGCCCCTACGACGATCTGAAACTGGGTTTTTACAAGGTAGCGAAGAACTATCTGTATCCGGGCTGGTGGGAAGGTGGTCTGGAACTCGATCTGTATGTGAACAACAAGGCTTACAACGCCCTGCCCGCCGACTACAAGGCCGCCGTGGATGCTGCGACTGCCTATGCGCACGTCAACATGCAAGCAGCGTACGACGCCAAGAATCCCCCGGCGCTCAAGGAACTGGTCGGCAAGGGCGCCAAGCTGCAAGGCTTCCCCAAAGACGTGATGGAGGCGGCCTATAAGGCGGCAAACGATCTCTATAACGAACTCTCGGCCGGCAACGCCAACTGGAAGAAGGTCTACACCGACTGGGTCAAGTTCCGCAACGACGACATCCTTTGGTTCCGCTTTGCCGAGAACGAGTTCGACCGTTTCATGTCCACACGCAAACTCACTTGAGTGGCCGACCTCCTGAGCACAAGCCCGCTTCGGCGGGTTTTTGACTTGCGCTTGGGTCGCATCAATACAATTGGTCGCATTTTGATATGAAATGAATTATCTGTATCAAGAGTGACTTATTTATTAGGAGACCTCATGGAACGCCGTTCATTCGTCAAACACGCCGGCCTCGCCGGTATTCTGGCCGCGGGCACCGCCCCAGCCGTCGTCATGGCTCAGCAGGCGGTGCGCTGGCGCCTGGCCTCGAGCTTCCCCAACTCGCTCGACACCATCTTCGGGGCGGCCAATATCTTCGCGCAGAGGGTCAAGGAAGCGTCGGGCGGCAAATTCGAGATCAGCGTGCATGCGGGCGGCGAACTCGTTCCGCCGTTCGGCGTGGTCGATGCCGTGCAGCAAGGCACGGTGGAGTGCGCGCATACCGCGCCGTATTACTTCTTCGGCAAAGACCCGACCTTCGCGCTGGGCTGCGCCGTGCCCTTCGGCATGAACTCCCGCCAGATGAGCGCCTGGATGTATCAGGGCAACGGCCTCAAGCTGATGCGCGAGTTCTATGCGAACTACAACATCATCAGCTTTCCCATGGGCAATACCGGCGCGCAGATGGGCGGCTGGTTCCGCAAGCCCATCAAGAGCCTGGCCGATATGAAGGGCCTGAAGATGCGCATCGGCGGGTTCGCCGGCAAGGTGATGGAGCGTATCGGCGTGGTGCCGCAGAACATTCCCGGCGGAGACATTTATCCCTCGCTGGAAAAAGGCACCATCGACGCCGCAGAGTGGATCGGCCCCTACGACGATCTGAAACTGGGTTTTTACAAGGTGGCGAAGAACTATCTGTATCCGGGCTGGTGGGAAGGCGGCCCAGAACTCGATCTGTTCGTCAACCAGAAGGCCTACAACGCGCTTTCGCCTGAATACAAGGCCATCGTCGAGCTTGCCGCATCACACGCGCACATCAATATGCAGGCCATGTACGACGCCAAGAACCCGCCGGCGCTCAAGGAGCTGGTGGGCAAGGGCGCCAAGCTGCAGGGCTTCCCGAAGGACGTGATGGAAGCGGCCTTCAAGGCGTCCAACGAGATCTACAACGAACTCTCGGCCAGCAACGCCAACTGGAAGAAGGTCTATACCGACTGGGCCAAGTTCCGCAACGACGACATTCTGTGGTTCCGCTTTGCGGACAATGAGTTCGATCGTTTCATGGCCACGCGCAAGTTCACCTGAACCTGCATGGCACAAGTCTGAAAACGCCCCGCTCGTCGGGGCGTTTTTCATGGCGCAGGCGCAACTGCCCTGTTGAGCGCGTCTTGCGCCGTCAGTGCCGCAGCGAGATGGTCGATCAGCGCGCGCAAGGCTGGCGATACAAAGCGGTTGGGCGGCTAGAGCGCGTAGGCGTCACCGCCATCATTGCCCTGGAAGTGCCAGTCCGGCAGCGCCTGCACGGCGGCTCCACTGTCCAGGGCGAAGCGCGCCACATCGTCGTCCCTGAAATATTCATCCGAGCGCCGGTTGTGCGTGCATCAGGTGGGGTTTGAGCGATTTCGGCCCTATCGCAGCCAGCCGCAACAGGCGCAAAAGAAGCGGCAGCAGGGCCCGCAGGCCCTTCTTGGCGCTTCTCCGCAGCAGCCAGCGGATGTTGTAGCCTGCTGCGCACAGCACGGCGTGCAGCCGGTCGCCCGTTTCCCCTTTGAGGTGACAGCGGTCCATGCGGTGATCGGCCTTGAGGAAGCCGATGATCTGTTCCTCGGTCGTAAAGATTCGGTGATGACGTCGGCCGCCGTTAGCGACGCAGGATGGCTGCGAAGTCGGGGCGCAGCGGGTACAGCCAGATGTCCTTGATGGGCAGCGCCTGTTGGTGCGAGAGGCTCTTC
>Ga0078972_1000392_pt1 | contig 180840 bp, 141 predicted proteins | sample YelNatPaOPGAMG01_FD_67568 | JGI IMG/M metagenome (GOLD analysis project Ga0078972, IMG submission 67568) | Hot spring thermophilic microbial communities from Obsidian Pool, Yellowstone National Park, USA - OP-RAMG-01 (SPADES assembly) (version 2) | ecosystem: Environmental > Aquatic > Thermal... | reverse complement strand
CGACGGAAACGGGTTTCAGGAAGCGGTGGGGCAGGCCGGCGGACCAGTTTCGCGCGGAAATTGCCGCGGGATTGCATGTGACCAGGCGGATCACGGTCTTTGGCCAGTATTTTGCGATTCGGGGGCTGGGGGACTTGCTGCCGCCTGAGCGCAGCACGAACCCGCTAGTCGAGCCCCGGTTTGATCTGCACAAGGTGCAGACGTCGGCGACGCTGCGTCTGGGCGCTTCCACGCGCGTCCAGTTGGGCTGGTCCTGGGACGTGAGCGGGCGGAACGTGGGTGCGGGTCGCGCCCTCATCGTGGGCTTATGGCAGACATTCTAAAGTTCGAGCGCTACTTGGGCCCGGCTCGCCCTTCGGGCATGGGAATGCGGACTTGCGGGGCTGGCGGGGAGACGCTCAGGATTGGCCAAATGCTCGTGCAGCGCGGGCTCCTGGCGGCGGAGCAGTTGGAGGAAGCACTTTCGGAACAAAGCCGAACCGGGGATCCCCTGGGGCAGATCCTTCTGGCGCGGGGATGGGTCCGAGCGCTCGATTTCTACCGGGCTCTGGCGGAACACTTCCGGCTGCCGTTTGTCAACTTGTTGGATGATCCGCCGGACGGCGCTCTGTTCGATGAGGCCCGCGTGGAAGAATACGCCCGCTGTCAGTACCTGCCCTGGCGACGGCGCGAGGGAACGCTGTGGATCGCGCTCGCCGAACCCTCGGAGACGCTGTTCCAGGCCCTGCGCGAGCAATATGGCGAAAACGCCCGCTTCGTCGTGACTTCCCGGTTTGACATCCTCTGGACGATCCAGAGACTGGCGAGCGAGCAACTGACGCGCCAGGCGACGCTGGCTCTCTGGGAGCGGGCCCCTGAGTATTCCGCGCGGATCATCCTGAGCTGGGGCCAGTGGATCGCCTTTTACCTTGCCCTGAGCGCATGGGCCTTTGCCGTCTGGCGCTGGACCACCGACACCCTGCTCGCAACGAACGCGGTCTTGACGGTCTATCTGACGACCGCCTTCCTGCTTCGCGTGGTGCTGGTGTGGCGAGCCTGGCGCGTTGAACGGCGCCGGCGATCTGAACCGCGGTCCGGATCCGCACTCTCGGACGCTGAGCTTCCCGTCTACTCGATCCTCGTACCGCTCTACAAGGACGCGGCAGTCGTTCCGGTGCTGGCCAGCGCCTTGCGGAGGCTGGATTACCCGCGCGCCAAGCTGGACATCAAGCTGGTGTTGGAAGAGGACGATCGGGAGACGATCTCAGCCTGCAAACAGGCCGGCTTGGAGGCCAATGTCGAGCTGGTGCGGGTCCCGCCCGGACATCCGCGGACCAAGCCGAAAGCACTCAATTATGCGCTGAGCTTCGCCCGTGGCGAGTTCCTGACGATCTATGACGCCGAGGACGTTCCCGAGCCGTTGCAGCTTCGGCGCGCGGTCGAGGTCTTTCGCGGGATGCCCTCGGAGGTAGCCTGTCTCCAAGCGCGGCTGAACTATTTCAACTGGAACGAGAACTGGTTGACTCGTCTCTTTGCTCTGGAATATTGCCTCTGGTTCGATTGGTACCTGCCGGGCCTGGAGTCGCTGGGCATCCCGATTCCTCTGGGCGGGACATCGAATCATTTTCGCACCGAAGTGCTGCGGTCGCTGGGCGGCTGGGATCCTTTCAACGTGACCGAGGACGCGGATCTCGGCCTGCGTTTCACACAGCAGGGCTGGCGGGTGGCGACGCTCGACTCCACCACTTATGAAGAGGCCAACTCCCGCGTAGGCAACTGGATTCGGCAGCGTTCGCGGTGGATCAAGGGTTACATTCAGACTTATCTGGTGCACATGCGCCACCCCATTCGTCTGGTGCGCAAGCTGGGGATGAAGGGATTCCTCGGCTTTCAGTTCTTCATTGGCGGTGCGTTCGTGGCGCCGCTGAGTTTCCTGCCGCTGGCCACGCTGTTCGCGCTGTGGCAGATCAGCCACGCGCCGTGGGTCGAGGCGCTGTTTCCGCCCTGGCTGTGGACGTTTGCGGCGGCGAACTTCGTGCTGGCCAGCATCGTACTGTGCCTGTTCCATATGATGGCGGCCTGGAAGCGGGGCCGCCGTGGCCTGGCCTGGTGGGCGTTGCTGCTGCCGGTCTATTACCTGCTGATGTCGCTGGCCGCCTACAAGGCACTGTGGCAATTGGTCCGTCGCCCGCACTATTGGGAGAAGACCGAGCACGGGCTGACCCGGCAAGACGCCATCCGGCTGCTTTCGGTGTGAGGGCGGGAGAGTGCACGCCCCGGCCTCAGGTAGCGGGGGGATCTCCGGCCTTTTTACTACGCGCCCGCAGGATCTCGGCCAGACGTTCCGCGATCTTCTTTTCCAACCCTCGATCGGTGGGGAAGTAATAGCGCCGTCCTTCGAGCGAGGGCGGCAGGCAAGGCATATCTGGCAAAGCGTCCGGGAGGTCGTGCGCGTGCTGATAACCTTCGCCATAGCCCCACTCGCGCATGGCGGCGGTCACGGGGTTCCGCAGATGGAGCGGAACGGGCTCGGCGATGGTTTGCTGGACGTCGCTGCGGGCCCGGTTCAGGGCCTGGTAAGCCGCGTCGGACTTGGGCGCCAGGGCCAGGTAAATCGTGGCCTGGGCCAGCGCCTGGTCGCCTTCGGGGATTCCCAGAAAATGCACGGCTTGCATGGCGGCCACCGCCTGCTCCAGTGCGCGCGGGTCGGCCATACCAATGTCTTCGATCGCCATGCGGATCAGTCGCCGCGCGATGTAAAGCCGATCTTCGCCGGCCTCCAGCATCCGCGCCAGCCAGTAAAGCGCGGCATCCACGTCGCTCGAACGGACGGACTTGTGCAACGCCGAGATCAGGTTGTAGTGCTCTTCGCCCGCCTTGTCGTAGAGCAAGACCTTGCGTTGAATGGCGGCTTCGACGGCTTCCGGCGTGAGGCGTCCCGGAGGTGAGGCAGCTACAGCAGCTTCCAGCGTGTTGTAGGCCACGCGCGCGTCGCCGTTGGCATAGATCGCGATCTGGCGGAGCAATTCCTCGGGCGCTTCGATTTCCAGCTCGCCTAGGCCGCGCTCGCGGTCCTGCAAAGCCCGCTTGAGCAGGATCATGATCTCGTCCGTGGTGAGCGGGCGCAGCATGTAGACCTTGGAGCGGGAAAGCAGGGCCGAGATCACCTCGAAGGAAGGATTTTCGGTGGTGGCGCCGATCAAGGTAATGTCGCCGCGCTCCACGTAAGGCAGAAAGGCATCCTGCTGGGCCTTGTTGAAGCGATGGATCTCGTCCACGAAGACGAGAGTGCGACGCCCCAGCTTGCGGTTGCGCTCGGCCTCGGCCATGACGGCCTTGACTTCCTTGATGCCGCTGAGCACGGCGCTGAAGGGCACGAAATCGGAGCGGGTCATGCGCGCGATGATGCGCGCCAGCGTCGTTTTGCCCGAGCCGGGCGGACCCCAGAGGATGATCGAGCCGAGCTGATCCCGCTCCAGTTGAACACGCAGGGGCTTGCCCGGACCGAGGATGTGCTCCTGGCCGACGAATTCGTCGAGCGTTTCCGGGCGCATGCGGTCGGCGAGCGGCCTGTCCTTGTCGGGCGAACGCTTCGGGGGAGGAGGACCGGTTTCGAACAGGCTCATGGCCATCCTCGTTGCCGGCGTGCTTCATAAAGCAGGATAGCGGCAGCCACGGCTGCGTTCAGGGACTCGACCCCCGATGTCGGGATACGGAGTTCCATGGAGGCAGCCCGCAAGGCCTCGCTCACGCCTCGACCCTCGCTACCGATGATAAACGCACAGCCGCGCCGCAGGTCGGCTTCGGAGAGAAGGCGCCGGGCGGAGGGAACCGCCGCATAAAGATCCAGCCGCTGTTGCTGGAGCGTGGCGAGAGCCTCGGACGCTTGGACTCCCCAGACCAGAGGAACCCGGAAGACCGAGCCGGCCGAGGCGCGCACCGCCTTGGGGTTGTAAGGATTCACGGTACCCTTCAATCCCAGCACGCCCGTTGCCCCGAAAGCTTCCGCGGCACGCAGGATGGCGCCTGCGTTTCCCGGATCTTGCAAGCCATCCAGTACGACCACGAGCGAGGGGTCACGGAACAGTCGGGACAGACTCCACGCAGGCGGCCTCACCAGTGCAAGGACGCCTTGAGTGGTTTCGGTGCTTGCGACGGATTCAAAGAGCGAATCCGGCAGTACGAGCAGGCGCACGGGGGGCGCGTCGCGCAGGCGCCCTTCCACGGCGGCGCGGGCGGATTCGGAGGCGATTACCGCTACGATTTGGCAGCTGCTGCGCAGGGCTTCTTCGAGAAGGTGAAAGGACTCAGCGATGCAGCAGCCGCTGCGGGTCAGGGTTCCTCGCGCTACGGCGCGCCGGACTTCTTTGAGGAGTGGGTTGGCCGGGCTGCGGAGGGTTTCTGCCTTGAGCATGCCTGCGCACGGCGGGCCGCACTTCGCCGCCCGGTGTAGACTGACAAAGAGGGACGGCAGGCGGATGTTGCCCGGTGCGGTCTCGACAGCATCATACCGCAAACGGGGCCGGATTCTCGGGCTGGTCCTGTTGTTGGCGCTGGCGATCGTGCTGGTGCAGTGGTGGGAGTTGGCCCTTCGGATCCGCAACCAGGCGAGGGTGGATGAGGCGCGGCCTGCCGACGTGATCGTAATTCTGGGCGCCGCCGCCTACCGCGGTCGGCCTTCTCCGGTGCTCAAGGCCCGGCTCGATCACGGGTTGGAGTTGTACCGCCGCGGTCTGGCGCCCCGGATTCTTACTACCGGCGGCTCCGGCGGGGATCCCTTTCACACGGAGGGAGAGGTCGGGCGAGCCTACCTGGTGCAGCACAACGTTCCGTCGGAAGCCATCCTGGTAGAGCCCGAGGGAGAAAGTACCGTGCATTCGCTCGCGGCCGCGGCCGAGATTATGCGGCGGCTGGACTTGCACTCCTGCATCGTAGTGAGCGACGGCTATCATATCTACCGCGCCAAGCGGATTTTGGAAGCCCGCGGCTTCCAGGTCTACGGCTCGCCTCGCCCCGCCTCCGCCCGGGATCCCTTGACGGAATGGTGGTTGTGCCTGCGCCAGGCGATCGCGTACTGGTTGTGGACGCTGGGAATCGCGGTGTAAGGTTGGGCTGGTCCACCCTCAGAGCCGCAACAGGGCGCGCAACCGCCGGGTCTGCGAACGACTGACCGGAATTTCCGTCTGTTTCTTGTCGTCCATGCGCAGCAAGTAAGTGGATTTGAACCAGGGGATTACTTCCTTGATGCGATTGATGTTGACAAGGTAGGAGCGGTGAACGCGCCAGAATATCTCGGGATCGAGGTTGGAGTGCAGCTCTTCGATCGTGCGGTAATTGGAGTGGCCTTCCAGATTGGTGGTGACCACCGTAATCAGGCCGTCCTCGATGGTAGCGTAAACCACCTCGCTGGCGTCCACGATGAAATTCCGGTTGCCGCTTTTGACGAGTAGTTTCGTCCGCGGCCCGGGACGGGGCAGGGAAGGAGTTTCCGAGGTCTTGGTCTTCTGTTCGAGGGCCTGACGGGCGCGTTCCAGGGTCAGAGCCAGTCGCTCGCGCTGAATGGGCTTCAGCAGGTAATCGAGGGCCTGAACGCGGAAACCTTCCACCGCGTATTGATCGTAGGCGGTGGCCAGCACGAACTTGGGTAACGGGATCTTTTTCTCCTCGAGCTGGCGAATCACGCCGAAGCCGTCCAGGCCGGGCATTTGTACGTCGAGAAAAACCAGATCCGGCTCGGTTTGTTCGATCAGGCGGACGGCTTCCACGCCGTTGGTCGCGGCTCCCAGCACTTCCACGCCCGGAAAGCCTTTCAGGAGATAGATCAGCTCGTCACAGGCGGGCTTCTCGTCGTCCACCACCAACGCCGTAATCGTTTCGGATACGCGCTGGCCCATCGCTATGTTAGTATAGCACCTTGCCCAATTCGAAGGCCCGAAGAAAAAGGAGGCTAACACATTGGTGGAAAAAGGGAACGTGACGATCCGGCCTGCGGAAGGACGTCTGGGGGTTCTGATGCCCGGCTTGGGTGCGGTGGCGACCACGTTCGTCGCCGGGGTCGAGGCCATCAAGCGCGGCTTGGGGCGGCCTTATGGCTCGCTGACGCAGATGGCGACGATTCGCTTGGGAAAGCGCACCGAGGGCCGGTGCCCCCTGATCCGGGACTTCGTTCCCCTGGCCGATCTCAATGACCTCGTTTTCGGGGGCTGGGACATTTTCGAGGACAACGCTTACGAAGCGGCGTTGAAGGCGGGCGTGCTTGAGAGGAGCCTGCTCGAGAAAGTGCGCGAGCCTTTGGAGGCCCTCCGCCCGATGAAGGCGGTTTTCGACCCCAACTATGTGCGCCGGCTCAACGGGCCCAATGTCAAACAGGGCCGCTCGAAAATGGAGCTGGCCGAGATGCTCATGGACGACATCGAACAGTTCCGCCGCTCCACGGGCGCCAGCCGGCTGGTAATGATTTGGTGCGGCTCGACGGAGGTCCACCAGCACCCGCAGGAGGTCCATCAGAGTCTGACCAATTTCGAGCGCGGCTTGATCAACAATGACCCGGCCATCGCTCCCAGCCAAATCTATGCCTACGCCGCCCTGAAATGCGGAGTGCCCTTTGCCAACGGAGCGCCCAACCTGACGGTCGAGATCCCGGCGCTGGTGGAGCTGGCCCGCGAGCGTCATGTGCCGATCGCGGGCAAGGATTTCAAGACCGGCCAGACCTATATGAAGACGCTCATCGCGCCCGGGTTGAAGGCGCGCATGCTGGGGCTGACGGGTTGGTTTTCAACCAATATTCTCGGGAACCGGGACGGCGAGGTCCTGGATGACCCGGCCTCTTTCAGGACCAAGGAGGAGAGCAAGCTTTCCGTTCTCCACACGATTTTGCAATCGGAGCTGTATCCCGAGCTCTATGGCAATTTCTACCACATGGTACGCATCAATTACTATCCGCCGCGGGGTGACGCCAAGGAAAGCTGGGACAACATAGACATCTTTGGCTGGCTAGGTTACCCCATGCAAATCAAGATCAACTTCCTGTGCCGGGATTCGATCCTGGCGGCGCCCATCGTGCTGGACCTGGCTTTGTTCCTGGATCTGGCCCAGCGTGCGGGCATGCGCGGCATTCAGGAATGGCTTTCCTTTTACTTCAAATCGCCCATGACGGCGCCCGGCCTGTATCCGGAGCACGATGTCTTCATCCAGCTCATGAAGCTGAAAAATACGCTGCGCTGGATGCGCGGCGAGGACCTGATCACACACCTGGGTCTGGAATACTACGACTGAAGCGATGCGGATATGGAACGGGATCAGAATGAGGAGCGACGTTCGAGAAAGATCCTCGTAATCGGCGGCACGCTCTTCATCGGGCGCCTGCTGGTCCAGGAGCTGTTGAAGGCCGGCCACGAAGTGTGGGTCCTGCACCGCAAGCCGGAGCACGACCTCGGCAAGCGAGTGGGCAACCTGACGGCGGATCGCAACGACGTCGAGGCGGTGCGGCGTATCCTGGCGGAACATAAGTTTGAAGTGATCTTCGACAACGTGTACGACTGGGAGCGAGGGACCACGGCTGTCCACATCGAGGCCACGGCGCGAGCCGCCGCGCACCCGGGCCTGCACCGGTATGTCTTCATGTCCAGCGTGGCGGCTTACGGGGACGGGCTGAATCATCATGAAGGCGACGCGCTGGCGCCGGACGATCATCCCGACCCGTATGTGCGCAACAAAGCCATGTCCGAGCGCACACTCTTCCGACTGCATCAGCGCATGGGATTGCCTGTGGTTACGCTCCGTCCGCCGTTCGTTTACGGACCCGGCAATCCTTTTTACCGGGAGGCCTTCTTCTGGGACAGGCTTCGGGACAACCGTCCTCTGATCCTGCCAGGAGATGGCCGCCGGCTCATGCAGTTCGTCTACGTGAAGGATCTGGTGTGGGCGTGCCTGCGAGTCCTGGAGACGCCGGCTGCCGTGGGGCAGGCGTTCAACATCGCCAATCCCCGGGCTATCACGCAGGCGGAACTCATCCAGGCCCTGGCCGAAGCCGCAGGCAAGAAGCCGAACGTGGTTCGCATCCCGCGCGAGCGGATCCACCAGGCGGGCGGCCGCGTCATGAGACCGCCGTACTATTTCGGGGAATATTTCGATTTGCCGCCCATCACCATGCTCATCGCCAAGGCCCAGCGCGTTCTGGGCTTCAAGCCCACGGACTTTGCTGAGGGGCTCAAGCAGACCTACCGCTGGTATCTGCGGCACTGGCCGCGCAGGCCGATCGATTACAGCTTCGAGGACAGGTTACTGGCCACCGCGGCGGTCTCTGCGAACGCCGACTAACAGCCACCTTCAGGACTTGCTGCGCCGGCCAGGCCAGTACTTGTAACAGTAAATGGCGCCCAGCAACAATAACAGAGCTCCCCACCAGATAGCGGCGTGCAAGTGGCCCAGGGCCTGGGGCAGCCCCGACGGGTAATAAAGATCCCAGATACCGGCGCCCATGATCAGCACTCCGTAGACCGTGAGCAGCGCGCCGATGAAAAACCAAATGGAAATCCGATGATCGTCACCCGACACGGCTTCCCTACCAGAAGATGATATTCAGAATGACAAACAGCACGCCTACCACGGCCGCCCAGAAACCCGGCCTCTGAAACAGCGGCCAGTGGCCGTGGGACGGAACTTCGGTCAGACCGTAAACCAGCCCGACCAGTTCCTTTTCGGGCTTGGGTTTCGTTACCAGGCTCACCAGAACGGTGACGACGACGTTGGCGATCAGCGTCCACATGGCGCGGTAGATGTTATCCGCCATGTCCTTGGCCTGGGAAGAAAAGGCGACATACTTGACGGCGGAGGGATCCAGCTTGACCCACAGGAAGAGGAGGAAGGAAACGATCATGCCGGCCAGCAGACCCCAAAAGCCGGCGGCCGGTGTAGTTCTTTTCCAGAGCATGCCCAGCAGCACCGTCCCGAACATAGGCACGACGAAAATCACGAACACCACCTGGGCATAGACGATGATGCTGGAGAAATGCATGACCAGGTAGGCAGTGGCAATGCTCACGAAAACGCCGAGGATGGTGCACCAGCGGCCCATGCGGACATAGTGCGCGTCCGAGGCGGTCTTGCGAATCAGGGGCCGATAAATGTCGTAGGTCCAGACGGTGGCAAACGCGCTCACGTTGCCCGCCATGCCGGACATGAAACCGGCGATGAGAGCCGTCACGCCGAGGCCTAGCAGGCCTGGTCCACAGTAGCGCGCCATCATCAAGGGCAGGACTTCGTTGTAACTGTGGGCGCCCGTGGCCAGCGCTTCCGGTTCGCTTACCAAGGGGAAGGGCAGCACGGCACGGCCCAGCAAGCCCGGCAGGATCACGATCAACGGCACCATCATCTTGAAGAATGCGCCAATGATAGTGCCGAGCTGCGCCGAACGCAGGTCGCGGGCGGCCAGCACGCGCTGGATGATCAGAAAGTCCGTGCACCAGTAGCCGAAAGAAATGGCGAGGCCCCAGCCGAATACGATCCCTGTCCAGTGGATCCCCATGGGGTTGTCGGCGAACGACCCCGTGGTGCGCCACATGTGAGTGAAATCCTGGCCGGGGAAGTTACGCGCGATTCGCTCCACCATTCCGTTCCAGCCGCCCGCTTCGATCAGGCCCAGAACCGGGATGATGAGACTGCCCAGCCAGATCAGGAAAAATTGCAGAACCTCGTTGAAAATCGCGGATCGCAGCCCGCCGGCCATGACGTAGAGCGCCACGGTGAGCGAGGAGACCCAGATCGAGAAATGGATGTCCCAGCCCAGGATGACCTTCATGATGACGGCCATCGAGTACATGTTGATGCCGCTCATCAGGATGGTCATCACCGCGAAGGAGATAGCGGAGAGCGCACGGGCCTCTTCTCCGTAGCGCAGTTTCAGGTAGCCGGGGACCGAGTGCGTACGGCAGATGTAGTAAAAAGGCAGCATCACTAGGGCAAGGAAAAGAATGGCAGGGATGGCCGCGATCCAATAGGCGTGTCCCACCAGGATGCCGTATTGGTACGTGGCCGCGGCGTAGCCCATGGTTTCCAGAGAGCCGAGGTTGGCGGAAATGAAACTGAGGCCCGCGATCCACGCGGTCATCTCGCGGCCGGCCATGAAGAAGTCCTCGCCCGTCGTCGAAAAGCGCTTGAGGTAAAAGCCGATGCCCAGAACCAGTGCGAAGTACAAGACCACGATGACCAGGTCCACGGGAGCCATGGTCAATACGTGGGAAGCCGGGGCGGCAGCGAGGAAAGCGATCGCTAATGTCATGGGAGATTGGCGCGCAAGGGACTCATTGTACACTGGCGCCGGCCGGCGAGAGGGAGATGGGACAAGTGGTCGCTACTGGCCGCCGTACTTGACGAGGAGGGAATGGACGCGGTTGAAAATGAGATCCAGCGTGGGGGCCACGGGGGTCAGAATGGCGCCGGCGGCCACCGCGACGAAACCTGCCATCAAAGCGTATTCGATCAGGTCCTGAGCATCTTCGTCGCGCCAAAGGCGGCGCCATGAGTCGCCGGATCTCATGAGGGTCGCTCCGACCCTTATCGTGCCCGAAAAGCGGGGCGGGCACAACCCGGCGAAAACCCCAAAATGGGTCGGGAAGGTACTGAGCGTCCGGGTCCGGACCAGTGGAGTAGCCCGGCGTGATCTTGATAAAAATCAGGCCCCAGAACCCCTCGCGCTACGTTATATAGGGGTAGGAGGCAACACCGTGCGCAGCCTCTACCGCGAGTTCCGCGATTTGCTGGACGGACCCGAGGCGCTCGCCCTGGCCGTCATTTGCCTTGTGCTCGGGGCCGGCGACTTCCTGCGTCTGGATCTCAGTTGGGATGCCTGTTACTGCACCGATCGCCTCCGGCAAATCGCGGCGGCCTTCCCATGGGAAGAACTGCTGGGGGAACTGAGCCGAGGCCTTCCGTGGCTCCGCTGAGGGCGGCGCTCGCGCGCCGAGCCTTGCGGGCCGGCTAAACTATCAGCGATGTCGCTCCGGAAACTCACGGCGCACGTGAAGGCAGCCGGTTGAGCATCCAAGCTGGGTCCAGGGGTCCTGGACCGGGTGCTGGCCGCGCTGCCGCGCGTTAGCGACGAAAACGTGCTTGTAGGTTTCGATACGGCGGATGACGCCGGCGTCTACAAGCTGACGCCGGAGTGTGCTCTCGTGCAGACCGTGGATTTCTTTACGCCTATCGTGGATGATCCTCACACGTTCGGGGCCATTGCGGCAGCAAACGCTTTGAGCGACATCTACGCCATGGGCGCGCGACCGCTTTGCGCGCTCTCCATTGTGGCTTACCCGGCGAAAGGCGATGTGCAGGTTCTGACCGAGATTGTCCGTGGCGGCGCCGAGAAAATGAGGGAAGCCGGTTGCGCCCTTCTTGGTGGCCACAGCGTGGCGGACGAGGAGATCAAGTTCGGCTACGCCGTCACGGGCACCGTGCACCCGTCGCGCGTGATCACCAATGCAGGTGCCAGACCCGGGGATCTTCTGGTGCTGACCAAGGCGCTCGGAACCGGCGTCATCGCGACGGCGTTGAAACGCGGCATGGCGGACCCTGCTCATGTCGAAGCTTCGGTAGCTTCCATGCTCGAGCTGAACGGCGAAGCGGCGGCAGCGCTGGAAGGTCTCACCGTCCACGCCATGACGGACGTCACCGGGTTCGGTCTCATCGGACATGCGCGCGAAATGGCGATGGCTTCAGGCGTCACGCTGGAGATCGAGGCCGAACGGGTGCCCCTGTTGCCGGGCGCCCGCGAGTACGCGCGGGCCGGGGCGGTGGCGGCGGGGCTGAAGAACAACCGGGAGTTCGCCTCGTGCGCCGTGGAGGTCAGCCGTCCGATAGAACAAGATCTTATGGATCTGTTCTATGACCCCCAGACCTCGGGCGGCCTGCTCGTGGCCTTGCCCGAAGCCGACGCCGTGAGTTTCTGCGAGCGCTTCCCGCGGGCGCGGATCATTGGCCGGGTCACCGGCAGGCAAGAGTCCTGGATACGCATCCTATGAAAACCAACCCTGTCATTGTGGCGCTGGATTTTGATTCCGCCGACGCAGCCCGCGAACTGGTGGAGCAACTGGGCGATCTGGTCAGCTTCTACAAGGTCGGTCTCGAGCTGTATGCCGCCGCCGGCATGTCGTTCGTCCGCGAGCTGGTCGAGCGGGGCAAAGACGTGTTCCTCGATCTGAAGCTCTACGACATCGGGGAAACGGTCAAGCGGGCGACTGTGCAAGTGGCGCGCAGCGGGGCGCGTTTCCTGACCGTGCACGGCAGCCGGGCCGTGATGCAGGCGGCTGTCGAAGGCCGGGCCTCCTCCCCTCTGAAACTGCTGGCGGTGACCGTGCTGACCAGTTTCGATCAGGACGATCTGGCCGATCTAGGCTATCCGTGTGCGGTGGCGGACTTGGTGAGTCTCCGCGTCCGCAAGGCGATGGAAGCGGGCGTGGACGGCATCGTGTGCTCGCCGCTGGAGGTGGCGATGGTGCGGGCGCTGGCGCCACGCGCCATCCTCGTCACCCCCGGGGTGCGGTCAGCCGGGGCGGGCAAAGGCGACCAGAAACGCGTGGCCACACCAGCGGAAGCGATTCGGGCGGGCGCGGATTACCTGGTCATCGGACGGCAGATTACCCGAGCGGCAGATCCGCGTCAGGAGGCGCTCAGAATTCTGGCCGAGATTGAAACGGCGCGTGCGGGCGCCTGAGCGCTGAGGCCGGGTTGGACCTGCTCACGTGAGAGGGTGTCCAGGAAGCAGAACATCAGAAAGATCGCCAGCATGGCGAGGCCGGTGACAAAAATGATCGCACTCATCGGGCGGTCGTGTCGCAGGTGCATGAAATAAAGGGCGACCAGAGAAGCCTTGGCGCTGGCGATCGCGAGGGCGATCACGACGTTGATAAAAGCGGAACCGAAATTGATCCCCGCCGCGGTCACGGTCACGGCCGTGAGCGTCAGCAAGGCTCCCAGTACGATCGAATAAGTCCGGACGGCGTTTTTGTTCTCAGCGTGAGTGCTCATGGGTATCGTCTAACTGATCAGGTACAGCAGCGGAAACAGATAAATCCAGATCATATCCACCAGGTGCCAGTACAAACCGGTCAAATCCACGGGAGCGTAGTAAGTGGCGGAGAAGTCCCCGCGAACGGCGCGTCGCAGCAGCCATGAAATGGCCACCATGCCCGCCAGCACGTGCAAGCCGTGCAGGCCTGTCATCACGAAGTAGAAACTGAAGAAGACGGCGACTCCGGGCACGCTGTCGCCGGCATGCCGATAGAACCGGCCCGGCAAGAGGCCGTCGTGGAACTTGTGGGAATACTCGACGTACTTGACTCCGAGGAAGACACCGGCAAAGGCCAGGGTGGCGGCGAGGAAAAGGATCAGCCGCTGACGGTTTCCGGTGCGCGCGCTGTGCACGGCCATGGCCATGGTAAAACTGGACACCAGCAGCACCACCGTGTTAAGCGCGCCGAGGGAGCGATCGAGGTGGAGATGCCCTTCATGGAAGGCCTGGCTGTGGAGCATGCGCATGATGCCGTAGCCCACGAACAGCCCGCCAAAGAGCAGGATCTCGGTCACCAGGAACAGCCACATGCCGATCTTGGAGGCCTCTGCCTGCTGCCTGAGATCGTGAAAGTGGTGTTGCAGGAAGGGTTCCTGCGCTCCGTGTTCCACAACCGTATGGGACCCGCTCATGCCCTCCTCCCTGCGAGCTCCTCCTCGGCTTCGAGCGGCGGAAAGTCGTAGGGGCCGCGATCCACCACGGGCACGGTCTCGAAGTTATGAGTCGGGGGCGGCGAAGAAGTTTGCCATTCCAGCGTCATGCCACCCCATGGGTTGGGCGGGGCATCGGGCCGCTTGCGAAGAGAGGCCAGCAAGTAGCCCGCCGTGATGACTAACCCCAGAGCCAGGATCCATGACCCGACCGTGGAAACCACGTGCAGGGGCTGGAATTCCGGCAGGTAGTTATAGTAACGACGCGGCATTCCGCGGCTGCCCATCACGAATTGAGCCAGGAAGGTCGTGTTGAACCCGACAAACACCAAGGCGGCAGCGATTCTGGACCAGCGTTCCGAATACATCCGCCCGAACATTTTGGGCCACCAGTAGTGCAGTCCGGCGAGAAAGGCGATGAAGACGCCGCCCATCATCACGTAATGGAAGTGGGCTACGACGAAGTAGGTGTCGTGCAGATGGACGTCGGTCGCTAGGCTACCCAGAAAGAGCCCCGTGAGGCCGCCGATGGCAAAAAGCAGCAGGAACATGATGGCGTAAATCATCGGGGCCTGCAACCAGATAGAGCCTTTGTACATCGTAGCCACCCAGTTGAAGACTTTGACCGCCGAGGGGATAGCCACGAGGAAAGTCAGGAAGGAAAACAGCGCTGACGCCAGCACCGACTGGCCGCTCACGAACATGTGGTGACCCCAGACCAGGAAACTGACGCCTGCGATGGCCACGCTGGAGAAGGCAATGGCCCGGTAACCGAAAATGGGGCGCCGGGAGAACACCGGGATGACCTCGGAGATAATCGCCATGCCGGGGAGGATCATGATGTAAACCGCGGGATGCGAGTAAAACCAGAAGAAATGCTGGAAGAGCACGGGATCGCCACCCAGTTTCGGGTCGAAGATGCCGACGCCGAAGACGCGTTCCAGGAAGAGCAAGAGCACGGTAATGCCCAGCACGGGGGTCGCCAGGATCTGAATGATGGCGGTGGCGTACATGCCCCAGACGAACAGCGGCATGCGAAACCAGCTCATGCCCGGAGCGCGCAGTTTGTGCGTGGTGGCAATGAAGTTCACGCCGGTGAAAATCGAGGAGAAGCCAAGCACGAAGACCGCGAGCGTCACCAGATTCACGGCGCCGCCGGTGGAGGTGCTGTAAGGGGTGTAGAAGGTCCAGCCCGTGTCAATGCCTCCGGTGATCATGGAGGCCAGCGCCATCAGCGCCCCGAGCACGTACAGGTAGTAACTGGCGAGATTCAGCCGCGGGAAAGCGACGTCACGCGCCCCCAGCAGCAAGGGCAACACGAAGTTCCCCAGCGCAGCGGGAATGGAAGGGATGATGAACAGAAAGATCATCACCGCGCCGTGCAGGGTGAAGACCTTGTTGTAGGTATCGGCGTCCATGAGCGTCCGCGTGGGGGTGAGCAGCTCGAGCCGGATGAGCATGGCCAGCACCCCGCCCAGGAAGAACGCCAGCAGGGTGGACCACAAGTACATCACGCCGATGCGCTTGTGATCCAGCGTGAAGAGCCAGGAGCGCAAACCGCGCTGTTCGGTCAAGTAACTGGCGGCTGTCATTTCTGCTCCTTGATAAACTCAATCAGGGCGTTAATCTGCCGCTCGTTGAGCAGACCCTGAAAAGTAGGCATGACCGGCTGGTAGCCGGCCACGATCTTGGCCTGCGGGTTGAGAATGGATTCCCGGATGTAATTCTCGTCCGCAATGACCGTCTGGCCACCGGTCAACAGGACCGGTTTCCCGAAGATTCCGCGAAAACTTGGCCCTTCCTTTCGCGTTCCGTCGAGGGAATGACAAACCTCGCACCCGTACTGCGTGTAAATCAGTCGGCCCAGCTCCGCGGGCGGCAATCCCTCGCCTAACCCACCCCCGGAATCCAGCCATTTCTGGTATTCCTCGGCGCTGACCACCTGAATCGTTCCGAGCATGTCGGAATGGCCGCGACCGCAGTACTCGGTGCAAAGCAGGCGGTGGACGCCGGGCTCGGTGGCCTCGAACCAAACTTGCGTGTAGCGGCTGGGCAGCACGTCCTGTTTGATGCGGAAGCTGGGCACGTAAAAGCTGTGGATCACGTCTTCGGAAATCATGACCAGCTTCACGGGCTTGCCCACGGGAACGCGCAGATCATTCACAGTCCGCAAACCGTTGGGATATTCGAACTGCCACAACCACCGTTTGGCAAGAACCTTGATTTCCAAGGCGTCGGCTGGGGGCACCGCCGCGCTGATATAGCCGTGAAAGCCCCAGAAGAAGATCACGATCACCAGCGCCAGAGGGATCAGGCTCCAGACCAACTCCAGCGCCGTATTGTGGGTGGGCGCCACGCCGCGCCGGACGGCGCGCCCACGGCGGTACCGGAGAACGAACGAGCCGCTAAGGGCGGCAATCAGCAGGAAAAAGAAAGCCGTGAGACCGACCAGGAAAAAGAAGAGAGGGTCCACTTGGTCGGCAAACGTACTGCCCCGAGGGGGCATCAAGAGGTTGCGGAGCCAGTCCATCAGGCAGCGCTCTCCTCCGCGACGGCCGCGTGGCGCTCACGCCGCCACAGCCGGTACAAAACCACTCCCAACACGAGAACGCTCAGCGCACCTCCGGCCCGCATGAAGTTCGTGGCGAACAACACGTAAGAGCGGGCCTGCGGGTCGTAATGGTAGCAGAACAGCAGCAATCGGTCTACGCTGAACCTACCGTGCCCGCGCGCTGCTTCGGCCAGCGCAAGGCGCAGGTCGCGCGGCTTGAAATGAACGCCGTAGAGATAACGAGCCACCACGCCGTCCGGGCTGAGCAACATGATCGCCGCCGCGTGGGCGTACTGGCGCGACTGCTCGTCGTAGCGGTAATGAAAACCCACCTGCTCAGCCAGCTTCTTGACGTTACCTCGATAATCCGTCAGGAAGTGCCACCCAGGCGCCGGCCTGCCATAACTCTCGACATAGGCGGCCCGTTTCTGGCGCGCCAGGTCAAAGGTTTCCGTGGGATCAATGCTGATGGTGACAATCTCGAAGTCGGTCCCGGGTTGTCCAGGAATCTCGCGCAGGGCTTCGGTCTGGCCGTTAAGCAATAAATTGCAGAGCATCGGGCAGGAATAGTAGACCAGGTTCAGAATGACCGGCCGCCCCTTGTGGAAGTATTCCTTCAAACGAACGGGATAGCCATTTTCGGCTACGAATTCCAGATCGAGGTCTATTTTCTGGCCGATCTTTTCCACGATGCCCACTCCCTCGAGCTCCGCAGGGAGCTTGGACTCGGCGAGCAGGCCGGAGGCGACCAGGCCAGCCAGCAGGACGTACCTTTTAACGCGCATTTTTGAGCTCCTTTTCGCGAATGAGTAACTCCATGGCTCGACGGACGGGAAGTCGCACGATTCCTTTTTCGCGATCGAGGTAGCCGTAGGAGTTCAGTTCCGCATCTTCGCGGGCGCGCAACTGGCGCAGGTCTTCGGAAACCGGCTCCAGTTGCTTGACGAAGATCTGTTTCTCCCGGGCGTAGTCCACATAGGCTTGGAGGCCGAGGATGACAATCACAAGGACTACCAGCGTGGCGGCGCCGAACAGGGCGATGGTACGAGCGCGCGGCTCGCTGGTGTCATAACCGGGCGACTGGGCAGGCTTGGGCGCTTCAGACATTGTGAAACTCCACGGAACGACTGAAACGTGGATCAGCCACGGGCGCCAGCGGAACGTCTTTGAGTTGGCGCCAGAAGGCCAGGCCGAGCGAGGCGCCCACGGCAACTAGAGTGGCGGCGTCCAGCCAGTGCCAGGCCGGAGCCTCGCGGTGGAACGCCGGCATCACCTGCCAGTAAAGGTCGAGGTAGTGCGCCAGCACCACCCACACGCTCACGGCCCCCAGCCACGGCAGGCTTCGTTTCGCGGCCCGCGAAATGAGCGCGAAGAAGGGGACGAAAAAGTGGCCGGCCGCCAGCGCCAAAGCCCACACGGTCCAGCGGCCTTGCGTGCGCGTGCGGAACCACTGCGTCTCTTCGGGCAGATTGGCGTACCAGATCAGCATGTACTGGGAGAACGCAATGTAAGCCCAGAAAACGATCAGGCCGAATAACCACTTTCCGTAATCGTGATAGTGTTCCACGTGGACCTGCCCGGTGAGCCAGCCGGACCTGCGCAGGGTGAGCAGCAGGAGAATCACCGCGGCCACCGCAGCCGCCGCTCCTCCCGCGTAGAGATAGACGCCGAAGACGGTCGAATACCAATGCGGCTCCAGTGACATGACCCAATCGAAGGCAGCCACGGTGACCGTCAGGATCGTCAGGGGCAACCCGGCCGCGCCCCAGACGACGGCCTTGCGGGAGGACGCCTCGCCGGTGCGATCCTGGGCTACCGACCAACCCCGCAGCACCAGGCTCAGCAAGGACCACACCACGAGGCAGAAGGCGGCGCGAACCAAGAAAAAGTGCGGATTCAGATAGACCTGCTTGCCTCGCAAGACCGGATCCGCGGCCACGATTTCTGCGTGCGTCCACTCGTACAACCGGTGCAGACTCAAGGCCACGGGCAGATACAAAACAGCAGCCGCCGGCAGCACGCCGCTCACAGCCTCGACAATCCGGCGCGAACTCACGCTCCAGACCGCGCCGCTCAAATGCTGCACCATGAGGAAGAACAGTGCTCCCAAAGGCAGGGTGAGCCAGAACAGATAAGCAACCAGGTAGGACTGTGCGAAGCGTCCGGGGTCGGCGAAGAATCCCGGCAAACTCGCAACCCAGCCCGCCAGCGCCAGCGCAGTGAGCCGATTGCGGCCACGCGCCCAGACTTCGGAGGGCAGAACCAGGCTTTCCACGCTCGTTGCCACCGTGCTCACCGCAGCTCTCCTCTGAGTTCGGGGGGAACGTCGTCGAGCGTTCCCCGCGCAGCCCGTTGCAGAACGCGCACGTAGGCCACGATCGCCCAGCGATCCTGCTCCTCGATCTGGAACCGGTACGGCGGCATGGTTCTTACACCATTAGTGATGACTTCAAAAATCTCGCGGTCGCTGAGTTGCTGGATGCGGGCCTCCCGTAGATCTCCCGCAGGCCATTTTCCGCGGAGCGCGACGATGCCCTGGCCGGCCCCGGTGCGCCCGTGGCAGGGAGCGCAGTAAATTTCGAAGCGCTGACGCCCGCGCTCCAGCGTTTGCAGATTCCAGGGCAGGGGACTCGAGGTAGGCAGGAGGCGCGAAGGCAACTGGCCACGCGCAACGGTCCCGGGCACGGGCGGCCGACTCATGCGGCGATCCGCAAAGAAACTGGTCTCACCCTGCACGCGGAAACGGGGCTGGCGATCCATGTCCGGAATGAACTCCAGCGGCGGCTTTCGCGAAGTGCGACTGCAACCGGCTGCCAGCAACGCCAGAACGAGCGCAACCCTCCGCATCAGTCCTCCAGAACCTCCACGTGCTGCCCGCCCACCGCGCGCAGAGCTTCGGCGGCCCGGGCGGCATCGAAGGCGGGACCGTCGTTCTCCACGATGAGCAGGAACCCATCGTCGCTGACCCGCGGGTAACGCTTGTGACTGGAAGCGGGATGATAAAAACGGGGAAGGCCGTTCAAGGCGAGCATGCCCAGCACCGCGGCGAAAGAGGCCAGCAGCACGGCCAGTTCGAAGGTCACCGGCACCGAGGGCTGCCATGCAAAGTAAGGCTTGCCACCCACCACCAGCGGATAGGCCACCGCGCCGGTCCACCACTGCAACAGGAGAGCGCCCGAAGCTCCGGTCAGACCGGCAGCCAGCGCCGCCCACCCCAGCGGCGATCGCCGCAAGCCGAGCGCCTCATCCAGACCATGTACCGGAAACGGGGTGAGGGCGTCGAGCCGTTGATAGCCGCGCTGGCGGAGCTTGCGAACCGCTTCGAGTAACTCTGCCGGGCTTTGAAACTCTGCGGCCACCCCGTAAACGCGAGGCGCCATGGTAGCGGTCTGCTCGACGCTCATGCCGCCTCCTCGGAGGCCATCATGGCCTTCACCTCGCTCATGGAAATCATGGGTAGAAAACGGACGAACAACAGGAAGAGCGTCAGGAACAATCCGAAGCTTCCCGCCAGAGTGAGCAGGTCCACCCAAGTCGGACGGAACATGCCCCAAGCCGCAGGCAGGAAGTCGCGGTGCAGGGAAGTCACGATGATGACGAACCGCTCGAACCACATGCCTACGTTCACAAGCAGAGAGATGACGAACATGGCCGGCACATTGGTGCGCACCTTGCGGAACCAGAACAGTTGGGGCACGAGCACGTTGCACGCCACCATAGTCCAATAGGCCCAGGCGTAAGGCCCGAGCGCGCGGTTCATGAACGCGAAGCGCTCATAAGGATTGCCGCTATACCAGGCGATGAAAAACTCGACCGCGTAAGCGTAGCCCACAATCAGGCCCGTGGCCAGCATTACCTTGTTCATGTTCTCGAGGTGTTTCATGGTCACCAGATGTTCCAGTCCGAAGAACCAGCGGGCGATGACCATCAAGGACACCACCATGGCGAAGCCGGAAAAGATGGCGCCGGCCACGAAATACGGCGGAAAGATGGTGGTGTGCCAACCGGGCAGGATCGAGACCGCGAAGTCGAAGCTCACGATGGAGTGTACCGAGAGCACCAGCGGAGTAGACAGCCCGGCCAGCAGCAGGTAAGCCATCTCGTAGTGCCTCCAGTGACGGGCCGACCCTCGCCAGCCAAGACTCAGCACGCCATACACGATCTGGCGGATGCGGCTGCGGGCGCGATCCCGAAGCGTCGCCAGATCAGGCAGCAGGCCCAGATACCAGAACAGCAGGGACACAGTGAAGTAAGTGCTGACCGCAAAGACGTCCCAGATGAGCGGGCTGCGGAAGTTAGGCCACATCCCGGACCACTGGTTGGGAACGGGAAACAGCCAGTAGGCGCGCCACGGCCGCCCCACGTGAAACAGCGGAAAGATCGCCGCGCAGGTGACGGCGAAGATCGTCATGGCTTCGGCGAAGCGGTTGATCGAGGTGCGCCAGCGTTGCCGGAACAGGTAGAGAATCGCGGAAATCAGCGTGCCCGCGTGGCCGATGCCGATCCAGAAAACGAAGTTCGTAATGTCGAACGCCCACCCGACCGGCGAGTTGTTGCCCCAAACGCCAATGCCAGTCGTGACGAGGTAGGTCAGCATGGCGATGAGGACCAGGGTCAGCGTGCCGGTGAAAGCGAATGCTGCCCACCACGCGCGCGGAGTCTTGGCTTCGACGATGCCGGCCACGCTCCGGGTCACGTCGGCCAGCGTGACCTCGCCGAGCACCAGAGGCGTTTCCGCAGGTCGGGAAACCGTCGCCATCTCTCAGCTACCCTCCTGTCCTGCCAGTTCGGGATTGGGATTGCGCAACCGCGCCAGGTACGTGGTGCGCGGACGCGTATTGAGTTCCGCCAGCAGGGAGTAATTGCGCAGATCGCGTCGCAGTTGCGAAACGCGGCTACCGGGATCGTTAATATCCCCGAAGACAATGGCCTGCGCCGGGCAGACTTGCTGGCAGGCCGTCAGGATCTCGCCATCGCGCAGCTTGCGGCCTTCCGCTTTGGCCTGGATTTTCTTTTCCTCGATCCGCTGCACGCAGTACGTGCACTTCTCCATGACGCCGCGCATGCGCACGGTGACGTCGGGGTTGTAGACCATCTTCTGGACCTCTTCCAGGCCCTTGTGGTAGTCGAGGAAGTTAAACCGCCGGACTTTGTAGGGGCAGTTATTCGCGCAGTAACGGGTCCCCACGCAGCGGTTGTAAGTCATGTCGTTCAGGCCTTCGGGGCTGTGATTGGTGGCCGCCACCGGGCAAACCGTCTCGCAGGGCGCCATTTCGCACTGCTGGCAGGCCACGGGCTGCCAGGCGATCTGCGGATCCTCAGGATCGCCTTCGAAGTAGCGATCCAGCCGGATCCAGTGCATCTCGCGCCCGCGGCGCACCTGATCCTTGCCGACGATGGGGATATTGTTTTCCGCCTGACAAGCCAGGATGCAGGCATTGCATCCGATGCAGGCATTCAGGTCAATGGCCATGCCCCACTGATATCCCTGGCTGTAGTCGTGCTCCTTGAACAGCGAGAACAGCTCGGCCTTGGGACCCTGCTTGTGGACCAGGTCGGGTTGCGCACGGAACTCCTCGAGCGTGGCCTCGCGTACGAGCGGGCGTCCTTCCATGCTGTGGTGTTCCTGCGTGGTGACGAGCCTGTAGCGCCGCCCCGTGCGGCGGATCGTTACGTCAACGACAAAACCGTGAGCTGCGCTTGTGCGCAACGGATAGGGGTCATGGCCGACGCGTCGTCCGACGCGGCCGCAGCGCGTGCGACCATATCCCAGGGGCAAGGAAACTGCACCGTCGGCGTGGCCCGGCAGGATCCAGACCGGCATCTCGATGCGGCGGCCCTGGGCCTGGATCTCTACCACATCTCCCTCCGCCACTCCGAGGCGGCGCGCCGTGGCCGGACTGAGGCAGGCGGCGTTGTCCCAAGTCAGCTTGGTGATGGGATCGGGCGCTTCCTGCAACCAGCCGTTGTTGGCGAACCGGCCATCGTAAGTGGCCCAACTGGGCACGAAGACAGCTTCCAGCTCGCTGGTCGCTGGGGTCGGCTCGTTGAGCAAGCTCTGGAGACGCCGCGGATCGGGCGAAACCGTCACCGGCGGCAAAGCGGTCCCCGGGATGACTCCATCGTGCAGGCAGCGCTCCCACTGACGCTCGCCCTCGGGACTGTTCCAGCGGCGGAGCCAGTAGTTCCGAACGATGTCGTAGGCACGACGCTGCTCGTAGCCCGCCAGCAGCGCCACCAGCTCGCTGGCCGTGCGTCCGCCGAACAGCGGCGCTATGGTTGGCTGCTGGATGGATGCGGTTCCGTCCAGCGCGCGGCCGTCGCCCCAGGATTCCAGATAATGGGCCTCGGGCACGTGCCAGGTCGCCAGCGCAGCGGTCTCATCCACTTCCTGGCCGAGATGGATGGTGACGGGCACGCGCTTCATGGCTGCTGCGAAGTCGGCATCGGCGGGCGCGTTGTAGACCGGATTGGCGCCGAGAATGACGAGCGTACCCACCTGTCCGGCGCGCGCTTCCTCTGCCACGCGCGTGAGCGCAGCCAGGTCCGTGCGTACAACTGGCTCGGTGTAGTAGACCGAGCGGCCTGTGTTGCCCAGATAATGGTTCATCCAGTGCACGAGCGCGTGCACGGCAGCGGGCTGGCGCGGTCCGGCGAGAATCAGGCTGCGACCGCGGTGGCGCAACAGGTCGCGTGCCAGCGCCGATAGCCACGGATAGGGACCGCCCTGCCCGAGAACTTTCAATCCGCCCACGCCGAGCTCAGTGGCAAGCGCGCGGGCGACGGCGCTAACCTCGCTGGGCCGAACCCTCCAGCGATGGTCGGCGTTGGCGCCGGTCAGACTCAAGCTGGGCTCGATCACGTAGAGCCGGCTCATCGAATCCTGCGGACCTGTCGGGGGGCGGCGGCGCGAGGCATAGTCGCGGATCCATGCCGGCGCCAGGTTGTCGAGACCCAAAAAGTCAGCGTCCAGGGCGACGATGACTTCGGCCTGATCGAAGCGATAGACCGCTTGCAGGGGCTGCCCGAAAGCCGTCTGGAGTCCCGCCAGTTCGTTGTCGCGTCCGAGCGGTTCGTACTCGACCCACTGCGCGCGGGGGTAGCGGTCGAGCAGGTATGCCTTGAGCGCAAGCAGAGACGGCGAGCTCAAGGCCCCGCTCACCACGCGGAGTCCCTCGCCTTTCCCCGCGCGTTGCATGTGCTCAAGTATGAATGCTTCCAGCTCCTCCCAGCTCGCGCGGCGGCCTTGGCGCAGCACGGTTCGCGAGCGATCCGGGTCATAGAGGCTCAGGATCGAAGCCTGAGCAAACGCGTTCGTAGCGCCCCGGCTGGAAGGGTGGTCGGGATTTCCTTCGATCTTGGTGGGGCGCCCTTCGTGACACTCGACCAGCACACCCGTGGCCAGCCCGCCCAGCGTCATGATGCTGGCGTAGTAAAGCGCACGACCGGGGACGTACCCTTCCACACCCTTGCTGAAGGGCAGAATCTTTTCTTCGGGGCGACGGCACCCCGTGAGGCCGGCCAGGGCGAAAGAGGCCGCCATCAACTTCAGCAGCGCCCGCCGTGAGCCGACCCACTCCGAGGCGCCCTCGGGGAACTCCCGTTCCAACCACTCCCGGAACTCAGGCGTCCCGGCGAGCTCGTTCAAGCTGCGCCAATAACGTTTCGCTTTCTCGCTCATCGGTGACAGGCAGAACAATTCTGGGGCGGATGGATCCCGCGGGCCGCGATCAGCTCGCGACCGAGTTCGGCCGGGTCTCGGTCAGGTTGCCAGTCCAGCCGCGTCACCAGTTCCGGCGGGCGTATGTACGGGGCCGGGTTCCGGTGGCAATCCAGACACCAGCTCATGCTCAGCGGCTGAACCTGCCGCACCTCGACCATCTGGTCCACCCTGCCATGGCAACTTACGCAACTGACGCCGGCCGCCACATGAGCCTGGTGATTGAAATGGACATAGTCGGGCAGCCGATGGATGCGCACCCAGGGTATGGGCTGGCCGCTTTCGTAACTCTCCCGCACCCTGGCCAGCAGCGGGCTGTCCTTCTTGACGCGGGTATGGCAGTTCATGCAGACCTCGGCCGGAGGGATGCCTGCGTTCGGGCCGCGCTCCACGCCGATATGGCAGTAACGGCAGTCCATGCCGAGGTTGCCCGCATGCAACTTGTGACTGTAAGGCACGGGCTGCACCGGCGAGTAACCTACCTCAGTGAACTGAGGTCGCGAGACAAAGGAAAAAAGAGTAACAGAACCTAAAATTACGGCGACGACAGCGGTCAAAAAGATCCTGAAATATCTGTCTGTTTGCTTACTGAATACCTGCATCCCCGGCCGTTGCTCTTAGTCCCATTCTGATGGATAAATCCTGCGCGGGCAACTCCTAGCGCCAGCTTACTAGATGATGCACGGACGTCAAGGTCGCAAAATTCGTTTCCCGCCATCCCCCTCTGTTTTGCTATAGTGGCTGCCCTTGCTGCCGGGCATCCCTCGCTAGCCCGGAAGCCTGGAGGCGAGCGCAGTGAAACGGATCATCGTGTTGGTGGCGACGACGGCGCTCAGCGCCGGAGAACTGGCCCGTTGGGAAGCGACGGGCGTCTCGCGTGGGCTGGAGCTGGTTCCCGGGCTGCACGCGCAATACCGGTGGGAGGGCGAGGGCGCAGAACGGGTAGCGGTGGTGCTGCCCGTAGCCGATTACTTTCACCGGGCGGCGTTCCTGATCCGCTGCCCGAAAGCCGTGGCCGGCCCCGTCTGGCTGACACTGGAGCACCCCGATCAGGGCTACGGCTGGATCAGCGTGAGCGGGCGCAGCGTACGGGTGCGCGATCAGTTCAACGCGGCGCGGCTGAACACGCGGAAAGTGCGCCGTGCGGTCTTCGAGCTTGAGAGCTTGCCCGCGGGGACCGAGCTGCGCATCGAAGGACTGGACCGCCTGCGTGCCGCCTGGCTAAGCGATACGCCTCCTGCTGTGGAACGCCCACCGTTGGTGGAACCCGCCATCCGTCTGACCCGTCCCGTCCAGCTCGTGATCAGCGCCGGAGCAGACGCCACGCGACCCGAGGAGCTGCCGCAAGCGCTGGCGCGGTTGCGCGAGTTACTTCCCCTGGCCCGCGCCCTCGGGTTCAACGGCATCGAAAGTTACGTCAAGTGGGACTTTGTGGAGCGCCAGCCGGGCGTGTTCGACTGGAGCTTTTATGATGCGGTCGTGGCCGAAATCGAACGGCACGGTTTGCGCTGGTTCCCGCTGTTGATCGTGGGTTCCGCATACACGCTGCCGGAATGGTTCTATCGTTCCGCGGAAAATCGCGGCTTTGTTTGCCTGGAGCATGGCCTGCGCAACGACATCCAGACCATTTTCTGCGGCCACCAGGATAAATATGTTCAGCGTTTTCTGGCTGAGTTTGGCAAACACTACGGTTCCCGCAAGGTGCTTCTGGGCATCCGGCTGGGGCCAAGTGGCAACTATGGCGAAGCGCAGTATCCCGCGCGCGGGGAGTTGGGGTGGCGGGGACAGCCCATCCACACCCACATCGGGTATTGGGCGGGCGACCCGTGCGCCCGCACACACTTTCAGGCCTGGCTGAAAAACCGTTACGCCAGCATCGAAGAGTTGAACCGAAGCTGGGGCGAACGGTTCACCTCATTCGAGCAGATCGCGCCGTTCCTGCCGGTGACCGCCCTGGCGCGACGCAAACGGCTGGACTTCGCCCAATGGTACATGGACTCGATGAGCGAGTGGTGCCAGAAGTGGGCCGAGTGGGCGCGCGCTGCGCTGCCGCAAGCCGTCATCCACCAGTCTTCGGGCGGCTGGGGTCCGGTAGAAATCGGTACGGATTACACCCATCAGGCGCGAGCCATGGCGCGGCTGAAAGGCGGCATCCGGCTGACGAACGAAAGCGACAATTATCCGCAGAACTTCGCCATCACGCGAATGGCTTCCTCGGCGGCTCGCTTTTATGGGGCTGCGCTCGGCTATGAGCCCGGTGGATTCGGCAGCGCACGGGGCGTGGTCGCGCGGTTATTCAACATGATCACCAACGGCGGGGAGCATCTTTTCTATTACCACTCGAATTTGTACGGTAACGATCAGGCGATCGAGGCATGGCTGCGTCACGCCCCGCTGCTGGATCGGCGAGCTCCGCCCCTGGTGGACGTGGCGGCGTTCTATCCGGACACTTCGATCAAGCTGGACGATGAGGTCATCCGGTACCTTTGGGCCTCGGCTTTCCTGAGTCGCGCCGAGGCGATGCGCTCCACGGTGGATTTCGACTATGTCAGCGAGCCCATGATCGAGGACGGGGCCCTGGAGCGTTATCGCGTGCTGATTTTCTTGTGGGGTCACGTTACCGAAAAACGCGTGCTGGAGAGGATTGCACAGTGGGTAGAGCGTGGCGGGATTGTCATCTACCCGGTGCGCCCCCGCGGCTTGCTGGAAACGGTGGAAGGCGACCTCTCCGTATCGCGCCGCTGGCAAGAGGGCGAAACAGGACGCGGGCGGGTCATTTTCTTTTCGGGCGATCCCGAGCCCGGCGAACCCTACGCGCGCTTCGTGCGCGACCAGTTGCGGGCTCTGGATTCCTTGCGACCGCCTGTGCGCCGCGCGCTGCGCATGGAAAAACCCCATTGGGTTTACTGGAGCGTGCTCGAAAACGGGCTGCTGGCGCTGCTGAACTTCGGCGACGACCCGGCCACCGTTCGCCTTTCTGACGGGCGGACGGTCGAGCTGGAACCCTACACGTTCCGGTTGGAAGAATCCTGGTGAGCCGCGCCGGTTGCAGGCGCCCAAGGGAATCTGCGACACTCGGGTTTCATGCCGGCAGGCGCCCGCGTCCTTTGGCTGGCTTTGGCATGGCTGGTGGCCCGCACGGCTGTGCCCGGGCCGTGTCAGCCGGAACCGGTGGGCCCCGCTGCGGCCCCGGTCCAGGGCGTGCCCAGCCACGAGGAGCTTTTTTATCGCGCGGAATGGCGACTGGTGCACGCCGGCAACGTACGTCTGGTCTGGAGCGCGAGGCCGCAGGAGGGCGGATGGTCCGCGCAGATGAAATTGCAATCGGCCGGAATCGTTTCCCGCCTGTATCGCGTGGATAACGAATACTCGGTCCTGCTCGACGCCGGTCTGTGCGCCGTGGAGTCGGCTCTCAGGGCGCACGAGGGCCGCAAACGGCGTCAAATCCTGGTCCGCTTCGACGGCGCCAGCCGGAAGGCCAGTTATCTCGAGCGCGATCTAGCGCGCGACACGGTGGTGGCGACCCATGAAATAGATATTCCGGAGTGCGTGCACGACGTCATCGGCGGGCTCTATCGGTTGCGCGCCATGCGCGTCGAACCGGGCCAGGTCGTTTACCTGCCGATCAGCGACGGCAAGAAGAGTGTCTCGGCGCGTGTCGAAGCGCAGGCCCGGGAAACGCTGCGCATCGAAGACCGGACGTACCAGACCATTCGCTACGAGGCTTTCCTGTTCAATAACGTGCTTTACCGCCGCTCCGGGCGGCTGTTTGTCTGGCTGACCGATGACGAAGCGCGGCTCCCGGTGCGGGTCCGCGTGCGTCTGCCGTTCTACATCGGGACGGTAACGCTCGATTTGCAGCCCGAGCGAGCCGCCAATTCGCGAAAGGCATCGAGCGAGGAGAATCCATGAAACGCTTTGTTCGCTTCCTGTGGATCTGGTGCTCGCTGGGAGTGTTGGGAGCCCAGCAGAGCGGTCTGTTGCCGAACAAGGAAATTGTGGCGACCTGCGAACGGGCAGCCAACCTCATGGAGTCCACGGCCACGGTGGCGCCCGACCTGCCTCGCGCGGCCGCGCCCCTGATCGAAAATGCGCGCCAGGCCTGCCTGAATCTGCGCACGCTGTCGCCGCAGCACGGCCTTCTCAATTACATCCTGCTCACCAACTTGCGCGCCTACCTGGCGCTGGCGCAGGCGTTGCCCAAACCCCAGCCTCTGACGGCCGAAGCGCACAAGCAGCTTGCCGAGCTCGGCCAGCTGGCCGACCGCTGGGACACGCATTTTCGCGCCCTACTCGAACAAAAGGAATTCGCCCTCCGTCATCCCGATCGCGACAACCTGCGCCGTTACGCGGAAGCGAACCGCAAGCTGCCGCCTCCGCAGCCCGGCTCGCCGCGCGTCGTCTTCCTCGGCGATTCGATCACCGACGGCTGGCCTCTGAACGAGTACTTCCCGGGACGCGACTTCGTCAACCGCGGGATTAGCGGCCAGATCACCGGCGAGATGCTGGGACGCATGAAAGCCGATGTGATTGACCTGAAGCCGGCAGCCGTCCTCGTGCTGGCCGGAACCAACGACATCGCGCGCGGCGTGGAGTTGACCACGATCCAGAACAATCTGACCATGATCGCGGATCTGGCGGAGTTTCACGGCATCCGTCCGCTCTTTGCCTCCCTGCTGCCGGTCAGCGATTATCACAAGGACAAGAATCCGGCCTTCGAGCAAACGCGTCGCCGGCCTCCGGAACTCATCCGGCGTTTGAACGAGTGGATCCAGAACTTCTGCCGTCAGCGGAACTTTGTTTACGTGGACTATTACTCGCAATTGGTAGACTCGGCCGGTTTCCTGCGAGCCGAGCTCTCCGACGATGGGCTGCACCCCAATGCGGCGGGCTATCGGGTGATGGCGCCTGTGGCTCTTGCCGCCATCGAGAAGGCGTTGGCGCAACCCTCGAAGCGGCGGCGCTGACTTGCGGGGAATCAGCCCGTTCGCCGGCGTCTGCGCGACAATGAAAGTATGCGGCGCCTGGCAGCCGCCTTCTGGCTGGCGACCCTGCTCGGTCTCGCCCAGCAGCGGCTCAGCGTACAGGAACTGATTTCTTTCGTTCGATCCTCGATCCAACTGCGTCATCCCGACCGTCAGGTGGCCGACTATCTCAAGAAGGTCGAGCTGACCGAGCGACTGGATGACTCGGTGATCGAACAGCTCCGTGCCGTCGGCGCAGGTCCGCGTACACTGGATGCCCTGAGGGCCCTTGCCCAGGCATCGCGCGAGCTGCCCGCTCCGGCGCCTCCTCCACCCAAGCCCCCGCAACCTGCCTTGCCTCCGCCATCCCCGGCGGAACAGCAGCGCATTATCGAGCAGGTTCGCGAATACGCACTTCATTACACACGCAGCCTGCCCGACTTTATCTGCACGCAGGTTACTCGCCGTTACGTGGATCCCACGGGCCTGGAGTTCTGGAGCCAGCAGGACGTCATTACCGCGCGGCTCACCTATTTCGAACAGCGCGAAGATTACAAAGTAATCCTGATCAATAACCGGCCCGCCAACGTCGACTACGATCGTTTGGAAGGCGCGACCTCGACCGGAGAATTCGGCTCCATGATGCGGGAGCTTTTCGCTCCCGAAACGCAGGCCCGCTTCCGCTGGGAACGTTGGGCCACGCTGCGAGGTCGCCGCACGCATGTTTTCTCCTACTTCGTCGAGCAGCCGCGCTCGCGCTGGCGCATCAGCTACCAGAAAACTTTGGAGATCAACCCCGCCTATCGCGGCCTGATTTACGTGGATAGCGAGACGCTGGCGGTGGCGCGCATCACGCTCGAGGCCGTGGGCATACCGCCCGACTTCCCCATCCAGGAAGCTTCCACCGTACTCGATTACGATTACGTGGATATCGCAGGCCGCAAGTTCTGGCTGCCGCTACGGGCTGTGGTTCGCATGCGCGAGGGCAAGCTGCTGCTGCGCAACGAAGTCGAGTTCCGCATGTACCGCAAGTTCGCGGCCGAAGCGACGATTACCTTCGAAACGCCCGAGCCGTTGCCAGAAGAGAAAATCAAGGAACAGCCGCCGCAATAACCCTCAACGCGAAGCCCCAATCACGGCGTGGTTGTTTTCTTAGGCTGTCGCGCACGTGCGGCAGGCGCTGTTCCACGTGCGCGCGCCGCGCGGAGTCTTCCTCCGAGGCAAGGAGCCGACCTTGCACGCCAGCGATGCTTTCAGCCGGAGAGGCGAGCAGGAGCACAAGTTACTCCGGGAGCACGGTGCGGTCCGGCGGCATGCCCAGCTTCTCGTAAAGTTTGCGCCGACCCGCTTTGTCGGACTCGAGGATTTGCCGCGCGGCGCGCGCCACCTCTTCGGCGTGTTCGCGTGGCACGACGATCACCCCGTCGCCATCCGCCACCACCACATCGCCCGGGCGCACCAGCACCCCGCCGCACATGATCGGACGGTTCACGGACTCGATTTCGTTGCGCCCCGGCCGGATGCCCCGTCCCGGCCGGCGATAGTACAGCGGAACCCGCTGCTTGATGATCTCATCGGTATCCCGCGCGCCGCCGCTGGTGACCACCCCGACCATCCCGCGCAGCTTCCAGGCAAGGATATTGTTGGACCCGATCGTGCCCGTGTCGCCGTCCTCGCCCCCATCTATGACGAGCACCGAGCCCGGTCGCAGCAGATTTACGAACGGCTCTGGCGAGATGTCCCGATACCAGGCTGCCTCCCATTTGCGGAATTCTTCGGGCGTCATTTTCGAGGCTCGCTTGTTAGTGGGAACATAGCGCGCGGTGACGGCGATGCCGGCAATGCGGTGCGTGAAATTTTCCGTGTCCCGCCACAAGGGGCGGATCTCGGGATTCATCAAGCCGACGTCCTGCAAGCCCGCCATGTCCATGCCATCGCTGACGTCGGCCACTCGCAGGCCCTCATAAAGCTTCAGGATGCGCAGATCGTCTTCCGCTGAAGAAACGGGAATTCGGATGAACTCTTTCTGCGCGATTCCCTGGCCCTGGACGATTGCTGCAAGCCAGAGGCCGAGTCCCAGCGAAGTTACCAACTTGCTCATCTCCGATTCCTCCTGCCGGCAATTCCGATAGTTCAGGTTTCACTCGGCGCGGTCCAGCACTTCGCGCACCTTGCGCGCCAGCGTGTCCGGCAAGAAAGGTTTTTGCAGACAGACCACGCCGGCCGTGCTGACGCCGTGCCGGACTACCGCGTCCTCCGTGTAACCCGTCATATAGATCAGCTTGATGCCCGGACGCAAGGCCTGCAACTGCTCGGCCAGCTCGCGCCCATTGAGCTGCGGCATGACCACATCGGTAAGCAACAGATGTATCGGCCCGGGGTGTCGTTGCGCCAAGGCCAGGGCCTCAGGGCCGCTGCCGGCCTCCAGCACCTGATAGCCCTGCTGAACCAGCATCTGCCGAACCAGCTTGCGCACGCCCGGCTCGTCTTCTACTAAAAGAATGGTCTCCCCGGCGCCCGACACGCTCTCGACAATGGGCTCCTCGACCGGAGTTTCCACGGGCAGCGCAGCGCCAGCGTGTGGCAGATAAATCGTGAACTCCGTTCCTTTGCCCACCTCGCTCTGCACCGTGATTTCACCGCCGTTCTGTTTGACGATGCCGTAGACGATGGAGAGGCCCAGCCCGGTCCCCTTGCCCGGCGCTTTGGTGGTGAAGAACGGCTCGAAAATATGGCTCAGGGTTTCAGCATCCATGCCGTGACCCGTATCGCGCACTCGCAGTACGGTCCAGTTCCCCGGGGGCGGGCCGCCGGGCTGGAAACGCTCCACGGTCACGTTGGCGGTCTCGAGCGTTACCTGGCCGCCGCCGGGCATGGCGTCGCGCGAGTTGATGACCAGGTTCATGATGACCTGTTCCAGTTGTGTAGGATCGGCGCGCACCTTGCCCAAATCGGGCGCCAGGTGGGTGACCAGCTCAATGTCCTCGCCCACCATCCGCCGCAGCAGCCCCACCATATTGCGAATGACATCGTTCAGATCCACCAGCACCGGCTGTACGACCTGACGGCGGCTGAACGCGAGCAGGCGGTCAGTCAGCGCGGACGCTCGTTCGGCAGCGGCGAGAATCTCCTGGGCATAGGCGCGCACAGGATGCTCCGGTGGCAGGTCCGCCAGCATCATGTGACTGTAAGCGCCAATGATGGTCAGCAGGTTGTTGAAATCGTGCGCGATGCCGCCGGCCAGCCGGCCGATCGCTTCGATTTTCTGGGACTGCCGCAGTTGCTCTTCCAGTCGCTTGCGTTCCGTGATTTCGCGGGCAATGCCCAGCACACCCACGGGTTTGCCGTCCTCGAAGATCAGGTGACTGCTCACCTCCACCAGCAACCGCCGCCCGTCCTTGGTGCGAATCGCCAGCTCGTAAATGGTGGAACCTTCGCCACCCAGTTTGCGGACGATCATCTGGCGCGCCAGTTCCAGGTGCTCAGGCGCCACGATATCCGCAATCGTCATCCCGAGCGCCTCTTCCCGCGTGTAGCCGGTGATCCGCTCCGCCGCCCGGTTGACGGAGGTGAACCGGCCTTGCAGGTCGTGCGTATAGACCATGTCGGTGGCGCTGTCGAACAGGTTGCGGTAGCGTTCCTCGCTGGAGCGCAGCGACTCCTCGGTTTTCTGGCGCTCCAGAATTTCAGCGCGCAGCGCCTCGTTGACGCGCGCCAGTTCTGCCGTGCGCTCGCGCACGCGCTCTTCCAGCAACTCATGGGCTCGCGCCAGTTCCTCCTGCGCCTGCTTGCGCTCGCGAATTTCACGCTCCAGTTCCCGGTTGATCGCCTCGGCCTCCAATGCGCGGCGCCTTGCCGCCTCGGCCCAGTGAATGGAGAGGCCGAGAAGCGTGGCCACCGCCAGGCCCAGGGCGGCCACGATGTAAGGCAGGACCAGCCAGCGCTGAGTTAGCCAGTTCCGTTGCGGCCACACGCGAACCTTCCAAAGCCTTCCCCCTACCGGAACGGTCGCCTCGCTGACCCAGGCTTCTTCCTTCGTCCTGAGATCGCCCGGGCTGTGGTAAACGATGCGGTCTTGCTCGGTGATCTCGATCACGAAGCCCGCGGAGAGGCTTGGGGCCAGCACCTCGTTCAGGAGCAGTGCAGGATCAATCGCTGCCACGATCCATGCGCTTTGCCTGTCCTGCAACCTCACGGGGGCCGCAGTGAGGATTAACTGGGTTCCCGATGGCAGGCTCAGCACCCTGCTTAGGGAAGGCTTGCCGCTCAAAGTAGCGGACCGGATCACGTTTTCGAGCGGGTCCCGCAGCTGGCCGGCGAATTCTGCGAGCGGGTTGCCCGTCTTCGGCGTCATCCAGAGAGGTTTGCGCTCGCTGCCCACCCAGGCGAGACTGACGAGGCCTGTGAGGTCCCGGAGATACAACTCGCTCTCCGTCTCCCAATCCCTGTAACTCAGAGTTCCTCGAGCCTGGATGAGACGCGCCAGTCGGTCCAACGCGGTGAGCCGATCCTGCACCGCTGAGCTTGCATCCGCGGAAATCCGGTTAGCGGCAAGGTTCAGGTGACGGCGAAGCTGGCCCCGCTCAGTGACGTAGAGCTCATAAGCCACCCAGAGCGTGATCAGAAAGACGAGGGATCCCACACCCCAAGGCATAAAGCGGCCGCCTCGGCGCATCGTGTTTTCTACCCTCGGCCGCTCGCGTATTCGACGCCATGTCTCAACGAGCCAGCGCATTGCAGTGGGTCGGGCCCTCGTTGCCTCAAGCAGGCTGGATCAGGGCAAGCAAGATCGCAAGTATACCGCAGCCACCTCCGGGATCGGCGAGGCCGTGGCCTGCATGAGTCCAACGAACCGCGCTTTTGATGAATCTGCGTTGATTCCCGTGCTGGATGCCTCTTGTTACTCCACGGCAGCTTTGGCCCAGTCCCTGGGTGGTACCCAGCCGGGGTGGGGACCCAGTGTGGTGAAGATCTCGCAGCGCGGGTGCAGGGCCTGCCAGCGCTCCAGCTCGTCCCCTAATTCGCGCACGAGCTGGGGATTCTTGGCGGCAAGGTCGGTAGTTTCGCGCGGGTCCTCATCGAGATGGAACAACAGATCCGTACGCTGCCCGGTGGACTTTTCGATCCGCCGGATGAGCTTCCAGGGGCCGCGACGGACGGCCAACTGACGTGTTTGATTCCCCGGCTCCACGGCGAAAAACAGGTCGCCGCGCTTTACGGAACGCCCCGTCAGGATGGCCGACCACAAGTCCTCGCCATCCAGCGGCTTGGTAGCCAGGGGCTTGCCGCCCGCGACAGAAGCGAGGGTGGGGAAGACGTCCTGGACGGTCATGACCTGGTCGGAAACGCGACCCGCCGGCACACGTCCCGGCCACCACATAAGAGCGGGCACGCGGATGCCGCCCTCGAACACGGTCGCCTTGCCTGCGCGCAGTGGATCGTTGCGGGCTCCCGCGTTCACAGGTCCCCCGTTATCGCTGAGGAACATGATCAGGGTGTCCCGCGCGATACCCTCCTGCTCGAGCGTACGCAGGATCGTGCCGATGGCCCGGTCCATGACTTCCACCATCGCCGCATAGATACGGCGCTTGGGATCGGAAATGTGGGAACAGGCGGCAATGGCCTCCTGCGGCGCTTGCAGCGGAGTGTGGGGAGCGTTGAAGGCCAGGTAAAGAAACAGCGGACGGGAACGATCCCGCCCAGTGATGAAGCGAACCGCCTCGCGAGCCAGCAGATCGGTCGTGTAGCCCTCTTCGCGAACGGTCTCGCCGTTGCGCTGCCAGTCTATGGCGCCCTCGCGCTCGTGCGTGAAATAGTCAATGTTGCCGTTGACGTGCCCGTAGAAAAGATCGAAGCCACGGGCGTGAGGCAGCAGACGGCGATTCGCGTGGCCGAGGTGCCACTTGCCGAGCAGCGCGGTTTGATAGCCCAGAGCCTTGAGGGTCTGCGGAATGATGTGTTCATCCAGCGGCAGGCCGTACGGCGACCACGGGCGAACCACCGAATAGGCGAGGCCATAGCGCATCGGTGACCGCCCGGTGAGCAACGCGGCGCGGGTGGGAGAGCACAAAGGGAACGAGTAAAACTGCGTAAAGCGCACTCCTTCGCTGGCCAACCGATCAATGGTGGGGGTGCGGATCTCGCTCCCGTGGTAGCCGACGTCTTTCCAGCCCAGATCGTCGGCCAGGATGAGCAGGATATTGGGACGTGTGGCGGCGCCTCGTCCCGGCTGCGCGGCGGCCAGACCTAGCCCCGCTTTCAACCATTCGCGACGCGACACGGAGTCGAGATCGGCGCTCATACTCCGAATTATCTAACGAGCCGATTTTACCGAGTGGGCTGGGGCAAAGCTACTTGAAGTTGTGGCGCACACCTCGTTTGGAGGGGGGCCCCGCGCGCGAAATCCGGGTTGGCCCGCTGGGCCGTCACCGACGGCAGAGCTATCCTGCATCGGGCCTGATCCACCGAGAAATCTGGTGCGGATGAGAGGACTTGAACCTCCACGGCCTTACGGCCACCAGCTCCTAAGGCTGGCGCGTCTGCCAGTTCCGCCACATCCGCGGGGAGGGTTATCCGTTCCTAAGATTACCACAGCGATCGCGACCGGATGCAGCGCTGCTCCGGCTCTGGCGGAAGCCAGTGGGAGTCGAACCCACCCAAGCCGCGTCGCCCGCGACTCGCGCCGGGTTTGAAGCCCGGGCCCGGCACCGGCCAGGACTGGCCTCCACACGGGATTGTACCACCAGGCTCGCCGGGCGCCGCTCAGCTCAACGCCTGCTCGAGATCTTCCAGGATGTCCTCGGGCGCTTCGATCCCCACGGACAGACGCACGAGATTGTCGCCAATGCCCATGCGCTGCCTCTGACGGGGCGACAGCTCCCGGTGCGAGCTCATGGCAGGGTAAAGAATCATCGTGTGCACGTCGCCCAGCGACGTCGCTCGCACGATCAGACGCAGCCGGTCCATGAACGCAAAGACCTCTTCGCGTCCGGCATCGCGGATCTCGAAGCTGATCATGGCCCCATACAGCCCCTCGGGTAGCAGACGCGATACGGTCGCTGCATCGGGATGGTCCGGATCCCCCGGATAGTGGACCCGTTCGACGCGCGGATGCCGTTTGAGCCAGGCCGCCACCGTCCGGGCATTGGCGCACTGCCGCTCCACGCGCAAGGGGAACGTCTTGATCCCGCGCATGGTCAGGTAACTTTCGAAAGCGCCCAGCACGGGGCCGCAGGTTCGCCCGAGCGCCCGCAACGTTTCCAGAAACTCACCCCGGCACACGACCAGGCCACCCAGGACGTCGCCGTGGCCCGCCAGATACTTCGTCGCGCTGTGAACCACGAAATCGGCGCCCAGCTCGATCGGGCGGACCAACAGGGGCGTAGCGAACGTGTTGTCCACGATGAAGCAGGCATCGAAGCGGCGTGCCAGCTCGGCCAGACGATCCAGCGCCGGGACCCGGAGAAGGGGATTGGAAATGGTTTCCACCAGCAGGCAACCCGGGCGGTGCTCCGCCATCGCCTGCTCGACAGCGGCCAGATCGCAAGGATCCACGAAGCGAGTCTGCACGCCCAGCGGTTCCAGCACCGAGTTGAGCAGGGTGACCGTGGCGCCGTACAGGGCCTCGGCGGCCACCACGCGTTTGGGACGGTCCGCCAGGGCGCAAAGCAAGGCCGTCTGCAATGCCATCATCCCCGAGCAGCAGGCCAGCGCCCCGGCGCCGTTTTCCAGGGCGGCGATCAGCTCCTCCAGGGCGGCGCTGGTCGGATTGCCATAGCGCGCGTAGCAGTAGCCATCCTCCTCGCGCGCAAAAATGCGATCGAGTTTTTCCAGGCGCTCGTAAAAGTAACTTGCCGCGGTGTAAATCGGCGTAGTTACGGGAATGAAATCGCCGGGCTTTTTGCGGTCACCGGCATGAACGGCCTTGGTGTGAATTCTCACGTTGCAGGCCCCGTACCGTCAGCGCCGTTTCCAGCGCGTTCCTTCCTTGGTATCTTCCAGGATAATGCCGCGCTCGAACAGTTCGGCGCGGATGCGATCGGCGCGCGCAAAGTCCCGCGCCTTGCGAGCAGCATTCCTTTCGGCGATGAGAGCCTCGATCTCGGCTTCGGAAATGGGCGGCGGCGCCGAGGGCTTCAGCACGTCGAACACGGAATCGAAGCGATTCAGCAGATCCCGCGCGGAGGCGACGTTATCGGTCCGGAATTCCCCGGCATCCATGGCCGCGTTGGCCTCGCGGAGGTATTCGAAGACCGCTGCCAGTGCCTCGGCCGTGTTCAAATCGTCGTCCATGGCCTCCTCGAATTCCTTCAACGCCTGACGGGTGCGGTCTTCCATTTTGTCCGAGCGTCCGGGCGGGAACTTCTCGGTATCCAGCCGTAACTGGAAATTGCGCAGGCGCTCGATAGCCGTGCCCGCTGCTCTCAGACTGTCGAAAGTAAAATTCAGTTGCTTGCGGTAGGGAACGGAAGCCAGCAGGTAACGCACGGCCTCCGGCGAGTAGCCGCGCGCCAGCACGTCCCGGAGCGTGTAGAAATTGCCCAGCGACTTGGACATGGTCTGCCCGTCCACGATCAAATGCTCGACGTGCAGCCAGTAACGGACGAACCGCTTGCCGGTGAGAGCCTCCGATTGGGCGATTTCATTCTCATGGTGCGGGAAAACCAGGTCAATGCCTCCCACGTGGATATCCAGCGTGGGCCCCAGATACTCGAGGGCCATGGTCGAGCATTCGATGTGCCAGCCCGGCCGTCCGGGCCCGATCTCGGTTTCCCAGAACGGCTCGCCCGGCTTGGGGGCCTTCCACAGGGCAAAGTCGCGCGCACTGTCCTTGTCATAGCGATCGCTGTCAATGCGGGACTCGCTGTGCACGCGGGAGAAATCCAGATGGGACAGCTTTCCGTACTCCGGGAAACTCGCGATGCGGAAATAGATCGAACCGCCGCTCGAGTAAGTGTAGCCTTTCTCGCCCAGCTTGCGAATATCCCGCGCCATCTGGTGGATATGTTCGGTGGCGCGCACCAGTCGTTCGGGACGCTCCAGCCGCAAGGTCGCCGTGTCCTCGAGAAACGCCTGGGTGTAAATCGCGGTGTATTCCTCGATGGTTTTGCCGGCCGCGGCCGATTCCTTGATGATACGGTCGTCCACGTCCGTGATGTTCATGACGTGGTCGAGCTGGTAGCCGCGATAGCGGAGCCAGCGCCTCAGAATGTCAATGAACGTGAAGGTGCGCAGGTTCCCGATATGCACATAGTTCCAGACCGTGGGACCGCAGGTGTACATGCGCACCCGATTTCCTTCCAGCGGCTGAAACTCCTCGATCTGCCGACTCAGAGTGTTGAAAAAGCGAAGCGCCATTCTGCTCCTTTTAATGTCTATCCTAGCAAGGCCGGTGCGCGAGCTACGTCCGCGGCCCCTCCCGGCTCCGCGTCACTTCCATGGCCAGAGCGAGCAGCCGGCGCAGGTCCAGCTTGCCGGAGGGCAGCGGCGGCGGCATTTCTTCCACCAGATAAAAATTCTCCTTCTTGGGAATCCACAGCTTGGGCAGATCGGTACGCTGCAACCTGCGCCACAGCTCGGCCGGGGCGACATCGCGGCGCGTGTAGAGCACCACGAGCCGCTCCCCTCGCATCGGGTCCGGCGTGGCCATCACCACGCAGGGCGCGCCCTCCAGCGCTTCGCTGACGGCCTGTTCAATGCGCACGTGCGGCACCATCTCGCCGCCGATCTTGCTGAAGCGCGACAGGCGGTCCGCAATGCTCAGAAAGCCTTCTTCGTCCAGCGAGGCAATGTCGCCCGTCACATACCAGCCCTCGCGGAAGGCATCCCGCGTTCGCTCCGGCTGGTTCAAGTAACCCACCATGCAGCATGGGCCTTTTACCAGCAACAGACCCTCGCATCCCGCGGGCAGCGGGTCTCCGCTGGACGCGTCCACGATGCGCACGGCCACGCCGGGGATCGGTCGCCCGACCGTCCCGGGCTTGTATGTGCGCGTGCGCAGTTCCCCGGGCCGCGGGTCCGGCACGTTCACCGCCACCACCGGCGAGGTCTCGGTGACTCCGTAGCCCTCCAGGAGCGGCATGCCGAACTTCTCCTGAAAAGCCCGCGCCAGGGCGGGAGGCAGCTTCTCGCCGCCGGCAATCACGTAGCGCAGCGTGCGAAACTCCTCCGGTTCCACGCGCTTCAGGTAGTGCCCGAAGAACGTCGGCGTCGCCATCAGCAGCGTGCCCCGGTACCGCGCCGTCAGCTCGCCGATCGTTCGTGCATCCGTGGGATTGGGATGATAGACCGCCGGGTACCCATGCATGAGCGGGAAGCAGAGCGTACAGGTGAAGCCGAAAACGTGGAAAAACGGCAGCACGCCGATTACCCGGTCGTCTTCTTGTAGCCGGAAGATGCCGCGCAGCGACTCGATGTTGGAGACGATATTGCGATGGGACAGTACGACGCCTTTCGGCTCGCCCGTGCTCCCACTGGAGAAAACCACCGTGGCAACCTCATCCACGGACCGCCCTGCGTAGCGCAGAGCCAGCACCCAACAGGGCGCCAGCCGGGCCGTGAGGGCCACCGCGGCCTTGCGCAGGGCGCTGAATCCCGCGGTCACGTCCTCCAGCAGCACCGTTCCCGCGGGTGGCGCCAGCCCGGTCCTTTCCAGGAAGGCACGCGAACTGAGGATCATCTTCAATCCGCACTGACGAATGGCCGCATCCACCGCCTCGCGCCCCGCGCTGAAGTTGAGGTTGACGGGCGCCTTTCCCGCGAGCAGAATGCCGAAGTTAGCCAGCGCCGCCCCCGCTGTGGCCGGCAGCATTATCCCGATCATGGGTTCGGATCGCGCGTGCCGCCGCAGCCAGCCCGCCAGCAGGATCGCAGCGACCAGACAGCGGCCGAAGCTCAGCTCCCGTCCCGTGGAATCCGCGATGCCGAGCCGCCCCCAGTTCCGTTTCGCGGACGAGAGGAACCGCCGTTCGATCCGATCTCGTGGACCGAACCGCAGGCCCGCCGTTTCAGCACCCAGCTCGAGGATCGCCTCCCGGACCTGGGTCGCAGTCACGGAAGGCGGCAGTGGGCGCCCGAAACGGATCGTGATCGGGATTCGCAACCGGGGCGGGCGCTCCACCAGGTGACCGTCCCGATAGCTCCACCAGGCGCCGCTCAGACCGTCCAGATAGACCGGCGTGACGCTGGCCCTGGCCGCCTCAGCCACCGCTTCCCAGCCGGACCGAAACGCAAGCACGTGGCCGGTCGGCGTGATGTCGCCTTCGGGAAATAGTCCGACGATGCCGCCCGCACGCAGCTCCGCGAGCAGTTCCGCGAGCACCTGATCGTCGTTGTCGCCGGAGGCCACGATGGGCCTGAGCAGCCGAGCGGCGGCGCCCAGGCGCTCCACGCAATCGCGGCTCAGGACGAACCGCGTGCCACCCGGCGCGCATAGCTTCAGCAGGAAGGGATCCAGATAGGAAACATGATTCGCAAGGAGAAGCGCGGGGCCGCGCGACGGGACGTTCTCCGCTCCCACTACCCGCACGCGGTACAGCACACGCAAAAGCGATCTGAGCGCCAATCGTCCGGCGCGGTCTGCAACGCCCCAGCCCATAGACTGGTCAGCTCCGGCGGACCCGGTGCGCCGCGAGCACCTCCTGCCCGGCCTTGACGGTGTTGACGTGAATCGTAACGGTGTCGTCTACGTTCACCGCGTAGCCGCCCGCCAGGGTCACGAACACCGCGGCGCCATGATCCAGCGCTGCCTGGAAGACCAGCCGATCCCGCTCCTTCAATCCCTCCAAGGTCAGCGACAGCCCGCCCAGTTGGTCCAGCTCATAAGGATCAGCGCCGGCGACATAGGCTACTAAGTCCGGGCGGAAATCATCCAGAGCCTTCAGGTAAGCCTGGCTCAGCAACTCCAGGTATTCTTCATCGCCCGTCTCATCGGGCAGGTGGATATCAATGTCGGAGGGCGGCTTCAGGCTCGGGTAGTTATTGTACTGGTGAATCGAGATAGTAAACACGGACGGGTCGGCCCGGAAGATATAAGCCGTCCCGTTGCCTTGATGGACATCGCAATCCACCACCATGGCCCGGCGGATCAAACCGTCGCGCTGCAACCGGCGCAGCGCCACCGCCACATCGTGAATGGCGCAGAAGCCCTCGCCGTGATCCGGAAAGGCGTGATGAAATCCGCCGCTCAGATTGAACGCCACGCCGTCCTCTAAAGCAAGCCGGGCAGCCAGGATGCTCCCTCCCGTCGCCAGAAACACTGCCCGCACCATCTTGCGCGAGTAGGGAATCTCGAGCCGAAGGAGTTCCTGAAAGTCGAGAGTGCCCGTCTTGAGTCGCTGAATCCAGCCGGGTTCGTGAACCAGCAGCACGTCTTCGTCGCTGGCGGGCTCGGGCTGCACGAAGTCGTCCGGCGTGGCCAGTCCCTCCGCCAGCAGTCTTTCGCGCACCAGCCGGTATTTCTGCGAGGGGAAAACGTGATCGCCCAGGTGCAAATCGTAATCGGGATGATAGACGAGCTTGAATCCCAGCATGAGCCGCCTCAGGCCCTCGCCTGGCGCGCACGAGCGGCCTGGACGGCAGTGACCAGGGCCGTGTGCACGATGTCCTCGGTCGAGCAGCCCCTCGAAACGATATTAGCCGGACGGCTCGGACCGTGCAGCACCACCGCCAGCAAGGCCGCGTCGCCCAGCCGCTCAACCAGCTTGTACCCGATGTTGGCCGAGTTCAGGTCGGGAAAAACCAGCGTGTTGGCCTGTCCCGCTACCAATGATCCCGGAGCCTTGGAAGCGCCTACCGCAGGCACGAGGGCGGCATCGGCCTGAAGCTCCCCGTCGACCAGGAGGTCGGGCGCCCGGACTTTCACGTAACGCAGGGCTTCCAGAACGCGGTCCACCTCGGGGTGGCGCGCGCTGCCCTTGGTCGAGAACGACAGCAGGGCCACGCGCGGTTCGGTCTCCAGAAGTTCGCGCGCAATCTCGGCGGCGGCGATCGCGATGTCGGCCAGCTCGCTCGCGCTGGGGCGGATGATGACGGCCGCGTCGGCGAACACCAACAAGCCCTGACGCCCGTACGCGCGGTTCCGCACCGCCATCAGGTGCGCGCTGGTCAGCCGGCGCACGCCTTCACGCAACCCCAACGTGTGCAGGATGGCGCGCAGCGATTCCGCGGTCGTGTGCACGGCGCTGGCCACCACGGCGTCTGCATCGCCCGCAGCCACCATGAGACCGGCAAAATACAGGCGGTGCGCCGCCTGCTCCCGGGCCTCCATTTCGAGCATGCCGTGCGAGCGGCGCCGTTCCCAGAGCAGCCGGGCGTAGTGGTCGAGCCGCAGCGACTGGGCAGGATCAACGAAGTTTGCCACCCCGCCGCCAGCTGCTGGCCGCCCGATCAGAACGGGCTCCACCAACCCCTCCGCCGCCAAACGCGTCGCAGCGGCCTGTACCCGCGGATCGTCGCCCTCGGGAAAAACGATGCGCGGCCGCACGCCCAGCTCCCGCAGGCGCTCGCGCTGGCGTTTCAGGAAAGCCTCCGCGGATTCGGGGATCGGCATGAAGCCTTCTATTGTACTCATGGCCGGCATACGCCCCCATTCGCGTGCTCGCGCAAGCGCCTGCGTTATGCTTGGGCTGATGCGTCTGGTGGTCATCGGAGGGGTGGCAGCGGGCATGAGCGCGGCAGCGCGCGCCCGCCGCGTGGATCGCTCCCTCGAAATCCTCGTGCTAGAGCGCGGACAGCACGTCTCCTGGGCGGCCTGCGGGTTGCCGTTCTACGTCAGTGGACGCGTGGCCTCGCCGGACGAACTCATCCTCCACACGCCGGACTATTTCCGTCGCGAGCGCAACATTGACGTGCGCACAGGCGCGGAGGTCGTCGCCATTCAGCCAGCGCGGCGCCAGGTTGTCCTGCGGGGCGGCGAGCGGATCAGCTACGACAAACTCGTGATCGCTTGCGGCGCCCGTCCCCTCCGCGAGCTGCCGGGCGCGGATCTGCCGCATGTGTTCATGCTGCACACCCTGGAGGATGCCCGCCGTCTGCGCGAGTTCATCGAACAACGGCGTCCGCAGCGTGCCGTGGTTGTGGGCGCCGGTTACATCGGGTTGGAAGTTGCCGATGCGCTGGCCGAGCGCGGCCTATGCGTTACCGTTCTCGAGGCGTCGCCGTACATTCTCGGCCGCCAGGATCGCGAGCTGACCGAGATCGTGACGCGTCATCTGGGGGCGCGAGGGATTCAATTCCGTCTGGGAACGCGCGTCTCGGCGATCCAGGCTGAGGGAGTGGAAGGAACGCCCGCCGATTTAATCGTGGTGGCGACCGGGGTCCGCCCCAACGTCGAGCTGGCCGCCGAGGCAGGCATCGAGCTGGGACGTCACGGCGCGATTCGCGTGAACGAACGCATGGAAACCAACCTCGCCGGTGTTTACGCTGCCGGTGATTGCGCCGAGACCGTTCACGTCGTGACGGGTGCGCCCGTCTACATTCCTCTCGGAACCACGGCGAACAAGATGGGACGCGTGGCAGGCGCCAACGCGGCGGGCCGCCGCGAACGCTTCCCGGGCGTCGCCGGCACGCTCATTGTCGCCTTGCGAGACCTCGCGGTGGCCATGACCGGCTTGTCCTCGACCGAGGCGCGCCAGGCCGGCTTTTCCCCCGTTTCCGTGCGCATCGAAGCGCCGGACCGCTCGCGTTACATGGGCAGCGATCCCACTTGGGTCGAACTGGTGGCGGACCGCAACACGACTCGTCTTCTCGGCGGCAGCGTGATCGGCAAGCGCGGCGTGCCCGGCCGCATCAACGTCCTCGCCGCCGCAATCACCGCAGGAATGACGACCGAACAGTTTGCCCAGTTGGATCTGGCTTACACTCCACCGGTGGCGCCGGTTTGGGACCCTCTGTTGGTCGCCGCCAACCAGTTACGCCGCGCGCTGGAATGACAGCGCCGGCCGGACTTGCATCGCGACAGTTGCTACACTGGAGGCGATGGGCGCCTGGAAACCTCGCCGCATGCTCGCAACCGGGGAAAAAGCTCCGGAATTCGAACTGAAGGACTTGACCGGGCGGACCTTCCGTCTCAGCGACGAGCTCGCGCACGGCCCGGTGGTGCTGGCCTTTTTCAAGGTGGACTGTCCCATTTGCCAGTTCACCTTCCCGTTCCTCGAACGCCTTCATCGCAACGGCAGCGGAACCATCCGTTTCTACGGCGTTTCGCAGGACGGGGCGCGCAGCACTGAGGAGTTCAATCGCGAGTACGGCGTAAGCTTTCCCACCTTGTTGGACGAGGCGCGTCAGGGGTATCCCGTCAGCAACGCCTTCGGGATCTCGGTGGTTCCCTCGGTATTCCTGATCGAGCCGGACGGGACGATCTCCTGGGCCATGGAAAGTTTCCGCAAGAAGGAGTTGGAAGAACTGGGGACTCGGGCCGGGACCAAAACGTTCCTGCCGGACGAGCGTGTGCCCGACTACCGTCCCGGTTGAGGCTCCAAAAACTAGGCTCCCGGTGGGAGTCAGGCAAACAAGGGGGTTGGATGGCCGAAATCAAGGAGATTCTCGATTCCGCGGCCGCCATCGCCAAAGGGATGCGGGTCACCCTCAAGGAGATGTTCTCTCCTACGGTGACCGAGATCTATCCCGACGAGCCGCCGCGCTTCCAGGAACGTTACCGCGGACGCCACGTACTGGAGCGCGACGAGAACGGCCTGGAGAAGTGCGTGGCGTGCTTTTTGTGCGCCGCCGCCTGCCCGGCCAAGTGCATCTACATCGAAGCCGCCGAAAACACGGACGAGGTCCGGATCAGCGGCGCCGAACGATACGCCAAGGTCTACAACATTGATTACAGCCGCTGCATCTTTTGCGGCTACTGCGTGGAAGCCTGTCCGACCGACGCCATCACCCACGGTCACGAATTCGAGCTGGCCAGCTACAACACCTCGAGCCTGATTTATCGCAAGGAGCAGCTCTTGCGTCCCTGGCCGGCTGCCAAAACGGCAGCGCAGCCGGCGGCCTCCGCCGCGGCGGATTGACAACGTTCGGCGGGTTTGCCTCGCGGAGACGCAGCGGCGGCCGCAGATCGGGCCGAGCCGGTTGCCTCTGCCGCATGTCGGGATTCTGTTGGGGAGTTGCCCGGCCGCAGCGCGGGGTGCTAACATGAAATTCGCCCCGTTGAGGAGGGGACCAGGACAGTATCAATTCAGGGTCAAATCATTTCGACGCGGCGAAAAGGGGCGCGCAAGCGCCCCTTTTCATTTGCTCCGATCGGGGGTACGTTCTGCCGCGTGCTCAGGCGCAGGCCTCGCAAGGCTGATTCAGGCGGGCGCGCAGCAGGCTGACCATGTCGGCTGCGCGGAAAGGCTTGCGCAGAACCGCGAAGTCGTACTCTTCGCAAACCGCCTCTTCCTCGGGCGCCAATTCCATCCCGGTCATGATAATGATCGGCGCGTGCGCATCGCGGCGCCGTAGCTCGACCGCCAGCTCGAGGCCGTTGCCGTCGGGCAGCCGGTAATCCAGCAAAGCCGCGTCCGGCATGCGTTCACCTATTTCCTTGTAAGCCTGCCGGGCCGATTCCGCCGCCAGCAGTTGCCAGCCCGCTTGCCCCATACACGTCTCCAGGTAGCGGAGCAACTCGCGGTTATCTTCCACCAGCAAGACGACCGGCGCCTGCGCAGGCGTCTCTTCGGCCGCGCTGGCCCGCAAGGCAAGACCCTGGCCGTCGTCGCCCACCAACACGTGCACCTGACCGCCACGAGGAACGCCGCCTTCGGCCACCAGCGCCGCCAAAGGCTGGGTCAGGTACCGGTGAACCGTCCGGCGCAACTCCCGTGCCCCGTACTCTGCACTGGTGCCCACGCGTAGCAGGAATTCGCGGGCCTGCTCGGAAACTTGGATGCGAAAGCGATTCTCGCCCAGCCGCGTGTCCACGAGCTTTTGCAAGTCCGCAATCTGTTGGTCGAGAATAGCGGCCAGCGAGGCCGCATCCAGGGGCCGGTATGTGATGACGGCGTCAATGCGGTTGACGAACTCCGGCGAGAAGCGACGCCGCACCGCGTGCAACCCGATCGCTTCGAGCTTGCCGGCCAGATCCGTGCGCGGCGCGTCCGCGCGGAAACCGAAATCCGGCCGCAGCTCCTTCATCATTTCCCGCGCCCCGAGATTGCTGGTCAGGAAGATCAGGCTGTTCTCGAAATTGACCGTCGTGTTGTCTCCCAGGCGCAGGGTGGCGCGATCCAGAACGCCCAGCAGCAGGCGCGTCAACGAGGGCGCCGCCTTTTCGATTTCGTCGAAGAGCACGAGCGAAAGAGCGCAACGCTCGCTGGTGACGGCGTTCAGCTTCTGCTGCGTGAGCATGGGGACCGTTTCGCGGTGGCCGAGGTAACCGGGCGGAGCCCCGATCAGCTTGGCCACCTCGTGGTCCATCTGGTATTCCCCGCAGTCAATTTTGAGCAGGCATTTCTCCGAGCCGTGCAGCACCTCGGCCAGCGCTTCGACCGTGCGGGTCTTGCCCGTGCCCGTCGGCCCGAGCAACAGGAATACCCCGGCGGGACGCCCCTCCGGGGCAAGCCCGGCCTGGAACATCTGCACGTAGGGAATGATCTGTCGGATCGCATCCGGCTGACCGACGAGGCGCCGCCCCAGTTGCGCGGCCAGTTCGGTTGCCGGCTCCACGGCGGGTTTCCGCGATCGCGTGGCGCTCCCCGCGCTTTTCAAAACCACGGATGTTCCCCTCGCTGGCAATTATATCGGCGGCGGTTTCGGGCTCCCCTTGGAGACGGGCGGCAAGGCGGGCCGTACGCGCGCCCCTCAATTTCATTATCCGACGAAAAATGAGTGGATTGCATCCGCAATGCGGCGGCTGGCATGACCATCACCGTACGGATTGTGAACGCGGGCCATGCGTTCGTACTCCTGCCGGTCTTCCAGCAGCCGCACCGCTTCCTCCACGATGCGCCGCGTCTGGGTGCCCACCAGCTTCACTGAGCCTGCCTCCACGCCCTCGGGCCGCTCCGTCTTCTCGCGCAGCACCAGAATCGGCTTGCCCAGCGACGGGCCTTCCTCCTGAATCCCGCCGGAGTCGGTCAGCACCAGCCACGCCCGACGCATCAAATCCACGAACGGCACGTACTCGAGCGGCTCGATCAGGTGGATGTTCGGGATCCCGGCCAGCAGTTGCCTCACCGGGACCTGCACGTTGGGATTGGGATGCACCGGATAAACGATTTCCACGTCATCCCGCGCCGCCAGTTCAGCCAGCGCCGCGCAAATCCGCCGGAAACCTTCGCCGAAGCTCTCCCGCCGGTGGGCGGTCACCAGGATCAGTTTGCGCGAGCCATCCAACTGCGGCCAGGGGCGGCTCGGAAGGAGGCCTTGTTCCAGGCGATCCCTTACCCACAGCACAGCGTCAATGCCCGGATTGCCGGTCACGGCGATACGGGCTTCCGGTACCCCCTCGCGCAACAGGTTCTCGGCCGCCCATCGGGTCGCAGCGAAATGCAGGGTCGCCAGCCGGCTCGTCAGGACCCGGTTCATCTCCTCGGGGAAGGGCTGTTGGGGATCCCAGGTGCGCAACCCCGCCTCCACGTGCCCCACGGGAATTCGGTGGTAGAAAGCCGCCAGTGCACCGCAAAGCGTGGTTGTGGTGTCGCCTTGGACGAGGACCATGTCGGGACGGGCATCCTGCAGAACCGCCTCCAGGCCTGCGATCACACGCGCGGTCGTCTCAGCCAGGGTCTGACCCGGTCGCATCAGGTCCAGATCCCAGTCTGGAGCGACCCCGAACACGTCTAGCACCTGATCGAGCAGTTCGCGATGCTGCGCCGTCGCGCACAGTTGGACTGCAAACTCGGAACGTCGTTGCAGTTCGAGGAAGACAGGGCAGAGCTTGATGGCCTCCGGTCGCGTGCCTACGACCACGAGGAGGCGTCTGCGGCGGGTCGGCACTGAGAGTTTGCCCTCGCCTACCGGGCGGCCACTTGCCGGTAGGGACCTAACTCAGGGATTCACTTGTGCCGGTAAACGATGCGGCCCTTGGTGAGGTCGTAGGGCGACAGCTCTACGGTGACGCGATCGCCCGCCAGGACGCGGATGCGGTTGCGCCGCAGCTTGCCGGCCAGGTGGGCCAGCACCTTCCGGTCCTCGTCAATTTGGACACTGAAAAGGCCGCTCGGGAACTTCTCGACGACTACGCCTTGTACCTCGATCGAATCCTCTTTGCTCATTCGCCTCCTGTTCGAAAAGTCTGTATTGGGGTTGCGGGGCTTAGGCCCCGCCCGACATTCAGCATAGAGGATGCCGCGGGCAAAATCAATCCCACCCCCGCCGCGAACGGGCGGCGCCCGGCGTGCTAAGGTTTTTGCCCGATAGCCGGAAACCCTACGCTGACCGATACTCCTGATAGCCGGCCGCGATGATTTCGCTTAAAAAAACGCTGGACGAAATCGAGCAGCGCGAACGGTTGTTCCAGGCCTCTCTCGAAGCGTACCGGGCAGCGCTGGCCGGCATGGCGCGTGATCTCCCCGCGGCCCTGAAAGAGGATGCCGATTCGGTCCGGGACCATTTCATCGCTCTGGGCAAGCGTCTGGCCGATGATCCCAGCCTGGACACCATCGAGCAGACCCGCCAGCAACTGGAAGTGCACCTGCGCGATTACAGGGGTCGAGTGGAAGCCCAGTGCCTGAAACAGCGCCGCGAAGTCAAGGAAATCCTTGCCACTCTGGCGGACGCCGCCGCCATGCTGGAGCGGCAGAATACCACCTACTCGGACAATTTCCGCAGTTTCGCGCGTCGGTTGGAGACGCTTTCGCGCCTGGATAGCCTCGCCGAAATCCGTCGGCAGCTCACTCTGCAAGTCGCTGAAATGAAGACCAGCGTGGACCGCGCGACTCGCGAATACGAGGAATCTCTCAACCAGCTCCGCAGGGAGTTGCAAGCTTTCCAAAGCCGCCTGGAGCATGCTGAACAATTGGCCGCCACCGACAGCCTCACCGGCCTGGCCAACCGGCGCGAATGCGAGCGCCAACTGAGGGAACGGATCAGTGCCGGCCGGCAGTTCTCGATCCTCCTGCTCGACTTGGACCAGTTCAAGGCGCTCAACGATCGCTACGGCCACCACGTGGGAGATCAGGTCCTGGTGCACTTCGCGCAGCGCCTCCGTGAGCAGTTCCGCCACACCGATGTGGTCGGGCGCTGGGGCGGTGACGAGTTTCTGGCGATCATGGATAGCCCGCTCGAACAGGCACAACGCAAAAGCGTGGAGATCCGCGAGCGTGTGAGTGGCTGGTACAGCGTGACCGCCGCGGGTCGCCCGCTGCGTGTCCTCGTGCGCGTCTCTGTGGGCGTAGCCGAATATCAGCCAGGGGAAACCCTGGAGGAGCTATACAACCGGGCGGACCAGGAACTTTACGCCAAAAAAGCGCTGCGCACAGCCACGTGATAAGTTCCGGGCAGTTGGTGGTAGGGACGGGCAGATTCGAACTGCCGACCTGCCGCTTAGGAGGCGGCCGCTCTATCCAACTGAGCTACGTCCCCAATTCTCTTCCATTCTACCCTGTATAAGCGGCCCACCGCCCGGCCCGGCTTGCCCCGCGCGCAGCCCTGCGGCAAACTGGGCTCGATGGAGGAGTTCTGCACCTGCGGAGCGCGTCTGGTCCCGGACGCGCGGTTCTGCCATAAATGCGGTCGCCCCGTGCGCGAAAGTGAGGAACCATTGCCTCCCGTTGCCGCCGAGGCGCCGCCGGAGTCCCCTCCGCCCCCGCCCATCGTGGAGATCGGCTTCCAGAACCGCGCTGCGGTGCGCATTGCGTTGTTCGCCGGGGCGCTCGCGCTGGCCCTCAGCTCCATCCCCATCTCACCGTGGTTGCCAGTGGTGACCTTGTTGGGCGGCGGCGCTCTTGCCGTCTATCTCTACAACCGCCGTACCGGCCAATCGCTGCCTGCACGTCTCGGCCTCAAGCTCGGCTGGATGACGGGATTGTTCGCCTTCCTCATCAGCATGGTGCTGATGACCATCGCGCTGGCGCTGCTGTCGGCTCGCCAGGATGCGCTCGAACGCGCTCTGCGAGATCAGTCAGGACTGCCGGCCGACATGGCGGCACGCGTCCTCGAGATCGTCCGCAACCCGGTCGAACTCTCCCTTTCGTTGTTGTTCGGTTTCCTGACCTTCTCCGTCACGGCGGCGCTGGGCGGTGCGCTGGGGGCGCGCGTGTTCCGCAAGCATTGACGCACGATCGCGCGGGCTAGACAGCTTGACCAGCGCGACGCCGGCGAAGATGATCAGCATGGCGCCTGCCTCCCGCAGTCCGAACGGCTCGCGATAGAAAATCCAGCCCAGGGTCACCGCTACCACCGGATTCACGTAGGAGTAAATGGAGACCAGAGCGACGGGGAGGCGCCGCAGGGCGTACAAATAGGCGCTGTAACCCACGATCGAGCCGAAAAGCACCAGGTAGGCCACCGCCACGAGACCCGAGGCCGTCCAGCGCACAGGGCCGTGAGGAACCAGCAGGGCAAGCGGCAGGAAAAACAATCCGGCGGCGAATTGTTGCAGCGCGCTGCTCATGAGCGGATGCTCCGGCGCACTCCTGCGACGTTGATAAATGGAGCCGAAAGACCAGGATGCGCAACCGACTTGCAACAAGAGGAATCCCTTGATCAAACCCCGGCTTTCGACCGCCCCCGTCAGCTCCGGTGCCAGCAATAATGCGCTGCCCAGCAGTCCGACCAGCATACCCGCCACCGTGGCGCCGCGCAAACGTTCCCCGCCGGGCATCAGCGTTTCGATGCCCACCATCCAGAAGGGCGAAACCGTGATCATGAGCGCCGCCAGCCCGCTGGGTACCCACAGTTCGGCAATGGTGAGGCAACAATTGCCAACGCCCAGGATGAGCACCCCGATCATCGCCGCCTGTAGAAGCTGGCGGCCGCGGGGCGCAGGGATGCCTCGCCAACGCGCGAACAGCAGGAGCAAGCCTCCCGAAAGGAGAAACCGGCTACTGACCAGCACTAAGGGCGGCAGCGACTCGAGGGCCACTCGGATGCCGAGATAGGTCGTGCCCCAGAAAAAGCAGACTGCCGCCAGCGAAAGGTAGGCGATTGCCAGCGGATCGCGTCTCAATCTTTCAGAGTAGCACTGACCGCCAGACTGACGCCGGCGGCGAGTCGGTCGAGCGCGCCGCAAATCGGGGTAATGGCGCCGGGCGCGCATCCGAGACGACGCGAGCGCTGCAAATTCGCCAAACTTTCGCCCTTGTCCTAAAGACACAATGAGTGGTAGTATCGAACGGGTATAGAAGTGGCGCGGGAACCTCAGGGGTCTTCCCACGCCACAACAAGAATTGAGGTGAAAGGGTCCATGATCGAAACGCGTAGATGGTTCCCTCTTTTGGCGGGTCTGGCTCTGGCTACAGGCCTGCTCTGGGCTCAAACCTATACCGCGGCGATTCGCGGCACGGTGACGGACGCCACCGGCGCAAGCGTGCCCCGCGCCACCGTGACCGTGACCGAAGTCGACCGCAACGTGGCTCACAAGACGATCACCGACGAGGCGGGGCGCTACGTGGTGACCGCCCTGCCGCCCGGCAACTACACCCTGACCGTGGAAGCGACAGGTTTCCGGAAGTACGTCCGCGGCCCCTTCCCCCTCTCCGTGCAGCAGCAGGCTACCGTGGACGTGCAACTGGAAGTGGGCGAAGTGACGGCCACGGTCGAAGTACAAGCCGAAGCACCTCTGCTGAACACGACGATCGCCAACCTCGGCCAGGTGATCGAAAACAAGTACATCATTTCGCTGCCCAACATTGCCCGATCGCCCATGGCCTTGACTTACCTCACGCCAGGCGTGGTTGGCTCCGGCGGACGGCGTGGGGACAACAACACGAACTTCGTGGCCAACGGCGCGCGTAACTCGACCTCCGACGTACTGCTGGATGGCGTCAGCGTCGTCACCGTCGAGCAGAACTCCGGAATCACGGACCTCAAGTACGCCCCCTCGGTGGATGCCGTCCAGGAGTTCAAAATTCAGACCAACTTCTTCTCCGCCGAGTACGGCCAGACCGGCGGGGCGGTGATCAACATGGTGACCCGTTCGGGAACGAACGAGTTCCATGGCACTGGGTATTACTTCCTGCGCCATTCGGACCTCAACGCCAACAACTGGTTCTCGAATCGGGCAGGCCGGACGCGGCCCTACTATCGCCGCGACCAGCTCGGCGGCGTTCTGGGCGGCCCCGTCATCAAGAACAAAACGTTCTTCTTCGCTACCTATGAGCACACGCGCTCCAAGAGTCCCCTCAGCGCGACGGCGACTTTCCCCACCTTGCTCCAGCGCGAAGGTAACTTCACGGAAACCCGCAATACCGCCGGCCAGCTCATGATCATTTACAACCCCTTCGACACGTTCATCAATGCCCAGGGCAACCTCGAGCGCCGGCCTTTCCCGGGCAATATCATTCCCAAGTCCATGATGGACCCTGTGGCTCTCAAAGCTCTGGCCTACTTCCCTAAGCCGAACCAGCCCGGGGCGCCCTTCACGGAAACCAACAATTGGTTCGAGGAAGGCATCAATCGCAGTATCGGTCACCAGACCAACCTCAAGGGCGACCACCACTTCACCCCCAACAGCCGCCTGACAGGACGCTACAGCTACGGCCGCGGGCGCGGTAACCCGCCCAACCTCTTCGGCAAGGAGCTTGCCCCGGCCTTTACCTTCAATTACGGCCCGAGCCTGAGCACCTCCACTTCGACCGTCGTGGAATTCACCAAGGTTCAGAGTCCCACCGCATTGTGGAGCGTGCGTTACGGCCTCACTTACTCGACATACTGGCGCAAGCCGATGGAGGAATTCGATCTGACCACCCTCGGCTTCCCCAAGTACATGAAGGACAACGCCACCCACCTGGTGTTCCCAACCATCGCGCCGGAGGGCTACACCGACATCGGGACCGAGGGCTGGCTGATCATGGATCGCCAGGAAGGAGTCCACCACTTCTCGGGGTTTTACACCAAGACCAGCGGCGGGCATAACATGAAGATGGGCGCCGAGACCCGTCGTTTCTTCCTGGATTACGCCCAGCCGGGTTATCCGTCAGGCCAGTTCAGCTTCGGTCGGGGCGTCACTTGCCGTGACCGTTTCTCTTGTCCGGGCAATGAGGGCAACGGACTGGCGGCGATGCTCATCGGCTGGGCCACCGGCGGTCAGTTCCACATTGACCCCAAAGTGTTCACCCGCTCGGCTTACTGGGGCTTTTATTTCCAGGATGACTGGAAGATCACGCCGAAACTCACTTTGAACCTCGGTATCCGCTACGAATTCGACGTACCCCGCTGGGAAAAGTACGACCGGCAAAGCTACTGGGACCTGAACGCCCAGTCGCCCGTCAAAGTGCCCGGTTACGACACGCGCGGCGTGATGAGGTTTGTGGACAAAAACCGGCGCTCGCCTTTCGATGGCGATTACAACAACTGGTCCCCGCGGGTGGGCTTCGCCTGGGCGGCGACACGCAAGCTGGCTGTGCGCGGCGGTTACGGCTTGCTCTACCAGTTGAGCCGGGCGACCGTCTACGGGCACACCGGCGCGGGCTTCAACGTCAACGCTACGCCGACCTTTACGCTGGATTCCAATGCCACCTTGCGGGCGCGCTTGAGCAACCCGTACCCCGAGGGAATGCTGTTGCCTCCGGGCCGCTCCCTCGGTGATTGGACCTTCATCGGGCTCGGCGTCGGCACCATCGTACCCAACTGGAACCGCAATCCCGAGTATCATTCGTGGAACCTTTCCATCCAGCGCGAGCTGCCATTCCAGTCCGTGCTGGAGGTCAACTATACTGGCAGCCGCGGTACTCACCTGTTCCTGCCCTACACTTCCTTGACGCCGCTGGATCCGCAGTATTGGAGCTGGGGCCGCACGGTGCTCACGAGCGCGGTGCCCAACCCGTTCTATGGGATCATCACCGATCCCAAGGCTACCAACCTCAACGGGCGCACAGTCCAACTATTCCGGTTGCTGCGGCCCATGCCCCACTTCGATGGCGCCAGCTCAGGCACGGCCGAGCCGCCGCGGGCCGACTCCTACTATCACGGCCTGCAAGTGAAGTGGGAAAAACGTTACTCGCGCGGGCTGACCACTCTGGTGCACTATACGTGGTCCAAGATGATTGACGACGCCTCCCATGGTTCCGGCAACCTCGCCTGGCTGGGCGGCTCTACGAGCCTCCAATACCCGCTGAACCTTCGGCTGGAGCGATCACTTTCGGCGCATGACGTGGCGCACCGCGTGGTGCTGACGGGCGCCTGGGAAATGCCCTTCGGCAAGGGCCGCAAGTGGGGTTCCACCTGGAGCTTGCCGCTCGACTGGGCCCTTGGGGGCTGGGAGCTGAGCGGAATGGCGATCCTGCAGAGCGGCATGCCTTTGCAGGTGACCCAGAGCGGCGGCAATATCTGGAACGGAACGCAGCGGCCCAACCTGATCGGCGATCCGAGCACGTCGGGCTCGGTGACCAGTCGGCTCAATCGCTGGTTCAACGAAGCGGCGTTCTCGAAGCCTCTCATTGACGTGCCCGGCACCGCGCCGCGCACCTTGAATTACCGTGGGCCGGCCATCAAGACCTTTGACGCGGCCCTGCTGAAGAGCTTCCGCGTCAAAGAGGGACAGCGATTCGAGTTCCGAATCGAAGCCCAGAATGTCCTCAACTCGCCGGTGTTTGGCGATCCCGCCAGCACCTACGGCGCAACCGACTTCGGCCAGATCACCGGCACCAAGGTGGGTCCGCGGGAAATCCAGCTCGGCATGAAATACTACTTCTGAACTTCACGCGTTGCGGAGGCGGCGGAGCAGGGAACCACCAGCCCCGCCGCCTTCTACGGCACCGTCAGCCAATTCCAGATCACGCCCTCGGCCCCATCGCGATTCGCGGGCGTCAGCTCGAAGAGACGGATATCGGGCCTGCGCTTGATGGCGTCCGTGAAGGGATGCGGGTGGGCGTGGATCGTTGCAAGAACCGGCGAAGGCGAATCGAGCACCCGCACGACCAGCTCGCAAAAAGCGGGCGAAGCCATTTCCATTTTCCCGATCTCGTCAATGACTACGACGCGACCTGCCTCCAGCGCCCGGCGCACCGCCTCCAGCCCCACGCGCTCCAGCGCCTCCACATCAACGCCGTAGCGCCCCACCCGCACGCGACTGGCAAGTCCGACGCGCGCCAGCGTGACTCTAGGGCCATCCAGCGTGATCAGCTCGAAACCCTGCCGAATCCCACGCTCGCGGATCTCGCGCGTTATGAAACCGCCGGCCCGCTCTCCGAGGCGCGCCGCGATCTTCGCGATGAGCGTGGTCTTGCCGCAGCCCGGCCTTCCGGTGATCAGGATGTTCATGGTCCTTTAGCAACTGGCGAAATGCCGTCAGCCCCTGTTACCGGCGCGCGGTACGGGAACGGAATCGGGTAGTATCTCTTGATGCGAACGCCAGGCGAATTCGCTCAACGCATAAAGGAAGGAACCAAGAACAATGCACAGGCGTAACTTCTTGCTCGCAGCGGCCGGCGGTCTGGCAGCCGGCCTGAGCCGGGTGGCGACGGAGTCGCGACCTCCCAACATCGTTTTCATCCTGACGGACGACCTCGGCTGGGGTGATCTGAGCTGTTACGGCAATCAGCGTCTGAAAACACCCAACCTGGATCGCCTCGCTGACCAAGGTACGCTCTTCACCCAGTTCTATGTGAACGGGCCGGTGTGTTCGCCCAGCCGGGCGGCTTTCATGACAGGCCACTTCCCCGCGCGCCATCGCATCCACGGACACCTGGCCACGCCGGAGGAAAACCAGCGGCGGGGCATGCCCAATTTCCTGGATCCGAGCATTCCTACCGTGGCCAGTTTGCTCAAGAAAGCCGGTTATCGCACAGCTCACTTCGGCAAATGGCATTTGGGATCAGGCCCGGGCGCGCCCTTGCCGGAGGCTTATGGCTTCGACGTAGTCAAGGCGGTCAACTCGAATAACCCGCACTGGCGCGAAGACAAGATACCTTACTTCCGCGCCCACTCAACCGGCCTGATAGTGGACGAAACCTTGCGGTTCATCAAGCAAGACTTGAGCCGTCCGTTTTATGTAAACGTCTGGACCTTGTTACCCCACGCCACGCTCGATCCGACTAAAGAACAGCTCGAGCCATTCATGAAACTGTCTCCGCAGACGGCGTCCGGGCACCTTGGCGCTCACCAGATTTATTTCGCTTCGCTGCGCGACCTGGACACCCAGCTCGGCCGTCTGATTGACGAGCTCGACAAACTGGGTTTGAGAGAGAACACCCTCATTTTGTTTTCGAGCGATAACGGACCGGAGGACATACACATCCGCAACGCCAGCCACAGCGCTTTTGGGTCTCCGGGGCCGTTCCGTGGCCGCAAGCGCAGTCTTTACGAGGGCGGCATTCGCGTCCCGTTCATCGTGCGGTGGCCTGGAAGGGTTCCCGCGGGCCGCGTGGAAACGCGCTCGGTGCTCTCGGGCGTAGACCTGTTGCCGACTTTGTTGAAGATTGCCGGTCTGCCCCAAGATGACGCCCTCGGCCTGGACGGCGAAGACGTCAGCGACATTTTGTTCGGCGCCTCGCGGGCTCGCCGCAAGCCGTTGTTTTGAAAGTGGCGGTTTGCGATCGCTGGCTATAACATCAATCGCAGCCCCATGCTCGCCATCCGAAAAGGCGATTGGAAGCTCTTGCTCAACCCGGACTTCAGCCGCGTGGAGCTCTATGACATTCCGCGCGACCCCATGGAGCTGAACAACGTCGCCGACCGGCGGCCTGAGGTCGTGAAGGACCTGGCAGCCAAGGCGCTGGCCTGGCAGAAGACGCTCCCGCCCGGCCCCATCGACCCCACGGCAGGCAAGAACGATTACCCTTGGCCGCGGGATTAGCGGCGCCAATTCGCAGCCGCGTGCACGCACCACACCGCCGCTGGCGAACATGGGTACGCGATCGCACAGGGTGTCAAAACCCCCGGCAGCTCGCGCGCTGCGTCTTGTGTGGATTCCGGGCAGGCAGCGCTGCTGGTGCGCTCCGTGGGTTCGCCTCCAGATCGCGCGATATCACGAGGGCCCTGACGCGCCGGCCGCTGCGTGCCGGCATCATAATTTTGCCTGTCGTCGCAGTTTTTCCAACTCCGCCTGCATCTGTTTGAGCAGGGGCTGGGCCGAGCCATCGCTGATCAGGTTATTCATTTCATAAGGGTCTTTCTCCAGGTCATATAACTCGTCGAATTCCGGGAAATTCACGTAATGGATGTACTTGTAACGCTGCGTGCGCACGCCCTCCCAAGTCGGAATCCGTGGAAATTGCTTTTCCTCGTAGTATTCGCCGAGGAAAGACTGCCGCCAACCGGCTTCCCTGCCTGCCATGAGAGGAACGAGCGAGCGGCCTTGCATCCATTTTGGAACCGGCGCCTTGGCAAGTTCCAGGAATGTGGGCGCTATGTCAATGTTGAGCGCCATGCCTTTGGCGACGGTTCCCGGGCGGATCAGCCTGGGGTACCGTGCAATCAGGGGGACGCGGATGGATTCTTCGTAGAAGGCACGCTTGTCGCCCAGGCCATGCTCACCCCAGAGGTAGCCGTTATCGGAAGTGAAAACAAAGAGGGTATTGTCGAGCTGGCCCGAGGCACGCAGCGCTTCATAGAGCTGGCCCACTCCCTCGTCAATGGCCGCGAGGCAGCGCAGTTGATTGAGGATCACCTCGTCCGTGGGGCCGCCTGGCCTCTGACCCGGCCCTGCCTGCTTGCCTTGCCGGCTTTCGGGCAAAGGACGCCGCAGGACCGGTTTGCCCTCCAGCGTATCCTTCGCGCTCGGCTTGCGTTCGACAGTAACGCCGACATACAGGTCTTTGTGGCGATCAGCGGGCGTGAAGGGCCCGTGCACTGCCTTATGAGCAAGGTACAGGCAAAACGGCCTGTCGTGCTTCTGTTGGATAAACTCCAGGGCGTAGCGATTCAGCAGATCCGTCATGTAGCCCGAGGCCTGGATGTCGCGCCCGTCAACGTTAAGCCGCGGATCTATGTACTGGCCCTGACCAGGGAAGCTGACCCAGCGATCGAACCCCGGCCGCGGCGTAGGGTCGTTACCCATGTGCCACTTGCCGATGTAAGCCGTTCTGTAACCGGCGTCGCGCAAAAGCTTCGGGAATGTCACCAGCTTGTGGCTGGCCTCGGAGCGGTTTGTGTTATCCAGAATCCCGTGGGTGCGAACGTACTGCCCGGTCAGGAAACTGGCCCGGGATGGCGAGCAAAGCGGGGTGGTGACGAATGCGTTCACGAAATTCATCCCCTCGCGGGCCAGGCGGTCAATGTTGGGAGTTTTCACGAAAGGGTGACCCGTGCAACCGAGAGCGTTATAACGCAGGTCGTCCACGAGGATGAAGACGAAGTTAGGCCGCGCAGCGGTTTGCGCCGCATAGGCGCCGATAGCGGCATCGAACAGCAGTTGCCGTCTGGTCAGCTCCATGTCCTGCTCCTTTCACGAATCGGTCAGGGCGAAAGAAATCACAACGCCGATTATAGACTCATCCTCGCGCGGCTGCGGATCAAACCCTGGGAGGAAGCGCGGCCTTGTACCCGCCGTGCAACAGCTTTTGCAGCTCGTTCAACACGCTTTTCACTTTCTCGGTCTGGGGGCGTTTCGGCCAGGCCAGGTTGGTCCACTCATTGGGGTCCATCTCGTGGTCGTAGCATTCCACGCTGTGGTTCTCGTCGTCCCACTCGGTGTAACGATAGCGTTCGGTGCGAACGCTGCGGCCGAAACGGTTCCTGCCGCGAGCGACCATGGTGAAGGCGCCTTTCTTCCACGGCCTCTGCGGATCCTTGAGCAGCGGCACGAAGCTCAGTCCTTCCATGCCGGGGGCCTCGGGAAGCCCGCAAAGTTCCGTCAAGGTGGGGAACAGGTCCACGAACTCCACCAGCCGCATGCAGCCCACGCCTTCGGCCATCCCGGGAGCGTGGAAGATCAGCGGCGCGCGCGCCGCCTGCTCGAACAATGTCATCTTGCGCCACAGTTGCAAGTGGTCGAAGAGGTGGAAGCCGTGGTCGCCAAAAAGAAACACCACCGTGTTATCCCACAGCTTCAGTTGGTCCACAGCATCCAGCACTACGCCCACCTGGGCATCCATGAACGAGGTCGCCGCATGGTAAGCCAGGATGGCCTCCCGCCGCTGGAGGTCAGTCATTTGGTCTTCGCCTTCCCGGAAAGTGAGGGCGATCGGCGGTATGTCATCGCGATCATCGGGTGGCGTGTTGGGGAGCTTGATCTGGTCCAGCGAGTACATGTCAAAGTACTTTCTGGGGGCCACCCAGGGCAGGTGAGGCTTGTGAAATCCGCACGCGATGAAGAACGGACCGTCTTTATGTTGCTTGAGTATTTCCACGATGCGGCGGGCTGTGGCGCCATCCGGCTCGTCGGCATCCGCGCGATCCGTTTTGCGCCAAACCAGGGCGCCGGCTTCCTGCCCCGCGGCCTTGCGCTTCTCCTGCCGCTTTGCGGCCAACTGGGTGTCTTCGTCAGTGAGCCGGCGTTCCTGGGAGATAGGGATCCCGGCCCGGCTCTCGGAAATGTCCCACTTGATCTGATGTTCGAACAGCCCGTGCGCTACCTTGCCCACGCGTGCCGTAAAGTAACCGTGGGCCTTGAAGTACTCCGGCATAAACAGAATGTCACCAAGGTAGGTCCGCGGAGGCGTGTTGTTATCGAAAATCCTGGTCGTCTCCGGGCGGCGCCCGCTGAGCAGCGAGGTGCGTGACGGGTTGCACAAGGGATAATTACAATACGCCCGGTCAAATCGTACTCCTCGCTCGGCAAGACGGTCTATGTTAGGTGTCTTGGCTACCGGATCGCCGTAGCAACCGATCCGCGTATTCAAGTCGTCCACAGCAATCATGAGGACGTTCAGCTTTCGTCGGGATTGGGCGACCACCAGGGGTGCGGCCAGCGGCGCCCAGAGCAGCTCACGACGCGTCAATGCCATGCCTCGATCTCCTGTCGTCGGCGGCCTGACTGGGGCCGCCTCTGTAGCAGTCGTAACCCGGATTTCACCTGATTCATTTCGAGTATACGCCGCGCCGGCCTGGTGTCAAGCCCGCTGGCGGGATCTTACCCGTCTCCGGAACTCGTCCAGGCGCACGCATGCCCAAGCCAGGCAACGTGACCTGGCAAAGCCTGGTTTGCGCGCCCATTGAGCCGGAGGCAGTTTCCGGCGAGCAATTTCCGAACCCGCGCTACGGGGCGTATGCGGGGACACACAAGGAGGGACTCCAAACCTGCGGCGGTCGCCACAAATCAACGGCCTCTGCCCCGCTTGCCGGGCGGCTGAGGCCGGGATGTTTGCGATGCGTAAGGCGATACCGGGCTGTAGCTCCTTTCGGCGGCGGTCTCTGGGCCAGGTGTGGTCCTCAGCGGACGGCTGCGGGCGGCTAGGTGTCCATGACCCTTTCCTGAACGGGATCGAAGAAAGTTACGCGGTTGTACCGGAACGCCATCGCGCCAAGACTGACCGCGACCTGGACGCGGTAACCGAACTCCCCGTCGAGTACAGGCTTTTCCCGCGTGCGAATGCAACGGAGAAAGTTTTCCGAGAAACTTTCCGAGGGCGTGGCTTCGATCCGGTAGGCACGCGTGCGGTATCGTTGCCGCGCGTCGGTGTCCTCTCGCTCGCTCTCCACCCAGACGCCCGTGAGGCCCAGTTTTCGGATGCGGTCTTCGAAGAGGCCGGCGAAGGGAGGCTCCGGTTCTATCACGATGGCGCCGGGCCGCAAGTGCGTGCCACCCGTGAACCGAGCCATTCTCGCCAGTTCATTTTCGACTTGCCTGTACCTCTTGAGTGTTACTGAATTTGACGATGCCAAAAGGAAGCGGCCAGCGTGAATCTGTGACCGACCCGTACCCCGGTTCGAAGCTTGACGAAAACGTCGCGGCCAGAAATCCAGACACGAACTGATCCTTGCTCCCTGAGCGCAATGGTTGCCTCCGGTGATATCGCAGCCGGGATGATCGGGTGAGGGATGGGATCACCTCGTATTTTCAACTCGAGCGAGAGGTGTCCTGCCTTGCCGGGGTCAAAATCGAGTGGGACCTCGCTCCGCACACGTCGCGCAGGCAAAACGAGAGCAGAACCGAATGTTTCTGCTACCGGTAAAGGCGGTTGCGGAAGTGCCGTTGGCTGGCAATCTACGTTTGTCACGGACGGATGGTATAATACCCTCAGCCCGATGCCGACGGTGCTCGAACTTTACGAGAAGCTCAAACCCAAGCTGGGGGAGGAAGAGGCGCGCTCGTTGTTGGAGTTCATCGAGAGCACGGTCGAGCAACGGGCAGTAACCAAGGCGGATTTGCAACAGACGGCTGCATCCCTGCGCGAGGAGATGCGTCAGCTTGAGGGCGCCTTGCGCGAGGAGATCCGGCAGGTTGACGCATCGCTGCGCGAAGAGATCCAAAAAGTACGGGCGGACTTGATCAAGTGGTCCTTCGCCTTCTGGGTTGGCAACGTGGCGGTCCTCTCCGGGATCATGTTTGCCTTGCTGCGCGGAGCCAGGTAGCGGAGGCACTCCATCTGACTACCACGCGCCGCTGACTTTCTTGGCAGCAAAACAACGGCTTGGGTGGCTCGCAACCCGCTGTGCCTCGCCCATGGGGCCGCGGATCGGCTCGTTTGAAGGCCGGACGGGCGCAGGTTCCCCGAAAGCCGGACGTCAGCGGTCCGGCGACCGCGAAAAATCCCGCCGGTATCAAGCTTGAAAAGCCCGCGTTTTCCGGCCTTGGCCCGCGCAGGTATCCGCGCGCTGCCTTCTGCGTCGTACGCCCCTTACGGTGCCGCCACCGCAGAGGGGACCGTCGTGCAGCCCTGCGTTCCCATCCGTCGGATGCTACAATGTCCTCAGCCCGATGCCCACGGTGCTCGAACTTTACGAGAAGCTGAAACCCAGGCTGGGGGAGGAAGAGGCCCGCTCGTTGTTGGAGTTCATCGAGAGCACGGTGGAGCAACGGGCAGTAACCAAGGCCGATCTGCAACAGGCCATCGCCTCTTTGCGCGAAGAGATCCGCCAGGGTGACGCGTCGCTGCGCGAGGAGATCCGGCAGATTGACGCGTCGCTGCGCGAAGAGATCCATACTCTCCGCGGCGAAATGTACAAGATGCGCGCCGACTTGATCAAGTGGTCCTTCGCCTTCTGGGTTGGCAACGTGGCGGTTCTGTCGGGGATCATGTTTGCCCTGCTGCGCGGAGCCAGGTAGCGGAGGCACTCCATCTGGCTTCTGCGTGCCGCTCATCCTCCTGGCGACAAAACGACGCGATGGGTGACTCGCAATCCGCTGCCCGGGGCGCGCGGATAGAGTCGTTTGAAGGCCGGGACGGGCGCAGGTTCCCCGAAAGCCGGGCGTCAGCGGTCCGGCGCCCGCGAAAAATCCCGCCGGTATCAAGCTTGAAAAGCCCGCGTTCTCCGGCCTTGGCCCGCGCAGGTATCCGCGCGCTGCCTTCTGGGTCGAACGCCCCTTACGTCGCCGCCACCGCAGAGGGGACCGTCGTGCAGCCCTGCGTTCCGATCCGTCGGATGCTACAATGTCCTCAGCCCGATGCCCACGGTGCTCGAACTTTACGAGAAGCTGAAACCCAGGCTGGGGGAGGAAGAGGCCCGCTCGTTGTTGGAGTTCATCGAGAGCACGGTGGAGCAACGGGCCGTAACCAAGGCCGATCTGCAACAGGCGATCGCGTCCTTGCGCGAGGAGATGCGTCAGCTTGAGGGCGCCTTGCGCGAAGAGATCCGCCAGGGTGACGCGTCGCTGCGCGAAGAGATCCGGCAGATTGACGCGTCGCTGCGCGAAGAGATCCGGCAGATTGACGCTTCGCTGCGCGAAGAGATCCATACTCTCCGCGGCGAAATGTACAAGATGCGCGCCGACTTGATCAAGTGGTCTTTCGCCTTCTGGGTCGGCAACGTGGCGGTCCTCTCGGGCATTATGTTCGCCCTGCTGCGCGGAGCCAAGTAGCGGGGACACGACCCTCCACTCGTCGCGGGGCCGATTCCGGCGCCAGTCCAACAAGTATCTTGGCGGGACGATCGTCGGGTGGGAATTCCTGATCTTCTCGGCGTATTTGTGGGTTCGAATCATCGGGCCTACAATGCCGTCAGCCGCACCGGCGGCCCCGGACTCCACAACACTGGCCGGCAAAACGCGCGGGCGTCCGCCGTGCGCACTGAGCACCAAGGCATGGTCTCTGCATAGGGTGGCCAGAACAAGCTGAGAGGACTGTATCGGGAATACTGGTCGGGGCGGGCAGATTCGAACTGCCGACCCCCTGCGCCCAAGGCAGGTGCGCTACCAGGCTGCGCCACGCCCCGAACTCGGCTCTTCTTACTTCATTCTATCGCGGCTGCCACCGGATCCGAGCGGGACTTTCCAACCAGGTCCCCGGACATCGCACGGACACAACCGACCGCTTCGCGGGCCGTTGTCCGCTGGTCGCTTATGCCCGCTTGCCTCCCCGTGGCCACCAGCGAGGGACGCGGCGGCAATACTCGCGATACTCCTCACCGAACCGCCGCTCCATGTCGCGCTCTTCGTAGGCGCGGATGAACCAGCGGATGTACACGATGAAGGCCGCAAAGCACAGCCACAAACCCACCGAGCCGCGCCACAGCGCCAGCCCCACCAGGATGGCCCCCACCGCGTACATCATCGGGTTGCGTACCACCGCGTAGGGACCGCTGGTTACCAGGCGTTTCGTTTTCGCTGCGAAGGGATGGGGCGTGCCTCGCCCTTGCCGTACCAGCAACCAGGAACACCACCCGGCCAGCGCACCGCCCGCCAGGAGCAGTGCTCCGCCCAGCCAGCGCACGCGCGGGCCGCTCCAGCCCACCGCCGCATCCAGCCACACCCACGACCAGACGACCAGCACCACCAGCGCCGGATACCAAAGATGCCGGACCCAGCCCATCAAACCTTCAGATGCTGTACCGAAGCTCGCGTCGCACGCGATGGCGCTCAAGCGCCAGCTCGATGAGCCGGTCAATCAATCGCGGGTAGGGCAGTCCCGTCGCCTCCCACATGCGCGGGAACATGCTGATCGAAGTAAACCCGGGTATGGTGTTGATCTCGTTGATGTAGAGCTTCTGGCTGGGCTGCTCCCACAAGAAATCCACTCGCGCCATGCCCTCGCACTCGACGACCCGGTAACAGGCCACCGCCAGCCTGCGGACCTCCGCCGTGATTTCCGGAGGCAATTCCGCCGGAACGATCAGCCTGGCCGCGTCCAGAATGTACTTGTCCTCGTAATCGTAAAACTCGCGCGAGGGAATGATTTCGCAGGGCAGGGAAGCCTCGGGCTGCTCGTTGCCCAGCACCGCACACTCGAGTTCGCGCCCGGAAATGGCGCGCTCGGCAATCACCTTGCGATCATACTGCGCGGCCAGCTCCAGCGCGGCCTCCAGCTCCGCACGATTCCGGGCCTTGCTCACGGCCACCGACGATCCCAGGTTCGCCGGCTTCACGAACACCGGATAGCCGAAACGTCGCTCGATCTCCACTGCATTCAGGCGGCCCCGCCACTGCACGACGTGCTCGACCACGGGCAATCCGGCCTCGCGGCACAGCCGCTTCATCACGTCCTTGTCCATGGAAACGGCGCTGGCCAGCACTCCGCCCCCCACGTAAGGCAGGTCCGCGAGTTCGAGCAGGCCCTGAAGCGTACCGTCCTCGCCAAAGGTGCCGTGCAGCACGGGAAAGACCACGTCAATGCCGGGATTGGCCCCGGGCTCGGGAAGAATGGGGTGCGGCTGCCAGCGCCCGTCCTTGCCGATGAAGAAACGCAGGACCTCGTAACGCTCCGGGTCCATCGCCGCGATCACGCTCTCGGCCGAACGCAGCGAGACTTCATGCTCCCCGCTTCGCCCGCCATAGATCACCGCCACGCGGAGTTTCATAGGATTCGCTTTCCCAGCGCAGACATGACCAGCTCCACGGCCAGCACCGCCGTCCGGTTGGCCTCGTCAATCACAGGATTCACCTCGACGACTTCCATGGACACCATGCGCCCGGAATCGCAAATCATTTCCATGGCCAGATGCGCTTCCCGATAGTTCAAGCCGCCGCGAACCGGTGTGCCGACGCCGGGGGCTTCCTGAGGGTCCACGCTGTCCATATCCAGTGACACATGGAACCCCTCGGTGCCGGCCATGGCGATCTCGAGGGCTTCGGCCATGATGGCGCGCATGCCGCGCTCGTCAATGTCGCGCATGGTGAAGGCTCGCACACCTGAACGTTTCACATGAGGTTTTTCCAGCAAGTCCACGTCGCGCAAGCCGATAATCGCTACGTTTTTCGGATCCACCTTGGGCGCGTAACCGTAAATGTGTGTCAGAGGCCTCGGCCCCATCCCGATCGAGCAGGCCAGCGGCATCCCGTGCACGTTGCCGCTCGGGCTGGTCTGCGGCGTGTTCATGTCCGGGTGGGCGTCTAACCAGATTACGCCGATGCGCGCCTTGCGTTTGCGAAAATGGCGCGAAACGCCGGCGATCGTGCCGATGGCCACCGAGTGGTCGCCTCCCAGCACCAAGGGAATCTGGCCCCGCGCCATGGCCTGTTCCACCGCCCGCGCCAGACGGCGGCAGGTTTCGGCGATCTGCGGAAGATACCGTGCGTTGGCGGGGCCTTGCGGCGCCCGCTCGGGCTGTTCCACCGCGACGTTGCCCCAATCCTCGATCTGGTAGCCGAGGCTCGCCAGCCGGGGACCGAGGTTGGCTACCCGGATCGCCGACGGCCCCATGTCCACGCCCCGGCGATTCGCGCCTAAATCCAGCGGGGCCCCGATGATCGCAATTTGTGCGGACGCCATAAGCTCAGGGCCGCGTCCGGTACAGCATGCGCGGGAAGGCGATGGTTTCGCGCACGTGATCCAGCCCGCAGATCCACGCCACGCAGCGCTCGATGCCCATGCCGAAGCCGCCGTGCGGCACCGTGCCGTACTTGCGCAGGTCTATGTACCAATCGAACGCCTCGCGCGGCAGCTTGTGCTCTTCGATGCGGCGCAGGAGCAGATCCAGATCGTGGATGCGCTGGCCGCCCCCGATGATTTCGCCGTACCCTTCCGGCGCCAGCACGTCCACGCCCAGCACGACCTCGGGCCGCTCCGGATCCGGCTGCATGTAGAAGGCCTTGACTGCGGCTGGAAAGCGGTCCACCATGAACGGGCGATCGAAGTCCTCGCTGAGCAGCGTTTCATCCGTGCCGCCGAAATCGGTCCCCCACTGGATGGGGCTCCCTTTGGCCTGCAAGCGCCGCACCGCCTCGTCGTAGCTGATCTGCGGGAACGGCGGCTTGACGTTCTCCAGCTTGGAAATGTCCCGTTCCAGCACGGCCAGTTCTTGCCGTCGGTTCTCCAGCACGCGCTGCACCACGTAACAGACCAGCTCTTCGGCCACCCGCTTGACGTCATCCAGCGTGGCGTAGGCCATCTCCGGCTCGACCATCCAGAATTCGGTCAGGTGACGTCGCGTCTTGGAGCGCTCGGCGCGGAACGTGGGACCGAAACAGTAAACCTTGCCGAACGCCATGGCGGTAGCTTCGTTGTAAAGCTGTCCGGACTGCGTGAGGTAAACCTTGTCGTGATCGAAGTAATTCACTTCGAACAGCGTGGTGGTTCCCTCGCAGGCCGCTGGCGTGAAAATGGGCGTATCCACCAGCGTGAAGCCGTGGGAGTCGAAATAGTCCCGGACCGCGCGGATGACCTCGTGCCGGATACGCAGGATGGCGTGCGGGCGACGGCTGCGCAGCCAGAGATGGCGACGGTCCAGCAGAAAATCAATCCCGTGCTCTTTGGGAGTGATGGGGTAAGGATCGCTCTCGGGCACGCGCTGGATCACCCGGATGCCGTCGAGCTCGAGCTCGTAGCCGCCCGGCGCACGCGGCTCGGCGCGCACCTTGCCAGTGACGATGATCGAGGACTCCTGGGTCAGGTCACGGACGGTTTCGAAAACTTCCGCCGGGAGCGCCGTTTTGATAGCCACGCACTGCATGATGCCCGTCCCGTCGCGGACGAGCGGGAAAACGATCTTGCCGCTCTCGCGCAGGTTATACAGCCAGCCCGCGATGCTGACGCGCTCACCGACGTGCCGGGCGGCGTCCGAGATCGCCATGCGGGGAGGAAGATCCGGGGTGAACATTTACAAATTCTCCAGACGATCGAATACCTGCTGGACGGTTTCCAGCGGATTTTTCATTTCCGGAACCTCACGCACCTCGAGCAGCACAGGCACATCCTCGCCGCAGGATCGCAGCAGATCTACCGTCTTTTTCCAGTCCACGGTGCCCTGCGGGGCGCTCAGCGGGAACAGGTGCGCGTCGTCCTTTCCGTCGTTGTCATGCACGTGCGTGGACCGGATGCGGCCCTCTAACTTGCGGAACGCCGGCTCGACGCCCTCATCCAGATGAGCGTGCCCCACATCGAAACACACGCCCAGATTGAGATGGGTGACCTCGAAGAAGCTCGCCAGGCGCTCGGCCGTGGAAAGCGCGTTCGGAATGTTTTCCAGCAGGATCTCCACGCCGCGCTGCCGTGCGAACACCGACAGTTCGTCGAGCGATGAAAACGCCGCGTCAATCTTTCGCTCGTCGTACTCTTCCTCGGGCAGGCCGAGGTGCTGGATCAGGTAGCGGAAGGGCGCATACTCGGCAATTTCGATGGCACGCTTGATCTCATCTACGGACTGGGTGCGCCGCGTTTTGGAAGGCTCGGCAATGTTGAGGATGGCGCTGGGACCGGAGCGCCCCCAGGCGTCATCGCTGTAGAGGGGCGAGTGCAGGGAATGAAAACGCAGTTCCGAATCCCGGAACCAGTGAGCCAGCTCGGTGATCTGCGCACGGTTGCGATAATCCAGGTGCTGCCGGGCGCAGAAGATCTCCACCGCGGGCAAACCTGCCCTGTGGATCTTGTCCAACAAAGCCGTGGTCAACCGGTAATTGACGAACAGATAAGTGGAAACAGCGCGGATCATAGACCTCAGAAACCGGCCGCCTTGCCCTCCACGCGGGAATCGGCAGCCCCATGGAGCCAGCCTCCCTCGGCCAGCACGGCCGCGACTTCTCCCATTGACCGTGTTACCTCGATCGCGAATCCGCGCGCGGCCAGCAAGGCTCGCGTGTCGGGAGAAATGCCGGGCTCCAAGTACAGTTTATCGGGAAGCCACTGGTGATGGAAACGCGGCCAGTCCGTCGCTTCCTGGATATTCATTCCGAAATCCACTACGTTCACGATCACCTGGAGCACGGTGGTGATGATGCGCGGCCCGCCCGGCGACCCCACGACCATGTAGAGCCGCCCGTCGCGCAGCACGATGGTGGGCGTCATGGAAGAGAGCGGGCGTTTGCCGGGCGCAATGGCGTTGGCTTCGCCTTGCACCAGCCCGTAATAATTGGGGAAGCCGGGCTTCGCGGCGAAATCGTCCATTTCGTTGTTGAGCAAAAAGCCCAGTCCGGGCACGGTGACGCCTGACCCGTAGCCGCCGTTCAGCGTATAGGTGACAGCCACCGCGTTGCCCTGCGGGTCCACGATCGAGTAGTGGGTGGTCTCGGCGCTCTCGTACTGGCGCGGGTTGCCGGGCCTGAGACGTTCGCTGGGCGTAGCTCGTTCGGGGTCTATCGAGCTGCGCAGTTGAGCCAGGTACCGCGGATCGAGCAATCCCCGGACGGGCACGCGGGTATAGTCGGGATCGCCCAGGTACTCGCTTCGGTCAGCGAAGAAACGCCGCATGGCCTCGGCCATCCAATGGATCGCGGCGGCCGAGCCCGCGCCGTATCGTTCGAACCCGGTGCCTTCCAGCACGCCCAGCATTTGCAGGATGCCGACGCCACCGGAGGAAGGAGGCGGGGCCGTCAAAATTTCCAGACCCCGGTAGCGGCCGCGGAGCGGCTCGCGCTCGATGACGCGGTAAGCCTTGAGATCCTCAACCGTGATCAGGCCGCCATTCTCGCGCATGGCTGCAGCCAGCCGGCGTGCAGTCTCACCCTCATAGAATTCGTCGGCGCCATGACGCGCGATGCGTTCCAGGGTCGCGGCCAGCTCCGGCTGCACCAGCCGCTCGCCAGGTTCGAAAAAGCGGCCGTCGCGCTGGAAAATCCGTCGCGATTCGGAAAAGCGAGCCAGCAGTTTGCTTTGTCGCAAACTCTGCGCCAGCCCCCAGGAAACCGGGAAGCCTTCGCGGGCCAGTCGAATGGCCGGGGCTAGCAGCTCGGCCCAAGGCTTGCTTCCGTACTTGCGGGCCGCGTATTCGAGGCCACGCACCGTGCCCGGCACTGCCGCGGCCCTCCAGCCTTCGATGCTGTCGCGCGTCGGCTTTCCGTCCGGTCCCAGATACATGTCGCGCGAAGCCGCTGCCGGCGCTCGCTCGCGGAAATCCAGAAACGTGGCCCGCCCGTCGGCGAAGCGAATCAGCATGAAGCCGCCTCCGCCCAGATTGCCCGCCGCGGGATGGGTGACGGCGAGAGCAAATCCCACAGCCACCGCCGCATCCACCGCGTTTCCGCCCGCGCGCAGCACGGCGACGCCCGCATCCGTTGCGTGCGGTTCGCGCGTCACCACCATGCCGTGACGCGCCCGCACCGGCTGGCGGGCTTCGAGGACGAATGGCACACATGCCAGCAGAAGCGCGAATGTGGATGCCGTTCCCATGAGTCTTCCGATTGTACTATCGCGGCGGCCGCAGGTCACGAATCGCCTTGCCGGATCCAAGCCGTGTTGATGCGGACGTGTTTGATCGTCTTGCGCGGCTCGCCCTCAGGCAAGTGATTCAGGAAGTAACTGTAAGTGATGTGGATCGTCCCGTCGCTGGCCTGGATGACCGAGGGGTAGTGGAAGGAGCCCGCGCCCTGCTCGCGACGGTCCAGCTCGAGATGCCGCTTCCACTTCCAGCTTGCGCCTTCGTCATCGGAAAGCGCCACCACGAGCGAGTTCCGCCCGCGCTCGGTATCGTTGTAGACCATCACCCAGTGGCCGTCGCGCAACACGATCACTTCCATGCTCGCGCCGGGATTGGGGATGTCCGTATCGGTGACCGCGGACCAGGTGACGCCATCGTCGCGCGAGACACTCGTCATGATCCGTTTGGGCGGCGGTCCGTTGTCCCGCATGTAAGCCACCAGCGTTCCGTCGCGTTTGCGCGCCAGGGTGGGCTGGATCGAGCCCGGACCGACCACCGGCTCGCTCGTGGACCACGTCATCCCTCCATCGTCGGTGATGCCGATCAGCGAAAAGCTGAACCCGTCCGAGTACAAGGGAACCAGGATGCGCCCCGAGGGCAGCTCAAGCGGATGATTGCGCGGCATCCATCCCATGCGGGTGAAATACTTGTCTGCCGCGCGCTCGAGCAGACGTTTGGCCCATTGCTGTTGCAGTTCGGTCGCGTCCGGCACCAGCAGCGGCTCTACCGTCCGCCGCACTTTTTCCTGAAAATTGCGCGGGACGACGAGCCACGGCTCACTCACCTGCCATTGGGGCGGGCCGGGACGCCGGTAATCCGTCGAGATGCGGTACTTCAGCAGGGCCGTGTGCCACTCGTTGGCGATGATCACGGGCCAGATCAGCCACAGACGCTGGCGGGAATCCACAAAAAGCACGGGATTGCAGTCAGGGAAGCCGGGCGTGTCGGCCAGCACGAACGGCTCGCTCCAGCGCGACTGACCGGCGGCGCGGCGCGCGGCCATGATCTGGACGTCGTCCGCCGTGCGCTCGCCGGAACCGCGGTACCAGCAAACCATCAGCTCGCCGCCGGGCAGTTCGACGATCGAGGAGGAATGATTGTGTAGCCGGTCCAGGGGGAAGATCAGCTCGGCTTCGTAAAGGGGCTCCTGGGCCAGCAAGCACGGCGCCAGGACACATGCGAAAAGCAGACCGTGAGCACGCATCGCTCCCCAGTCTAATACGGCGCCTGATCAGGAGCGGGACAACGCGACCCAGATGATGGAAAGGTTCCAGACCACCAGCGCGGCGTACCAATAATTGAGCCAGTGGATGAGACGGCGGCGCTGGATCCACACGCAGAAGCCGGCCAGCGCCACCGCCATGACCTTGGACAGCAGGGCGCCGAAGACCGGACCGCCGCCCATGAGCCAGCGGATGAACGGGCTCAGCTCGATCAGCCCCAGCCGCAGCCCGACGATCGTGGTCAGAAAGTCGAGCAGTTGCAAATACAGGAAGACTTGAAGGTACGCCGGCACATAGGACTTATCGGTCTCGTTCGATGCCGCTTGAGCGGCTCAGCCCGGCAGCCGCACGCGCGGAATCCGCTCGGCCAGAGGGGGCAGGGGAGGGAAGTCGGTATAGGGCTCGGTCTGGTACCAGTAAGCCACCGAGTAAAAGTTGTCGCCGCGATCGTTGGCGTGGCCGTGCTCCATGGTGTACTTCATGTAGCGCGTGAAGGTCACCGGGTTGTCCCCGTGGAAGCGATAGCAGCAGTAACGCCCGCCGGTGCGCTCCGCCATGATGATCACCGGCGCTCCGTAATAGTGGTGGGCGAAAGGCGTCGCGCCGTCGCGTCCGCCAAAGTTCCAGCTCCCCAGGAAATAATCCTCCGAACCCGTGCCGATAATGACCGGCTTGGTTTCGTCGTCGATGAAAATCATATCGTCGCCCTCGCCCATCCAGCCGTCCTCGTTGAGGAGCACTCCCAGCGTGCAGCCCATGATATGGCCGCGGCCCCGGGCTTCCGCATAGACGTAGTTATCCTTGCCGTCCGGATTGAGTTTGGCGCCGCGATTGGCCTTGCAGGGCGCGGCCTGCCGGTACTGCGCATGGAAATACATGGCGTCGCGCGGGAGAGCCTCCACCAGCATGTAATCTATGTTGGAGTAAAACGCGTTGACCTGCTGCGAACCTTCGTTAGTCACTGTGATTCGCGCCGAGCGCCGGAAAGGCATGGCGAAATAACAATTGAGCGAGCGGCCCGGCGAACAGGCCAGGTAAGCCGACTGGTAAATCTGGTACTCGCCGAGGTTCAGACCGAAAAAGTCGCCGATCGGCGTTTCCACGCTCGGCTTGGCGTTGCCTTCCCAGTACATGCGCAGCACGATTTCCTTGAGGTGCATCCTGCTGGGCGAGGCGATGGTGAACCAGATGTGGGTAATGATGCCGGGTCCGGCGGCGTTGAAGACCTCCTGCGTGCCGCCCGGCGGGATCTGCCAGCGGTCGGCGTTGCCGCCCGTACGATCGTAACTGGATTGCTTGAGCGAGCGATGATTCTGGAGGCGCGCGTAAGCGGGCAGGAAGTCACAGCGCTCCGGCGGGGCCGGCTGTGCGCCGGCCGTCGAACGCGCGACCGCCGTAACGCCCGCCAGAGCCATCAGCCGCTTGAAGAAACTCCTTCGTTCCGCCGCTTCGATGAATCGGGGCATGACAATCATCCTCCTTGCCAGGCACGATTGATTTTCGCGCCTCTGGGATTATAACAAGGGGATGGGGGAGAAACGGCAGAGGCGGCGGGCGCCGCCCGGAACCCCGCCGCTCCGAGCCGTTCCCGCCGCCTGTTGTCGCTATCGCCGTTAGCGAAGGGCCAGGACGATCTGTTCGGACCCGCGCTGCGCGACTGCCAGTTCCCGCTCGACCTTGGACCTTGACAAGCGGTGCCCATACGCCCGCCCCGCAATCCAGATCTCGGAAAGGAAGTAACGATCGCCGTAGCGGTCGAAGATCGGTTATAGCTGCATGCGTGGGTCCGCTCGGCCAACGGAGCCCCGGGAGCCACCCTTTGCTACGATGAAAAGATCCGTCCCCCATGAAAATCAAGTGGATCGCTGCGATCGTCATCGGGCTCGGCGCTGCCGTCTACTTTGTGACGCCCGTCCGGCTGGCGGCTCTGTATCTGGTGGGGCGCGCGGGGCCGTGTCCCTGGCGCGAGACCATGCGCAGCGCGGACAACCTGCGCTGGCAGATCGAGATCAAGGACCGCATCCTGGCGGCCAGCAAGCTCGTCGAGAAGGATCCGGCCGGTTTCAACCTGTGGCACACCCCCAAGGGACCTTTCTGGGTGCCCAACGGAAGCGACTACTCGCTGCCGTTCAATCTCGCCGAGCAGGAACGCAAGATTTATGGGGACAGCCGACTGGGCGTGCACCCGGGCGACGTGGTGCTGGACTGCGGCGCGTCGGTGGGCGTGTTCACGCGCGAGGCGCTCGCGGCGGGCGCGCGGCTGGTCGTCGCGATCGAGCTGGCGCCCGAGAATCTGGAATGCCTGCGACGCAACCTGGCCGAGGAAGTGAAAGCGGGACGCGTGATCATCTACCCCAAGGGCGTCTGGGACAAGGACGACGTGATGACCCTATGGGTGGATCCCGGCAACTCTCCCGCCGACAGCGTTGTCATGCGGCCCGAAAAGGCGCATCCAGGCCCCCAGGTGCCTCTGACCACGATTGACAAGCTGGTTGAGGAACTCCGGCTGGAGCGAGTGGACTTCATCAAGATGGACATCGAGGGCGCCGAGCAAAAGGCGCTGGTCGGGGCGCAGCGAACCCTGGCTCGCTTCCATCCGCGCCTCGCGCTCTCTGCCTATCACCGCGAAGACGATCCTGTGCGCATCCCGGAACTGGTGCGGCAGGCATGGCCCGGCTACCGCATGGAGTGCGGCTTCTGCGCCGACGCCAAATCGTTCGTGCGACCGGACGTGCTGTTCTTTTACTGAGGCCGCTCAGATCCAGCGCGCAAGTTGCTGGATCACGTAGTAACCCATCAACGCCCCGATGATCAGCGACGCACACCAGACGGCGATCGTGGTGATGAGGGACGGGGTAACTTCGCGGGGCAGACGCCGGTGGCGAAGATACAGTGTCGCGCCGGCAATCACAGGGATCATCAGGAACTGCGCCAGCCCGCCGACGAAAACCATCCCCACGGGTTCCCGGAAGATCCAGTAGAGCAGGGCAGGGACGGTCGCCAGCAGCCATACGAAGCGGCGGCGCCAGCGTACGCGCGCCGCGTAATCACCGGCGGGGAAGAAGCCCATGAGGCGGAACATGTCCGCATACAGTCGCGAGTGCGCCGCCGTCGCCGCGAACACGGTCCCGTAAAGGGTGGCGATCGCACCCACGTAGAAAACCCACAGCGCCCAGCCGCCCAGCGTCTGCGTGTACATGTTCGAGAGAACCGAGATCATGGCGTCAGCCGCGGGTTGAAGGCCCATCCCGTGCAGAATCCCGGCGCCGAGCAAATAGAAGGCGACCGTGGCCAGCGTGTAAATCAGCATGGACGCGAAGATGTCCACCTGCATCACGCGGATCCAGCCCAGGGCGCGGTCCCGCCAGGACGGCGTGCCGTCGCGCTGCCCGGTGAAGCGCGCGTAGCCTTTCTCGACGCACCAGTACGGGTACATGAAAAACTCAGTGGCGCCCACGCCCGTGATCCCGAAGACGCCGACCGCCCGCGTCAGCCCGCCCGGCGGCAGCCGCAGCTTCAGGCCCTCCAGAACCTGCCGCCACGAGAAATACTGCGGCATCCGCGTCAGCAGGATCGCGCACAGCACCGTCAGCATCGTGAACAGACCGACCTTGATCGTCGCCAGCCGCTCGATCCGCTCGTATCCGCCGCCCAGCAACAGCGCCAGCGTCAGGGCGACCAGCAGCACCACCCAGGCGTTGATCGGCACCACAGGCAGCAGGGTGTGCATGACTTGGGACACCCCGGCGTACATCGCGCCCACCTGAAAGAGCGTGAAGGAAACCATAAAGGCCCAGGCCCACACGATCCAGTTCACCCGCCAGCGCGGGCCGGGTACATGATCGAAGGCCGCCAGCCCGGTTTCGCCCGTGGCAATCGTGTATCGGCCCATTTCCGCCTGCACGATCGGCTTCACGAAGCAGCTCAGCAGGATCACCCACAGCGCCGTGTAGCCGACCTGCGCGCCCAAAGCAGTGGTGGCAATGAGCTCGCCGGATCCCACGATCGAGGCGCAGAGAATCATTCCCGGACCAATGCGGCGCAGAATGGCGCCCAGAGTGCGGGGCGGAACCTCGATGTCAGCCGGGTCTAAGCCGTAGGGGTCCTTGAGCTGAGGACGGGTGGCGGAAGCCATTGGGGAACACTGTATCACAGGGGAGTGGCGAGTTTGGAAGGACGGGAAGTGCGGATCGGCCCCGTTCGCTAGTTTACATAATAATTGTTATCGGACCTGAGGACGCCCGCTATCGCCCAACCGACGCAGCACCGCCTCCGGTACCTCCGCCGGCGAACCAACACGCACCACGTCAAACCCCGCCTGCCGCGCAGCCGTCTCGCCAGCGTCAGAATCTTCGACCACCAGGGCCCGCCGCACCGCCAGCCGCCTGGCCGCCTCCAAGTACGGCTCGGGATCCGGTTTGTGGCGTGTGACGTCCTCGGACGCGACGATGGTTTGGAAGCAATGCCGGAGGCCCGCGGCCTCGAGGACCGGCGCAATCTCTCGTATCGAGGTTGAAGTTACGATCGCTAACCTGATGTCTTGCAATCCGTTGACGAATTCACGGATAGCGGCCGGAATGGGCGGCGAAGCCAAAGCCTTGGCCAGGAACAGTCGCTGCTTATTTGGAAAACGCTGCCAGATGAGGTCCGGCGCAAGCGGCGGATCGGCTTTGCGCGCCAGGAGCCGGACGAGGTCGCGGTCGCTTACTCCAACTAATTCAGAGCGATAGAGGTCCCAAGTTAAATCTATACCTAAGGGTTTCACAGCGTCCCGCCATGCCTCCCAGTGCAGCGGCTCTGTGTCCGCCAGCACCCCGTCGAAATCGAAAAACACTGCCTCGTACCTGCCTGCCACGCTCTTCTGCTCACTCATACCGCATGCGTCATCCGACCAGCTTACGACAGCACCCTGAGCAGCAGTCAAAGGTCGTCAACTATAATGGCAGGCATGTTGAAGCCCACGGAAAAGATCTGGCACAACGGCGCATTTATCCCTTGGGACGAGGCCCGGGTCCACGTGCTCTCCCATGTCATCAGCTACGGGAGCTCGGTCTTCGAGGGCATCCGATGTTATTCGACGGCCCGCGGACCCGTGATCTTTCGCTTGCGCGAGCACATTCGTCGCATGCTCGACTCGGCCAAAATCTACCGCTTCGAGGTTCCCTACACGGCCGACGAGCTGGCCGACGCAATTGTCGAGCTGGTTCGGGTGAACCGCATGAGTTCCTGCTACATTCGCCCGATCATCATGCGCGGTTACGGCGAAATGGGAGTCTACGGCTGCCGCAATCCCGTCGAAGTTTTTCTCGCCTGCTGGGAGTGGGGCCGCTATCTGGGCGAAGAAGCACTGGCAGAGGGCGTGGACGTTTGCGTGTCAAGCTGGAACCGCATGGCGCCCAACACGCTGCCAGCGCTGGCCAAGGCAGGCGCCAATTACATGAACTCCCAACTGATCAAGATGGAAGCCCTGACCAACGGCTACCAGGAGGGCATCGCGCTGGATCCGGCCGGCTACGTGAGCGAGGGTTCCGGCGAAAACATTTTCGTGGTGCGGGACGGGCGGATCCTGACGCCGCCGCTGGGCGCCTCCGTGCTGCCGGGGATCACGCGGGACACAGTGATCCAATTGGCCGGCGATCTGGGAATCCCGGTGATCGAGACGCTCATCCCGCGCGAGATGCTGTACATCGCAGACGAGCTCTTCTTCACGGGGACCGCGGCCGAGATCACGCCGATCCGCTCGGTAGACCGCATTGTCGTGGGGTCGGGACGCCGCGGCCCGATCACCGAGAAACTCCAGAAAGAGTTCTTCGCCATCCTGGATGGGGCCAAGCCGGATCGTCGCGGGTGGTTGACGCCCGTGCCGGCGCCGGAACCCGTGAGGAACTCTTGACGGCGATGGACCGGGTCCCGGCGTCCGAAGGGAGGAGAGCGGGCTTTCAGGAATGCGGCCGGGGCATTTCCCTCCCCCGAGAATTATGGAACGCCCGGCCGCACTCCACCGAGCCTCTAGGTTTTTGTACCGCAGGAATGACATGCCGCGCCAGAGGCCGGCGCGATCTGCGGTACCGCTTTCAACAAGTTTTTTCTGCCGTCGCGTCGCGAAGTTGGCGGCGCCGCGCTGTGTGAAACCTGTGGATAAATCATGTCTGTCACCCGACGTTGCGGCCACGACGTCCTGCGGGGAGCGCCTGTCTGGCTCGGTCTGGACCGCGTGATCGAAGCGGTAGAGTCCCCTGCCCCGCCCGCACCGGGACCCTGGCTGGCGCCTGGTTTCGTGGATCTCCAAGTCAACGGATTCGCGGGCGTGGACTACAACGATCCCGACGTGACCCTCGAGGGAATCGCGCGCTCCTTGCAAGCCTTGTTCTCCACGGGAGTTACGCGCTTGCTGCCCACGGTGATCACCGGCGCCCCGGCGGACATGATGGCCGCCGTGCGCAAGCTGGCCGAGGCGCACCGCCAGTTGCCCGAAGGTGAAGCCATTGCCGGCATCCACATGGAGGGACCGCATATCTCGCCCGAGGACGGCCCGCGAGGCGCGCATCCCGCGCAGTGGGTGAGGCCGCCGGATTTGGACGAGTTCGAACGCATGCAAGAGGCCGCCGAGGGGTTGATCCGGCTGGTTACGCTCGCCCCCGAGTGGCCGCAGGCGACGCGCTATATCGAAGCCCTCGTTTCCCGCGGCGTAACGGTCGCGATCGGCCACACCGCCGCCACAGGTGAGCAGATCCGGGAAGCGGTGCGGGCAGGCGCTTCGGTTTCCACGCACTTGGGCAATGGCGCTCATATGATGCTCCCGCGGCACCCCAACTACATCTGGGAACAACTGGCCGAGGACCGCCTCATGGCCGGCTTCATCGTGGACGGGATTCACTTGCCCGCGTGTTTCCTCAAGGTCGCGCTGCGGGCCAAGGGTGTGGATCGCAGTTTCCTGGTGACCGACGCCACCGCGCCCGCCGGTTGTCCCCCGGGACGCTACCGCCTGGGGGAACAGGAAGTCGAGCTGACTCCCGAGAACAGGGTCGTGCTGGCCGGCCAGAACCGCCTTGCGGGCTCTGCCCTCAGGATGGACCGCGGCGTGGAAAATCTCATGAAGCTCGCCGGTTTGAACCTCGCGCAGGCCGTGGCGATGGCTACTGTCAACCCTGCGCGAGCGATCCGCCTGGAGGGGCGGCAGCGCGGCCTGGAGGCCGGCGAAGCGGGCGATCTGGTGGAACTCGAATTCGAGGCCGATCCTCCGCGGCTCCTGGTCCGGCGCACGTGGCTGGCCGGCAAACTCGTCTTCGAAGCCTGACAGCGACCTGCCGAGGCTTGACGGCTGAAGCTACTGGCTCATTCCGCGAGCCGTAATCCGCCAGCAATCTTCCACGGCTTCGCCCCGCAGGCAATAAATCCGGTCGTAAAGGTTTACGGTCGGATCGCAGTGGGGGATGACGAATTCTAACCGGTCGCCCAGCTCGATGGATCGCGCCTCTCCGGCAAGCGACAGCCTGCCGTGCTCATCGCCCGCGAAGCTGTATGTGACGCCAGGGCGCGCTCGGCACTCAGGCGGGAAAGGCTTGTCCGTGGAAAAAGCTTTCAGGCCGGCGTCCACGATGGCAGTGTCTGCGGCCGGCTTGCTGATCACGCTGGTCAGCACGGTGAGGGAATTCTTGAAATCGCCGTAAAAGTCGCCGTCGCGCCCGCCGATCCGGTTGTAATCCACATCCATGAAGATGAAACTGCCCGGCTGAAGCTGGGTAATTCCCGGAATTTCGACATCAATGTTGTAGGTTCCTGTGGAGCCTCCGCTCAGCAGGGGGCACGGGATGCCCTTGGATTCGAACAATTGTCGCGTCGCCGCCGCCTGTTCCATGGCCGTGCGTGACGCCTCGCGGCGTTTTTCGAATCCCACCACGTGAGAGGCATGCCCGGCATAAGCCTGGATGCCGGCCAGCCGCAGGTTCCTGAGGGACATGATGAGCTCGGCCAGTTTCAGCGCGGGCTCGCCCGGCATGACGCCGGTACGGCGGCCGACATAAAGGTCCACCGCCACGTTGAGCCGCACCCGTGCGGCTCCCGCAGCGGCATCCAAGTCCCGGGCGTTCTGCGGGTGGTCCACGCAAAAGATGGTGTCCGGACAGCGGCGGGCGAGCGCAACCGCCCGTTCGATTTTGTGACGGCCAACGACCGGTGTGGTGATGAGCAGGCCCCGAATGCCGTCGCGAGCGAATGCCTCGGCCTCGCTGATTTTGGCGGCGCAGCAACCCACGGCGCCGGCGCGGATCAGCCGCCGGGCGATCTCCCCGCACTTGTGAGTCTTGCCGTGGGGGCGGAAGGCCAGCCCGTGCCGGCGCAAATGTTCCGCCATCCGGCGAACGTTGGCTTCAAAGGCGTCCAGATCGAGCAGCAGCGCGGGAGTAGGCAGATCGTCCTTGCTGATTTTTCCACGGACGTCGCCGCGCTCGATCAGGCGCTGGATTTCTGCCGCAGTGTACCGCCGACCATGCAGGACGGCGGGGGCTCCCAGGGCGCCGGCAAGGAAGCTCCTCCGGGTGGGCATGTTACCTCCTTGCTGGGGTTTTTCGAGTCAGCATACCACCAAGGATAGCCCGCAGGGTGGCGGGAGGTCTGGATCTGGAGTATTAGTACCCGTTCGTAGTGCCGCAAGTACGAAATTACTGTTGTTTTTTCTGTGGGTTGCAGCTTAATTGTGTAGATGGGAGCCGGAATTTCCGGACAAGGCCTATGTGGCGCCGACCACTGCTTACCATTGCCCTGATAACCGCCGCCTGCCTGTGCCAGGGCTGCCTGGAAGTTTCTGGCGCCCGCCTGCGCGCGCCGGCGCTCGAGAATTCCGATCACCGCTTGCTGGCCCGTTCCTGCGATTCGATCTGGCCCGAAGCGATGCGGCTGCTTGCCGGCGAGGGCTTCCGTCTGGTGGGCCGCGATTCTGCGGGAAGGATTGCCACCTTCATGTGGGCGGACGAGCGTCGCCTGGGGCACTTGCGAGCCACCGGTGATCTCGAGCAGTTCGTTCTCGCCGAGCAAGCCGGGGCGCGCAGCATCGGCAACGCCCGCATCGAATCCGCGGTCCTCGAAGCTACTCCGCAGAACCGCGGATGCGAGGTGCGGCTGCGCATCAGCTATACGGCGCTGCGAACCTCCCTGGGGATGAAACGGGGATGGGTGGCTCTGCCCAGCAGCGGCCGGTACGAACAACGCCTGCTGGAGCGTCTCGCGCAAAGCGACCGGGTGGCCGAGCATGCCCGCAAGCGCGCCGCGCGCGGCACGGAAGCCCCGTCGGCAACCATGGCCCGTACGCCCGCGGCCGAACCCGTCGCGGCCGACGGAACCCCCACGGACATCGCCGAAACCCGGGTGATCCGCCTGGACGGCGCAAACTGACGCCCCCGGCGCCAAACCGCCTCCCCCTCGCAGCTCAGCCGTCCGATTTTCCCCGGTGACGACTTTTAATTTCCCCGCCATTGAGGCAAACTGATAGCAAGGTCTGATGCTTTTCGGGAGCGCGGGCTGGGTCGCGCTATTGCTGGGCACTGTCTCGGCCGCTCTGGCTGTGGCATGGGCGCGATCGCGAAGGAAGGCCCGTTCCCTCACCCAGCAGCTCGAAGAGCACCGGCGCCTCGACGAAGCCTTGCAACACAGCGAGGAGCGCTTCCGGCTGTTTTCCGAGGCCGCCTTCGAAGGTCTGGTGATTCACGAGCAGGGACGGATCGTGGATCTCAACTCTGCGCTGGCCCGGATGTTCGGCTACGAGGCGGATGAGATGATGGGTCGCTCGATATGGGAGTTCCTGACGCCGGAATCCCGACAAGTGGCCGAACCTTTGGTGACTCTCCAGCGGGAGACCAGTTATGAGCTGGCGGGTGTGCGCCGGAACGGCGAGGTATTTCCCATCGAAGTCCGCGTACGAAACCTTCCCTGGCGCGGACGAAACTTGCGGGTGGTCGCCGTCCGCGATATCACGGAGCGCAAACGCCTGGAAGAGCAGCTGCGAGAAGCCCAGAAATTGGAGGCCATAGGGCGCCTGGCGGGCGGCGTGGCGCACGATTTCAATAACCTGCTCACCATAATTGGCGGCTATGCCGAACTGTTGCTGGAGCGGCTGGAACCGGCGGACCCACGCCATGAAGCCGCCCGTGAAATTCTTCAAGCCTCGCAGAAAGCTGCCGGGCTCGCGCGCCAGTTGCTCGCCTTCGGGCGACGCCAAGTCTTGCAACCGCGCGTCATCCAGTTGAACCAGCTGGTGCAGGGCACCTATCGTCTGTTGCGCCGGACGATCGGCGAACACATCGAGATCGAACTTTCACTGAGCCCCGATGCCGGCAATGTGAGAGCGGACCCCACACAGATCGAGCAGGTGTTGCTGAACCTGGCTTTGAACGCCCGGGACGCGATGCCCAATGGGGGCCGGCTCACCATCGCTACAGCTAGCGTGGACTTGCACGCCGGGACGATCCGGGCCGAAGAACCCGTGCCCGAGGGTCCCTACGTCCTGCTCAGCGTCACGGATACGGGTTGCGGGATGGACGAGGCCACGCGCAGCAGAATTTTCGAACCCTTTTTCACGACCAAGCCGCTGGGCCATGGGGCAGGGTTAGGACTGGCGGTGGTTTACGGCATCGTACGACAGCACGGCGGCATGATCGAGGTGGAAAGCTCGCCCGGCAAGGGCACCACATTCCGGGTCTATCTGCCGCGCGTGGAAGAGCCAATAAGCCCCTTGGGGATGGTAACTCTTGACGGCAAACCTCGGGGCAGCGAGACGCTGCTGTTGCTGGAGGATGAGGAAGGGGTGCGCACGATGACCCGCCGCGCTCTGGAAAGTCTGGGCTACACGGTGCTCGAAGCCGCCACTCCTTCTGTCGCACAACAGATCTGCCAGAACCATCCCGGGCCGATTCACATGCTGATCACCGATGTCATTCTGCCCGAAATGAGCGGCCGGCGCCTGGCGGAAATGGCCAGGCAATGGAGGCCCGGGCTGAGGGTTCTGTTCTTGTCGGGTTACAGCGACGGGGAAATCGAGCGGGCGGGTGTTTTGCAAGCCGGGCTGAATTTTCTGGCCAAGCCGTTCAGCCTGGAGTCGCTGGCGCGAAAGATCCGCGAAGTGCTGGACGCGCCCGCGTGAGCGGCGCAAAGATGCCGACGCCGACACTTCGAATCGGCACCTCGGGCTGGCACTATGCCCACTGGCGCGGCGTTTTTTACCCCGACGAGATTCCTGCCGGCGAATATCTGGCCTACTACGTTCGGTATTTCGATACCGTGGAAATCAATAACTCGTTCTATCAGCTTCCGGCCGAGTCGAGCCTGATCACCTGGAAAAATACGGTTCCGGCAGGCTTTCTTTTTGCCGTCAAAGCCAGCAGTTACATCACGCATCGCAAGAAACTCAAGGAGCCTGCAGCGACCACGGCGCGCTTTTTCGACCGCATCGCGGCCTTGGGCGAGAAACTCGGCCCCGTGCTCTTTCAGCTTCCGCCGCGATGGCGCGTAAATGCGGCCCGACTGGACGAGTTTCTCACTGCCCTGCCCCGCGGCTTTCGCTACGCTTTCGAGCTGCGTGATCCGAGCTGGTTCGATCCGCAGGTCGAGGCCGTCCTGCGTCGCCACAACGCGGCCTTCTGCATTTATGAATTCGACTGGCGACTTTCGCCCCTGCTGGTGACTGCCGACTTCGTTTACCTGCGCCTGCACGGTCCCCAGGGCGCCTACCGCGGGCGGTACGGACGGCGCGGTCTCAGGCCGTGGGCCGAGCGGATCCGGGCGTGGCGCGCGGAAGGCCATTCGGTTTACGTCTACTTCGACAATGACGAGGCGGGTTACGCCGTTCAGGACGCTCTCACCCTTCGCGAGTTGACCGCCTGAGCCGCGGTTCACTCGGGCAGGATGCGCACCCTTCTGCCTTCGATCCGCCAGCGCCCGGAAAGCACGATCCGGATGGCTTCGGTATAAATGCGGTGCTCCTCTTTGAGGATGCGGGCCGAGAGCGTTTCCACCGTGTCGTCCTCGAGCACCGGCACAGCGGCCTGCATGATAATCGGTCCGTGGTCCAGATACTCGTCCACGAAATGGACCGTGCAACCGGTAATTTTGACGCCGTGCTCCAGGGCCTGAGCCTGCGCGTCCAGCCCGGGAAAGGCCGGGAGCAGGGACGGATGAATATTCAGAATCTGGAAAGGAAATTCACGCACGAACCAGGCGCTGAGCAGGCGCATGAATCCCGCCAGGCAAATCAGATCCACTTTCGCGCGTCGCAGTTCCTCGGCCAGCATGCGGTCATAGACTTCGCGGTCCAGGCCCTTGGAGGGAATGCAGACGGCATGGAAACCGCGCTGACGCGCCACTTCCAGACCGCGCGCTTCCGGGCGATTGGAAATCACGATGGCGATTTCCGCATCCAGGCGGCCGGCGGCGATGTTGTCCGCGATGGCTTCGAAGTTGGAGCCGCGTCCGGAAAGCAGAATACCCAGTCGCTTCTTCATCGGTAAAGAACCCGCTTGCTTTCGCCGCGCGGTTGCACAATCACGCGGCCGATGATCCAGTAGTTCTCCCTGAGCCGGTCGAGCACGCGCGCGGCTTCCCGGAGCCGGCGACGCGGCGTCGCCACGATCAAACCCACGCCCAGGTTGAACGTGCGGCGCCAGTCATCCTCCGGGATGTTTCCCAACCGGCGCAGCAGCTCGAACACGGGCAGAGGCTTCCACGAGGCGGTGTCTATCTCAGCCGCCAGCCCGTCCGGCAACATGCGCGGCGTATTGTCGGTGATCCCTCCACCGGTAATGTGAGCGGCGCCGCGGAGCAATCCTTTCTCGTGCAGCGCGCGCAAAACCGCAAGGTAACTGCGGTGAACCTTGAGTAACTCCTCACCCACCGTGCAGCCCAGCTCGGGCACGAAGCTATCCACGCCATAGCCGGCGACTTCGAACAGCAGCTTCCGCGCCAGCGAGTAACCGTTGGTATGCAGTCCGGTCGAAGGCAGCGCGATCAGCGGATCACCGGCGCGAATGTTGCGCCCAGTGACCAGGCGGGCCCGCTCCACCGCGCCCACGATAAAGCCCGCCAGATCGTACTCCCCGGGCGCGTACATGCCCGGCATCTCGGCTGTCTCCCCTCCGATGAGGGCGCAGCGGTTGGCTTGGCATCCTCGAGCCAGACCTTCGAAAACCTGGTACGCCACGGCGGCGTCCAGCGCGCCGGTGGCGAAGTAATCCAGGAAAAATAGCGGCTCGGCGCCCTGCACCGCGATGTCGTTGACGCAGTGGTTGACCAGGTCCTCGCCCACCGTGTCGTGCCGGCCCGCCATTACCGCCACCTTGAGTTTGGTGCCCACGCCATCGGCGGAAGAAACCAGCACGGGGTTCCGGTAGCCGGAAAGCCGGTAGGCGGCGCCGAAGCTGCCGATGCCGGCGAGGACGCGGCGATCGAAAGTCTGCCGGGCGAGGGCGCGCACGCGGTCCACGGCGCGTTCGGCTTCCTCGATGTTGACCCCAGCGTCTCGGTAACGAATCGGTTTGCCGGGGTTGCGCGCACTCATGGAGCTATCCAGTATAACGGAGCCAGGCTCGCGTCCAGCGAAGCGTCGCCTGTACGGCGTATAATCGGAACAACTCGCGCAGGTCGAGGATAGCTAAGGGAGAAGATCACGATGAAACGACGCGAATTTCTGCGAAACAGTCTGGGGGCGGCCGGGCTGATGGCCGGCCTGCGTTCCATGAGCTGGGCAGGACCGGCCAGGCAGGCCAACGATGTCGTTTACCTGGGTCCGGACAAGATCCGGCTGTCGCGCCTGGCCATCGGCACTGGGACCAAGGGCGGCAGCATCCAGCGTCAACTCGGTCTGGAGGGGCTGGCGGACCTGCTGCACTTCGGCTACGACCAGGGAGTGTTTTTCTGGGACACCGCAGACGGCTATCGCACGCATCCCCACGTCCGGGAGGCTCTCAAGCGCGTGCCCCGCGAAAAAGTCACCATCCTGACCAAAACGCGGGCGCGCACGGCCGATCAAATGCGCGCGGATCTGGACCGCTTCCGCAAGGAGCTCGATACAGATTACCTCGATATTGTTTTGCTCCACGCCGTCACCCGACCGGACTGGCCCGAAGAACGCAAGGGCGCGATGGAAGTGCTCTCCGAGGCGCGCGAAAAAGGCATCGTACGGACGCACGGCGTTTCGTGCCATTCTTTGGAGGCGCTGGAAACGGCCGCACGCGAGCCTTGGGTGCGCGTGGATCTGGCGCGCATCAACTTCGCAGGCCTGATCATGGACGCCGAGCCGGCCACCGTGATCCCCGTGCTGCGACGCATGAAGGCGGCCGGCAAGGGCATCATCGGCATGAAGATCCTGGGCGAGGGTGGCCTGAGCAATCGGGTGGACGAAGCCCTGCGCTTCGCGCTTTCGCTCGATTGCGTTGACTGCTTCACGATCGGGCCGGCCAATCGCGACGAACTGTCGGATCTGATCCGGCGAATCCCCGCGGCCTCCGCGGCGATGGCCGCGTGAAATCAGCGTGCTTCGGCCACGCCACGGGCCGCATCGGCCGGTGCATCGAGTAGCTCCAGGGCTTTCTCGAGCACCTCGTCGCGGCCCGCGCGCACGCCCGCAATTGTGGGACGTACTTCCACGTCCGGCTTCAAGCCCACGCGCTGCAACCGCGAACCATCGGGCAGCAGCACTTGCTGACCGCTGAAGCTCACTACCACGCTGCCCGGGAGCGTGAACCGCGTCACATCCCCGTTGGCGCCCGCGCTCGGGCTACCGACAAGCAGGGTTCCGTTCGCCGCGCGCAGAAAGAGCGCCGCGTGTTCAGCCTGACTCAGCGTCCGCTCGTCAATCAGCGCAACGGTCTTGCCGGGGTAAGTCGGCGCCACGGGGTCGGGCAAATACTGGTCGAAGACCCACCAGGCGGCCACGGAATGCACGTCCCCGGATCGTCCTTCCGGGTAGAGAACGAGCGGACGCCGGAGGCGGGCGGCAACGACGTTGCTTCGCGCGGTGAGCCGCGGGGCGATGAGCCAGCCCGTACCTCGCGGGTAACCGCGCAGATCGAAAACGATGGCGCGTGCGTGCGCCAAGTCGCGAAACATGGTTTCGACTTTTTCGGGCAGCAGCCTTTCCAGATCCACGTAGCCCACGCCGCCGGCGAGCATCGTCCACACGGGACCTGAGCGCCACGGGATCCGACCCGGCCATGCCCGCCGCGTGATGGCGCCCGTGCGCACGCGACCGGTTGCATCCCTCCACTTCAGCCGCACCTTGCTCCCTGGAGGACCGTTCAGCCAGCGCTCCATCACCAGCAGATTGAGCGATTGAGGAGTGGAAGCGGAAAGGTAGGACCCCAGCCGCGCGATCCGCCGGCCCGCCTCCTCGCCATCCACTTCGAGCACCACGTCGCCGCGAGTAATGCCTGCATCGCGGGCCGCCTGCTCATCGAGCAATTGCGTGACGACCGGCCGGCCTTCGATGATACGCGTGCGCAAAGGCGGCGCCGCGGACCCGAACCAGGCCGCGAGCGCGCGGCTGCTCACTTCCGCGTGAGTGTCGCCCAGGCAAGCTACCATCCGTGCGATTGCCTGCGCATACTCCAACGCATCGCGCGCTTCCAGGAACTGCGGCAGCGAGCGCAGCAGCACCGCGTCCCAGTCTTCCTCGATCAGGTCGCGGTATGCGAAAAAGTAACGCACCGCAGCCCAAAGCCGGAAGGCTCCAAGCAGGCGCAACTCTTCGCGCGGGTAGTCCGAATCGTTATAGGGTTTTTCGGCGTGCGGCGCGGTGACCAGTGGCAGCCGCATGCGAACGGGCGGTGGCAGAGCTGAGGGGTTGCGAGCGAGGTCGAGCGCAGCCTCCAGCGCCGCTTCCGTAGCCTCGGCGGGCACGGAACGATCCGGCGCCAGCCCGGTTGTGCCGTCTTCGTAAAGCAGCTCGCTGGTGCGCAACAGCACCTCGACGCCAGCGGGCAGCTCGATCCTGCGACGCTCAACCAGGCCCGCGTCGCTGGCACGCCCCTGCGCCACGATGCGTGCGCGCCCTGCTGCTTGCAGGGCCGGCGCGATCGGCGGCAGCAACGAGGATTCATCCACGAGGAACACAACGGGCTTGGGGCGAGCGCTGGCGCGTTGCTGGATGACGCCGCCATCGCGCACGTAATGTGCGTGGTGGAAGAACAGACTGCCGCCCGGCGCAGTCGGGGGCAATCCTGAATACATTCGCGAGCGTTGCGCAGGCGCACGCATGGGCGCAAACTGAAGCAACTGGTTGATACCGGCGGTCTGAAAGAGCATGCCAACGATGGCCGGGTTGCGGTCCTGCCACGGCTGCTGAAAGCGCAGGTCGAAGACGACGCCCCGGGCCTTGCGCCACTCGGCCAGAGCCGGAGCGAGCGTCACGGAAGGCGAACCGGTATCGCGATAAGTGGCGGGATTCAAAGTGATGATCAGGATTCGATCGTCGGTGAGACGCGCCAGCGGCGCCGGGGGCGGTACCGTTGCGGGGGAACGACGGATGACCCGGGTGGCCGGATCATCGAGTGCGTCGAGCATATGCTGCACGGCCCGCGCATACTCGTCCGGATCGCGAGCGGCCTTCACGGCCGGGATCGCCGCCACCAGCGCAGCGTCCCAGTCTACTTCTTGCCAGGCCAGCCACGGGTGGAAATAGTAGGTGGCGGCCCACACCCTCCCCAGTCCCGCCAGGCGCTCGCAGCAGGCAGCATCGCAGGCGGTCTGCGACGGCGCCGCGGCGAGAATCTGCGCCTGGACAAGGATAACCAGAACCACCGCGTATGCCATGGCCCTTCGCGCAGCCGCGAAGTTGTATCATAGCCGCGACAGGAGGACGCAAGCCGACATGGAAAAGCTCGCCATCGAGGGAGGCCCCAAGGCCGTCACCAACAAGCTGGTGATGTGGCCTCAGTTCGACGAAAAGGCAATCCAGGCCGCGGTCGAGGTGCTGCGCTCGGGGAAAGTCAACTATTGGACCGGGCGCAAGGGCATGGAGTTCGAACGCAAATTCGCCGAGTGGCAGGGCAGCCGTTACGCCATCGCGGTCTCCAGCGGGACCGCCGCCCTGCACGTGGCCCTGAGCGCGCTCGGCATTGGCCCGGGCGACGAGGTCATCGTGCCCAGCTACACGTTCATCGCCACCAGTTTCGCCGTGGTGCAGGCGGGCGCCATCCCGCGCTTTGCCGACGTCAACCTCGAGGATCACTGCATCAGCGTGGAATCGGCCGAGCGGCTCATCAATGAGCGCACGCGCGCCATCATTCCCGTCCACCTGTACGGGAACGTCTGCGACATGGATCCGATCCTGGAGCTGGCCCGCAAGTACAACCTGTGGGTGATCGAAGACAACGCCGAAGCTTTTGGTGGCGTTTACAAGGGCCGCAAAACGGGCACGCTGGGGCACATCGCGGCGTGCAGTTTCTGCCAGAACAAGACCTTCACCACGGGCGGCGAGGGCGGCATGGTCACCACGGACGACGAGGAGCTGGCCTGGCAGGCGCGCAGCTTCCGCGATCACGGCTATGACGTCAAGGAGCGGCTCAATCTGCTGGAGCTGGAACAGAAGCTGCCCTACATTCACAACATGGTGGGCTGGAACTACCGCATGACGGAGATGCAGGCCGCCATCGGGCTGGCCGAGCTCGAGCGCATGGACACCTGGAACCTGCCCACGCGGCGGCGCAACGCCTACATTCTCATCAACGCCTTGCGGCAACGGCCCGAGTACGTGAAGTTCTTCCCCGTGGATACGCCCGAGCGGCAGAATGGCTGGTATGTGCTGGCGTTTTCGCTGGAAATCGAAAAGATGAACTGCACCATTCAGCAATTCGTGCAGGCGGCGGTGGCCGAAGGCGCGCCCTGCTGGAAAGTCTTCTGGCCGCAGTGCCACACCGAGCGGGCCTTCCAGGAGCACAACGCCTTCGGCCGCTCGAAATTCCCCTTCCGCTCCCGCGAGTACACGAATCCCGCCAGCGTGGACTACAGCAAGGTGGAGGTGCCCAACGCCTTGTGGCACGAAACGCACACTTTCACCTGCTTCGCCTATCCGACTTTCACCGAGGAGGACATGCACCAGATCGCGCGGGCGCTCCTGAAGGTGATTGACGCCTATGCGAAGCGGCCAGTGATGGTGGGAGGCGCCGATGTCGGCTGAGGATCGGGTGGCTTGGGGCGTCATCGGTTCGGGCGGGATCGCGCTAAGGAGAACAATTCCCGAAGGAATTGTTCCGGCGGCCAACGCCCGGCTCGTCGCGGTTTACGACGTCAACCAGGAAGTCAACCGGCAGGTGGCAAAACGTTTCGGGGCGCGGGCGGCATCGAACCTGGATGAGCTGCTGGCGGCTGACGTGGAGGCGGTTTACGTCGCCACTCCTGTCCACGCGCATCGTGAACAGGTGCTGGCTTGCGCTCGTGTCCGCAAGCACGTGTTGTGCGAGAAGCCGCTGGGGCTGAACGTGGCCGAAGCCGAGGAGATGGTGGCCGTGTGCCGCCAGGCCGGCGTGCTGCTGGGCACGGCCCTGATGATGCGCTTTCACTCCCAGCATCAGGCAGCGCTGAAGCTCATTCGCGAGGGACGCCTCGGGCAGCCGGTCTACGCACGCGCCCAGCTTTCGTGCTGGTACCCGCCGATTCCGGGCGCCTGGCGGCAGGATCCGGCCTTGGGCGGGGGTGGCGCCCTGATGGACATGGGCGGCCACTGTTTGGATTTGCTCGAAATGTTCTTCGGGCCGGCGCGGCGGCTGGCTTGCCTGACTACCCGCGCCGTCCACGGCTACGCTGTGGAAGACGGGGCTACCGTGCTGCTCGAGTTCGCCAACGGCGCCCTCGGGACCGTGGACACCTTTTTCTCCATTCCGGACGAAGCCAGCGAAAACGTGCTCGAGCTGTACGGCTCGCTGGGCGCGATTCTGGCCCGCGGCACCATCGGTCAGAGCAGCCGCGGCGTCATGATCGCCCGGCTGCGCGGCGAGCAGACGGGCTACGACGCGCAGCAGGAGCGGGCCGCTGCGGGAGGCGTCGAGATCGCGCCGGAGCCGGTGAACATGTACCGGGCGGAGATCGAAGAGTTCAGTCGCGCCGTGCGGGAAGGCCGCCCGCCCGCAGTGTCCGGCGAGGACGGATTGAGAAATCAGCGCCTGCTGGCCGCCTGCTACGAGTCGGCGCGCACGGGCAAGATGGTGGAGGTGTGACGATGACGATTGACCTGCGCAGTACGCTGAAGGGCTCATTGCTCGAGAATTTCTTTCCTGCGGGATGGGATCTGGACAAGATCGAGGCCTGTTGCAGTCACCCGCCGGAAGCAATTCTGGAACGGCAGCCCTGGTGGCATCCCGAGTTCCAGCCGGTGCCTTGCGAGACGCTGAGCGACTTCAACACCATGCTGGGCCACGAGATCGCCCTGCGCATCCGGCAAGCGCGCGAGGCGGGACGCAAGCTGGCCCTGATCCTGCCTGTGGGGCCGATGGGCATGTATCGCTGGGCCGTGTATTTCCTCAAGGAATGGCGCATCCCCTGCGATCACGTCTACGGCTTCAACATGGACGAGTGGAGCGACGCCGAAGGCAACACCCTGCCGCCGGACAACCCGGGCGCCTTCCGCTACGCCATGCAGGAGGCCTTCTACGGGCCGCTCGGTGAACTGACGGTACCCGAGAACCAGCGGCACTTTGCCACCCGCGATGTCTTGCCCACCTATCCGGAACGCATCGCCGCGCTGAAGGCCGAGGGCGCGCAATTGATCGTGATTTTCGGCATCGGGCGCGTCTTTCACATCGCCTTCTGGGAGCCCCACTTCGCGGCGGAATTTGCAAGCGACGAAGAATGGAAGCGGCAGACGTACCGGCTGGGCGCGAAGCTGCACCCGCTGACCATCGAGCAGAACGCAATCACGAGCTTCAAGAGCCGGACGACGCTGGTGCCTGCGTTCGCCAACACGATCGGCCCCGGGCTGTTCTTGCAGGCGGACCGCATCATCGGCGGCGCCGACGGTGTGCTGGGCCGCGGCATGCAATGGCAGGGCATGAGCTTGTGGGTCACGCTGCGTTATGGCCCGGACCGCTGGGTGCCGTCCAGTTGGATGCCGACGCTGCCCGGCCGCCTCTTCTTCCTGAAGGAACTGGCCGGTCCTCTGGTAGCCGAGTGTAACTGAGCGGCTGTGTCGCAGCGCGAGGAGATGCCTGCGGCCAGTAAGACCGCTTCTGCCGGCAGCGGGGCGCGGCCGCTCGAAATTGCGGTTGTCACCCCACTGTTCCCGCTTCCGGGCGAGCCGCACCGCGGGATTTTCATTTACCGTACCGTGCGCGAGCTGGCGCGGCGGGCCACTGTGCGCGTGCTCTGTCCGGTTGCCGTGTACCCGCCGTGGCGCTTTCTCCAGCCGCGCACTTACAAGCCTCATCTCCCGGATCCCCACTACCGCCCGGGTGGGCTGGACGTCACCTATGCTTCCTACCGGACGCTGCCGGCTGTGGGCCGTCCTTTCAACGGACTGTTGAGCGGGCGCCTCATTCTGCGGTGGCTCCAGGAACGCCGACCGGCTGTCGTACTCGCCTACTGGCTCTATCCGGAGGGCTGGGGCGCAGTCTGGGCGGCGCGGAAGTTGGGCATCCCCGTGGTGCTCGGGGCGCGCGGTTCGGACTTGCGACGACCGGGCGACTGGCTCAGCGCGCGCTTGGCTCGCCAGGCCCTGCGGCGCGCGACGTTCGTGATCACGGTCAGCGAAGACCTGAAACGAATTGCCATCGAGATGGGGGTTCCCGCGGAACGCGCGCAAAGCATCCCCAATGGCTGCGATCTCGATGTGTTCTTCCCCGCGGACCGGCTCGAGGCGCGTCGCGAGCTTGGCATCGCGGCGGATCGCCGCGTGGTCCTGTTTGTGGGCCGACTGGTCGAAGTCAAGGGCGTGGAGGTGCTGATCGAAGCGACGCGGCTGGCGCTGGCCCGGTTGCCCTCGCTCGAATTGGCTCTGGTGGGCAATGGACCGTTGCGCGAGAGCCTGGAACGACAAGCCCACGAGAAGCTCGGCGCGCATGCCCGTTTCACCGGTCCGCTTCCGCCGGAGAGAATTGCCCGGTGGATGGCCGCGGCCGATGTCGTGTGCCTGCCCAGTTACTCCGAGGGATGCCCGAACGTGGTGATCGAGGCTCTTGCCTGCGGGCGTCCGGTGGTCGCCAGCGAGGTGGGAGGCGTGCCCGAGCTAGTGAGCGCGGATACGGGGATCCTCGTACCACCGGGCCGGCCCGACGCCCTCGCTGAGGCTTTGCTCGAAGCTCTCGGGCGCGATTGGGACGCGCAAGCCATTGCCGCGCGACAGCGGCGCGGATGGGATCGGGTGGCCGCAGAAACATACCGGGTTTGTGAACAGGCGAGCAGAGAAAAGGTAAACTGGACGGGTGCCTGAATTTTGCCCGGCTTCATCGTCAACCGATGCCAATTCCGTTTCGGGTCTTGACATTGGTGCGACGGGCGGGTATAACGCGGTTTGGGACATCCAAGCGAGGTGTCGAAATGGTGCGTGAATCCAGAATTGCTCTCGCCGCTCTCACGTTGATCGTCTTGCTGTTCACTCCCGGGCTGCAAGCCCAAGGCCCCTTCACGTGCACGGCCAGCGCCACTAGCATCGCGGTGCGCGCGGAAGGGCTGGCCGAACTGGTGGGCGATTACGTGCTCACTTGTACGGGTGGAACCAGCGGGCAGCCGCTGGCCATGGCGGTCCAGATTTTTGCCAACACGAACATCACCAGCCGGATCCTGAGCCCTCCCGATGGCGTCGAAGCTCTGCTGTTGATTGATGGGCCTCCCTACGGACCCTCGAACGTCGTGACCGGGAAGCTCGTGGCGACGGGGAACTCGGTCATTTTCAGCCCCGTCAACATCACACAGCCGGGCTCGGGGACCCGCACTCTGAGAATCGTCAACGTGCGCGTCAACGCTCAGCAATTGCCGGTTGCCTCGGCGGTCAACCTTTCGGTGACGGCCACAACTGGCGCCGGGGCCGTCGCGATCACCAACCCGACCCAGCAGGTGGCCGTCACGCAAAGCGGTCTTGCCATGGAGGTGCGCAAGACGGATGATTCCGGGGCTTATGTGCCCAGTTTGTTGACCTGCTCGGGCTACAACACCACCCTGCTGACGGGCGGCGACTATCCGGCGCCGCCTGCCCCGGGCGGGCGTACGATCAACCTCAAATTCATCGAGGGCTTCGCCAATGCTTTCCGTCCGCTGGCCGGCGAACAAGGCGTCCAGATTCCGACGCTTCCCTCACCGTATGATCGAGCTGGCAGGGCGGATCACGGCACGCGCCTGCGCGCCGTCTTCAGCAACGTTCCCGCCAACGTTGCAGTTTTCGTCACCACACTGCAAGTCTCGCAGGGCACCTCGACCAGCGCCCAGGCCCGTTGCACGACCACTCCGGGCGGCGGCTTTGCCGCTTGTACTCCAAGCAGCCCGGCGGACGGCGGGCTGTACCGCGTTCCCATCAGCGCTACCGGAACGGGCGAGGCCTACTGGGAAATCACCGCCTCGGATCCTGGCGCAGTGGAGACCATCAGTTTCGGCGTCGCAGTTGCTTTCAACCCGACCCCGCCCGCGGGAACCGTGAACGTCCTGGGCAGCTTCTCGCCCATCAGCAGCCAGGGCAACGCGACACCCGGTCCGGATGATCTGCCGCGCTTTGTCAGCAGGCTCAGCCCGGTGCCCGCGTTCGTGCTCGAGCCGTGCCGCACCGTGCTGCTGTTCCAGTTCCTCACTTCGATTCCGGGATGGGACACGGGCATCGCGGTCACCAACACGACGCTCGATTCCCCGCTGTTCAACACCACGGGCCAGAGCGGCAAGTGCACGGCTTACTTCTATCAGCCGGGCGTGACGGTGCCACCGCTGGAGTCACCCGTCATCCCGCCGGGCGGGCAGTGGCTGTGGACGCTCTATAGCTACAAGCCCAATTTCCAGGGCTACATGCTGGTCTCCTGCGACTTCCAGCACGCCTACGGCTTCGCGTTCATCAGCGATCTGGGCTTCTCCGGACCGGATCGTTTCGCGCAGGCCTACCAGGCAATCGTGCTCGATTCGCGCACACGCATGCCCGTTCCTTACTGAGGAGAGGAGTCGCATCCGCGGAGGGCGTCGCCTTCAGCGTCCGCTGTCGCCAGAGCTGCGGGCACGAAGGATGACGCCCTCCAGGGTGCGCAGCAACGCCAGCCCAGAACCCTTGCCAGCCTCGACCGCCTCATCCAGCGCCGCGCGGAAAGCCCGCAGATCGGATCCTACTGCGCGGTAGAGTTCATAAACCAGCGGGTAGTACTGCGTGTAAGTATGATCGAATGCCAGGCCGGCGTTGTTGGCGACGGGCGGGCAACGGTTAAAGGACGCGGGCTCGGGCAGAATTTCCAGGCATCGGCGCCCCAGTTCGACGAACTCGCGCTCCTTGGCGGCCAAAGCCTCGCGCTCGCTTAATCTGCCCCGTCGAAAGTTTTCAAAGACGGCACGCAGGCGGCGGTGGCTTTCGTTGATCAGGCGTGCTTTGCGCAAGTAAAGCTCCGCCTCCTGCGCCAGCCGGCGGTAAGTCTCCGAATTTTCACCGTGATGAAGTCGGGCGAACTCCGCTGCCGCAGTGAATCCCGCCAGCGTCGCGGCGGCTTCGGCGAGCGGCTCGGGCAACCGGCGCACCGGCTCCTGCTGGTGAAAGTCTTCGTGCAGGACAACCACGGCAAGGCGCTCCGCCGAACTCTCAGCCAGCGCTTCGGTGACGGGCGCATTGTCGGAAGCCACGGCTTCAATGCGGTAAAAGAAGACGTCGTAGCGGCTTTCGTCGAGCTTGCACCCCGCCTCATCGCCCTCGCGGAGCTTCAGCCCTTCGTAAGAGTCAGGCAGCTCGAATTTGCCCGTGTAATAACAACGGTAGTAAGCCCGCCGGGATGAGACTCGGGTGAAGCTTCGCGGAGGTTCCCATCCCAGCGCCTTCTGGAACTCTTTGAGCTCCGCGATTCTCTCGCTGACGGTCTGTGCCGGCCCGCCGGCGGCCAGCAGACAGGCGACGGCCATGCCCCGCAGCCCCATCCTGCCTTCATTGTACGGGGCGACGCCGCGAGGTCGCACCGGCGGGTACAATGGGTGGTTCACGGGAGGAACCATGAAGCGATTGCTGATTGCTGGCGTGCTTGCGGGCCTGGTTGCTTTCGCGCAGCAACCCGGCGAGTGGAAACGGATCTTCGACGGAAAGACATTGAAGGGCTGGAAGGCCAACGAAAACCCCGAGAGCTGGACGGTGGAAGACGGCGCCATCGTGGGTCGGGGCGAGCGCAGCCATCTGTTCTACATGGAAGAAGAATGCGAAAACTGCGAGTTCAAAGCCGAAGTCTGGATCAACAAGGGCGGCAATTCGGGCATGTACTTCCGGGCCCAGTTCGGACCGGGCTGGCCCAAGGGTTACGAAGCGCAGGTCAACAACAGCCACAAAGACTGGCGGCGCACGGGCAGCCTCTACGGCATCGTGGACGTCAAAGAGCAGCTCGTGCCTGACGAAACCTGGTGGACCCAGCACATCATCGCCGACGGCAACCACATCATCATCAAGGTCAACGACAAGGTCGTCGTGGACTACGTGGATCCCAAGAACACCTACACCAAAGGCTATCTTGCGCTCCAGCAGCACGATCCCGGCACCGTGGTCAAGTACCGGAACATCATGATGCGGCATCTGCCCTCGAAGAAGTAGCGGCGCAACGCAACGGCGCTGCCGTGGGCTGATCGCCGGGGTGAGACGGCGCTTGAGGGTGAGTTTACCGTTCGCCTGAGGGGACGGGGCCGTCCGCGACCTCGCGCCAGGCGGACGTTGCCGACGTCCTTTCCGAGAATCCGGGCGCTTGACTCCGCTTTTACGCCCTCCTCCGAGACTGTGCTACAATCGCGGCGGAATCCTGGCGGAGGACACATGAGCCTGCACCGCGACTCTCCCGCACGTTGGTTTCTCGCAATCTTGCTGGCCGAGTTACTGGCATTTTTGCCTTTAGCCGCAGCCGCGCAAGCGCGCAAGCCCCCTGCGCCCCCACAGCCGCGGGAGGTTTTCGAACCCCTGGCCGCTCAACTTCAGCGTCCCTATCTCGACCTGTTCGAAGACGCGCCCAAGCTCGAGTTCAACGCCGCCCAGATCGCGCAGATGCGGAAATATCTCGACGAGGCGCGCGAGTTTTGCGTGAGGGAGTTCCGCTCCCGGCTGTCAAACTATCAGAAGCAGCGCCAGCAGCTTCAGGCCGATCTGAAACGCCGCACGGCCAGCCTTGAGGACCCGGAACGGCGCGACATGCATTGCAAGATCCAGAATCTGAGAATTCTGGAAAGCCAGGCCCAGATGCTGGCCGAACATGCCATCCCGGTAGCGTACGAAAACAAGAAAGCCAAGCTGGAACTCATCGAAAAGTGGCCGCAGGAGCTCAAGCAAATCCAGCAAGAGATTGCCAGCGGGGCATATCATCAGCGGCGGTTCGGGGACGTCAAGGATATCGGGATCCGGGAGCTGGTCCCTGGCCAGGAGCGGGACATCAAGGACGGGCAAGAAGCAGTGCGGCAGATGAAAATGACCGGGCTGCTGCCGCCGGAACTGGATAACCCCGAGATCAAGAAATACGTCAATAATGTGGCGCAGAACATCGCCAAACATTCGGATCTCCGCGTTCCGCTCAACCTTACTCTCCTGAATTCCAAGGAGATCAATGCTTTCGCACTGCCGGGAGGTTTTGTGTTTGTCCAGAGGGGCCTCCTCGAGGCCGTCGAGGATGAAGCGCAACTGGCCGGCGTGATCGCTCATGAGATCGCGCACGTGACCGCACGCCACGGCTACAAGCTCATGAAGCGCTCCACCATCGCTTCCATCATTTATCAGGCCGCCCAGGTAGCAGCCGTGATCCTGACCGGAGGCGCGGCAACGCTGGGCACTTACTACGCGCTGCAATATGGCTTTTACGGCCTCGGCCTCGTGCTCAGCCTCGACCTGCTGGGCGTCAGCCGCGAATTCGAGCTCGAAGCCGACCAGCTCGGGGTGCAGTACACCTGGAATGCGGGTTATGATCCCTCCGGCTTCATCCGGTTTTTTGACCGTATGGCCACCCGCGAGGGTTACGTGAACGGGGCGAGCTGGTTCCGCACGCATCCGCCCTTTTATGCCCGCATGGTGCAGACCAAGCGGGAGATGATGTTCCTGCCTCCCAAAACCGGCCTCATCCGTGACAGCGAAGAATTTCGCCGTATGAAGCAGGAACTAGCGAAAGTAACAGCGCAGGCCGAGGAGGAAGAAAAGAACAAACCTAGCCTCCTGACGCCTGTGCAAGGCTGCCCGGCGCCCGAAAAGATCGAGTACAAGCCGGGTGAACCGATCGAGAAGATATGCCCGCTTCCTTCTTACTGAGCCTGCTGGCGGGGCTGCTCGCGGCGCCGCCCCAAGACAACACGATTTCCCTTTACCTGACCGTGGAGGAGGGCGACAGGCTAGTGGGCGGCCTCACGGAGAAGAACTTCCGTCTTTACGAGGACGGACGCCCCGTCGCCTTCCGCCTCGAAGCCCCGGAATCCCCCACGCTGGTAACCCTGCTGGTAGAACACAGTCGTTCTTCTTGGTTTTACCAGAACGATATTGACGCTGCCGTCGAGGCCTTTCTCAGCGCGGCTCCCGAAGGTCCCTGGTACTCGCTGGTAACTTTTTCCCACGGAAACGAGGTGGTCAAGGACTTCACCCGACAGATCGGCGAACTGCGCGCGGCCTATGCCGAGCTGGGCGCGCCGATGTGGCAGGACATTGACACTTACGATGCCGTTTATGAGACCTTGGAAAAGCTCGAGCTGCTCCGGGGCCGTCGCGTGCTCATATTCATCGGCAGCGGGTTCGATACTCTCAGCGCCCGAACTCTGGGCGATGTCGAAAAGAAAATCGAGTCGGTCAACGTAACTGTCTTTGCCGCGGGCGCCGGCTCTTCGCTTCGGGGAATGTACGAGCCGTATCTGGGGACTACGGCGCGCCTGGACCTGACCCAGGCCGAGGCTTTTCTGAACATGCTCGCGCGCAAAAGCGGCGGCCAGGCCTGGTTCCCCAAGTTCGAAACGGCTTACCGCGACATCGCCCGCACCGTCTTTCTCATGCTGGAAAACCAGTACCGGCTGGTCTACGAGACTTCCCTGCCCCGGGACCGCAAGTTCCATCGCCTGCGCGTGGAAGCCTTCCAGATTACCGACGACAAGCGGAAAGACTTCCGCGTCCGCGTGCGCGAGGGCTGGCGCCGCTGAGGGTCGCGCTTAACGCGGCGTGAAAATGAAGTGCGACAGTCCTACCTGGTCGTCGCCCGGAATATAAAACCCGAACTTGCCTTCCGTGTAATCGCGGCCCGGCTCGCCTGGGACCTGGGACACCACCACCCACTCTTCTCCCTTGCGAAGCCGGTGAACGATCGAAGCCGGTGTAACTTCGATCTGGACGGAACAATACTGCCAGTCGCCCAGCGTATGGGAGACGCGCGGGCGTTCCGTGCGCTTGCCGTTGCGCACCACAGTGTGATAGAAGGAGCGGCGATCCAGCTCGAACAGATCGTAATTGCGCTCGTCGGTGTAATTAACCACCCAGCGTAACCGCCGTCCCTTGCGCAGGATAGCGGTGAACGTGATGCGCCCGTCTACTTTCGGGATCTGCGAGAGCACGAAGTTACCGCCCCGATGGAAGAACCAGCCGCCTTCCTCCACCCAGCCTCCGCCCCACAGCGCCATGCCGCTGGGAACCGCGGTGGGCGGTCGCGTCGCACCCTTGGCGCGCGCCAGTTCGACTTTCACCGTCCGCGTCTGACCGGCCACGATCTGGACGGTTTGCGAAGAGTCCGCATGGTCGGGCGCCCGGGCAATCAAAACATAGGTGCCTTCAGGCAACTCCACGGACGCGCCCGCGAGGGGTCGCGGCGATTCGCCGGGTCGAGCGATCATCAGTTGCGCGTCCCGCGGCGTGACGACGACTTGCAAGCGTCCGGTCACCGGTTGCAAAGCGACTTCCGCGGCGCTCAACTGGACCGTCTGCCCCGCCGCGAAGCTCCGGCGCAGGACCTTGGGAGCGAAACGCTCACGGCGTATCTCGATCTGGTGTTCGCCCTCGGCAATCCCTGAATGATGGAAGCTGCCGTCGTCCTGGATCGTGCCCACCGGCTGGCCGTCCAGCAGAACCTCAGCGCCGGCGGGGCCTCCGGCGATGGCCAGCGTGGCTACGCGCGGCAACGGGCGCAGCGCAAAGACCAGCTTGGCCTCTTCGCCTTTCCTGATCGCGATGCGCTGCTCGGGCGTTTCCTGGAAGCCGTCCTTGGCGACGCGCACGGCGTACTCGCGAACCGGCAAGTTCGGGATCCGGAGTTGTCCGCGGCTGGTCGTTCGTCGCTGCTCCCTGCCATTGAGAAACACGCGGACGCCGTCCTCGCCTGTTACCACTACCAAGGTTCCTACATCCCGGTCCGAACGCAGATACGCCGTCAACAGGGGCGACGTGGAAATCTCCACGATCATCTTGCGCCGGTTGCTTTCGGCGCCGATCGTAAGTTCATGCGTGCCGGGCGTGATATTTTTGAGCTCGAGGCCGCCCGGACCGAGCTGTCCCACTGGTTCGCCATTGAGTTCCACCGGCGCCGGGCCAAAGCTGGCATAGATCCGCGCCCGGCTGCCCATGCTGGCCACCACGACCGCAGCCAGGTTGCGCGTGACAGGATCGCTGGCGGCGGGCACAGATCCCGGAGTCATTTCGAAGGCAATGGTGGCTTCCCCGTCGCGGCCCACCACTTTCAACGTGTGCTTGCCGGGCGGCACGCCATCCAGGCTGAACTGGCCTTCCTGCAACTCGCGGGCAGCCTCTTCGTCCAGCACGACCTTGCCCTGGTCAAGATCGGTGATCAAACGAAGTCCCGCACCCAGCGGCTCGAGCGTAAGCTGAACGGGCGCGACGGGCGCAGCGGTCAGATTCACGGTCGTCAGAGCCGGCTGGTATCCCTCCAGCCGCGCCTCGATCTGGTAGGAGCCGGGCGCAAGCCTGAGGGTGAGGTTGGATTGGCCACGCGGCTCCCCGTTGACAACGATGGTTGCGCCCGCAGGCGTGGTCAGGACCTCGAGTGGAATCGCAGCCGCCGGACCGGCTTCCCTTTTGCGCGTAAGAAAGATCACGCCGACGGCGATTAAAACCAACGCCAGCGCCGCCCCGGCGATCGCGAGCAGCCAGGCTTTGCTGATGCGCGGACGGGCCGGCGGGCGTGCCTGTGGCGCCGCCGGAGGAGGCGGTGGAGGCGGAGCATACGCGGGCGGAGGCGTCGGCGCAGCCGGAGCGAACGGGGGCGGTGGGGGCGGAGGAGTTTCCAGTACCGGAGGCGGGCCGGGCGCAACCGCTCCGCCCGTAGTTGGGCCGGCGACCGGCGTCTCGGGCAGCGGCGGTCCCGCTACAGGGAACAGGCCGCTGGGGCCGGCAAGAGGGCTGGGTGCCGGCGGGGGTTGTGGCGCTTCTCGCGGGGCCTCAGGCGCCGCCGCGGGCATCGCCTCGGGTCGCCGGGCTGCGCCCAGGATGGCCCGTCGCCGCTCGATATCCGCCACCACGGACTGGATCTCCGGATCCGTAGGATGCTGAGCCGCAATCGCGCGGGCCCGTTGCCAGTTCAACTCGACCGCCACCACGTCGGTCAGGTTGGCTGTTACTCGCTCCAGTTGTCGCAGCTCCTCGAGCAACGCCCGGCGTGCGCTGCGGCGCTCGGCTTCGCGCGCCTGCTCGAGTTCGCGGCTCAGGATGTCGCGCAGTTGCACCAGGCGCGGTTCGCCCGGCCACGCCAGCAACGCCTGCTCGGCCTGCGCGAGCGCCCCCTCCAGATCCCCCGCGGCGCGAAGATCGCGGGCCGCCAGGAAGGCCTGGGCTACAGCCTCGTCGCGCTTGCGATCCTGGACGAGCGTTCGAAGGCCGCGGGCCGCCGTGTGGTTGGGATCCAAATCCAGGGCCTCAGCGATGAGCGTTTCCGCCGTGCGCCAGTCCTGATCCAGCAGGCCACGCGCATATGCGACCAGCGCCTCGACGAGCGCGGCGCGGATCCGGGGATGGCGCGGATCGCATTCGGCGGCGCGGCGCAGCGCGGGAACTCCTTCCGCGTAGTTGCCTTGCGCGCACAGCGCCCGGCCTTGCTCGAAGAGCTGCTGGGCCTCCACGATGCGGTCCGCCGACTGGCGCGCCACCTCGCGCAGGCTGCTGATCTCGGTGTCGCCGGGAAACTCGCTCTCGGCGCGCTCCAACAGTTCCAAAGCGGCGGAGTAATTGCCGGCCTGCAGCAGACGGTCTACCTGTTCGATCAGCCGCGCCTTCGCCTCCGAGCGAGTCTGCTGCTCGCGCCGTTTCATCAGGCGCTCGATCTCAAAGGACAAGCCGGGATACTGAGGATAGATGGCGCCCAGCGTCTCCCACTGGGTGAGGGCTTCAGCGAACTGGCCGCGCTCTTCGAGCTGGCGAGCTTTGGCGGCGATGGAATTGACCAGGTCACGCTTGTCCCGCGTCACCCGGAGGGCGCGCTCGAAATGCGGCTCACCCGGGTAGGCGGCCACAGCCTCCTCGAGGATGGAGACCCGACGATCCAGATCGGGCTCGGCTTCCACGCGGCGGTCAATTTCGGCGATCCGCGCCGAAAGTTCCTGGCGCTGGGCTTCTTCGATATCGAACTTGAGCGCTTGAAACAAAGCGTGACCGGGATGTTTTTCCAGGCACTGTTCGCACAAAGCCAGGGCCTGGGCAAAGTTGCGGTTGGCCAGGTGCTGCCGGGCTTCGGCGTAGGCGTTCTTGAGAAACTCGTGCTCGGAACGAACCTGGTTGTAGAGGCTGCGGTAGGCGGCCGAGCGTTCCGGGGCGCTGGTATCCGGCGCGCGCTCCTCGAGGCTGAGCACCTGTTCCAGCTTGCTCAGCGCGCTGCTGATTTCTCCCTCCCGCCAGGCTTCCACCGCCGCCTGGTAAAGCTGCTCTTTCTGCTGGCGGAGCCGCAGGTGTTCCTGTTCGAGGCGGTCTATTTCGGCCAGCAACTGCGCAGCGCGGGTATCGGTGGGCTTCAAGGCCAGCACGTTCCGCAAGGCCTCGCGCGCGTGGGAGTAGGCGTGATTTTCCAGGTGCTGCCGCGCCAGCCGGAACCAGTCCTCGATCTTCTGCGTCATCATGCGACTCTCGATGTCCTGCTTCAGGCCGAGGGCAGCCGCGTTGGAAGGATCCAGTTGAAGGATCTCCTGAACTTTTTGGAGAGCCAGCGGGTACTCCTCGTGTTCCAGCCGCGTGCGGGCGCTTTCCAGCAACTGCGCGATGGTGCGCTGGCGCATGGCCTGGTCCAACTGACGCCGCATCTGGGTGAGAGCCGGATCCAAGTGTCCCTCGGCCTCGAGCTCCGTGAGGATTTCGTTGGCGAATTGCAGGTCGCCTTGCTGGAAAGCACGCTGAGCCCGTTCGATGCGAGGTTGGATCCGCGCCGGGTCAAAAAACTCGATCGGTTCGTTGCGCAGCGCCTTTTGCAGGCACTCGGCGAATTCCCGGACACTGGCGAACCGGTGCCACGGCTGCTTGGCCATGGCTTTGTGAATTACGCGGCTAAGGGCGTCGTTGACCGCGGGATTCAGCGCCGAAGCCGGCGGGGGCACGTGCCGCAGGATGGCCTCGATGATTTCGGCCTCGGTGGCGCGGTCGAACGGGCGACGCAAAGTAAGCGCCTCGTAGCAGACCACCGCCAGCGAGAACAGATCGCTGAGCGGCGTAGGAGGCTTGAGCTCGAGCTGCTCGGGCGACATGTAAAGCAGCGTGCCCTTGATGCCCATGGAGGCCCGGGTGTCAATCATGTGGGCGACGCCGAAGTCAATGATCTTGACCGAGTCGTCCTCCAGCACGAACAGGTTGCTGGGCTTGATGTCGCGGTGCACCAGGCCCCGTTCGTGCGCGGCCTGCAAGCCGCGGCAAGCCTGCGTCATGATCTCCACGACGCGGTCCACGGTGAGGCGCTGGCTGGCCGTCCGGATCAGCTTCTCCAGCGTCACCCCGGGCAACAGGGGCATCACGAAGTAAGGTTTGGTCTGGCCATCCTCCTGGTACTCCCCAACGTCGAAGATCTCGACGATGTTGGGATGGCTCATGGCGGCCAGCACCTGACACTCGCGGTGGAACAGCTCTAGCGAGGCGCGGCTGGGTGTGTCGCGCAGAGTCTTAAGTGCCACTTCACGCTTGACCACGACGTCATAGGCGCGATAGACGACGCCCATGCCCCCCTGGCCCAGCACTTCACGGATTTCGTAGCGATTGTTGAGTCGCTTGGGAACCGCCATGGCTCGCTTCTGCCCCCCTGCGGGCGTCGCCGCGGCCTCGTGTGCTGAGACGGCAGGAATGCCCCCAGGATCGCTTTCGCAGGATAACATAACTGCCCCGAGATGGGAACCCCCACAGGCCGCCGGTACGGACGACGTTCACAAGCAAGCGATATGCGTTTATGTGTTCGCAGCCGCCTCTCTTGCTGATGTCGCTCTCAGCTCGCCCTCCGGCTTCGCCAGCCGGATCCGGCCTCAGGATTTCTCGGCGCGATTCGCTTTTTGCACCCGGATTACTTCGACGTCCGAAATGGCGATCAGGCCCGTGTCCATCATGGGTTCGATGACGGGCAGCAACCGGGCGATGTTTTCCGCCGTGTCCACGATCGTGATCAGGATGGGCTGGTCGCGGTGGCCCAGGTGCGACCGGTGGAGCTCGGCGCTCTCCCCGAAACCCTCGAGTCCGCGGAACACGGTGGCCCCGGCGATCTTCATTTCGCGGCAACGGGCCACGATCGCTTCATAGAGCGGCTTGCCTTGCCAGCGGTCGCTCTCTGAAATATGAATGCGGAGCAGGCGGGCTGGTTCAGCTTTGGGCATCCCTTTCCTCCAGAACTTCCGGGCTCCGCACCAGGCGTACGACCTCTGCGTCCGAGATCACGATGAGGCCGTCCTGGAGCATCTCTTCGATCACTTCCGCCGCGGCCGCGATTTTTTCGGGAGCGTCAATGACAGAAATCATCACGGGCAGGTCGCGCGTGGGGTGGAAGAAGGACCGTTTGTGCTCGTGCCCTTTGGCGCCGTAACCGAGGATGCCGCGATAGACGGTGGCGCCGGCAATCTCCATCATGCGCAGCCGCTTGACGATAGCGTCATAAAGCGGCTCCCCTCCCCACTTGTCGGCCTCGCCCAGGAACACGCGCAGCAGTTTGGCGGGACCCTGGCAGCGCTTGCTGGGCAAGCGACGCTCGGCGGCGCCGGGTTTCCGCGCTACCTTGATCACCGTTGTGTCCTGGACTTCGATCAACCCGTCGGTGACCATTTCGTAGAGGGTGGGCAGAACCTCTTCCACCTTGGCCGCGCTCTCTACGAACTCGATCCGAATGGGCAGGTATTGCGCAACCTCCTCGGGCCTGTGGGTGTGGAGCAAGCGGTGAGCACCGAAACCTGAGTAAGCCCGGAACGCGGTGGCGCCAGCAACGCCCTTGTGCATGAGGTACATCATGATGGACTCGTGCAGGGCGTTGCGCCGGTGCTCGGTTTCTTCGTTGAGGTAAATAATGACCTTCTTGGCGGGGCCTTTGGTCAGCATGTTTCCTCCTGACTGCGAGACGCCGGATAGGTTCGCCGGCGCGGGCGGGTATCCGAGAAGCTTCTCATGTGTCCAACTCCCCAACCGGCTCGCCGTAAGTGGACTCCTTGAGCTCCCGCTGCCGCTCCGGCAGCAGGTGGCGAGGCATGAACCACGCGTTAGCGATCGCGGTCGGGATCACGGCGCTGGCGATTACGGTGGCAACCAGGAACGAGTACTGCGCCTGCGTAATGATCCCGTGGTTGAGGCCAAACAAGGCGGAGATGGTCCCGAACGTCAAGCCCGTGGACATCATCAGGGAATAGTACACTCCACCGTGGCCGCGGTATCCGAAGAGGCGGACCGTGGGCAGCAGGCCTGCGAGCTTGGAAAGCATTTTGGCCAGGAATAATACTACGAAGGCGAGCGGAGCCGCTACCAGCGCCGGAACGGAGACGAAGCTGCCTGCCCGAATGAAGTAAAACGGGGTGAGCAAGCCGAAAGTCATGGTTCGCAGGCGGCGGATCAAAAAGTGATCCCGTCCTACGGTTCCCGCCAGCACCATGCCGATCAGGTAAGCAGGCAGCACAGCCTCGCTGCCGGACCAAACCGCCAACCCACCCAACCCGAACAGCAGCAGCAACAGGTATTTGGTTTCAAACTCCGACACCCGCCCGCCATACTTGACGAAGGACCAGGGGGTCAGGTAGGGCAGCGCGAGGAGCGAAACCAACGCCACCGCCAGGAACACGGCCGTCTTCCACGTGAAAGGCGAGAAGATCAACCCCAGCGCGAGCACGGTGCCGATGTCGTTGATAAAGCAGGCGGCCAGGATGCCCTTGCCGTACTGGGTCTGATTGAAGCCCAGCTCCAGCATCACTGCGTAAACTACGGCAACGGAAGTCGTCGAAAGCGCTACCCCGGCCAGCCAGCTCGCGCGCCAGTCCCAACCCAGCGCGAAGCGCGCCAGAAAGGCCGCGCCCAAGAACGGCGCCAGGAAGCCCACGAGTCCCACCGCAGAGGACTCTTTCCATTTGGACTGGAAAACCTCAGGGTCCAGCTCCGCACCGGCCAGAAACGTCAGCAGCAACGCCCCGGTTCCCGCCAGGAACGTGACCCATTCCGATCGCGCGTTCAGGATGCCCGCTCCCAGCAAGGAACCGAGCCCGAACTGGGCCAGTGTACCCACCATAATCTCGGCAAGAGCTGTGGATATCCTGAGCCAACCGGCGGCAAGAACCGCAACCAGCGCCAGCAACAGCCAGAGCGCAGAAACAAACCACACCTGTTCCATCCATCTTCTCCGGGCAACTCACTGGGTAACTCGTGGCGTGCTGAGTTCGGCCTGGCGGGCACTCCCACAGCACCACCACGATGCTGCAGGAGTCATTGGCCGTACGGCGTTACGCGGACTCCACCGCGATCAGTTCCAGATTAGCGCATTCAGGTGCGTGCTTGCCATCTTCGCATCACGGCTCCCGTGAAACCCCGATTCATGACCTCCTTCGTCCGCACAAAGAGGCCGCCGCTTCACACCGCCTGTTTCTGCCGGGCTGCTTGTTCGACCGCGGCGATCAGCTCGGCGGCGCGCACCGGCTTGGCAATGTAGCCGTCGGCGCCCGCCGCCAGACAGCGTTCGCGGTCTTCTTTCATCGCGTAGGCCGTCATGGCGATGATGGGCACGTGGCCGCCGTAGCGAGCCTCGGCCGCACGAATTGCGGAGGTGGCTTGCAAGCCGTCCATGCGCGGCATCTCGATGTCCATCAGCACCACGTCGAAGGTTTCGTGCCTGAGCAGCTGCAGGGCCTCGTAACCGTCGGCTGCGGTCCTGACTTCGTGGCCCCGTCGCTCGAGGATCTTTGCCGCGATCATCTGGTTGACGGCGTTGTCCTCGACGACGAGGACGCGAAGTTTGTGTTCCGCCGGCTGCGTCCGTGGGGCGGGCTGCACAGCCTCCGGCCGGCGACGAGCTAACGCCGTCAGGATCGCATCCAGCAGCTCGGACTCCTTGATCGGCTTGAGTACGAAGGCTTCGACGGCAGCCCGTTGACAGCCCTCCAGATCACTGCGCAGCCCCGCCGAGCTGAGCACGATCAAAGGAATGTGCTGGCAGCCGGGCAACTGCCGGATGCGCTCGGCCAGCTCGCAACCGTTCATTGCCGGCATTAGCCAGTCCAAAAGGACGAGGCCGAAGCTGGGATCGGCGCGCTCGCCCAGCAAGCGCAGCGCCTCTTCGCCCGATGCGACCGCGACCGGCTTCATGCCCCAGCGCCCCAAGGTTTCGACCAGCACGAGACGGTTGGTCTGGTTGTCGTCCACCACGAGCACTTGTACGCCCTCGAGCATCACGTGGCGCTTTTCGGCTTCCCGTTCCCGCGCGCCCGCGTCGAACCCGAAGCGGGCTGTGAAGTGAAACACGCTGCCCGGACCGCCGGGCGGTCTCCCCGGTTCTTGCCAGGGGCTTTCCACCCAGATCCGTCCGCCCATCATCTGGACCAGTCGCGTGCAGATGGCGAGTCCAAGCCCCGTTCCGCCGTACTGGCGGGTCGTGGAGTCTTCGGCCTGACGGAACGGTTCGAAGATCAGCCGCTGTTTTTCCTGCGCTATGCCGATCCCGGTGTCGCTCACAGCGAAGTGCAGCGTCAAGGCATCGGTTTCGGCGCTCTCCACCCACACTCGCAAGCCGACTTCGCCCTTCTCGGTGAACTTGATTCCGTTGGCCACCAGATTCACGATGATCTGGCGCAAACGCAGAGCGTCGCCGATGAGCAGGTCAGGGACTGTCGGGTCCACTTTCGAGGTCAGCTCGATTCCCTTTTCGCTGGCCCGCACCGCCAGGGACCGCAAGGCGTCCCCCAGCGTGTCGCGCAGATGGAACTCAGAGGGATTCAGCTCGAGCCTGCCCGCTTCGATTTTCGACACGTCAAGGATGTCATTGAGGATGCCCAGCAGCGAGTACGCCGAATCCCGAACGATTGTCAGGTAGCGGGCCTGTTCCGGCGTCAGGTCGGTCTCCAGCGCCAGCTCCGTCATGCCGATGATGCCGTTCATCGGCGTGCGGATTTCGTGACTCATGCTGGCCAGGAAGGTGCTCTTGGCGCGGTTGGCCGCTTCCGCGGCTGCGCGCGCCTGCTCAAGTTCCACGACCAGCCTGCCGCGACGCCGGTACTCGCTGACCGCTAGCGCCAGCAACGCTATGAACGCCACCAAACACCCCGCCGCCAGGGCCAGAAATCCGGGATGGCGATACCAGGGAGCGACCACTGCGAACCGATAGACAGCAGGCGTGGGATCCACGTTGCCGTTGCGGTCCATGGCGCGGACTTCGATGCTGTGCGGACCCGCCGTGAGTCCGCGCAACGTTGCATGTGGCTCCGGGTGGAATGGCGTCCATTGCCCGTCGTCGAGCCGGTAGGAAAACAGCAGGCGGTTGGGCAGCGTGAAATGCCATTTGTCCACGGCCTTGAAGACCAGCCGCGCGGCGGCGCCGGGCGCCACTTCCCGCGGGTTATCTGTCTCTGCCATGACCGTCTCGGGCGGCCAGGGATCAGCCTCGGGATGGAACAGCGACAGCCCTCGGTTCGTGCCAACCCAGATCCTGCCGCGGCTGTCCTGAAAAACCTCCACCGCAGGATCCACGGGCAACCCGTCCTGCCGGTCGTTGGTGACCCACGCGTTCGGGAGCATGCGATGGACGCCGGTCCCGGAGGCGAGCCAGATCGTACCGTCGCGCGCACGGATCATGCTGCGCACCCGGTCCAGCCCCTCACGCAAGGTCTTCCACTGGCGGCCATCGTATTCGATCACGTCTTCGCGGCCGCCCAGCAGCAACCTGCCCCCGCCGAGCGGCAAGATGGAAAACGTGCCCGAGGCGCGATAGCCTTCCTCGGGCCGGAACACATGCACGCCGCTTGCCCGGATGACACCCAGCCCGGCGGCCCCGCCGATCCAGATCTCGCCGTATTCCGTTTCCAGCAGGCAGCGCACGCTGCTGAACGCGGGGTCAACCGGCAGCACGTGGCGGGGCTGGAAACTCCGGCCATCGAAAACTTCAACTTCCAGCCAGCCCGCTGAATTATCGGGGCTCGCAGTGACGACCCACGCCCCGCCCTGTCGTCTGGGACTGATCATTTGGAAACGCTTGCCTTCGGGGTGACGGATGCGAGTGAACTGCCGTGCCTGCGGATCGAAAATGAGCAAGTGCGCCTGGTTTTCCACCCGCACAACAATCTTTCCATCGGGCAGGACCACCAGCGAGTCGGTCTGATAGTAGTGGGTACGCTCTCCCTCGGGCAACGAGAAGAACTGCCAGCGCTCGCCATCGAGCAACCCGAGCCAGCGCGTGCAGGCAAACCAGAGCCGTCCCCTGGCGTCTTCGGTGATCGCGTGCACGGGCACGTCTAGATGGGCGGCTTCGGGAGGCGTGCGCCACAGAGGCGGCGCGTGCCGCAGCACGCCCTGGGTGGTGGCCAGCCAGAACGTCCCGTCCGGTTCGGAGGCCTGGTCCAGAATGATTCCCGAGAGCAGCTCCCGATCATCCACGCGTTGGGCTTGCCCTTGCTGGAGCCGGAGCAGTCGGTCGCCGTCAAGGAACCAGATCGAGCCGTCGCTTCCCGCCCAGGCAATCAGACGGTCGGCTCGACTCGTATAGATGCGGCGCCACCGACCGGAGGCGAACAGAATGGCCGTCTTGCTCCACGGATCGTCCGGCGCCTCCCCGACCACGAAGAGCCTCCCGCCTGGGGCCGGGCGCGGATTTTGGAAGTAAATGCAACCGAGCTCGGCCGGAATGAACTCCTCCCACAGGAAAGCGCCGCCGGGCTGCGGCAGTAGCCGGGCAACGCCCCGATCGCCAGTGACCCACAGAAAACCCTCGGGGGCGACAGCTGCGTCGCGGAAGCTTCCCAGGCCGGTTTCTGTGGCGCGGCGGACAATCCACTCCCGTCGGGTGCTGACGTGATACTCGACCAGCAAACCCGGCAGCAAGACAAGGAGCCGGTCGTTGGCGAAGGGCAAGCAGCGCGCCGACTGGCGGTCCTGGGGCGGGGCCTGCCGCAGCGCTTCCAGGGAATGGTCCATCCAAGCGCCGTCGCGGTACTCACGCAGGCGCTCCCCTTCCACGGCCCAGATCGAACCATCAGGGGCGCCCCACAGTTTCTGCCCCACGCCTGGCGAGGGCAGCAAGCGGAGGCGGTAGCCATCCAGGAGGCTGAACCAGCGCACGTGCCCGTGGCGCGCGAGCACGCGGCCTGCCGGGTCCGCGCTGATGGCCGCGGTGTAGGACTCAGGCAGCCCGTCGCTGACCTGCCAGGAACGCCACTCGGGCGGCGGGTCGGCTCGCAGCCACTGGCACAGCCCGGCGATGAGAACAATGAGTCCGCGACGCATGCGTGCGGGCCGGCGCACACCTGGCCCTCCACTCTCATCGGCTGGTCGCGGCTTTCGCCTTAGCCTTCCGCCCGGTCACGCGCCGCGCCCGCTACACTGGAAAGAAACGGGAAGCTCATGGAGACGGGCCACTACGAAGTCCTCGAAGCCGAAGGCCACCTGATCGATTCGCACATCATGGAGCGGATCTTCGACACGGTGGTCGAGTACCAGGGAGAGTTCCAAGTCGAAGACTTCCGCATCGGGAAAACCAACAGCGAGCCATCGCGCCTGCGCTTGCGGGTGCAGGCGCCCACGCGCACCCTGCTCGAGCAGATGCTCCAGGCATTGCTCGCTCTGGGCTGTTCCCTGGCGGACGCCGGGGAAGTTGAGCTGGCGACGGTCGAACGCGATCGCTGCGCACCCGAGGATTTTTACTCGACCACGAACCACCGCACGCTGATTCGCCTGAACGGACGCTGGGTCGAGGTCGAGAACCAGCGCATGGATGCGCTTATCGTCGTGGAGGGGGACCGGGCGTTCTGCCGGCGGCTCCGGGACCTGCGTGCGGGCGACCGCGTGGTGGTGGGCTTGCGCGGCATCCGGGTGTTGCCGGAAGCCAAGGAACGGGACCGACTGGCCTTCGCCTTCATGACCAACGGGGTCAGCTCGGAGCGGCAGGTGGAGACCGCGGTGCGGCAAACGGCGGCGCTCATCCGGCACACGCTGGTGCAAGGCAAGAAAGTGGCGGTGGTTGCTGGCCCGGTCGTTGTGCACACCGGCGGCGGCCCCGGGCTGGCGAGCCTGATCCGAAACGGGTACGTCCAGGTTCTGCTCAGCGGCAACGCGCTGGCGGTGCACGACGTGGAAGCCGCGCTCTACGGCACCTCGCTGGGCGTGCGGCTGGCTGACGGCCGGCAGGAAGAGCACGGCCACCGCAATCACATGCGGGCCATCAACGCCATGTACCGCGCCGGCGGCATCCGCCGGGCGGTGGAAAGCGGACTGCTCCGCAGCGGCATCCTGTACGAGTGCGTTCGTGCGGGCGTGGAGTTCGTGCTGGCCGGCAGCCTGCGGGACGACGGACCGCTGCCCGAAACCATTACCGACATGAACGAGGCGCAGGACGCCTACGCCCGGGCCCTGAAAGGGGTCGGCCTGGTGCTTTGCCTCGGCACCATGCTTCATTCCATTGCGGTGGGCAACATGCTTCCGAGCTGGGTCAAGGTGGTCTGCGTGGACATCAATCCGGCCGTGGTCACGAAAGTCAGCGACCGCGGCACCGGGCAGGCCGTGGGCGTAGTTACGGACGTGGGACTGTTCCTCGAACTGCTTGCCCGCACCATGCAGGAGGGAGCATGAAGACAGGCGGTTACACGGAAGAGCACGCCAAGGCCGGCATTAACGCGCCGCTGCCCGAAATCGAGACCTGGCCGAACCAGTATCCGGGTTACGAGATCGAAATCGTGATTCCGGAATTTACTTCGGTTTGTCCAAAAACCGGCCTGCCCGATTTCGGCAAGATAACCATCCGGTATGTGCCGGACAAGCATTGTATTGAGCTGAAATCGCTCAAAATGTACATCCTGGGTTACCGGAATCTCGGAATATTTTATGAGAATGTAGTTAACCGCATTTTGCGGGACGTCGTAAAAGCGGCGCGGCCCGTGAGCGCGACCGTGATCGGCGAATTTACACCGCGGGGCGGGATTTACTCGAAGGTTACGGCGAGCTGGCCGCTGCCGCGAGGAGGAAAGAAGCGCCGTGGCGGCTGAGGCGTCCGACGACGCGGCCCGGGAGCTGGCAGCCATTGTCGAGGCGATCCGGGAGCGCGTGCGGGCCCGCTACCCGGCCTCCGGGGAGAGCGGCGAAGTCCGCATTCCGCTCACCGACCTGATGCCCCTGTTGCACGCGCGGGATGCGGCGGAAGGCAAGGTCGCAGCCATCGGCACGGTGAACCCGCGCCCGCCGGGCCTCGTCAACGACGCCGTCCAGTTCGTCAAACGCATCATCGCCCGGCTGCTCCACTGGCACGTGCGCGAACAGGTCGAGTTCAACCGGGCGGTGGTGGCCTCGCTGGACGCCGTTCTGGAAGCGCTGAACGAAAACAACCGCACCTTTGCGCGAATCGCGGCAGCGCTGGATGAAACCCGCCGCGAGTTCCGACATCGGCTCGAAGAGCTGGCCGCGGAAGCCCTCCGACGGGCCGAGATGCTCGAGTCGGAAGCGCGCGATCTCAAATCGGAAACTCGCGAGCTGAAAGACATCCGGACGCACTGGGCTGCCTGGCGGGCCGACTGGGAACAAAAACTGGCCACCAACGAGATCCAGTTCCTCCGCGCGGTGGCGGACCTTCAGGCCGGCTTCCAGCACCGCGCCGATTTGATGGAAGCGAACTTCCGCGATCTGGTGCGCAGTCAGCACAAGGATTTCGTAACCGAGCTGGAGCGGGCGGCAATCGAGATCCAGAAGCGGCTCTGGGCCGATTTGGAGAAGGTGCGAATCGAATTCGAACGGCTAATCCACGCCGAGCTGCGCCTGATCCGGCAGCGGACCGCGGCAGCGCGTCCTGAGACCGTCGCCATACCCGCAGCGCAGCCGGAGTCTGCCGGTGCGGCGCCGGAAGACTGGTTGAAATTCGCCGAGCGCTTCCGCGGCAGCGAGGAATACGTGAAAGCGCAGCAGCGGTTTTACGTGCCTTATTTCGAGGGATGCCAGGCGGTGGCCGATCTGGGTTGCGGCCGCGGCGAGTTTCTCGAGCTCATGCGGGAGGCCGGCATTCCCGCGCGCGGCGTGGACTCGAACGAGGAAGCCGTCGCGCTCTGCCGCAGCAAAGGCCTGGATGCGGAGGCCTCGGATCTGTTCGCCTGGCTCGACGCCCAACCCGAATCGAGCTTCGATGGTATCTTCTGCGCGCAGGTCGTCGAGCACCTGCCCGCCGAGCGCGTGCCGCAACTGATCCGGCTGGCCGCGCGCAAGCTCGTGCCGCGAGGACTCCTGGTGGTCGAGACCCCTAATCCCGAATGTCTCGCCATCTTCGCGACTCATTACTATCTGGACCCCGCACACCGTCACCCCATCCCGCCTGCCTTGCTCGTTTTCTACTTCGAGGAGGCCGGCTTCGGCGGCATTCGTGTCGAACGAAGGTCGCCGGCCATCGAAGCGTTCCCGGCCTTGCAGGCGCTGCCGCCTGATTTTCGCGAAGCCTTTTTCGGCGCGCTCGATTACGCCGTGCTCGGACGCAAGCTCGATTGAACGAGCGCCGGGCTGCGGGAAGTTTGACCCGGGGGCGCGACTCGCGTTAGGCTAGCGGCGAAGGAGACGATCCGTGAAACACTGGCTCCCGAGCCTCTGGCTCGCAGCACTGCTGCCTTGCGCAGCTCTCGCACAGAACATCACCGGGACGATCCTGGGAACGGTAACCGATTCGAGCGGGGCGGTGGTGGCCAACGCCACCGTGGTGGTGGTCAACGAGCAGACCGGCGTGGAGGTCAAGGCCGCAACATCCCCGACCGGGGAGTATGTGGCGGCGAACCTGCTGCCGGGCAGCTACACGGTCAAAAGCGAGCTGGCCGGTTTCAAGCCCAGCATCACGCGCGGCGTCCGCTTGCTGGCCAACCGGTCGGTCCGCGTGGACATCGTACTCGAGCCCGGCGCGGTGACCGAGACCATCGAGGTCCAGGCTAGCGCCCCCGTGGTGAATTCGGAAAGCGCCACCATCGGCAACATTCTGGAATCTACCGTCATCAGCAACATTCCCCTCAACGGGCGCACGTTGGACCGCCTGATCCGCATTTCCGCAGGCGTGATGACGGACAGCGCCGCCAACCCGCGCGTGGCCGGCAGCGCTTACTGGGGCGGCATCCAGTTCAACGTGGACGGCGCCATGTACAACGATACCGGTAACGGCGGGGGCGCCTACTCGTATCGCAACGGCCTGGCTACCTTGCCCTCGGTGGACGCCATCAGCGAATTCAAGATTGATTCCAACAATCAAAAAGCCGAGTTCGAAGGATCGGTAGCGGTGACGGTCGTCTCCAAATCCGGCACCAATGAGTTACATGGCTCGGCCCTGTGGTTCAACCGCAACAAGGAGTTTGCTGCCCGTTATTACTTCACGCATCCTCCGACGCCCAAGCCGCCTTATAACCGCAACGAGTTCGGCTATACCGTGGGCGGCCCCGTGATCTTTCCGGGCGCTTACAATGGGCGCAACAAGACCTTCTTCTTCCACAGTTATGAGGGCTTGCGGGAACGTACGGCGCCCAACTACGTCACCAGCGTGGCCACCCAGGCCATGCGCGAGGGCGACTTCACCGGCCTGCCCGTCATCCTGGATCCGCTGGCCGGTACGCCTTTCCCCGGCAATCGCGTGCCCGCGAGCCGGATTGATCCCCGCGCCAAGACACTCATCGAATACGTACCTCTGCCGAACACCCCGGGCCTCGGGCCGGCGGGTACCCTTTCCAATTACCGCTGGACGATCTCGAACATTTCCGATATCAACCGTTACGGTTTGCGGCTGGACCACCGCTTCAACGAGAAGAACAGCATCTGGGTCAACCTGAATTACTCGAAAGGCTATCCCTACTTCGTGGCGGTCGGCTATCCGCCCAAATATGGCAATTGGGCCAACGGCGGCTACAGCACGCAGAGTGCGAACTTCACCTGGAACTATGCTGCTTCACCCAGCACGCTGAACGAAGCCCGCTATGTGTATTTCCGGCACGCTTCCGTCCGGCAGGGCCTGAACCGTGATTTCGATCCCCGCAGCCTCTTCCCCACGCTCTATCCGGTGGCCTATGGCGGGCTGCCCAACATCAACATTACCAACCACGTCTCGATCGGCGACTACGGTGGGGGCGATCCCGGCACCCAGTTGACGCCGCAGTTCATTGACAACATGACGCTGGTGCGGGGCAAGCACACGATCAAGTTCGGAGTGGACATCGCCCGTCACAAGGCGCTTTCCCCGCCCTTCGTCGCCGGCATGGGCGCGGGCCTGGCCAACAACGCCGCACTGGGGCGCTTTGATTTCAACGGGCGCTATACCCTGGATGACAAAACGAAGAGCGCCCAGCCCGCCCATGCTTTCGCCGATTTCCTGCTGGGCTATCCTTACCGCGCCTATCGTTCCACTACCAGCCCGAATCTCCTGTTCCTGGGACCGCGAACCAGTTTCTTCATCCAGGACGACTGGCAGGTTTCGCCGCGCCTCACCGTGAACTTCGGGTTGCGCTACATGTATCAAACGCCCTGGTACGAGCGCAACAACACGATCTCGAATTTTGACTTCAACACCGGCAAGCTGGTGATCCAAAGCGATCGGATGCCCTCGCAGGCGCAGCCGCGGCTGGTGCAGGCTTATCCCATCGTGCTCGCCAGCGAAGCCGGTCTGCCCGTGCGGGACATCGAGCCCGACAGGAATAATTGGGGACCACGGATTGGAGTAGCCTGGCGGCCTTTCGGCAACGCGCGCACGGTCTTCCGCGGCGGCTTCGGCGTCTACTATAACTTCCTCCCGGTTTTCATTGGCTTCCGGCAGCGCGGGTTCAACAATCCGCCCTTCCTGCTGGCCGAATCCTTTGAAGCGGATCCCAGTTACCGGCCCTCGATCACTCTGGCCGCGCCTTTCCCGGGCGGCGGCGCAATTTCGCCCAACCCTAGCCTTACGGCCGTACAGAAGAATATTCGCAACAGCGAGAGTTACCAATGGAACATCACGGCAGAGCGCGAACTGCGCCGGAACCTGGGCTTGCGCATATCCTACGTAGGCAATCACAGCACGCACCTGCCCTGGTATAACTATTCGATCAATCTTTCGAAACAGCAGATTGCGGGCGCGCTGCAACCCTACCGGCCTTACCAGCCCTGGTCGGATATCCTGGTGCTGGCCGGCGGCGGCAATTCGATTTTGCACCAGTTGCAAGTGGAAGCCATCCAGCGTCACTCGAGTGGGTTAAGCTTCCAGATCGAATACTCCTGGAACCGCTCCCTAGACGATGTCCCCATCGTGGGCGGGCCGCAGGATCCGTACAACGCCCGGGCGGACCGGGGTAACTCAGATCAGGTTCGGCGGCATATCTTCACGTTCGCCGGCAGTTACGAACTGCCTTTCGGTCCTGGCAAGCGTTTTCTGACCAGCTCCCACCCGGTGGCGAAGCATCTGCTGGGCGGATGGCAGGTGGCCAGCATCATGTATCTGCGCACCGGCACGCCGTTTTCGCCCTCTTTCACGGCAACTCTGGCCGGCTGGCGCGGCGGCCGTCCGGATCGCGTCAAGGACGCACCCTTGTATCCCCAGAAAAAGACCATGGACCAGTGGTTCAATCCTGCGGCCTTCACGGTTCCCGCCCCGTACACCTATGGCAACGCGGCGCGCAATTTGCTCTTCACTCCGGGCGACATCGTCATAGACCTGAGCGGCCTGAAAGACTTCGCGCTGGCAGAACGGGTGAAGCTCCAGTTCCGGGCCGAATTTTTCAACGCCCCGAATCACTTCAACTGGGGCGGCCCTGCGGCCAATATCTCCGTGCCCGCCAGCGTGGGTCGCATTACCTCCGGCGGCGAGGCTCGCGTGATCCAGTTCGGGCTGAAGCTGTTGTTCTGACGTTCCGGGCGCTGCCCGCACTCGAATCTGCCGGCCGCTTGGTAGAATCCGGGCATGGGTACGGAGCTTACCAGGCGTCAGGCTCTTGCGGTCGCCGCTGCGGCGCCCGCTTACCTGCGCGGGGGTTGGACGGCGCGCCGCGCGTCGCGCCCGCACCTCCTCCTGCTGATGGCTGATCAATTCCGCGGCGATTGCGTGGGCGCGGACGGCAACCGCGTCATCCGCACGCCCAACCTGGACCGGCTCGCCCGCGAAGGCGCGATCTTTCGTTGTGCCTATTCCTCGACGCCCACGTGCACCCCGGCGCGCGCAGCGCTGCTCACCGGCCTCTCGCCATGGCGCCACGGCATGCTGGGCTACGGCCGAATCGCAGAACGTTACCCGATCGAAAAGCCGCGCCTGTTGCGGGAAGCCGGCTATCACACGCTCGGCATCGGCAAGATGCACTATCACCCGCAGCGCAATCTGCACGGGTACCATCAAACGCTGCTGGACGAATCCGGGCGCGTGGAATCGCCGGACTTCCGCAGCGATTACCGCTCGTGGTTCTGGTCGGAAGCGCCTCACCTGAATCCCGACGCCACCGGCATCGGATGGAACAGCTATCGGGCCGCGCCCTACGCGTTGCCGGAACGGCTGCATCCCACGCGCTGGACGGGCGAGACGGCGGTCCAGTTCCTGCGCAATTATAACGGCCCAGAACCCTTTTTCTTGAAGGTGTCCTTCGCGCGCCCGCACAGCCCTTATGATCCGCCCGAGCGCTTCTGGAAAATGTACGAGGACGCGCCGCTGCCTCGCGCGGTCGTGGGCGACTGGGCGGCCCGCTATGCCCCGCGCAGCTCGGATCGCGACGATCTCTGGCACGGCGATCTGGGCGAAGAGCAGGTGCGACGGTCGCGCCAGGGCTACTACGGTTCGGTCAGTTTCGTGGATGAGCAGATCGGTCGCATCCTCGAGGCGCTGGAGCAACGCGGCTGGCTCGAGCAGACGCTGATCGTGTTCATAGCGGACCACGGGGACATGACCGGCGATCACCACCTGTGGCGCAAGTCCTACGCTTACGAGGCCTCGGCCCGCATTCCTATGCTACTGCGCTGGCCGGAAGGCCTGGTCAGCGCCCGCAGAGGACAGCTCCTTCGCGAACCGGTCGAGCTGCGGGACGTGCTGCCGACGCTGCTGGACGCGGCGGGAGCCACGGTCCCGGAAGGTCTGGACGGACGGAGCTTGCTCGATCTGGTCCGCGGCCGCAAGGAGGGCTGGCGCTCCTGGATAGACTTGGAGCACGACGTCTGCTACAGCCCGGAGAACCACTGGAGCGCGCTCACGGACGGGCGCTGGAAGTATATCTTCCACGCACGCGACGGGCGCGAGCAACTGTTTTATGTGGAACGCGATCCCGGCGAGCTGAAGGATCTGGCCGGGGACCCTGCCTGGCTGGACACGCTACGGCAATGGCGCCAGCGACTCATCGAGCATTTGGCGGAACGGGGCGAACGGTTCGTCAAAAACGGCCGGCTGGTGCTTCGGCCCGAGTCCTATCTTTACTCGCCCAATTATCCCGGCAGTCCGGCACGATCGCGAGCGTGAAAACCGTCCGCAAATCTTGTCGCCCCCGCAGCGCAGGCTAGTCCGTTGCCCCCTTCGGGCTGCACCGCGCCGCAATTAAGCCTTGACAATTAGCCCCGCTCCGAGCTAAAACAGGACAGACAGCCGTGAAAGGGTTGTCGCTGTCAATGCAACAGGGGGTTCGAAAGAATGGGTGAATCCAGACGTGTTTTCACTGCGGCCCTCGCCCTCGCGCTGGGCCTGCTGCTTGCTGCTTGGCTCGCGCAACCGGTAGCTGCCCAGGTGCTCTACGGCTCGATTGTCGGATCCGTCCTGGACCCGACCGGTGCCGTCGTGCCCAAGGCAACCGTGACCATCACCAGCAAGGCTACCGGCTTGACGCGAGAAACCACAACCGATGAGGGAGGCCGTTACTCCTTCGTCAACGTCCTTCCCGGAACCTACGATCTGAAGGTAACCGCCGCCGGCTTCCGCACCTTCGTGCGGGAGAACGTGGAGGTTACCATCAACACGGTGGCGCGCGTGGACGCCAAGCTCGAAGTGGGCGCGGTGACCGAGCAGGTGACCGTGGCGGCCGCAGCGGTGATGCTCCAGACCGACAAAAGCGACGTCCGCCACGAGATCACCTCGGTGGCGGTGACGGAGTTGCCGCTGCCCTTCTACCGCAACTATCAGAGCCTGCTGGACCTGCTGCCCGGAACCACGCCTTCGGCCTTCCAGAACGCCATCGTAGACACGCCGGCGCGCGCCTTGACCACCCGCGTCAACGGCACGCCGCGCAACATGAACACCACCCTGACCGACGGGGCGGTGAACGTCTTCGTCTGGCTGCCGCACCACACGGCTTACGTGCAGCCGGTGGAAAGCATCGAGACCGTCAACATCTCCACGAACGCCTTTGACGCCGAGCAGGGACTGGCCGGAGGCGCCGCCATCACGGTCGTGACCAAGTCCGGCACCAACGAGGTGCACGGCACCGCCTTCTGGTTCCACAACAACCAGCACTGGCTGGCAGCGCCGTACTTCCGCCCGGCCGGCTTCCAGAAGCCCAAGGACATTTTCAACCAGTTCGGCGGCACCATTGGCGGACCGATCCGCAAGGACAAGCTGTTTTACTTCTTCAGCTTCGAGGGAACTTACTACCGGCAGGGCGGATCGGGCAACTGGTCGGTTCCCCCGGCTACCTTCCGCGAGGGTGACTTCAGCACCTGGCCGGGCTGCACGGTGTGCGGAGCGGCCTTCAGTGTGATCTACGATCCAGCCACCACGGTCGGCAACGATCCCCGGACAAGGCAGCCGTTTCCCAACAACCGGATCCCCAAGAACCGCATCAGCCCGATCTTCGATTCGATCCAGAAGCTGATCCCCTTGCCCAACCAGGTCTCCCCGGTAGATCCCGCGAACAACCTCTCGGGTAACTTCGGGGCCTCCGGCACCCTGAAATTCGACCGCAGGAATTACGACCTGAAAGTCAACTGGAATCCGTCCAGCAAGGCGGTCGTTTGGGGCAAGCTGAGCCGCATGGGCGCTCCGGTGACGGGCAAGCACATCTTTGGCGACATGGTCGGACCGAACATCGGGACTGCGGGTGTCGGCGATGTTCGCGTCAATATGCCGGCCTTCGGCGTGACCTATACGTTCTCGCCCACCTTCATGTTCGACGCCGTATTTGGTTACCAGCGGCATGACCAGGACGTGCTCGGCATCGGCCAGGGCAAGAACTGGGGTCTGGATGTGTTCAAGATCCCGGGCACCAACGGCGGCCGGCAGTACGCCAACGATATGCGGTACAGCGGCGTGCCGTGCTTTAACACCGGGTTCAGCGGCTGGGGTCTGTGCGAGACCTGGTTGCCGCTGGAGCGGCGCGAGCGCACCTACACCGGGCCGGTGAACTTCAGCAAGATCAGCGGCGCCCACGAGTTCCGCTGGGGCTTCGAGCCGCGACGCCTGGAGATGAACCACTGGCAGCCGGAGACCGCTAACCCGCGCGGCGAGATCAACTTCGGCAGCGGCCCGACGGTCGTGCCCGGCCAGACGGCGCGCGTGCTGAACACCTACGCCACGGCGCTGCTCGGCCTGGTGACCAGCTACTCCAAGTCCATCCAGTTCTTCCTTATGAAGACGCGCGAGTGGCAGTACGCCTGGTACTTCCGTGATCGCTGGCAGGCCACGCGCCGACTGACGCTCAACCTCGGCCTCCGTTACGAGTACTTCCCGTTGATCAACCGCGGCGATCGCGGCATTGAGCGCTGGGATCCTTACACCAACACGGTGTATCTCGGCGGCATCGGGAACGTGCCCTGGAACGCGGGCATCGAGGTCAGCAAGAAGCTGTTCGCGCCGCGCGTGGGCTTCGCCTACCGCGTGGGCGAAAACTGGGTGGTGCGCAGCGGTTACGGCATCACCTATGACCCGCTGCCCTTCGGGCGCCCGCTGCGTGGCCTCTATCCGGCGACTCTGACCGGGAGCTGGAGCGCAGGCACGGCAGGCGCCGAATTCCGCGATCCCACCTATGGGTGGTTCAACACCCTGGACAAGGGCATCCCGGACGTTCCCACGCCGGATATCAGCAAGGGTACGCTGGAGTTGCCGGTCAACATTGACATGGGTCCGCGCAGCCCCTGGGGCGGCATGCTCCACCGCGGTTACATCCAGAGCTGGAACTTCATCGTGGAGCGCAAGCTCCCCTTCGACACGGTGATCTCGGCGGGCTATGTCGCCACGCGCACCATCCACCAGATGCTGGACCGCAACATCAATACGGTCGGGCCCGGCTTGGGCGGCGATACGCGGAATCTGCCGCTGGCCAAGCTTCACGGGCGCACGATCGCAGCTTACATGTGGGACGGCATCGGCTACGGCACCTACAACTCCTTGCAGGTGACCATGAACAAGTCCTTCAGCCACGGCTTGTTCTTCAAGGGCGCCTACACCTGGGGCCGCTACATGAACATGGGCGAGGATAACGGCTGGGCCGGCTTCGCCCTGTGGGACTGGGAGCCCATGATCCCGCGCAACTATGCTCCCTCCAGCGAAGACCGCCGTCACAGCTTCTCCATCGGCTGGGTCTACGAGCTGCCCTTCGGCGCCGGCAGGACTTACAACCTGAGCGGCATCGTGGACAAGATCCTGGGCGGCTGGAAGATCAACGGCATGTTCTTCGCTTACACCGGCACGCCGTTCACGGTGACCGGCAGCGGCTCCTCGCTGCTGTGCATCGGCTGCACGCAGACCGCCGACCAGATCGCGCCCGTGCGCAAGCTGGGAGGCAAGGGGCCGAACCAGCCCTATTACGACCCCAACTCGTTCCGCGATCCGCTGTTCTACTTCGATCCGCGCAACCCGGTCTACCGCCCGGGCACCATGGGTCGGAACGTCCTTTACGGTCCCGGCTTCTGGCGGATTGACCCGGCACTGTACAAGGAGTTCCGGCTGACCGAGCGCGTAAAGATGGAGTTCCGCATGGAAGCCCGCAACGGCACCAACACGCCGCGCTGGGGCAACCCGAACTCCGGAGCTGGCTCTCTGCGGCTGAATCCGGATGGCAGCATCGCCTCGCTCAACAACTTCATGTGCATCACCTCGGCCAGCGCGGAGCGTCAGTTCCGCATGGGCATCCGCTTCCAGTACTGAGGCCTTTCGGCAGACCCACCCGGCCGGCCGCGCACCCGCGCGGCCGGCCGGTTTTGTTTTTGATCAGCCCGGAATGTCCGGGCGCCGGTAGGGCGTGGTCAGGTAGCGGCGGGATTCTTTGGCCGCGTCGGATTCGGGCGCGTAAGCGATGGCCCGGCGGTAAGCCTGGATTGCTTCCTGGCGGCGGCCCTTAAGGTCGTAGATCTGCCCCAGACGCATCAGGGCCAGCACTCCCGTGTTCAGGTCCAGGTGATCGGCCCGCGCTGCCGCCTTGCGGATATTCTCCAAAGCCTGATCGAGATCGCGGTACCAGAACTGGATGTTGCCCCGCGCAAAGTAAATCTTCTCCATGGGCACGCGTGCAAAGCCGGGAGCGCCCGAGTTGCGCAGGTGCTCCAGTCGCGCCAGCGTTTCCAGCGCTTTGTCCTTGTCGCCCGCATCGCTGTACATTTGCGCCAGTTCGAAGTACAAAAGGTAATTGCGGGGGAACGCCGCCATCAGTTCCTGGATGAGCGGGATAGCCAGTTCCGGTTTGCGCTCCCGGCGATAAATCGCGCAAAGCAGCACCTTGGCGTCGAGCTTGTTTACGTCGCCCTTTTCGGCGACTTCCTGAAGGATCCTGATCCCTTGCTGTTTGTTGCCGCGGAAGCCAATGAGGAAACCGAGCGTGCGCCAGTGCCAGGGGAGACTGCCCACCACATATTCGTGCACTCCCTGCACCAGCCGCGCGTCGGTGAAGTTCGGATCCAGCTCGGTGACGCGGTTGTGGAGTTTTCGCGCCTGGGTGGCGTCCCGTAGCGCGTCCATCCATGCCTTGCGCACGAGGAAGTTGTAGTTGGCTCGCAGGCCATGCGCCACTCCCAGCGCGTAAAGAGCCTGTGTGTCGCGGGGGTTCTCTTTCAGGCGAGCCTGGGAAAGCTCCATCGAGCGCCGGATAGCGTCATCGAACTCCTTTTGGTCCTCCGGGCTCGGATTCATCTTGGGGCGGCGCAGGAAGGGATTGCTTCCGCTGACCAGTTCCGTTTCCAGGGCGCCGGTCCGGTACATTTCCCGGTACAGGATGGCCTGGGCCAGGTGGTTGTAGCCGCGCGGCTCGTCAGGGTGTTTGGCGATGTACTGGCGGAACGCGGCGATGGCTTCGTCGTATTCGAGGTTATAGAAGTGATCGAAGCCCTTCTGAATGAGGGGATCGGGAAAGCCAGCGAGCAACAGGACCACAAAGGCAAGGGTCACAATCATCCCCACCTGTCTTCATTCTAGCTACCGGCGTCACGAAGCCTGTCCAGCGCCCACCTGGCGTGTTCGCTCACCACCGGATCCCTCCCGTCGGCAAGCCGCTGCAAGGCTTCCGTGTGCTCCCGCACACCGCTGTTGCCCATAGCCACCGCCGCGTTCCGCAACAGGCCCTGGTAGCGGGCGCGGCGCACGGGGCTCCGAGCGAAACGCTCGGAGAACGCTTGTTCGGAAAGTGCGGCCAGCTCCGCCAGCGGCGGTGCGTAGTTCTGCGGCTGGAAGGCCGGCTCTGCCGTGAAGGGCGCCTTTCGGTTCCAGGGACACACATCCTGGCAGATATCGCAACCGAACACATGCCGGCCCATCGGCTCTCGCAGCGGTTCGGGGATCGGTCCCCGGAGCTCAATCGTCAGGTACGAGATGCAGCGGCGGGCGTCAAGCGCCCAGGCGGGTCCCTCCTTGCGGCCCGTGGGCACGATCGCTCCCGTAGGACAAGCTTCCACGCACCGCATGCAACTGCCGCAACGATCGGGTGGGGGCGCGTCCGGCTCGATCTCCAGTGAAATCAGGATCTCGGCCAGGAAGAACCACGAGCCGTGCCGCTGGTTGATGAGGCAGGTGTTGCGCCCGATCCATCCCAGCCCCGCCCGCCGGGCCAGCGCGCGCTCCAGCAGCGGCGCCGCGTCCACCGCGATTCGCGCCTTGAAGTCCGTACGCACTGTCGCCCGCAGCCGTTCCACGAGCTGCTCGAGCGCCTTGCGCATCAGTGCGTGGTAATCCTCACCCCAGGCGTAACGGGAAATCCAGCCGCGCGAAGGATCCGTCAGCGCGCCGTAGCTGGCAGCGGGCGTGTGGTAAAGCTTGCCCACGCAGATCACCGACCGTGCCTCAGGCAACAGCGAGCGGGGATCGGCGCGCAAGGCGGCGCGATGGTCGGTGAGGTATTTCATCTCACCCGCCATGCCGGCTTCGACCCAATCACGGTAGTACTCGAATTCATCGAGCGGCTCGGCCCGCGCCACGCCCGCCAGTTCGAAGCCGCACTCGCGCGCCAACTGCCGGATGATCCGCCCGTCCATTCCCCTTCCCCATTGTCCCGGAAGCGCGAGGCGGTCCGCTGGAACGGGATGCGAAGATAGAAAGGGAATCGTTTGCTTGCCTTCAGCGACAACCTGCGGCAGAGCTTGCACGCTCTGGCCGTGCACAAGCTCCGCGTTTCACTGACCGTCCTCGGCATCATGATGGGCGTGGCTACGCTGATCACGGTGATGACGCTCATCCAGGGCGCCAATCTCTACGTGGAAGAGAAGATCGCCAACCTCGGCACCAACGTTTTCCAGATCAGCCGGCTGCCCTTCGCCGTCACCGATTTCAACGTGTTCCTCAAGGCCTTGCGCAACCGCTACCTGACGCTGGACGACATGCGCGCCATCGCCGAGCGCTGTCCTGACTGCCAGGCGGTGGGAGCACAGGCCCAGACCACTCTCTCCACCCGGTACCAGGACCGCGAGCTTCAGGACACGGCCATCATCGGTCAGACCGCCAGCATGGTGGACATAGACACGCGCACCATCGAGGAAGGCCGCTACTTCACGCCCATGGAAGACGAGCGTGGCGCCAATGTCTGCCTGATCGGCGCCAAGCTGCTGGAAGAGTTCTTCCCTGGCCTGGACCCGCTGGGCCGCAAGATCCGAATCGGCAAGGAAGAATTCACGGTCATCGGGGTGTACGAGAAGATCGGCGCCATTCTCGGACAGGAGCAGGATAACTTCGTCGTCATCCCCATGGGCGCGTTCCAGCGCCTGCGCGGCGGCCGCTTCAGCGTCATGATCAGCGTAAAAGCCGCGGCGGGGGAGGCGGCGTTCGAAAGGGCGCAGGACCAGGCCCGCCTGGTGCTGCGCGCGCGCCGCCACATCACCGGCAATCGCGAAGACGACTTCTTCATCGGCACCGCAGAGAGCTACATCGAATTGTGGCGCTCGATCAGCTCCGCCTTCTTCGCCACCTTTGTGATGGTCAGCTCGATCGCGGCCGTGGTGGGCGGCATCGTGATCATGAACGTGATGCTGGTCAGCGTCACGCAGCGCACCAAGGAGATCGGCATACGTCGCGCCGTCGGGGCCAGCCAACAGGACATCCTGCGCCAGTTCCTGACTGAGAGCGTACTGCAATGCGTGGCCGGCGGCGCCCTGGGCGTAGGCGCCGGCTTCCTCTGCGCCCTCGCGCTGCGCACCTGGACCTCGTTCCCTGCCTCGGTGGAAACGTGGGTGGCGCTCCTGGGACTGGGTCTGAGCTCCGCCATCGGCCTCTTTTTCGGGATCTACCCGGCGGTGCGGGCAGCGCGGCTGGATCCGGTTGCCGCGTTACGGACCGAATGAGCATGACGGCCGCCGAAATCCGCGAGAACCTGCTGGTCGGGCTGGACAACCTGCGCGCCCACAAGGTGCGCACGGGGTTGACCGTGCTGGGGATCGTCATCGGCGTCACCAGCGTGATCGCCGTGGCCGCCATCATTCAGGGGCTGAACCGCCACATTCAGGAACGCGTGGAGGGCATCGGCTCGCGGACGTACTTCATCAGCCGCCTTCCGTTCGCACAGTTCGGGCGCCTCCCGGAAAAGATCCGGCGGCGCAAGTATCTGAACTTCTCCGACGCCCGGTACCTCAAAGAAGCGGTGCCCTCGCTTGCCATCGCCACCGCGTTCGCGCAGAGGCCGACCCCGGGGGCGGGCTTTGGCGGTCGCCGCGCCGAGCCGAACGAAATCCGCTACGGCGGCGAGCGCGTGGACCAGGTCATCCTGCGCGGAGTGGAGCCCGAGTATGCGGAAGCGATCCCGCTGTTCAGCGTGGCGCAGGGGCGATTCATTTCGCGCTACGATCTGGAACATTCCCGCCCGGTTGTGGTTTTGGGCGACGCCATCGCCTCCGCCCTGTTCGGTCCGCTGGATCCCATCGGGCGCACAGTACGCCTGAACGGCAAGCTCTACGAGGTGATCGGCGTGTTCGAGAAGGACCCGGGCTTGTTCGGCGGACCGGGCGTGGATCAGTTCGCCGTCATCCCGCTGAGCGACTTCCGCAAGCGCTACCCCGAGGTGCGCGAGGTCTTTATCGCCTTCTCGATTCGTCCGGACGCCAACCCGGTCCAGGTCCGCAACGAAGTGATCGAAGCCATGCGCCGGCTGCGGCGCGTCCCCTATCACGAGGAAAACGACTTCGAAATCATCTCGCCCGACTTTCTGACCAATCTGTGGGACCAGCTTACCGGGGCCTTGGTGATTCTGACCGGGGTCATCAGTTCGATCGGGCTGCTGGTGGGCGGCATCGGCGTCATGAACATCATGCTCATCTCGGTCACCGAGCGCACACAGGAAATCGGCGTACGCAAGGCGGTGGGGGCGCGCCGCTCCGACATCCGCGCGCAATTCCTGCTGGAAGCGGTGGTGGTGACGCTGACCGGCGGCGTGCTTGGCATTCTTTTGGGCGCAGCGATTGCCTACGCCGTGAACCGACTGATCCCTTCCATTCCGGCGCGGGTTTCTCCATTTTGGATGTTTATGGGAGTGAGTATCTCCGCCGCGGTGGGGGTGTTTTTCGGTTACTATCCCGCGAACCGTGCGGCCCGGCTCGACCCGGTGGTGTGCTTGCGCTATGAGTGAGCCGGGCGGCAGCCTCGGGGCAGGATCAAGGCCCGGAGCGTCAGCCGGCCCCCAACTACCTCGCACTTCTACCTTGCCTCCCGCCCCGATTTGCTGCATAATGGCGCGAAGCGGGGATCGTCCATGCCCAAGCCCTTCGATTTCGGCAAAATCGAGCTGGAGGCCGGGCCGCAAACCCAACCCGCTGCATTGCTCGAGTCCGAGACTCCGTTCCGCATTCTCATCCTGGGTGATTTCAGCGGGCGGGCCAATCGCGGCCTGTGCGAGACCGGCTTTGCCATCGCCCAACGTCCTGTTTTCCGCGTCGACCGGGATAACTTCGATCAGGTTCTGGCCCGGTTCGAGCCCTCGCTCCGGCTCGGACCGCACTTGAGCCTCAGCTTCCGCGAGCTTGATGACTTCCATCCCGACCGGCTCTACGAGCGCCTGGAAATTTTTGACCGGCTGCGCACGCTGCGCCGGAAGCTGGCGGACGACGCAACGTTTCCGTCCGCCGCCCGGGAACTCGGGTTGGAAGCAACGCCCGCCCGACCCGATGTGGCCGACCTCGCCGCGGGCAATTTGCTCGAACACGCCGTGGAGGCCACCGAGGCGCGTGCCGCCGGAGCACCCGCCGACCCGCTGGCCGAGTACATCCGCCGCATCGTCGCGCCTTACCTGACGCCCAAGCCTCATCCGCGGCAGGCCGAACTGCTTGCCCAGCTCGATCAGGCGATCGCCGGCTTGATGCGCGCCGTCCTGCACCAGCCTGCCTTTCAGGCCTTGGAGGCCGCCTGGCGCGCCGTGTTCTTCCTGGTCCGAAGACTGGAAACGGACGGACGGCTCCGCGTCTATCTGCTGGATCTTTCCCGCGACGAGCTCGCCGGCGATCTGACTCGGGGCGAACTCGTGGAAAGCGGGCTCTATCGGATTCTCGTCGAGCAGGCGGTGGGCACGCTCGGCGGCGAAGCATGGTCGGTGGTGGCCGGCAATTTCGTGTTCGAGCAAACCAAAGCTGACGTCGAGCTGTTGACCCGCATCGCGAAGCTGGCCTCGCAAGCCGGCGCGCCGTTCCTGGCGGAAGCAGGGACTCAACCGCCGGAGGCCGACGTTGCCGGTCCTTGGGGCGCGCTGCGCGCTACGCCGGAGGCGGCATGGATCGGACTTGCCCTGCCCAGATTCCTGCTGCGGCTGCCCTATGGCCGGCACACGGATCCCATCGAGTCGTTCGACTTCGAAGAGATGCCGGGAGTCCCGCAACATCAGTGGTATCTGTGGGGCAATCCCGCTTTCGCCTGCGCGTATCTGCTGGGACGAGCGTTCCAGAACTGGGGCTGGGAAATGCGTCCGGGCATGGTGCAGGATATCGAGGATCTGCCCGCCCACTTTTACCAGGAAGAAGGCGAAACGCGGATGAAGCCCTGTGCGGAGATGTTGCTGACCGAAGAAGCGGTGGAGCAGCTGCTGGAGATGGGCTATATGCCGCTGGTGTCTTTCAGGAACCGGGACCGGGTGCGGCTGGCCCGCTTTCAGTCCATCGCCCATCCGCCGCGGCCGCTCGCCGGCCCCTGGCGCTAAGTCGCGGACAGCAGATCAGCGCAACCTGCCATCTTCGAGGTAGGTATAGCCGTACAATCCCTCTTCGTAGAAGCGCAGTAGGCGGCCCGATTCCTCGTAGCCGATGCGTCCTTCGCGCAGCGCCGCTTCCACGTCGCGCCGGAACTGGCTGAGCAGCACCTCGCTATTGAACTGGACGTATTCGAGAACTTCGCGGACCGTGTCACCCTTGATGACGTTATCCAGAATCACTTCCCCGTTCTCGCCCAGGCTGACGTGGACGGCATTGGTATCGCCGAAGAGATTGTGCAGGTCGCCGAGGATTTCCTGGTAGGCGCCGAGCAGGAAAGCGCCGAGATAGTACGGTTCGCCGTTGAAGGGGTGCAGAGGCAGAGTGCGCTTGACGTCGCGGCGGTCAATGAACTGGTCTATCTTGCCGTCGGAATCGCAGGAAATATCGCCCAGGATAGCGTGGCGGGTGGGCCGCTCGTTCAGGCGATGAATAGGCATGATGGGGAACAGCTGGCGGATCGCCCAACTGTCGGGCATGCTCTGGAAGAGCGAGAAATTGCAGAAGTAGGTGTCCGCCAGCATGGCGTCGAGGCCTTCCAGTTCCTCGGGCAGATACTCCAGCTCGTGCGTCAGGCGCTGGATGCGTCGGCAAATGGCCCAGTAATAGTTTTCCGCCAGGCAGCGCTGCTCCAGCGAAAGATACCCCAGGCTGAACAGGTTCAGAGCCTGATCGAGCGCTTGCTGGGCGTCGTGGAAAGCCTCCAGCAGGTTCTTCACGCTCAGGGAATTGTAGGTTTCCTGGAGGTCCACCAGGGGTTGCTCAGCATCCGGCGGCAGCTCGGCCGGCACCTCTTCCTCGCCCAGGCCGCTGACGCCCAGCACGTTGAAAACCAGCAGGCTGTGATAGGCCACCAGCGCGCGCCCGCTCTCGGAGATGATCGTGGGATGGGGCACGCCCGCCTCGTCGCAAACGTTCTGGATGTGATAGACGACGTCGTTGGCGTATTCCTGAAGCGTGTAGTTGACGCTGGACTCGAAGTCGGTCTGCGAGCCGTCGTAGTCCACTCCGAGGCCGCCTCCCACGTCCAGGTATTTCAAGCCGGCGCCAGCGCGCGCCATTTCCACGTAGATCCGGGCCGCCTCGATCACCGCCGCCTTGATGAAGCGGATGTTGGTGATCTGGCTGCCCAGATGGAAGTGGAGCAGCTCCAGGCAGTCCGCCATGCCCAGCTCACGCAGCCGCTCCAGCGCCCTCCGCGCCTCGCTCACGGTCAGCCCGAACTTGGAACGATAGCCGCCCGAGGACTTCCAGCGGCCCGAACCGCGCGTGGCCAGCTTCAGCCGCAGCCCGATCGCCGGCCGCACGCCGATGCGCCGCGCGTGCTCGGCGATCATCTCCAGCTCCGTGTATTTTTCCACCACCGGGATGATGTGCCGGCCGATCTTGCGCGCCAGCATCACCATCTCGATGTACTCGTCATCCTTGAAGCCGTTGCAAATGATCGGAGTCTGGTTGTCGGCCAGAGCCAGCACCGCCAGCAGCTCCGGCTTGGAGCCGGCTTCCAGCCCGAACCGGAAGCGCCTCCCGTACTGGAACAATTCTTCGATGACTTGTCTTTGCTGATTGACCTTGATCGGGTAGACGCAGCAGTACTGGCCCTGATAGCCGTGCTCGGCGATGGCGCTTTCGAAGGCCTGATAGATCTCGCTCAGGCGATGGCGCAGAATGTCGCCGAAGCGAATCAGGATGGGCAGCGAAATGCCCCGCAACACGAGCGTGTCCACGAGCTTCTTGAGGTCAATGGAGCGAGCGGGATCCTTGGTGGGGTGGACGTGCAGGTTGCCATTGGCGCCGACCGAGAAGTAGCCCTTGCCCCAACTGGCCACGTCGTAAAGTTCGGCCGCGTCCAGCGTGGTCCACTGCTCGGTCGGCTCCCGCAGAACCGTGGTGTCAGCCAGTCGCAACTTCGCAAACTCCTTTTGAAATTTAGTGTGTATCGAAACGCGCCGGAGAGCAAGAGGAAAGTTGCATCGGCGCGCTGCTCCGCTCACCGGACTCGCCTGCCGGCAGAGAAAAGGGGCAACTCAGCATTATGACGCGTCACAGGCCGCCGCGGCTACAACGAACTGCGCAGGCGCCCTCAGAGATCCGCCGCCACCACTTCGTGGATCCCGATCGAGGGCACCGTCAGCTCCAGCCACTCGCCTTGCTGCCGCCAGGCCGGCTCGCTGCCCGCCACCAACAGGCGCACCGCGCGCACCCGCCCGCCGCCAGGCACCCTCATGCGCACGCGCTGCGCCGGAAGCGGGATCACCTCGCGATACGGGCCTTTCATCGCCATCGGATTGGTCAGGTTCACAAGATGCAAAGTGACCGAGTTTTGTTGTCGCCAGAGGGCTACGTCCACCAGCCCGGGTCCGTGGACTTCCACCGGACGCTCCTCGTTTGTGGCCCAATCTACGGCGTTGGCGAACAGCCGCCCATGATCAGCGCAGAGGACTTCCCAGAAGACGCGGTCTATGTCCCAGGGGAAGTACGCCACGCGTCCCTGCCCGAACGATTGCAGGTAGACTTCGGCGATGTCCGTCTTCTCGACGCGCGGGTATACCTCCTCCATGGGCAGGTCCGGATAGGACGGAATGAGCGTTACGGGCGCCTCCAGCATCGGCTTGTGAGGCCGCACGGCAAGCCGCCAGACGCCGTGAATGATCCGGGGCGCTGCCTCCAGCCCGCGCAGCAAGGGGTGGCGGGTGCGGTGCTCCAGTCGCAGGTAGGCGTTCCGCATCGGCCCCTCGACGCGTCCATCGAAGGACGCCCCGAACAACTCGGCCAGCCCGAAGTCCTTCCGTCGCACGCCCCATTCGTCGTATAGCGAGGTCTCGAAAGTCGCCAGCAGGCTTCCGCCGGCTTCGACATAAGCCCGCAGTTGCCGGCATTGCTCGTCGGACAGCGCCGCCACGTTGGGCAAGATCAACAGCCGGTAGCGGCGGATGCGCGCCGGATCGAGCAAGCCATCGTGAACCATATCGAACGGGATTCGGGCCTCCACCAGGGCGTGGTAGGCGCCCAGGATATGCTGCTCCACCTTCTCCAGCGCCCGCGGGCCGCCGTAAAACGTCGCCGTTTGCTGCGAATACACCAGCGCCACCCGCGCCAGCGATTCCTCGTTGCGCAGGTAACGCTCCGAACGCCAGTGCCAGTCATAGATTTCCTCGACCACCTTGAGCCAGCGCGGGTCGTGGATGACGCCGCAGAACTTCGTGAACCACGGCCGCATGCCGTGCGCCACGCCGTCGGCTACCCAGATGCGGATCTCGGCCTCTGTCTGCACCGAGTCTTTCCAGCGGTACGGCTCTTCCAAGCCGACGCTAAAAATGCCCACCACCGGCTTGCGGCCCAGCGCGGCCCGGTATTCCTTGGCGTTCTTGCCGTTCGCCCAGGGAGGCATCAACCCTCGGCGCGCCTGCCGGTCGGCCATGAGTGTGGGCGCCAACTCGCCCACGGTTTTCATGTCCAGCTCGCTCAGCGCTCCGCCGCCGGTGTTCGGGATGAAGCAGGCGTTCGGGTTGACGCGACGAATCTCGCCGTCCCACAGGCGCCACAGTTCGAACAGGCGTCGCTGCCGCCAGATGATGTACTGCCGGCGCGCCGGATCCTGCGGGTCCGTGGTGCGGGGCAGCTCCAGTCCGCAAAAATCGCGAAAGCTCTTGCGGCAGTGCTCGCAGTAACACATGCCCGAGCCCGACCAGCGGTTGGCGAAGATGCCGTCCACGCGGTATAGCGTCATGATTTCGCGGATGACCTCGGTCATGAACTCGAAGTTGTACGGCCCCAGAGCGCAGGTGACCCAGCGTCCGGGCGTGGCCCAGTGCGGCCGCGGCTTGCCTTCCGCGTCCACCGCGATCCACTCCGGGTGCGCGCGCCGCGCTTCCTCCCGGCAGGAGTGCGGGTCCACTCGCGCGATCACGAGCATGCCGAGCTTGCGGCAGCCCGCCACCAGCTCGCCGAATGGATCGTCGCCGTCCTTCATCCAGGCGCTGCGGTGGTGAAAGGGAATCCTCGTGGGATAGTAGGCGACGCAGCCTCCCGCGCTGAGGCAGGCGGCGTCGGCGTGCACGCGCCGGAAGTAATCCAGCCAGAACCGGGGGTCGAATCGTCCAGGGTCGTTTTCTGCCAGCGTCAGTTGCGCCCACCGCATGGGGCGATCGAACCAGGGCGAGCCGGCCTGCGGGGCGGCGACCGCAGTCGGCGTGGCGATGAACTCTCGCCGCGTCATCTCCATGAGACCTCCTCGGGTACGCAGAAAGACGATACTGCGTTAAGCTAACAGCGGAGGTCCGCCGAATGCAACGTCCTCGTCGAGAATTCCTGGCTCTTGCAGCAGCCCCTCTGATCCTTTCCCGCAGCGCGCGCGGCGCCAACGATCGTCCGGCGTACGGCGTCATCGGCACGGGGAACCGCGGGCGGTGGCTCAATCGCGCTTTCCAGAAGCTGGGCGCGCGGTGCGTGGCCCTGTGCGACGTTTACGAACCGAACCTCGAGCTGGCCCGCAAAGAATCGCCGGGCGACGTGAAGACTTACGTGGACTACCGGGACTTGCTGGCTCACCCCGGGCTCGATTTCGTGGTGATCGCCACGCCCGATCATCACCACTGCCCGAACCTGCTGGCCGCGCTGGCAGCGGGCAAGGATGCTTATCTGGAAAAGCCGCTCTCGACGTCACTGGAAGAGAGCGCGCGCATGGTGGAGGCGGTGCGCCACTCCAAACAGATCGTGCAAGTGGGCATGCAGCGCCGCTCCATGGAGTTCTGCATCCAGGTCAAGAAGCTCGTGGACGAGGGAATCCTGGGCCGGGTCTCGATGGCCAAGGCGCTATGGAACTGGCATTTCGCCAAGCCGCTCGATAACTCGCCCTTGCCCGGCAAGCTGGACTGGGAGCGCTTCCTCGGTTCGGCGCCCAGCCGTCCGCTGGAGCCCCGCCGCTTCCGCTGGTGGCGCGGTTTCTGGGATTACTCGGGCGGCAACATGACGGATCAGGGCACGCACCTGATGGACGTGATCCAGTGGATGACGAACTCCGGGCCGCCGCGCGCCGCCGTCTGCCACGGCTACCTGGCCAGGATGATCGGAGCCGAGGTGCCCGATGTGTTCTGCGCCGCCTTCGAGTATCCCGACTTCATGGCCACCTGGACGCTGAATTACGCCAGCTCCTACGAAAACGACTGGTCCATCCAGATCCAGGGGGACGAAGCCACGCTGGTACTCGATCGCACGGGTGCCCGCATTTACAAGGACCCGGGCGTGCAAGCCGCGCCATGGAACCTTACGGAGCCGCTGCCGCTCATCCGGCGCATCGAAGACCGCAGCACAGGCCTCGAACATCAGCAGAACTTCCTGGATTGCATCCGGACTCGGCGTCAGCCCAACTGCACCGTGGAGATGGCGGCGGCCGCGGTGGCGGGACCCCACCTGGCCAACCTAGCTCTGAAGAATGAACGCAAGATGAGGCTGAGCCCGGACGGCGCCCGGGCGCTCTGAAGGCTGCTCGCAGAGGCTCTTCCTGAGATTGGCGAAGGCCCGGAAGGTGAGCGATTTGACCGCCTGAACGGAGCAGCCCAGAGTGGCCGCGATCTGCTCGTAATCCATGTCGTGGTACTTGTGCAGCACCACGACCGCGCGCTGGCGGGGCGGCAGGGCGGCCACGGCGCGCCGCACGCGCTCCGCCAGATCCCGACGTAACAGCACTTCTTCGCTGCTCGGCTGGCGGGCGGGCCACTGGAGCTGCGGACGCGAGTCACGCGCGGCATCCAGACTGAAAATCTGGGTGCAGCGCCGTTCGTGCCGCAGCCAGTTCAAGGCCAGATTCGTCGCGATCCGGTAAAGCCAGGTGGTAAAGCGCGCCGTGGGCTCGTACCGGCTTCGCGAGCGGTAAACGCGGAGGAAGACTTCCTGGGCCAGCTCCTCGGCAGCCTCGGCGTCCTGCACCATGCGGTAGAGCAGGTGAACCACAGAGGTGCGATGCCGCTCGACCAGGCGCTCGAACGCCTCGCGGTCGCCGTGCGCTACCTGGACCATGAGCAGGGCGTCGGGATCGCTCGTCGGCGTAGGCTGGCTCACAATTTCAATTTGCCCCAGAACGGGAAGGAGCGGTTGTAAAAGGTGGGGGGATAGCGTGCAAAAAGTTCTTTACATTCTTAACACGCCCCGCCCTCGCGTACTTATAAGTTCACGGGCAGCTCTTCCTGGAAGATAGACATGGGCAGTTCGATACCGCTTACCTTCAGGCGTTCCATCAGGCGCGGGATCACGCCGGTGGCGCGGAAGCGCCCCTGGACCTTGCCCGAATCCGTCACGCCCAAGCGTTCGAAGACGAAAATGTCCTGAAGCTGGATCTGCTCATCCTTGACGCCCAGGACCTCGGCGATGCTCAGCACCTTGCGCGTGCCGTCCCGCAGACGGGCCAGTTGAACCACGAGCCGGATGGCGTTGGCGAGCTGCTGGATGATGACCCGGGTGGGCATTTCCAGATCTGCCATCAACACCATGGCCACCAGTCGCGAAAAGGCGTCGCGCGGCGAGTTGGCGTGCACCGTGCTCATCGAGCCGTCCACGCCGGTGCTCATGGCCTGGAGCATGTCCAGCGCCTCGGGACCGCGGCACTCGCCCACGATGATGCGATCCGGCCGCATGCGCAGCGCGGTCCGCACCAGCTCCCGCTGGTTGATGCCGCCCTCGCGGTTCAACCCGGGCTGGCGCGTCTCGAACTTCACCACGTGGCGCTGCTGGAGCTGAAGCTCGGCGATCTCTTCGATGGTGATGATGCGCTCGTCCTCGGGGATATAGCGGGAGAGCGCATTGAGCATAGTGGTCTTGCCTGAGCCGGTGCCGCCGGAAATCAGGATGGTGACCTTAGCCTGCACGCAGGCGGCGAGGAACCGCAGCATGCCCGGCATCATGGTTTGGTTGGCCAGCATTTCCTCGGCTGTGATCACGTGGCGGCCGAAGCGGCGGATGCTGAGCGCGGGGCCGTCCAAAGCCAGCGGCGGGATGATCGCATTGACACGCGAGCCGTCGGGCAGGCGGGCATCCACGATGGGCTGGGCCTCGTCAATCCGGCGTCCGACCTGGGAGACGATTTTCTCGATGATGTGCAGCAGGTGGGCGTTGTCGCGGAAGCGAACTTGGGTCAGAGACAGCTTGCCGTTCCTTTCGATGTAAACCTTGTTGTAGCCGTTGACCAGGATGTCCGTGATCGAGGGCTCCTTGAGCAGCGGTTCGAGCGGCCCGAGGCCCAGCACCTCGTCGAGCACTTCCTCGACGATGCGGTTCTGCTCGGCGGTGGTCATCGGCACGCGCTCTTCCTCGAGCAGCCGTTCGACCACGCGCCCGATCTCGGCCCGCACGCGGTCTTTGGGGATCGAGGCCAGCCGCTCGTAGTTCAGAACGCCCAGCAGCTTGCGATGGATCTCGGATTTCAGTTCGAAATAGCGGTCCGAGGCGCGCGGCGGGGCCGCTGAGGTATTTCCCCCGCGAACTGGCGTCGGACGGTAGGTAGTGCCCACGGTTTCTCCTCGCGAGTGCGGCAAAGGCCCGCGGCCTCTCCCAGCTCCACGGGCCCCAGCGCCGTCGTCAAACCATTATAAACACGCGCGGACCGATTCCCGTTGCTTTTCAGGAGGTTGCTGCCTCACGGGACCCAGCGGTCTCGGCGGCGGTCCGCAGCTCCAAGCTCTGCCAGGCCAGCGTCTCCCGCTGCTGACGGAGCACACCGAACGGCCCCACCGCCCACAGCGAATCGCCTACCTCGATCATGCGGCTCAGGAACACCGGTTCGTTAAGCCGCACGTGCCGCCAAGTCTGCCCGCCATCCTCGCTCACTAGGAAGCCGGTGGACGTAGTGACCCAAGCGCGACCGGCCCGGTCGAACTGGATCGAAGTCAGCCAGTCGCGGACCGGGCTGGGCTGCGTCTCCCAAGTCCGGCCGCCGTCCCGAGTGTGGAGGATCTGGCCGCCGAAGCCTACCGCCCAGCCCTCGTTGAGATCCCGGAAGTAGACGGCGCTCAGCGACCAGGAGGCCACCGGACTGCGAATCGGCTCCCACGTCTGGCCACCGTCCTCGGTGCGCAGGATGGCGCCGGTCCAGCCGACTGCCCACCCGTGCTTTTCATCCACGAAGTAGATGGACTCCAAGGAATAAGGAACAGGAGTGATCTGGCGGACCCACGTCTTGCCGCCATCCGCGCTGTGCAGGATGGTGCCGCCCCATCCTGCGATCCAGCCATGGTTCCCCACGAAATGGATTGCGCTCAGGTGTTCATGGGCGGGCACGTTCACCCGCGTCCAGCTACGGCCACCGTCCTCGGTCATCAAAACCGTCCCACCGTCACCGACGATAAAACCACGGCCATCGGGCAACAGCTCGACCGCTCGCATCTTGCCTTCTGCGGGCAAGGCAACTTGCCGCCAACTGGCGCCGCCATCCTCACTGATCAACAGGCCGCCCTGCTGGCACAAGAGCCACACCAGGGAACCGGAGGAAGCGGCATCTTGGAGCCAGCAGGAAGGAGACGCCGCGAAACCCAACCATGCCAGCACGAGTCCGAGCAGGATCAACTTCCGCATGACCGCCCTCCATACTCGCTACTCAGGGTTATCATAAAGCGCCCCGTGAACTTGGGGCTGAGGTGAGCGGGACAGGTTGTGGGCCGCTGCCCGACCTTCCCATGGCTTTAGACCGCCGACGAAGCGCCTCGGTTTCACCCCCTGAGTCAGCCAGACTAAGCAAATTTCTGCCGGACACGCTCCGTGAACCGCGCGACGTCCACGATAAAGCGCTGGTGGGTGCCCTCAGCCACTTTCTCGCGCTCGTCCGTTGCCTCCAGTCTAAAGTGAACCCGCTGGCCTTCCACAGCCGTCACTTCGACTTCGAGGCGGACGCGCATGCCAACCGGGGTCGGCGCCAGATGACGCAGCTCGATGTGGGTGCCGACGCTGTCCTGGCCCGGGGGCAGGAACTCCCGCAACAGATTCCGGCAACACATCTCGAAAAGGCCGACCAGGCTGGGCGTGGCGAGGACCCGAGCCTGCTCGGGACCGAGAAAATCAATGGCCAGTTGGGGCGTCACCACGTGTTCGCAGGTGCGCCGTGCGCCGGTGGGAATTCCGCTCATGAAGCCATGATAACCGGCGGGGATGGCTCAAGTTTATGAGCCACCGTAGCCGATGAACTCGAGTGTAACGAGCATCTTGGCGCAAGCATCCTGAAAATGGTACACTTATCACGAGCCTGTTCCAGGCAATCATCCGAGCTTGTAACGGGCCGTCAGAGAACAGAGCTGTCGCTGCCGCTGCGGGCGGATTGTGGCGCGGGCGGCTGTCAGTGAGGATCGTGAGTTTGAGGACGAGGTGCTGGATTAGCTTTTTTATGCTCGCCGCGGCGCCCGGGTTGCTGCTGGGCGATCCCGGAATCACTTCCCCGCCCCCTGACCTGCTGGGACGCTACTTCTCTGCGGTTCAATCCCAGCAAAGCCGGACTCAGGACCTGGCCATGCAGGTCGAGATCGATGCCGAGATTCCCCGTCTGAAAAAGAGCGGGCGCCTGCAAGCCTTGCGTTTCATCACGCGGCTGGGAGAAATCACTTACCGCATCCTCCGGTTCGAAGGCGACGAGACGGTAAAGAAGGACGTGATTGCCCGGTACCTCGCGGCGGAGCAGAAAGCCCGGGCCGAGCATGGCGAAGACATCGCGGTCACGCCCGCCAATTACAAGTTCCGTTACAAAGGCACAACGGACTACGCCGGGCGCACAGCCTACGTTTTTCACGTGACTCCCAAACAGAAACGCCTGGGCCTTTTCCGGGGCGAAATCTGGATCGACTCGGTAACTTACCTGCCGTTGCGCGAATGGGGCGAAATGGTCAAGAATCCGTCGGTGTTTTTGAAAAATGTATATTTCGTGCGGGACTACTATATTCGTGACCAGGTGGCCCTGCCGCGGCGGGTGCTCAGCGACGTCAACACGCGACTGGTCGGGAAAGTTCGTCTGACCATCTGGTATGACCAGGTGGTCACAGGCGAACAGGCCAGCCTGCAAATTTCCGCTTTGGTGGGAGAGCACGCGGAAGCGAATGGGGCGCTTTCAACGAACCGCTGAGCTTCCCTGCTCTTGCGAAGGCGGCCTCCTGCCGGATCGCCGCAGTGGCGGCAGCGGCAGGGAACTCGGCAGCAGTTATCATTTGCCTGGGAGGGAGAATCACGGGTGAGGACACTTTTGCTCAACCCACCCTCTTTTGAACGTTTCGACGGCGGCGCCGGCTCGCGATGGCCCGCTACGCGGGAGATCGAATCGTACTGGTACCCCGTCTGGCTTTGCTACCCCGCAGGCATGCTGCCCGACAGCAAAGTGGTGGACGCGCCGCCTCACGGAATCACCATCGAGCAGGCAGTGGCTATGGCCGCTGATTACGAGTTCGTGGTGCTGTTCACCTCAACCCCCGGCTTTCAGGTTGACGTCCGCATCGCCGAAATGATGAAGGACGTCAACCCCAAAGTCAAGATTGCCTTCGTCGGTCCGCCCGTCACGGTCGAACCCGAGAGAGCGCTCCAGGCCTCGCCCGCCATTGACTTCGTGATCCGTCGGGAGTTCGATTACCAGGTGGTAGACTACGCCCGTGGCAAACCGCTGGCCGAAATCCCCGGCGTCAGTTACCGCCGCAATGGCTATATCGTTCACAATCCCGAAGCGCCCCCCATCGAGAACCTCGACGCCCTGCCCTGGGTGACGAAAGTTTACCAGCGCGACCTGGACATTCACCGCTACAACGTACCTTTCCTGCTGAAACCGTTTGTTGCGTTTTATACTTCGCGCGGCTGCCCCGCGCAGTGCACCTTCTGCCTCTGGCCGCAAACCCACTCGGGCCATCGCTGGCGCCTGCGCTCCGCCGATGATGTGGCCGCCGAGGTCCGCTACGCTTTCGAGACCTTCCCGGGCCTGAAAGAAATTTTCTTCGACGACGACACGTTCAATTACCAGAAAGCGCGCACCCTCGAGATTTGCAAGAAACTCAAGCCGCTGGGCGTCACCTGGTCCTGCACCTCGCGCGTAACCACCGACTATGAGACGCTGAAGGCGATGAAAGAGGCCGGCTGCCGCCTGCTGATCGTCGGCTACGAATCGGGCGATCCGCAGATCCTGAAAAACATCAAGAAAGGCGCCACCGTGGACATGGCCCTGCGCTTTACCCGCTGGTGCAAGGAGCTCGGCCTGAAAGTCCACGGTGACTTCATTGTGGGCTTGCCCGGCGAAACGCGCGAGAGCATCCGGCGGACGATCGAATTCGCCAAGCGCCTCGATTGCGAAACCATTCAGGTCTCGATCGCCCATCCCTATCCGGGAACCGAATTTTATGAATGGGCGCGACGTGAGAACCTGCTCGTCGAGGCGCCGATGACGGATGAATACGGTCACCAGCTCCCCAACGTAATTTATCCCGGACTGGACCGGGCGGAGCTGGTCGAATGGGTCGAGCGCTTTTACGCCGAATATTACTTCCGGCCGCGGGTGATCTGGCGGGTGGTGCGCAGCGCCCTCTGGGACGCTTCCGAGCGGCACCGGCTCTTCAAGGAAGCGCGTGAGTATCTTCAGTTGCGGGCGCGGCGCAAGAAGTTCGTGAGGCAGCAGCGCCGGAGCGCGGAGGCCCAGGTCCAGCCTGCGGGAGACTGAAGCATGGCGAGATTGCGCTGGAAGACGCGTCTGTTCGCCACCATCGTAGTCGTGGCGAACGTGATCGGCAATTTCTTGCTGAGCGTGGGGCTTCGGCGCCACCCGCCCGAGTCGGTCTCGGGCTGGATGCACGCGCTGGCGTCCCCGTGGGTCTTCTTCGGGGTCTCCTTCCTCGTGGTGTGGTTGCTGTTTCGACTGGCTCTACTGAGTTGGGCCGATTTGAGCTGGGTCGTCCCGGTAACGGCCTCAGGCTACGCGCTGACTGCCTTGATGGGCAAGGTCTTCCTGGGTGAACACATCTCGGCGACCCGCTGGGCCGGTATCCTTCTGATCACGCTGGGGGCGTTGCTGGTCCGCACCACGGCGATCCGCACCACAAAAAGTCACGCGACTCGGGAGGTGCGCCGGTGAACTGGCTGCTGGTAGCTCTGGTGTCGGTGACGGCCAGTCTCGGTGACGCTCTCCAGACACTGGGCATGAAGCTTCATGGCGAAATCCACGACTTCCGTCCCTCGGCCCTGAAGAAGGTGGTCTTGCGCCTGATCCGGAGCTGGCACTTGGGGCTTTCGCTCCTCTTGCTGGCCATTTCCTTTGGCGCGTTCCTCGTACTACTGTCCGTGGCCGACCTCAGCTTCGCGGTGCCTGCCACGGCACTCGAATACGTGTCCACGACCCTGCTGGCGCAATACCTGCTGGGCGAAAAGGTGAACTGGCGGCGCTGGGCCGGCGCCGGCCTGGTCGCCTGTGGCGTGCTGCTGCTCGGGCTGTGAACGCGCTGCTGGCGGTCCCCGGAGCGATTGCCGCAGCGTATCAGCTTCTGTCCACACTCGCTGCGTTGCGTTTCCCGCGTCGCCCTCAGCGGCTGCCGCGCCTGCTTCCCCCGGTCTCGATTCTCAAGCCCGTCCACGGCGTTGACCCGCATTTTTACGAAGCCATTCGCTCGCACGCCGTACAGGACTACCCCAATTACGAGGTCCTGTTCGGCGTCAGCGATCCTGAAGATCCCGCGATTCCGCCGATCCGGCAGCTCATGCGCGAGTTCCCCGGCCTCCCCGTTCGGCTCGTTGTGGCTTCGACCCGGGCGCCCAACCAAAAGGTGGGAGTGCTCATCGAGCTGGCCCGCCACGCGCGTCACCCCATCCTGGTGATCAACGACAGCGACATCGAGGTGCCGTCAGATTACCTGCGACGACTCGTGGGGCCGCTGGAGGACCCCGAGGTGGGCCTGGTGACGTGCTTGTACCGCGGCCAGGCCGAGAGCTGGGCGGCGCGCTTCGAGGCTCTGGCCATCGCGACAGAGTTCGCTCCCGGTGTGCTGGTGGCGCCTTTGCTTGGCGTTCGCGAGTTCGCGCTGGGCGCCACGATGGCGTTGCGTGCTGCGGATCTGGAGCGCATCGGGGGATTCGAAGCGGTGGCCGATTACCTGGCCGATGACTACCAGCTCGGTCGCCGCATTCACTCGGCGGGCCTGCGCGTCGTGCTGGCACCGATCGTGGTGACGACTTACTTGCCGAACAAAGGCTGGCGCGAAGCCTGGCGGCACCAGGTCCGGTGGGCGCGAACCCTGCGCGTTTGCCGCGGGGGCGGCTATCTCGGGATGCCCGTCACCATGGCCACGCTGTGGGCCGTGTTGCTCGCCCTGACGGGAAGCCCTCTTTGGGGAGCAGCGTTGCTGGCGGTGCGGATGCTCAGCGCGCTGGCGGCTAGTCGCGCCATCGGAATGCCACTGCGGCCGGCGGATGTGCCGGCGATCCCTGCGCGCGATTTGTGGGGAGTGGCCGTGTGGGCGGCGGGCCTGGCCGGCAGCCGCGTTGTGTGGCGCGGACGGCATCTGCAAATCAACCGCGAGGGCAAGATCGTCGGCGGCGTCCGCGAGCGCGTTGAATCGCCTGCGCAGCGCCCCGTATAATCAAACTGCTTGACTCTGGCGAAACTCCGGCGCTGGTCCCAAATCTTTTTCTTCGCTCTTTTTGTGTTCCTGCTGGTGCGCACGGAGTTCCGCGGCTCCTTTCGCGCCGCGGAGGGCGAAATCCGGCTGCCGTATCGGGTGAGCTGGTTCCTCCAGGCGGATCCGCTTGTCGCACTGACCAACGCGCTGGCCGGCTTTTCCTTGTATCCAGGCCTGCTCTGGGCTCTGGTCATCCTGATTCCGACTTTTTTCCTCGGGCGTTTTTTCTGCGGCTGGATCTGCCCATTGGGCTCGTTGAATCACTTCTTCGGCAGCCTCCGATCGGAAAGCAAGCGCGGACGTCGCCGGATCGAATCCAATCGCTACCGGAACTGGCAGCGGTGGAAGTATTACGTGCTGCTGGCGGCGCTCGCCGCCGCACTGGTGGGCTCCGGACTGGTGGGATGGGTGGATCCGATCGCACTGCTGGTCCGCTCGCTGGCCCTCGCTGTTTTGCCGGCGCTGAACTGGGCGCTGGACGGCTTTCTCGAACTGCTCTATCGCACCGACTTCTGGCCCGCGCAATTGCTGGCCGAGGGTCTCGGCTTCGTGTTTCACCATACCGTGCTGAGCTTCCGTCAGCAGCACTTCCAGCAGGCATTCCTGCTCGGTCTGATTCTGATCGTGATCCTGGCGCTCAACCTGCGCATCACGCGTCTGTGGTGCCGCGCCATCTGCCCGCTCGGCGCGCTGCTGGGCATTGCCTCGCGCTGGGCCATTTTCGGCCTGGAAAAGCGCGCCTCGGCCTGCGGCGACTGCAATCGCTGCCTGCTCAACTGCCAGGGTGGCGACGACCCCATCCCGGGCGCCCGCTGGCGCAAGTCCGAATGCCACCTCTGCTTCAACTGTGTGGCGGACTGCCCCGAAGCGGGCCTGCGTTTCCGCTTCTTCCCCGCGGTGGGCGAGACGATCGAACGCCCGGATCTGGCCCGAAGGCATGTGCTGGCCGGACTGGCGGCAGGAGCGGTCGCCGTGCCGATGCTGCGGGCTACCACCGGCGTCACTGCGGGCGCAAACGAACGGCGGATCCGTCCGCCGGGCGCCCTGACTGAGGAAGAATTCCTCGCCCGGTGCATCCGATGCGGTGAGTGCATGAAGGTCTGTCCCAATAACGCGTTGCATCCGGCGCTCGGGGAAGCGGGACTGGAGGGCCTGTGGACGCCCGTCCTCGTGCCGCGCATTGGCTATTGCGAGACCAGTTGCGTGCTGTGCAGCCAGGTGTGTCCGACCGGAGCGATCTGGGAAATCACGCCGCGCGAGAAAGGCTGGAGCGCGCCCGACGGTCAGCCGGCTTCCAAACCCATCCGCATCGGCACGGCCTTTTTTGATCGCGGGCGGTGCCTGCCCTGGGCGATGGCCACCGAATGCATTGTTTGCGAGGAGTGGTGCCCGACCTCACCAAAAGCAATTTACCTTCGACCGGCGGAGATCACCCGGCCCGACGGCAAGACCGTCGTCGTGCGTCAGCCGTGGGTGAACCCCGAGCTGTGCGTGGGTTGCGGCGCCTGCGAGTACGCGTGTCCGGTGAGGGATCGTCCTGCCGTCTACGTGACCAGTGTGGGCGAGAGCCGTTCCCGCACCAATCAGATCCTGCTTGAGCAGCGACGGAGGCCGCAGGCATGAGACCGCTGATCGCACTGCTGGGCGTTGCACTGGCCATCAACGTGGCGTGCCGGCGAGGTTCGTTGGATCCTTTTCCCGACAGCACAGAAGCGGCAGGATGGTCGAAAGGCAGAGTTCGCAACTTCGCGGCGAGTGAACTCTGGCGGTACGTGGACGGGGACGCCGAGCGGTACCTGGCGGCCGGAGTCGAGCGCACGCTGACGGCAGAGTACCGCCACGCGAAAGGCGCAGAGGCGGTCGTGGACGTGCATGTCATGAAAACGGCGGAGGGCGCGCGTCGGCTCCTGGAATCTGAGAGCGCCTCGGGCAGCCAGCCGATCCCGATTGGCGAAGAGGGTCGCTCCTACGGGGCCAGCCTGACGTTCCGGCGCGGTCGGTGCTTCGTCCGCGTGACAGGGTACGAGGATTCGGCCGTTGTGCGCTCGCTCCTGCTCGAGCTGGCCCGCGCTACGGATCGAAGGCTAGAGCGGCGGTAGCCCTGATGTCCGGCTGCGGCCGAGGTGCTATAAAGGGAAACGGGGACGGAACCCCGCTCAGGGGGCCTGATCATGCCGGCAGCGCCTAAAACCCGCCGTGAAATCCTGGGAGGCTGTCTGGGTCTGCTCGCGGCCGAGGCGTGCGGTCAGGGACGGGAGCAGACGGGCAAATCGCCGAGCGGAACGCAACCCACGGGTCCTTCCCGCGTCGTGGTGGCGCGCGAACCCGCGCTGCGCACTGGCGGCAGCGTAGACTCCAAACGGCTGGCGGCCCTGCTCGACCGCGCCATGCAAGCCTTCTTCAACGTGGACAAACCCGTAGAGGCCTGGCGCAAAGTGGTGCGCCCCGGCGAAGTCGTCGGCCTGAAGGTGAACTGCCTGGCAGGCAAGGGGGCCTCCACGCACCCGATTCTGGTCGAGATCATTTGCGAGCGCTTGCAGGAGGCCGGCATTCGTGCGCGCGACATCCTGATCTGGGATCGTCTGTGCGACGATCTGGAGAGCGCGGGCTTCCGCATCGCCACGGGGCGTGATCGCATCCGCGTGATGGGCAATGACCTGCTCGGCTACGAGGACGAGCTCAGCACGTTTGGCAGCGCCGGCAGCCTGCTGGCGAAGGCGCTGACGCGCATCTCGGACGCCGTGATCAACCTGCCGGTGCTGAAGGACCACGGTATTGTCGGTGTCACGCTAGCCCTCAAGAACCTGTTCGGGGCCGTGCACAACCCCAACAAGTACCATCCCAACGTGGGCGATCCGTATGTAGCCGATGTCTACATGCTGCCGCCCATCCGGCAGAAAGTGCGGCTGGCGATCTGCGATGCGATCGACGGGCAATACGAGGGCGGCCCGTCGTACATGCCGCAGTGGAGCTGGCCGTTCAACGGGCTGCTGGTGGCGCGCGATCCGGTGGCGCTGGACCGGATCGGCTGGCAGATCATCGAGGACGAGCGTGCGCGGCGGGGCATGAAGCCGTTACGCGAGGTGGGGCGCGAGCCTCGGTGGATCCGGACTGCGGCCCGGCATGGGATCGGAACCGATGATCCCAACCGTATCCAGCGAATCGAGGTGTGAGCCGTGGGCGAGGCGCTCGATCGTCGTACGTTCCTCAAGGCGGCTTCGACGCTGCCTTGCATGAGGGCCCTGGCTGCCGACGACGCTCGCTACGTTGCCGAGGCCCGCTTCTGGGAAAAGCTGCCGCACCGCAAGATCAAGTGCAAGCTGTGTCCGCGCGAGTGCGTGATTGACGATCGCGAGCGCGGCTACTGCGGCGTGCGCGAAAACCGCGGGGGCGTTTATTACACGCTGGTCCACTCACGGGTCTGCGCGGCCAACGTTGATCCCATCGAGAAAAAGCCGTTCTTTCACGTACTGCCCGGCACCCTCTCGTTTTCCATCGCCACGGCGGGCTGCAATGTCAATTGCAAGATGTGCCAGAACTGGGACATCTCGCAGGTGCGGCCTGAGCAGGTGCGCAGCATTTACATGCCCCCGCGCGAGGTGGCTGCACTGGCCCGGCAAAACCGGTGCGCGACGGTAGCCTACACCTACACCGAGCCGGTGATCTTTTACGAGTTCATGGTGGACAGCGCCGAAGCCGTGCGGGCTGCGGGCGTGCGCAACGTGGTGGTGACCGGAGGCTACATCACCACCGAACCGCTGAAGGAACTCTGCAAGCGGGTGGACGCGGTCAAGGTGGATCTGAAGGCCTTCACCGAGAAGTTCTACCGCGAGGTGGTCAACGGCGAGCTCAAACCGGTCCTGCAAACCCTGGTCACCTTGCGCAAGCTGGGCATGTGGACGGAGATCGTGTACCTGGTCATCCCCACCCTGAACGACAGCGACCAGGAATTCCGGCAACTGGCCCGCTGGGTCAAGAGCGAGTTAGGGCCCGAGGTCCCTCTCCACTTCACACGCTTTCACCCGCAATACCTGCTGAAGAATCTTCCGCCCACGCCGGTGAAAACGCTGGAGCGCGCCAAGGCGATCGCCGACGCCGAGGGCCTGCACTACGTCTATGTCGGCAACGTGCCGGGTCATCCCGGCGAGAATACCTTCTGCCCGAAGTGCCGTCGCGTCCTCATCGAACGGGAGGGATTCTTCGTTCGCGGCATGCATTTGAAACAGGGACGGTGTCCTGGCTGCCGCCATCCCATCCCGGGAATCTGGGGGTAAGGCCTGATGCAGAAACGTTTCCTCGGACTTTTGATTTTGCCGCTCCTGCTCCTGGCGGTCTGCTCGGCCCAGAAACCGAAAGTCCGCCAGCCCGCAGCAGCCGGTGGTTTCTACCCCGCCGACGCCAAGGAACTGGCGCGGATGGTGGACGATCTGCTCGCCCGGGCCAAGCCGCCCGAGCTGGCGGAACCGCCCACTGCTCTGGTCGTGCCCCACGCCGGATACATGTATTCGGGCGGCGTCGCCGCACACGCATACGCCCTCCTGAAAGGGCGCAAGTACGAGCGGGTGGTGGTGATTTCTCCCTCGCACGTGGATGCATTCGGGTTCGCCGCGATCTATGACGGTGACGCCTATGTCACTCCGCTGGGTACTGTCCCCGTGGACAAGGCGTTTGCGGCGAAGCTGGCGCGCGCCGGTTCGGGCTTGCAGCTTTCCAGCCGCGGGCACGAAACGCGGGGCGAACGCGGCGAGCACGCCCTCGAGGTTCAGCTCCCGTTTCTGCAACGCGTGCTCGGCGAGTTCCGCCTGGTGCCCATTGTGATGGGCGATCAGCGCTACGAAGCGTGCCGGGCCCTGGGGACGGCTCTCGCCAAAACGATCCAGGGCAGCAATACCCTGATCGTGGCCAGCAGCGATCTTTCTCATTACCATCGCTATGAGGACGCGGTCCGGCTGGACCGCCGCGTACTGAAAGCCATCGAGGAGTGGGACTACTACACGATGGCGCGCAACTTCGAGCAGAACATCTGGGAGGCATGCGGCGGCGGTCCGATCGTGGCCGCCATGATCGCCGCCGAAAGGCTGGGCGCCCGGCAGGCGCGCGTGCTCAAGTACGCCAACTCGGGCGACGTCACCGGAGACCGCAGCCAGGTGGTGGGTTACGCGGCGGTGGCGTTCGTCAAGGCGACGAAGGCAGCTGCCGAGGGCAACGGGGTCGCGGCGGCCGACTATTCGCTCGGCGTCGAAGAACAAAAAGAACTGCTGTGGCTGGCCCGCAAGTCCGTGGAAACAGCGGTTCGCGAGCGCCGTCTCTACGAAGGACCGGCGCCGCGCTGGCCGGCTTTGCTGGAGGACCGCGGCGCGTTCGTGACCCTGAAAAAACACGGCCAGCTTCGTGGCTGCATCGGTTATATCTTCCCCATGAAGCCCCTCTATCTGACCGTGCGCGACGTGGCGGCCATGGCGGCCCTGCGGGACACGCGTTTCCCTCCCGTGACCACGGCCGAGCTCGATCAGCTCGAGTACGAGATCTCGGTGCTTTCACCCCTGCGTCGCGTGCTGAGCCCGGATGAAATTATCGTGGGCAAGCACGGGTTGGTCGTCAAACGAGGCGATCAGGAAGGGCTGCTGCTGCCGCAGGTCGCCACCGAGCAGCACTGGGACCGCCGCAGGTTTCTCGAAGAGACTTGCTTGAAAGCAGGGCTGCCTCCCGACGCCTGGCGCGATCCGGAAACCGACATCTTCCGTTTCACGGCTTTCGTGTTCGGCGAGCACAGGGCGGTCAGCGCCGCGCCGCGAAGCGAACGGCCAGCAACGCGGCCGGCAAGTTCACGAGCGCCATCAAACAAGCCGTTTTGAGGAAACCGAAGACGGGCAGCAGATAGGCGCTGACCAGCAACGCTCCCAGACAGGCGCCCACCAGATCCAGTGCATACGGGACGCCCGGGCCGCCGCCCGGGCGGTCGCCAAAATAGAGCCTGCTTGCCACAGGAAATTGATAGCCGCCGAGCCAGCCGCAGGCCGCAGCCAGAGCCGGAAAAACGATATGGCTCACGAGCCAGACGGCGGGCTGGGCGTCCACGGTAGCCAGTCCGCGCAGCAGGCCGAACAGTGCCAGTCCTGCGATGGCCGCCGCAACCGCCGTGACCGCCAGCCGATGTGGGTCGCCCTGAGTGGAAGCGCCGAGCGCACGGCGGCTGCCCAGCGCCATGCCCGCCATGAAAGCGCCGATGATCAGCGCAAGCTGGTGATAGACGTAACCGTGCACGGCCTGGAAGCCAATTAACAGGAGCACCTGAAGGGCCATGAGGGTGAAGCCCATCGCGGTCACAGCTAGCCCTGCCGCACCGCGCATGCCCCAGCGCCGTGCACGCCACGCTATCGCCAGACCGACAATCAGCAGGACGGCGGAGATGCCGCGGAAACCCGCTGCGCCGGCAGTCTCAAGTAACGCCCGGTAACGACGATCGAACTGCGCACTCCAGCGCGTGACCGCGTAGTAATATCCCACCGGCGCAAAGTCCCGGTTGATACGCAGCCCGGAAGAGGCCGCGATTTGCTCCTCGAGAGCGCGGATCCTCAGCGGCGTGAAGCGAAACCGGAAGTAATAATCCCGCACGTAGCGCGTTTCGATGCCCCGTGCACGCCAGCGCTGGTAGAGGGCTTCCGCGTCGCTCACCAGGACGTTCGGCTGGGAGCTGGCGAAGAAATGAACGGTTTCACCAGGCAGCACGACTACGCAAGGGAAAACCGACCGCAGTGTGGCCCGAATCGAGCCGAGCAGGCGGGCCAGCTCGGGACTCAGGTAGTTCTCCGCCCCGCGCAGCCGCAGCGAAAGCACGCCGTCCGGCGTTAGCCTCCGCGCGGCTTCACGGAAAAATTCGAGGGTGTAAAAACGGTTCAGTTGCGCGGTCTCGGGTTCCGGCAGGTTCACGATGATCACCTCGAAGCGCTGCCCGGTTCTGCGCACGTAAAGGCAGCCGTCCATGGCATGAACGCGCACGCGCGGATCTTTTCTTGCGGGCAGCCATTGGTCGGCGAAGTGCCGCTCGGCCAGTTTCAGAATCTCGGGGTCCAGCTCGACGTAGTCCACGCGTTCCAGAGTCGGGTGCTTGAGCGCTTCCAGCAAGGCGCCCTGCCAGCCGCCGCCGATCAGCAGAAGGCTGCGTGGCTGCGGGTGCTGCAACAAAGCGTAGTGGACGGCTTCCTCGGCCGCGGCCGGGTCGGGCGCGGTTCCCGCCGCCAGGCCGGTCTCGTAAAGGGTCCGGCTGCCCTCGGTTTCGACCACGGTGAGGTTGCCGTAAATGGAGTTGCGCGACTCGATGACGCGGAGGCCGCGCCAGAGCGCGTTGAGCGAAACATTTTCGAGCGTTTGTGTTGCAATCCAGCCGGGTCCCCACACCGCGGCCGCCAGCAGGGGCGCCCAGGATCGGCCCAACGCCAGCCGCGCCGCAACCACGAAGTTCATGCCCGCCACCAGCCACGCTATGCCGAACGACCCCAGCCAGCGGATCAGCACCAAGCTGGCCACTACGCCCCCTACCGCAGACCCGGCGGCTTCCAGCAGGTAGACGCGACCGCTGGCGGACGCGGTGTCCTCCTGCGTCGCTTGCATGCGCAGCCGGCTCGCCGCGGCGAACAGCCAGCCGGAAAGCGCACAGAAAGGCGCCAGCACGGCCAGGCCCACCAGCAACATTCGCCCGGGCCCCAGCACCTCGCCCGTCACAGGCTGCAACGCCTGCCTGCTCCAGCGCACCGCTGCAATGCTCAGCGGGAACGCCAGGGCGACGCCGAGCTCCAGCACCGCCACCAGGCGCTCAGGCCGCCGGCGGCCGACAGGGATCCTCCCGAGCAACCCACTACCCGCGGCCGTCCAGACGAGCCAGCTTGCCAGCATCAGCCCGAGCGAAAGCTCGTTGCCGTGGAAAACCACCATCAGCTCGCGCATGAGGACGACCTGGGCGTTTACCGCAGTGAAGCCGATCAGCCACAGAGCGATGGCGATGATCTGGCCATCGGGTTCGCGAGGCGCAATCGAGGCTGCTGGCACAGGAGGGGTAGACTCTAATTATGACGCCCGAGCTGCCGCTGGTGGCGCGCCGGCAAGCCCTGATTCAGCTCCTTCGGGTGGGCATGCTCGGCGCAGGCACGGCGGGGGCAGCCGTGTGGCTGCGCAGCCGAAGCCGACGTCCCGAAGAGCCGCTGCCGGTGGGCCTGCGGCGCGACCTGCGACCGCCGGCCAGCCCGGACGCGCCGGATCTGGTGGTCGTTCAAGGGGGAGAGCCGCGTGCAGCCGTCCGCCGCGCGTTCGAAGCGCTGGGCGGAGTGCGCCGCTTCATCCAGCACGGCGATGTCGTGGCCATCAAGCCGAACATGGCTTGGGACCGCACGCCGGAGCAGGCTGCCAACACGAATCCGGAAGTGGTGGCGGAAGTCGTGCGCCTGTGTCTTGAGGCAGGGGCGGCGCGCGTGCTCGTGGGCGACGTGTGCACCAACGAGCCGCAGCGGGTGTACCAGCGCAGCGGCATCGCGGCGGCAGCGCGGGCCGAGGGCGCAGAGGTGATCCTGCCCGAGCGACGTCGTTTCCGGCGCGTGGATCTGCGCGGCGAGGTGCTGGGCGAGTGGCCCATATTCGACCTGGTGCTGCGTGCGGACAAGGTGATCAACATCCCCATCGCCAAGCACCACAGTCTCACCGGCGCCACGCTGGGAATCAAGAACTGGTACGGGATCCTGGGCGGCCAGCGCCATCGGCTCCACCAGCGCATTCACGAGAGCCTGGCCGATCTGGCCAGCTTCATCCGTCCCACGCTCACGATCATTGACGCCTGGCGGGTACTGGTCCGCAACGGCCCCACGGGCGGGAATCTCGCCGACGTCGAGCTGCGGAAGACGCTCATCGCGGGCACCGATCCCGTCGCGCTCGACGCGTGGGCGGCCAAGGCTTATTGGGATCTGGACGAGCGGCGCATGCGCTATCTGACGCTTGCCGCCGAGCGCGGCCTCGGTACGCCGCAATTCGAGAAGCTGCGCGTGGCTGCTCTCACGGTTTGAAGCCTCAGTCCGCCAATCCGGGCAGGCCTCCTAGGGTAGGCGCCAGCCGCACCGCACGCAATATGGCCTCGGAAACCGCATCCGCCGCCGCGACGCCCAGCGCCGTGAGGTCGGCCTGCCGCTTGCCCAACGAGAGTGCGATGACCAAGTCGCCATCGTACGGGGTGTTCACGGGACGAATCGTGCGCGCCATCCCGATTTGCGCCAGCGCCGCCAACTTCTGCGCGCCCGCTTTGTCCAGGGCGGCATTGGTGGCGACGACCACCAGCGTCGTGTTGGCGCCGGCGAAGCGGCTGCGCGCGCCCCGCTTGAGCTGGTCGGCAGTGTCGGCAAAGTCGCGGCTATCGGGCGCCACCCTGGCGCCAGCCACGATCCTGCCGGTAGCGGGATCCACCACATCGCCGAAGGCATTCACCACGGCCAACGCAGCGACTTTGATTCCTTCGTACGGGCCGGACAGGGAGACAGTCCAGGAACCGAGGCCCGATTTCATCGCCTGACGCATACCGAACAGCTTGCCCACCGTGGCGCCGGTACCGGCGCCTACCGCGCCTTCCACAACCGGGCCATCGGTCGCCGCCGCAGCGGCCGCTTCGCCCATCTCGCGCGTAGGCCGTACCCCGGGTTTCCCGATGCCCAGATCGTAGAGAATGGCGCAAGGCACGATGGGCACGCGCGTCACGCCGGTGTCGAAGCCCACGCCGTGCTGCTCGAGATAGCGGCGAACCCCGGAGGCCGCCTCGAGCCCGAAAGCGCTGCCCCCGGCCAGCACGACGGCGTGCACGTGCGGCGCGATGTGATCAGGCGCCATCACGGGCAGCTCCTCGGTACCGCTGGCCGATCCGCGCAAGTCCACGCCCGCGACGGCCCCTCCCTCGCACAACACGACGGTGCATCCGGTGAGAGCCTCGTAGTCGGAAACGTGTCCCACGCGCACTCCGGGGATGTCGGTAAGGCCTTTCATACTCGTTCCAGTGAGAGCAAGCCGTTATGTTACCATCGGGATTCAGGGAGCGACGGTTTGCTGGATATTCTGAAGCCGCCCGTACTCGCGGTTCAGGAATTCTTCCTGCTGGCGGGCCGAACGTTCCGGAACCTTTTCCGCCGCCCCCATTACGCCGCCGATATTTTTCTGCAAATGGACATCATTGGCGTGGGGAGTCTCCCCATTGTCTCGCTGATCGGCTTCTTCAGCGGCGCGGTGATGGGCATGCAAATGTCGAAAGCCTTGCAGCAATACGGGGCGGTGGGACAAACCGGGCAACTGGTGGCTCTGACGATGGTGCGCGAGCTGGGTCCCGTGCTCACGGCCATTGCTGTGGCGGGACGCAACGCTGCGGGGATGGCCAGCGAACTGGGATCCATGAAAGTGACCGAGCAGATTGACGCCATGCGCGCTCTCGGCACTGATCCCGTGCAGAAGCTGGTCAAGCCGCGGCTCATTGCGACGGCCACCGTGCTGCCGCTGCTGACCATCATCGCGGACTTTGTCGGTCTGCTGGGCGGTTTCGTGATCGCCTACTTCTTCCTGAATCTGAGCAGCGCCCAGTACTGGAACAATGCCTGGCAGTCGCTGGAATATCGCGATGTCACTTTCGGCCTGCTCAAGCCGTTCGTATTCGCATTTGCAATCGCCCTGGTGGGTTGCTACTACGGCCTCGCCACCACCGGGGGCACGCAAGGCGTAGGACGTTCGACCACGCAGGCGGTGGTTACCTCGATCATCCTCATCTTCATCCTGAACCTGTTCATCACGCGGATTTACGTGAGTCTCTGACGTGCGGGAGCAAGGGACAGCGCTGGCGGAGCTGGAACGGGAAGGCACAGTGGTGGAACGTCCCGACGAACAGCCGGTGCTGCGGTTCGAGCACGTGACGGTGAGTTTCGACGAAATACGCGCCCTGGACGACGTGAGTTTCCAGGTGTACGCCGGCGAATCGCGGGTGATTCTGGGAGCAGCGGGAAGCGGTAAAACGGTGCTCCTGAAAACCGCATTGGGCCTGATCAAGCCCGATCGCGGGCGGGTCTGGGTCTTCGGCCAGGACATCACCGAGATGCCGGAAGAAGAGCTGTTCCACATCCGCGCCCGCATCGGGGTCCTCTTCCAGGAAGGCGGGCTGTTCGATTCGCTCACGATCGAGGAGAACGTAGGCTACCCGCTGGAAAACCAGCCGTCGCTGCGGTGCCCGCCGGAGGAAAGGCGCCGCCGCGTGGTCGAGGCCCTGCGCTTTGTCGAACTGGAACATACGCTGGACAAGTACCCCAGCGAGCTGTCGGGCGGCATGCGCCGCAGGGTGGGGATTGCGCGCGCGATCGTAGCCGAGCCGGAGCTGGTGCTTTACGATTCGCCGACGGCGGGACTGGACCCGATCACCGCCTACACCATCATCGCGCTGATCGTCAAGGAACGGGATCTGAGAAACATCACCACGATCATGGTCACGCACCGTTACCAGGACGCGCATTTCCTGGCCAACTTCCGCTGGGATCCGCAAAGCGGGCGTCTGGCCCCGGCCCCGCCCGAGGCTACGCGCACCCGTTTCCTGGTGCTCAGGGAAGGACGTCTGGTGTTCGAAGGGACGCGGGCCGAGCTGGAAGCCGCGTCCGATCCCTACGTGCGAAAATTCATCCGACGCGAGCAGTGATATGCCATCGCCGAAACGAATCCGATGGGCACAACTGCGAGTGGGACTGATGGCCATTGCGGCCATGATCATCCTGGCCGTGCTCATCTTTCTGATGACCGGTCAGAAAGCCCTGTTCGTGCGCGAAGCCATCATCTACACCTACATGGACGATTCGGCCGCCCTGGCCACGGGCGCTCCCGTGCGCCTGAACGGCATCCTCATCGGGAATGTGAAGCGAGTGGAGCTGTCGGGCTCGCGCGAGCCCAATCGCATCGTGCGCGTCACCATGTCCATCCCGGTCCAGCGGCTCAACGACATTCCCGTGGATTCGGTGGCGGCCATCAGCGCCGAGAACGTGCTGGGCACCAAGTACATCAACATCAAGATGGGGACCAGCCCCCAGCGCGTCCAGCCCGGCGGAGAGATTCGCAGTCTGGACGTGCGGGAGTTCGAGGAAGTGGTGCAGGCCAGCTACAACGTGATCACCTCGCTGAACAGCATTCTCAAGCGCGTGGACGCAATCATCAGCCAGGTGGAGCTGGGCAAGGGCACCATCGGGAAGTTTCTGGTGGACGAAGAGCTTTACCGGCGCGTGCTGGCCACCGTCAACGAAGCGCAAAAGGTGGTGACGCAGATCAACAGCGGCCAGGGCACGCTGGGCCGGCTGCTTTACGACGAGCAGCTTTACAATCAGTTGCACGCCTCACTCGGGCGGCTGGATGCGATCCTCGAGGACGTGCAGCAAGGCCAGGGCACCGCGGGCAAGCTCCTGCGCGACCCGTCTCTGTACAACGAGGCGAGGGCGACCATCGCCGAAGTGCGGCGAACGATCGAGGAGTTGAACGCGGGTAAGGGCACGGCGGGTCGGCTGCTCACCGACGACGCGCTATATCGTCGCCTCGACAACCTGGTGGCGCGCGCCGACGAACTGATGGAGCGCCTGAGCACGGGCCAGGGGACGGTGGGACAGCTCCTGGTGAACCCCCAGCTTTACGAGTCTCTGAACGGCGTCACCGGGGAGCTTCGCGGCCTGATCAAGGACATCCGCGCGGAACCCAAGAAGTACCTGCGCATCAAACTCTCGCTGTTCTGATGCCCGCGAGAGAACGGAGCCTGGTCGCCGTCGCTGACGACTTCGGCTTCACGCGCGACGTCAATAAAGGCATCGTGGAGGCGCACCGACGGGGCATCGTCCGCGCGGCGAGCCTGATGGCGACGGGGGCGGCTTTCGAACACGCCGTCGAACTGGCGCGGCGCACGCCCACGCTCGAAGTGGGGGCACACCTCACGCTGGTGGGTCTGCCTTCGGCACGGAACGGAGGGCCGCTGCCGGCAACCGTCCCGGCCTTGCTCGCGGCGCTCGCACGGGGCCGCATGCGCGTTTACGAGGAGTTTCGCGCGCAACTGGAGAGGATTCTCGCCGCCGGCATCCAACCGGTGCATCTGGACACGCACAAGCACACGCACGTGATCCCGCCCGTGCTGGATGCTGTGTTGCGGCTCGCCTCAGAGTTCGGGATTCGATGGATCCGCAAGCCGTTTGACTGGCACTGGTCCGGCGAGCCAAGGGCGACGGCGCGCGAGCGAGCTTCCGTCGCGCTGATGCGCTTGCTGCGGCGGAGCTTCGAACGCAAGCTGGCGGGCAGTGGCATTCGGACGACGGACCGGTTCGTGGGCCTGCGCATGACAGGTCATTTCTCAGCTGCGGATCTGATCGCGCTCATTCACGCACTGCCGGAAGGATCCACCGAGCTGATGTGCCACCCGGGCTACTGCGGCCCGGAGCTCGCACACGCCAGGACGCGGCTCAAGGAAAGCCGGCAACGAGAGCTGGAAGCCTTGACGTCGCCCGAGGTCTTCCGCGCGCTGGAGGCCTGCGGTGTAAGGCTCTTGGGGCGCCGCGACCTGTGAGGGAGCCGGCGCTCAAGAAGCTGAATGACGGTCCGATAAGACAGCTCTGGTGCCGGCCAGGCTACCCAGCGACGGCGCGAAGGGTGACGGCATCCCCGGCTCTGCGCCTACTGCATTGTTGGATGCGCTCGATCGGGCATTGCGTGCCTTTGTGGCTGCCCGCCCCGAGGTAGCCGTGGCCCTTCTTGCGGACGAATCCTCCGCCTCGGCGAGGGTGCCCGAAGCGGAAGCCCTCACGCGCCAGCTCGAGGCGGCTTTAACTCAGGCTGCGTCGGCCTTGCGCGATCCCGCATTGCTATTCGTTCAAGCCGGACGGAGCGGGCACATCACCGCCGAGATCTGCATCGCAGCGCCAGATCCTCAATCCGTAGTGGAGCGGTTTTACTGGCCGTGCGCCTGGAGGAGTGCGGCGGAATAGCAGGCCCGTTGGGCAGCCCGGCGCGCACTTGAAACCGTCACGGCCGTCTTCATACCACCCGGGGGCTGCTTCCCGCTGCTGCCGCGACCCGCGGATCAGGCCGCGCTGGGGACGCTGTCACCCGCAGGCTGGATTGGCGCACAACAAGCCTGGGCGGGATGATGATCTGCCGAGGCTTCAGGACTCTCTTGCTCGCCATGATTTCCAGGAGCAATTCTGCCGCTCGCTGACCGATGAGGAAGCTGTTCTGGTCCACCGTCGAAAGGGGCACACGCAACAGGTCCGAGTAATGCACGTTTCCGCAGCCGATCACGGCGATGTCATCAGGCACGCGCAAACCAGCCTCGAGAATGGCGCGGATGGCGCCGGCTGCGACCGGATCGTTATAGCAGAACACCCCGTCCGGGGGCGTGGCCAGCCTGAGTAGCCGCTGCATGGCTTCGTAGCCTGCGGCATCGTTGTGCTGGGCGCGCACGACGTAACGCGGGGAGGCGGGCAGCCTATGACGGGCCAAGGCCCGGCGGTAACCGCGGTAGCGCCCGAGGCCTGTGGGAATGTCCGGGCCGCGCAGGTGGGCGATGCGACGGCACCCCTGCTCGATGAGGTGCTCGGTCGCCAATTCCCCGATCCGTTCGTCCTCACAGCCCACATAGTGCGCTTCGGACCCGGCGGGCAGACGGTCAATCAAGACGTAGCGTGCCTTGTGAGCCTTCAGCGTGCGGAACAAGGGGGCCGCGCCGTTACGCTGGGTAGTGGCGATCATCAGTCCATCCACGTTGCGCGCGAGCAGCGCCGCAATCTGGCGCTCCTCGGTTCGCGGATCTTCTTCCGAGTTCAAAATCAGGATGTGATAGCCGGCGGGCTCCAGGCGGGCTGCCGCACCTTTGGCCACCTCGGCAAAGAACGAATGCATCAGATCAGGGATGACCAAGCCCACCATGTAGGTGCGGCGGGAAACCAGACTACGAGCGATCCAGTTCGGCTGGTAGCCCAACTGACGTGCCCGCTGCAAGACACGGCGCCGCGTGGCCTCGCTGATGTCGCTGTGGTTGCGCAGGGCCTTGGAGACCGTCATCACCGAGACACCCAAGTCCTGCGCAATATCTTTCAGTCGCACCGCCAAGGCATGCCCTCCGGCGGCAATGGCCAACTCTCCTATCTTTGCCCGTGCAGCGTTCCCTGTCAAGCGCTCGTCCTGTACCGGTAAAGTGAACGTTCCAGATCAAGGATTTTTTACCCCTTTAGGATTGACACTGGCGGCGCCATAGTCTATAATCGCCATGTTGGCGCGAGGGGGCGGGTGAGCTCGCGTCACCAACTGCGAGGCGCCAACGCTGCGCAGGCTCCAGGGGTTGATCGGGCGGTTCGAAGGACCGCCACGCATTCAAAAGGAGGTAGAGCACGCATGACAGGGCGAGGGATTCGATGGGCCGGATGGCTGAGCGTAGTCGCCGGCCTTGCTCTGGCTCAGACAACAACGGGAATCATTACGGGCCGGGTAGTAGATCCTCAGGGCCACGCGGTGCCCGCAGCAGAAGTCTGGCTGACGCAAGAACTCACAGGCGTCCGACGCACGACCACGACTGACGCCACCGGCGATTTCGTGTTTCCCTCGGTACCACCGGGGCGGTACAGCATTACCGTCAATGCCCAGGGCTTCAAGCGGCTGGAGAAAAAGGGTTACGCATTGACGGCTTTCGAGAGGCTCTCCGTCGGCACCCTCACGCTCGAGCTGGGCAGTCTCACCGAGTCCATCACGGTGACGGCTGAGGCTCCTCCCATCCAGACCGCCAGCCAGGAACGCTCGGCGGTGCTGAACGACAGACAGATGAGTTACCTTTCCACGCCTGGCCGGGACTTCATGAACCTGCTCAAGCTGCTGCCCGGCGTCACGTATCCTGACGGCTACGGCGCCCAGACGCTGGGGACCAGCTCCGCGCCCGTCATCCACGGCGTGCGCACTGATTACGTTGCTATCAACCTGGACGGCGTGGTGGCCAACAACCGTGGCTTGGGCACCACCGAAAACATGGTGAACCTGGATGCGATCGCCGAAGTGAAGGTTCTGCTGGGCAACTACCAGGCCGAGTATGGCAAAAATGCCGGTGCGATCATCAATGTTTCCACCAAGAGCGGCACCATGGAGTTCCACGGCGCCGGGTACTGGTACAAGCGCCACGAGATGTGGAACGCCAACAACTTCTTCAACAATCGCGCCGGAGTGCCCAGGCCCCGCTATCGGTACAATACGCTCGGCTACAACCTCGGCGGTCCGGTCTACTGGCCTGGCCGGTTCAACCAAAATCGCGACAAGCTGTTCTTTTTCTGGTCTCAAGAGATCCAGCCTAATACCACCCCCAGTGTCCGCAACTATACCTTCCCTACTGAGGAGGAGAGGCGGGGCGACTTTTCGAATTCCCGCGAGCCCAACAACGCACTCATCATTGTGCGGGACCCCTTGAACGGCCAGCCCTTCCCCGGTAACATCGTCCCGCCGGCACGCATCCACCCCGACACCCAGAAGCTGCTGAGCGTTTTTCCGCTGCCCAACTTCTTCGACCGCAACATCAGCCGCGGCAACTATAACTACATTGTCTCGGACACCGTGGACCGCCCGGCGCGCCAGGAGATCCTGCGTCTCGATTACAACCCGAGCCCCAAGTGGCGGATGTACTTCCGGGGCATGAACATGAACGTAAAGCAGCGGGGCGTCGCCGTGACGGCCAACTCTAACCAGTGGGGCATCCGCCAAAGCTATGACACGACCAACCCTAACGTGGGGCTGAACGTCACCTACCTGCCCAGCGCGACACTTGTCAACGAGCTGGCTCTGGGCCTCTCCCGCTGGACCGAGATCCAGGAGATCTCGCCCTCGGAGCTGGCCAAGCTCCAGCGCGACAAACTCGGCATCCGGCTCGGGCAGAAGTATCCGCAAAACAATCCGCTAAACCTGATCCCGGCCGCCAGCTTCGGAGGCGTAACGGGTGCCGCCTCCATCGGCTACGACGGCCGCTTTCCCATGGACAACTACGTGAATGCCTTCAGTATCTCGGACGGCCTGACCAAGGTGGCCGGCCCACATACCATCAAGGCAGGATTCTACTGGGAACTGGCCGAGTACCTCCAGCCTCATCACGGATCCAATTTCGCCGGCAACTTCAATTTCGGCCGCACGACCAGCAACCCGTTCGACTCGAATCACCCTTACGCCAACGCTCTCCTGGGTTACTTCCAGACCTACACCGAAGTAACTGCGCGGGTCAACTACCAGCCGATCAACAAGGTCCTCGAATGGTACGTGCAGGATAGCTGGAAAATGAACCGCAAGCTCACCCTAGATTATGGCATGCGCTTTACCTATGACATCCCGCCGTACCAGAAGAAAAACGTGGCGGCCAATTTTGACGCCGCCCGCTATGACCGCTCCAAGGCGCCGGTTCTTTTCTTCCCGGCTCGTGATGCGCGCAACACGCGCGTAGCCCGCGACCCGCTGACCGGCGAGCTGTTCCCCGCTGCCTATATCGGCCTGTTCGTGCCCGGATCGGGGGACCCGTATATCGGCACCGTCCGCGCCGGAACACCCGGCTACCCGCGCGGTTTCGTTTACAGCAACGGGGTGCTGTTTGCCCCGCGCTTCGGCTTCGCCTTCGATCCGTTTGGCGACGGCAAGACCGCCATCCGGGCCGGAGCAGGCATCTTTTACAATGCCCGCCCGCGCTCGGGCCAAATGGGCGATATGTCCTTCAATCCTCCTCTGCAAGCCCAACCGGTCCAATATTACGGGCATGTGGACACTTTCCTGACCGCAGCCGGGTTGCTGGCGCCGTCCAGCTTCAACCGCGTGATCGAGGCCCACGCCAAGGTGGTGACCCTGTATCAGATGAGCTTCGGCATCCAGCGCGACATCGGGTTCAACACCGTGCTGGATGTGGCGTACGCGGGCAACATGGGCCGCCATCTGGGGCAGACTCGCGGCATCAACAATGTGCCTTACGGCGCCCGCTTCCTGCCGGAAAATACTGATCCCACCACGAACACTCCGTTGCCGGACAATTTCTTCCGGCCGTATTATGGCTTCGCTGGCCTGCCCTATCTGGAGTTCGCCGGCACCTCCAGTTACCATTCCCTGCAAACCCAGGCCAAGCGGAACTTTTCCAAAGGCTTGCAGTTTGGCATTGCCTGGACCTGGTCCAAGGCCATGAATTATGGGGACAGCTATGACGCTGGCGTCGCAAGTTACAACTCCTGGCGATACTGGAATTACGGACCCGCAGGTTATGACCGGACCCATACTCTCACCGGCAACTGGGTCTGGGATCTGCCCAAGGCAAGCCGGCTGTGGGATAACGCGGTCGTCAAATGGGCGTTCGACAACTGGCAATTCTCCGGCATTTGCGCCTTCGTCAGCGGCGCCCCGCAGGGCGTCAGCCTCAGCCTGGCTGACGGCGCGGACCTGACCGGCGGCGGCGATGGCACCACGGTAGTGATGACCGGAAGGGCCATTTTGCCCAAGAGCGAACGGACCTTCAGCCGGTTTTTCAACACCAGCGTCTTTGCTCGACCGGCCAAGGGCGAGAGAGGCAGCGGCGCTGCCGCAACCCGCTACGCCTTCCGCGGGCCGGGCACGAATAACTGGGACCTGACTTTCTTCAAGAATATCCCCCTGAAAGAGCGCGTGAACTTCCAGTTCCGGTGGGAAATGTATAATGCTTTCAACCACACCCAGTTCAGCGGCGTAGATACCACGGCTCGCTTCGACGCACAGGGCCGACAGATCAATACGCGCTTCGGCGAGCTCACCAGCGCCCGCAGCGCCCGTATCCAGCAGCTCGCGTTGCGCATCAGCTTCTAAAGGAGAAAGGCCGTGGGGCCGGGCAGGTGGTCAGCTCTCATAAGTGCGTGCTGCCTTGCGACCGCGGCATGGGGTAGCACGTACAACTTCGCAATCTCCAGTCCCAGCGGACGCGTACAGTTCCGACTTATGCGGCTCGGCGACGGGCATCTGGCTTATGCGGTCACGCTGCATGGACGCCCCGTTATCGAGGCATCCCCACTGGGCATCGTGGTGGATGGGGTCAACCTGAGCCATGGAGTCCAGGTGGGCGCTCGGGAAACCTACCGCGTCCGCGAGACTTACCCCTGGTACGGCGTCCATTCTTTGGCGGTGAATCACTGCCAGGGGGCGCGTGTCCAGCTTCGGCATGAGAGCAGCGGGCAGGCGTGGACTCTGGAGGCCCGTGCCTACGACGACGGGATTGCCTTCCGCTTTATGGTCCCGGGCGCCAAAGATCAGGTGCGCGTCCCAGACGAAGCTACCGCGTTCCGTTTGCCGTCGGGCAGCGTGGTGTGGTTCCACGACTTCGAAGGCCACTACGAGGGTGTTCACAAGCGCAAAGCCATCGAGGAAGTGGCGGAAGGAGAGTGGGCCGCACCGCCGGTAACATTTCAACTGCCTCATGGCGCCGGCTACGGCTCCATCACGGAGGCAGCGCTACTGAGATACAGCGGGATGGGCCTCCAGGCCGACGGTGACGGGGCTTTCCTGGCCCGCCTGGGCCACGCCATTCCTCCCTCGTATCCTTTCCGGCTTCGCTACGCGCCGGACATTGAACGGCTCGCACGGCCTGCCTCAATAACCGGCGCCATCACAACCCCCTGGCGTGTCGTGATGGCTGCGCCCGACCTGGACACTCTCGTGAACTGCGACATCGTGCACAATCTCGCCCCGCCGCCGGATCCCAAACTCTTCCCTTCCGGGATCCGCACGCCCTGGATCAAGCCCGGCCGCGCCGTCTGGCGCTATCTGGACGGCGGCGAAGCTACGCTGGAAGGCATCAAGGAGTTCTCGCGGCTGGCGGCGGAACTCGGCTTCGAATACCAGGTGGTGGAAGGCTTCTGGCAAAAGTGGAGCTTTGCCGAACTCCGCGATTTGATCCAGTATTCGCGCGAGCGGGGCGTTGGGATCTGGCTTTGGAAGCACAGCAAGGAGCTACGGGATCCCGCGGCGCGGCGCCAGTTTTTCCAGCTTGCCAGAGACGCAGGGGCTGCAGGAGTCAAACTCGACTTTTACGATCACGAGGCGAAGGAAGTGGTCGAGCTCTACGAGGCTTCGCTTCGTGATGCTGCCGAATTCCAGCTCCTGGTGAACTTCCACGGTTCCAACAAGCCTACCGGGGAATCCCGGACGTTCCCCAACGAACTTACCCGGGAGGCGGTGCGGGGCATGGAGGCGCGCAACATCCCGCGGGCGCGTCACGACGCCACCTTGCCGTTCACCCGTCTGTTGGCCGGTCATGCCGATTACACCCCGATGCATTTCGGGGCGCGCCGCAATGACACAACGTGGGCGCACCAGATCGCTACAGCAGTAGCCTTTACCTCGCCACTCCTCACTTACGCAGCTCATCCCAAGGCGATCCTGGCCAATCCGGCCGCGGAACTCATCAAAAGCATCCCCAGCGTTTGGGATGAAACCCGCGTACTGTCTTTTTCCGAAATCGGCGAAGTCGCCGCCATGGCTCGCCGGCGGCATGGCATCTGGTTCGTGACCATCGTCAATGGCCCACAGGCGCGCCGCGTGCGGGTACCCCTGACTTTTCTCGGGGGCGGGGTCTATCAAGGCTTGCTGGTTCGCGACCACCCGACGGACCCGGCAGCGGTGGTGGTCGAAAAAGCTACTTGCCGCAAGTCGGACACAATTTCAGTCGAGTTAGCGGCCGGCGGTGGCTTCGTGGCACGCCTGGCGAAATGAGACGCTGACGCCGCCGTGATCCCCTCCGTAGCGGCCAGGCGCAGAGGCCGCCGGACCGCGGATCTCCCGCGGGCTAGAAGCAGCCCCGGGGCGGACCCCTTCACGCCTGCCGTGTCACTTCGTCGTGGCGGTTACTATGTTGGAGTAATCTGACGCGCCGGCGCTGTTACGGGCTCGGACCCGGTAACTGTAAGTCGTCCGGCGTGCGAGACCGCTGTCCTTATAAGTCGTGGTGTTGGCAGGCAGGGTCGCGATCAAGCTGAAATTCGTGCAGCCGGAACCCTGGCAGCGCTCGAGCTCGAAGTTCGTTTCATTCCTCGAGTTATCCTGCCAGGCGAGGCTGACGTAGTTCCGGCCGGTAGAAGTAACTGTCAGATTGGTCGGAGCCGCAGGCGGGGTTTCGGGCGGCGGTGGCGTCTGGCACGCCGAGACGGCGCTATCCACCTGAACTCGCCCGTAGCCATACGCCGTATCACGCCCCGCCGCGCCCAGATCGAGCGCGGTCCGCTGCAGGCACAGGCGAACGTCTACTTGATTGACTATGCCGTCCGCGTTCTGGTCCACCGGTGAGCCGGCAATCACCAGGGCCGCGGCGCCCGCCACGTGAGGCGAGGCCATCGAGGTGCCGCTCATGGTCGCGTAAGTGTTGTCCGGGTAAGTGGAGGTTATGCTCACGCCCGGCGCCGAAAGTTCGACCTCCGGCCCGCGGCACGACCAACTCGCGATCTGGTCGCTCGAGTTCGTGGCGCCGACGGCGATTACCGAATCGTAACGGGCGGGATAAGACACCTGATTGCACGTCGAGCCCGTGGCGTTGCCCGCTGCGGCGACGTGCAGAATCCCGTAGTTGTTGTACGCGTTGTCAAATGCGGCTTTGACGAGCGTGCCCGGATCCGTACTGCTGCCGTAGCTGTTGTTGGTGATGGCGCCGGGGCCGGCACTCGAAACGCAGGCGTCGAGAGCCGCGATCACGTTGCTGAAACTCCCCGACCCGTTTTTGTCCAGAACTTTATAGGCGTAGATCCAGGCCTCCGGCGCCACGCCGACCACGCCCGCATTGTTCAACGCCGCCGCAACGATGCCGGCCACGTGCGTGCCGTGGCCGTTATCGTCCGAGGGATCCGAATCGTTGTTCACGAAATCCCAGCCGCCTTTGTAGTTCTGGAAAAGATCCGGGTGGTTGGTATCTATACCCGAGTCAATCACGCAGACTTTGATTCCGGTGCCCTTGTTACCGCTGTTGTGGACCGTCTCGGCGCCGATCTTCACGACGCCCCACGACGTCTCATACTCGCCGATGGCGTGGACCGGGACGTCGGGCTCGATCACGCTCACCCATGGGTGATTCTCGAGCGCCCGGATTGCCTGCGCGGGCAGTTCGGCTGCAATGGCGGGGATAATTCGGTAGGTGTGCCTGACCACCCCACCGGCGCTGCGCACCAGCGCCTGCTCGGCAGGTCCCGGTTGACGGTTGAACCCGATGATCACGCGAACCCGCTCACTGCTGGAGCCTGGCTGGCCGAGCAGCGCCGGGGTTGCAACCACCAGCCAGAGCAGTGAACTGAGGCTTACCAACTTTTCGACGGACTTCACGATGCCCCTCCTCTCGAACCTTGCTCGGGAATCACTGGCAGCACGTCAAGGAAGCCGAGCCAATGACCCTGTTCAAACAGCCTTAATTTAACATATCGGCAGGATCAGCGCGCAATTTAACGTATCGGCAGGATCAGCGCGCAAGGATCCCCGCAAGGCGCAGCAAACTGAGGTCCAGAGGTTTCTTGCGCCCGACAACCTCTTCGAGCGGCGTCGTGACCAGCTCACCCCGCTGCACGCCCACCAGCACGCCGTATTCCTTGCGGGCCAGGCATTCCACTGCCTCGGCGCCCAACCGCGTCCCCAGCATGCGATCCGCGAAGGTCGGCGCACCCCCGCGCTGGACATGACCCAACACCGTAGCGCGCAGCTCGAATCCGAGCCATTCCTTGCGGCCCCGGAAATAGTCGGCCAGGGCTTGCGCGTTCCAGCGCGCCCCCTCAGCCGCAACAATCAGCGCGTGCGGCTTGCCCCGTTCATAAGCGGACCGGATTTCAGCGCCGATCTGTTCCGGATCCGTTTCCACCTCGGGGAGCGTGATGGCTTCGGCTCCGCCGGCGATTCCGGTCATCAGCGCCAGATAGCCGCAGTCGCGGCCCATTACTTCGACCACGAAAGCGCGTTGGTGGCTGGAGGCCGTGACTTTCAGGCGGTCAATCGCTTCCAGCGCGATGTTCAGCGCCGTGTCCACTCCCAGCGTGATATCCGAGCCGTACAGATCGTTATCAATCGTGGAGGCCACGCCGACCACAGGGAAGCCGGCCTTCCACAGGGCGTGGGAACCCGTCTGGGAACCGTTTCCGCCGATCACGACCAGCGCTTCCATGCCGGCGTCGCCGAGCTGCCGTAAGGCCTGACTGCGCCCGCTCTCGCTGCGGAACTCTTCGCTGCGCGCGCTGCCCAGAATGGTCCCGCCGCGTTGCATGATTCCGCCCACGTCGCGAGGCGTCAGCCGGATGAAATCTCCTGCGATCAGGCCGCGGTAGCCGTGCCGCACGCCGTACACTTCGTAGCCCTTGTCCACGCCGGTGCGCACCACGGCGCGGATGGCCGCGTTCATGCCGGGTGCGTCACCGCCGGAAGTAAGCACTGCAATGCGTTTCATCGAGGCACCTTCAGGGGCCAGGTCTGCCCGGCCGTGAGACCGCCATCCACGTAGAGAACCTGGCCAGTCATGTAATCGCTGGCGGCGCTGGCCAGAAAGATAGCGACGCCCACCAGATCCTCGGGAACGCCCAGCCGGCCTGCCGGCGTGCGCTCCAGCGCCCAGCGACGGATTTCTTCCTGTTCCCACAGCGCCCTGTTCAGGTCGGTCTGGATGAAGCCTGGCGCTATGGCATTGACCTGAATGTTATAGCGCGCCCACTCCACGGCCAGTGCGCGGGTCATGGCGGCGATGGCGCCCTTGCTCGCCCCGTAAGGCGCCATCCCGGCCAGGCTGAAATGGCTGTGCAGGCTGGCGACGTTGATAATCTTCCCGCCTCCCTGCCCGATCATGACGCGACCGCAGGCCTGCGCCATCAGGTAGTTCCCGCGCAGATTCACGGCCAGGATGTCGTCGAGCTGCTCCTCGGGATAAGTCTCTGCGGCGTGACGGTAGTTGATGCCTGCCACGTTGAACAACACGTCCAGCCGGCCGTGGCGAGCCACGATGTTGTCCACGCAGCGCCGGATCTGAGCGCTGTCGGCGATGTCGCAGACTTCGAATTCGAGTCCCGTTGCCGCCAGAGCTTCGCGGTTCCGCGCGCTGACGATCACCCGCGCGCCCGCCTCATGAAAGGCCATGGCAATGGCGCGCCCAATACCGCGCGAGCCGCCGCAAACATGGACCACCTTGTCACGAACTGAAAACAGATCCTGCATTGGACCTCCCTGGCCAGCGGACCATTATAGCCGCCGCGCGTCGAGCGTGGCGCCCGTGTTAGCATAAGCGCGATGGTCGAACGCTTTCGCAGTTTTGAAGCAGGGCCGGATCTGCTGGGGCGAATGTGGCGCGTGGAGTTTCTCTGGCTTCAGAACGCAATCGCCATCCGCCGCGCCGACGCGGTGGACGTCAAATTCGCCCTCACCTCAGGGGACCAGAAGCGCACGATGGTGATTGCGCTGCCCCATCCGGTCCTGCTCGAACTGAGCCGGAAGGTCGGTCGGCCCGTGACCGACCCGTGGTGCGCCCGCCTGGCCGCCAGCTATCTCAAGTACATGATCGAATCCGGCGACGATTTCGAGAAAGCCATCGTCACCGCGCGACGCGAGATCCTGGAGCAGATCGTTTCCGGCGCTGCCGGGCAGAGCGTCATTCGGAAGTGACCGCCGCGCTGCCGGCGGGAAAAGGCAGCGGCTTGCCGAGCACCACCAGCTCGATCCCCTCCTTCTTGCCCAGGTTCCGTGAGTATTTGCGATCCCTAGGGTTGTTCCAGTGCTCATGCACGCCCAGGCTGGTGAGCCTCACCCCGTCGCGTTCGGGATCGTACACGGCGCCGGAGGGCGGCCGGTCGGCGAGCGCGGCTTCGTGCAGGTAATTATCGGCGCTTCCACGCACTTGCGTAGCCCTCGGCTCCGCGCGGAGAATGTCCAACCCGACCGAGTCAATCGCCACCGGATCCTGAGAGGCCAGCAGGCTGGCCGTCCAGCGATCGCCGAAGGAGGCGAACCGGATGACGCTGCCCTGCTGATGCTCGGCCACGTACAGGCCTTCCAGCACATAGAGAATCGTCTTGCCCCCGAGATGGCGGTGACCGTTGAGGTCGACCAGGCAGTTATAACTCCGCATGGGACGACTGCGCGATCCTGTGGCATGGAGCGGCGCCGGCGTCCAGCCTCCTTTATCCGCAAAGTAAACCGAGCCAAAGTGATTTTTCGCTGTCAAAGTAACTCCGAAGAGGGTATGAGCGCGCAGAAGCGCGAGATTGATCAGGTACTTCGCCTCGGTTACGACGCGCGGCAGGTAGGCTGGTGAAGCACCCTCGGCGAAATGAACCGGATTGTCCATGTCCGGTTCGGCAGCCAGGCGCCCATTACCCGCGGCCTTCGGAGTAACCACAAACCGTACCTCCTGAAACTCCGGCCGCGACTTGACTTTCTGATAGATCGGGTCGCCGATGCCTCGCGATGCGTCGTAAATCGTGATGTCCGAAGCAGCCACGCCCGCGGTTCTGATCAGTTGCTCGAGCAGTGCCACGATCAATTGCGGGCTGTGCATGCCGGCGCCCGGTTTCCATTCGCCGCCCCGGTCCTGGTTGGAATTGATCTTGATGGCGATTTTCTCCCCGCGACGATAACCGGTATCGCCATAGCCGTGTGTGCGATTGAAGTAACGGAACAGGGCCTCCCAGGCGCCCTTGTCCGTTTTCTCGCCGGTCAGCCCGCGCAAGGCCTGGGAAAGCATGGCCGACACAACCTTGGGATCGGTATTGGCGTCATCCCACCAGTTGCCGGTCTTGCCATCCCAGCGAGTGGCGTCGGGCTCATAGACCCAGACAACGCGCCCGGGATGGATCCCCTTGCCCACGCCCATGGGCTGATTCGGAGGCTCCGCCGGCGTGAAGGCTTCCTGGGCGCCGGCCTCCGGAGCGATCCCCAAAGGCAACCAGACGAGGTACACGGCAGCCACAAGCACCGCCGCCACGACGCTGCCTCGCCAGCCCGCGGCCAGCAACTTGCGCCGCAGCAAGCGCGTACCGAGCGCTCCGGCTACCCACACTAGGAACCCTCCAGCCAAAGGCGCTGCGGCCCTCTGGCACGGATACGCGGCCCGCGCCGGCTTCGGGATTACGCGGATCAGAAACCACAGCAATGCAGCCAGCCCTGCCAGCGGCCCCAGCCACGCCAATCGGGTCACAGCGGGCTTGCTCCGTTCGTGCGGTTTGCGCCAGTCGTGCGGGTGCATAAAGCCTCCTTGCGCATCCTATTATCCGCTAACCAAGTATGTTGCCGCTCACTGCGCTTCAAGGGGTACGGCGATCACGGCGCGGCCACGGTTACCACCGGCGCGCGCTCATTTTCGAGAGACTTTGTCTTGAAATCCCGCCCGGACCTTATGGAGTTTGCTTGCTCCAGTAAAGCTCGAATTCGTAAATGGCATTGCCGGGATCGGGATCATCCAGATAGACCCGTGCCGTGCCTTTGTTGCCTTCGGACGGGCTTTCCAGCAAGAAAGCGACGCCCCGCGCCCTGACTGGCCGGAGTAGCCACCGCCCGCCGCTCCGAATCGTCACGGGCTGGAAGAACTCGGCTACGGGATCTGCCACCTCGTCGCCGGCCAGTATCTCCAGGCTCGCTTCCCTGCCCCGCAGCGAAACGATCGCGCGGCCGTCTACGGTTCCTTGCCAGCGGACGATTTTCTCGGCGCGCGGATCCGCGGCCAGCAGGCGCAAGCTCTCCTCGCGCGCACGGGCGAAACGCGCCGATAGTTCCTCGCGCGTGGGCGCCTGGCGAAGGGTCCGCTCGGCGCGTTCCGGATCTTCGAGCATCCGCGAGGCGAGCTTGATGGTGACCTCGACTCCCGCAAGATCGTAAAAACGGTGGCGGCGACGGTACGCCTCCGCCGAGGCCCGCAGCGCCGCCAGATCCAAGGAGAGGCGAGCGCGCAGCGCCGATGTCCGCTTCTCACGGTACTCGAAGTAACTCAGGACCGTCAGGACGTAATCGCGCAACAAGGCGCTGGTGGCTACGGAATGATCCAGAAGTTCCTCGAGCTGCTCGCGGGGACTGCCCTCCGTGATGCGGTCGCGCACTGCCAGATACTTGTTCCTGAGCTGAACAAAACGCTCATGGCCGCGAGTCACGCTCTCGCGCGTCCGCCCGAGATAGGGTTTCGACATCAGATAAAGATCGCGCAGAAACTCGTCATGGCCACGGCCTTCGTCGAACAAAGGATCGCCTCGCGCGACGATGCGGTTCACGCGAACGTGAGGCAGCGGGTTCCATCCCAGCGTCAGAAACGCCGGCAGATAGAAGACATCGCGCACGGCCTCGCTGGACTCGAGCAGGATCTCCGCCACAGACGCAGCCGCCGGCTGGCCAAATTCCTGCGCTGTCCATTGCCTTGTCAACTCTTCTTCGTCGGCCCAGGGGTTCTGCGCCAGCCGCGAAAACACAGTGAAGATTCCGCGCGCCAGCAGGCGCTCGCCCGGCGCTGCGGCGACCACTCCGCGGGTTCCGCGCAGCCGCGCATATCGCAGCGCGGCCGCCATCCACCGGGCCGGAAAGTCCACGATAGTTCCCAGCCCGTGGTACTGACTGTACAACTCAGCCTCGGCTACGGTAGTGTGCGCAGTTTGACCGAAGGTAGGGTTGAAAGCCGAGCCATAGTACCACGCGTCCTGCTTGGTCAGCTTGATGGACACCAGCAGATTCTCGACAGGGACCTCGCGGGTAAAGATGCCGCGGTAGATCGCGGGAACGCTATGTTGCTCCCAGTCGCTCGTCGTCCACGTGCGAAACAGGAAGAGTTTGCCGAATTCCCCGGCAATGACCCGGTGCGCGGTCAGCAAATAGCGGCGGACACGTTCTTCCAGCCGGGGATCAGGCTCGCTCTCGGCGCTGTGCAGCAGATCCAGAGCCTCGTAGCCGCGATAGGGGATCACTTCCCCGATGCGCACCCCCACTCCGTCGAGGTCCTTGTAAGTCCGCAGGAGCCGACGGTACTTGTCGGCCAGCATTTCCCAGAAACGCGGATCTTTGACCGACGGTCTGGCGCCGGCGCGCTCGAGCCACGCTGGGCGATAAATGGCTTCGTCGCCGTAGAGCAGCACCTTCAGGCCGCGAGTGTGCGCCTCGCGGATCGCTGCTTCCAAGTAGGGCCGGAAGCGCTCTGCGCGCTGGCGACCCACGGGATCCTCGTCAGGTACGTAGTCTTCGAGGCCGGCAATCAGCACATGGCTGTAACCGTGGCGGCGCGCCAGATCCAGCGTTCCCGCAAATCTGGAAATGACCGAGGCGACGTGCGCAGGCTCGCCCGAGGGACCCTCGGCCGGACGGCCCACACCCAGATTCACGTGCAAAATGCGATACGGAAGTTCGTCTTCTGCGGTGCCGAGCAAACAGCACGTGGCCACGAGGAAACCGAGGCTGCTTCTCATCAGAAACTCACTTTGAGGGCGAGTTGAATATTACGCGGCGAGTTAGCCTGGGAAAGGACCTTGCCGTAGTTGGCGCTGGCCGGATTGACGTCGGGCGCGCCGAACCACACGCGGTTGAAGGCGTTGATGAACTCGGCCCGGAACTGCAAGTTGACTCGCTCGGCCCGCAGTCGCGTGTTCTTGAGCACGGCCAGATCCCAGTCATTCAGGTAATGCTGCCGCAGGTCGTTCCACATCCACGGATTGCGCCGCGCGGTGAAAGGAGGAAGAATCTTCATCGCCTCCAGATTGAACCACCGGTCGATCGTGGGGTGGTCTATCCTGGGCGATATTCCAGTGTGGACTACGCCGGGGAGCCACACGGCGGCTCCCGTCTGATAAATGTAAATGCCCGAGACCTGCCAGCCGCCGAGCAAACGATTGCCCAGCGGGCTGGCCGCCAGCCATCGCTTGCCTCGCCCCAGCGGCAGTTCGTAGATGAAGCCGAGGGAAAGGCGGTGTGGGTTGTCGAACTCGCCGATCATCTTCGACGGCTGCGGGTCGAAAGCGTTGATGAACCGAAGCGTTTCCAGCAGCCTCGACCAGGTATAAGCAAGCTGAAGCTGCAACCCGTGTGACATCCGCCGGTTGAGACTGGCTTGCAACGAGTGGTAACTGCTTTTGCCCAAGCTCTGGCGCTGAATGTTGACCGCGCTGAAATGCGGATAGACCATCAGTAACTGGGACCGCGGCACGGTCGGGCGGCTCAGGGCGCCGGTGGCGATGAGGCCGAAGAAGGGGTTGGGCACGGCGTCCTGCAGGCGAGCTCCCAGGGCCAGGAACCGCTCGGGATAAAAGTTGAGGTTCCTGACGTCATCGCCGGTCGAGGTGGAGACGGGAAGATCCCGTCCCGCGTTGCCCACGTAACTGACTTCGATCATCGTATCCGGGCCGATCTCCTGCTGGATGCCGAAATTCCAGCGGTGCGTGCGAATGGCCTTGCGGTTCTGGTCATAGAACTGGATACTCTGCCCCAGCAGTGTCTTCAAGCCCAGGCTCGCTCCCACCGGCTGCACCAGACCCTGAGGAAAGGGATTGCGGAACAGGTCCGCCGGGGTGCGTCCGCCATCCAGGCTGGTGACCATCGCCGTTTCGGAGGAAAAGCCGTCCTGGCGCACGAACGGCTGCCACCAGAACGAGTAGAATGTTCCCAGACCGGCCCGCAGCACCGTTCGCGGGAACAGCCGGTAGGCCACTCCGATCCGCGGCGCCCAGTTGTTCTTGTCGGCAATTGCGTTCCGTCGCTTTTCCCTGGTCACGAACAGGAGACCGCCGATCACCCGGAAGTCCGCCGGGGCCAGCTCGGGTATGGGATTTTTGGCATAGTTCGCTCTGGCCTCGGCTTCGATAGGGTTGGGAGTCTTGAAATCGAAGCCAAACACGTTGCGATCGTACCGCTCGGTCGTGCCCAAAGTGATTTCGTACCTTAACCCGAGATTCAGGGTCAGTTTCGGCGTGAGCTTGATATCGTCCTGAACATAGCCGCCATAATAAGGCGCCTGGGTCGAGTTATAGGCCCGCAAATCGATTGTGCCGCTGGCCGCCGTGCCGAGCAGAAACGAAGCAATACCGTTGCCCGAGTTGGTGGCGACGCGGTTGGGGTCCGGTCCCTGCGTGAACCCTCGCGTGAAGCTGTAATTGCCACTGGGATACCGGGCCGGAACCGAATTGTTCTGCTTGACCTGGGTCTGGAAACCGAATTTGAAACTGTGGCGTCCTGCAAGACGGTTCAACCCGCTCTGAAAAGAGTAAGTGTTGGTGTGCTCGAACCAGTTGCCTTCGCTGGTGCCGATGCTCATTGCATCCTGGACCGAGATGGTGGGGAAGATGCTCTGCTGCATCTGGCTGACCAGCGTGGCCGGAAAACCCAGTCCGATGAGGTCGAAGGAGGGATGGACTCCGATCTGCGTCCAACGGCTGAAGCCCGCCTGGGCGGTCCAGAGGGTGTTGGGGCTGAGAGTGAACGTTTCGCTCAGTCCGACCGAAGTCTGGCCCCGGTCGTTACCCTCCGGCCCGCCGATATCGTACGGCGTGGGGTCGCGGGAGACCCGTTTGTTGAAGGACCAGCGCGCGAAGATCCGGTGCCGGTTCAAGTTGGGGTCCACGCGGACGGAATAGGAATCGCTGTCGTCCTTCCTGGAGAGCACGACGTAGAGGTTGTTGGCGTGCGTGAAGGGGTCGCCGAGGCCAGTGGGCGCGGGGAACCGCCCGATCACATTGCGCGACACCGGATCGAACCGCGCGGCGGGTATCCGGTTGCCCGGAAACGGGTCGCGGATGTACCTCCCGTCAACCAGGCGCGTGGAGAACGGGTCGTGAATCTCCATCAGGTTACCGTTGCGATCGAAACTCTGCGAGAAATCCCCCTGCCGCTCGCGCTCGGTGGGGACGGTCGTGCGCCAGGTAGAGGGAGTACGCTGCCGGACGCCCTCCCAGTTGAAGTACCAGAACAGCTTGTTGCGGACAATCGGTCCGCCGGCCGCGGCGCCGAACTGATTATAACGGAAAGGAGATTTGGGCACGCCCGCGCGATTGTTGAAGAAAGAATTCGCGTTCAGTTTATCGTTACGGAAGAACTCGTAGATCTGTCCGTGGAATTCGTTGGTCCCGGAGCGCGAAGTTACGTTGATGAACGCCCCCGCGTTGTGGCCGTACTCGGCGTCCAGGGCGTTGGTCTGGACGGTAAATTCCTCCACCACGTCCACGGGCGGAATGTAATTGACCCGGTCGGAGATGTTATTAGGAATCCCGTCGAGGAGAAACTCGTTCAAGCGCCGGTTGGCACCATTGGCAGAGACATAAGAGGTTCCGCTGACGTCCAGCAGGCTACTCGCTGTGGTGACGTTCGCCGTCACCCCGGGGGCCAGCAGCATCAGCTTCAGCGGATTGCGCCCTAACAGGGGCAGGTCCTGGATCTGACGCCTCTCGATGTTGCGGCTCACGGCCGCCGAGGAAACCTCCAGAAGCGGCGCCTGCCCGCGCACCTCCACGGTTTCCGTCACCGCGCCCAGCTCGAGCGTGAAGTCCACCGTGAGACGGCGGCCTGTCTCGACCGTCGCCTCCCGGACCACTTTCTTGAAACCCGCCCGCTCGACCGATATCTCGTAGCGTCCGGGCGTCACCTGCGTGAACAGGTAATAGCCGAAGTCGTTGGTTGAGGCGGTGCGCTTGACGCCTGTGTCCACGCCCGTCAACGTGACGGTGGCGCCAGGCAGCACCGCTCCCGCCGGGTCCCGCACGGTCCCGTCTACGGTCCCTACGGGCAGGACTTGCCCGAGGGCCGCGACGCAAAACGCCGCCAGTAGGAAAACCGCCTTCCCTCGCATGAGATGCCTCCCCGTCACCGGCGCCCTTCCTTTGCTTGCCGGGACGCGCACATTATAACGCGTCGGCCAGGAGACCGCGCGCCTGCCCCGCGCTTTCACTGCGTCGGAACGGTTACGAACTCGATTGCGCGCCGCAGCCGCGTGCCCTCGGAGAAGTCGAAGTCGCACCGGACGATCAAGCAGCCTTCGTTGGCATCCCGAGCAAGGTAGAGGCCGAGCGGGGTCTTCACCGCCCATCCCTTGGGCGCGCGCAGATAGACGTGGCCGCGATAACCCTGCGGTCGCGTGGCCTCCACCAGCAGCCTCCCCGCCGCCGGCAGCCACTCAACGTTTACGATTTCCGCTTGTCCTTGCCTGACGTGCATATCCGTGGAAAGCAACCAGGGATAGTCCCGCGCTCGTGCGATCCGGATGAGCCGCACCGAATGCGCGGGCACGCTCGTTCGCAGCGCCACACGGTGCACGCCCAGATACCGTTCGTTCCAGAAATCCCAGACCACGTAGCCGGCCTCGGGATCCAGTCCCAGCCGCTTGAAAGCAATCTCCTCTTCAAGTGGCGTCGTGCGGTAGTTGAACACCGCCACCAGATCCCACTCGTCCCAGTCCCGGCGCACCTTGAGGTGAAACTTTTCCGGCCAGGCCGGTTCCGGCTTCTCGAACAGGTCGAACGGCCTGGCACACTCGGGTAACCGCGGGAAGACCTGCTTGATGAGCTCGAGCCGCTCCTGACTCATGCGTGCGATGTCGTCCCCCAGCATCACAGGACTCCCGTTGATGCCGAACAGCGTGGCCGTGATCTGCGCGTCGGCAAGCGGCACGGGTTTATCTACGGTCATCACGTTGCCCGAATCGGCAATATAAAGCTTGCGGTGCGTGAAGTAATTGCCGGCCAGCGCCTCGCTGGCCGCGCGATGGGAAGTCCAGTAATCCGCCCGGTTGATGACGAAGGTGCCAGGGTAAAAGCCTTTGCCCGCTCCGCTCAGCGGCCGCCCCTCGCCGTAGTCCGTCCCGACACGGTTCGCCGGGAACAGACCCGCGTTCAGAAGGGTTGGTCCCGTGCTGCCCAGTAAGTACGTCTCGTCGCCGGCTGCCTTCCGGATGACTTGCAGGCCGCGCCGATAGGCCTCGGGTCCGGGAATCAGGCGCCGGTCATAGTAACCGTCGGGGATGTGCGTTCCAGGCGTGGTCCCTGAAACTGCATTGAGAAAGTCAATCATGAAATAACGCACGCCCCATTTGCGGTAAGTGTCGAAAACTTCCCGCAAGAAACCCAGTGTCTTCGGATGCGTGGGATCGAGAACATACATCTGGCCCAGCAGGCTGTGCTGAACCACTAGCGGCTTGCCATCTTTCAGCAGAAACGCATCGCGAAACTTCTCCGTCTCGCTCGTCAGTTTCGAGCTCATCCAGAAAGGCGCGCACCAGAAACCGAGCTTGAAATTCAGCCGGCCCAGCTCCTGGACGAGCCGCTGTGGACCGCGGGGAAAAAGTTCATAATTCCATCGCAGCCAGTTACCCGGTTGCCTGTCTTCCAGGTTCCCGATGCTCACCCAGACATACTCGATGTCCAGGCCGGGCAGCCTGTCGCGCACCGCCCGCGCGTTGCGCAAAACTACATCCTCGTATCGCTCGACCTCGAAGCCGTCTACCCAGCTCCAACCCACCCACCCCGCGGGCGTTTTCGGCCAGATCTTGATGTCGTACTCCCGCTGCACGAGCGAAGCCCAGTTCTCCAGCTCCACGTATGGGTCGCAGCCCTCCGCCAGCCGCAGTTTTTCCAAAGCGACCGTGGCGCCGGGTGGCAGTTCGTAGCCCTCGAAATCGCAGTAAGTGTTGAGCGTGGGCACGCCGCGGATACGGTCCCAGCCCAGTTCGTGCACGGTGCTGATGCGGTCGTAACGCACGAAGCCCAGATGAAGGGCTTTGCCTGGCCTGCGGTTGTAGATTTGGACCAGCGTCTTGCTCTTGCGGGGCCGGTCGAGATCGCTCAGCCGCACTACCCTGCTGGCTACCTGCCAGCCCGAGGCGATGAAAGCAACCGCCTCCTCCGCCGGCACTCCCACTCGCAGCCAACTATCAGGTCCCGTCGTGTCCACGAGCCGGCAGCGGCCCAATCGGACTGCCTGCCGGCCCGCGTTGCGCACGCTGCCCGTGATCGTCACCGACCCGTCCTCTCCGGAAGTGAACTCGAGCGTCCATTCCACAGCGGGTTCGGGGAAGCGGAGTTCGAGGCGCCTGCCCGTGCCGCCCGTCCATCGCGCTTCCGCCGCCTCGGCCCACAGGGTCTTGCCGTTCACATCGAGCCCGAAGCGCGCGTTCTCGATCGTCGTCCCGAAGCTGAGCCTGCGACGAGCCAGATCCACCCGGAGATCCGCAGCCTGGAGCGCCGCCATGGCGCAGCACGCAAACCAAAGAAGGAGCCGCTTCCGCATTGCGAACCTTTCCGGATCTTACTCGATTCGGCAAACAGAACGCCGCGGGGCAAGCAGGGTCCTGAGGGCGGGCGAATCGTCAGATCACGGCGGTTCCGGCGCGCGCCTCTCATCGGTTGGCGCTTGCGCTCATCCGGCGATTCCGCTGGCTGTGCGTGGTCGGCTCGTGCCCTCGGGTGTGCTGAGCCTAATGTCCACTCAAATCCATCGCGGACCCAATCCAATCCGGACCGGTACTGCGGCTGCGCAGGATGTAAACGACGGGTACTGCAACTCCCCTTGGCGGGGAAACCCTCATGGTGGGCTCCTGGCGACTCGAACGCCAGACCTCCCCGGCGTGCCGGGACGCTCTAGCCCCCACCCTGCGAGTCGAGATGTAAAGGACGGGTGCTGCAACCCCTGGCGGCCAAAGTCTCATGGTGGGCTCGTGGCGACTCGAACGCCAGACCTCCCCGGCATGCCGGGGCGCTCTAGCCTTGAGCCTGCGACTCAATCAGTTGCTGGATCAAGCGATGCGATTTCCAGCTCTTCATCTGGCGTTCACGACGCCGGGCTTGGGCCAGCTCGGCATACTCTTCCTGATAGACCAGCTCCCAGGGACCCCGATCCCGCGTATAAGGGCTGTGGCCGCGGGCATGCTCGGCCAGGCGGCGCTGCAAGTCGGTGGTGGAGCCGATGTAGAAGCGGCCACTCGATCGGCTCCGCAGCACGTAAACGAAAGCCACTGAACAAACCCAACATGGTGGGCTCGTGGCGACTCGAACGCCAGACCTCTACCGTGTCAAGGTAGCGCAGGCCAGTAAGTTACGGGTGCCGGTGTTGAAAACAAAGGACTTAGCGGTTTCCAGGTTGGCGCAAAACTGGCGCAGGGCGACGAGTTTTGGATCAGTTTTGGAGCGCGAGCTATGAGTCACGCCGGCTTCTGCTCCTACGCCGAGGCCCAGGCTTGTCGCGGCGAGCCGCGAGGCCGATTAAACCTAGGACCTTGCGAATGGCGTGGTACACGTCCTGGCGAGTGTATCGTTTATGCATGCACCCACCAGGCAGCCCGTACTCGGGACTTTCGGCGATGTCGCAAGCACGCTCCTGCCCGAACTGGTAACGGCAGGTCCATACGAAGTGTGCTAGCGGCACCCGCGGTGCGACCCGCATCCCAGCTACACGGGCGAAATGGCGATGCAAGTGCCACTCCTCGCGGTTCCTGACAGTCAAGGGGCAAAAGCTGGGGTGCTCCCGGCAGAATTGCTCCGCGCGCTGTTGCTCTTCGGGGCTAAGTGCCGGATAGCCCCAGAAATCCGACGTGATGCCGGGCCAGCACAGGGGGGCGTGTTTTTCGCGCCATTTTATTGCCCCCCAAAAGTGAAATGTCTCCGCGACTTGGCCCAGCACCCAGTTCGGTATTTCGCCGTCCAGTCCAACTAGATGCCAGCGTCGTGCCCACTTGAACAGCAGGTCACAGTTCACTCCGTCCAATCCGTCTTGGTCTAGCTTGTCACGGTCTGCCGCATGCTGGCGAGTTCGCCACAACGTGTATAGCTCATCGAATAACCGGCACAGCTCCGGATGCTTGCTGGCGGCCAGCAGATTCATCGAATGAAACCACAGCGCGCGAGCCTCGTTGATGATCTCGCTGTGGGACGCATAGCCGCCGAATCGCACGACCGGGATATTTTGCCCGGGATAAATGCGCTTCAGATAGATATAGCGCTCGCCCAGGTACTCCGCGTAAAGCCAGCGGCCTTGTGGTGACGCTAAAATCCGGTCCACATTCTGCGCGAGCCACGCCGCTACCTGTTGGCGCAGAATTTCCGCTTCACAGCGCAGTTTTATGACCTCAGGTGCCCTGTCACCAATTAGCTTGGCCCCGGCCCGGGCGAGTTTGTCGAGTTCCGAGGATTGGGCACGCAGTTTGCGCGCTGTCGGCGGAAGCATTTGTTCGGCAAGGCTCGCGATAGTGCACCAAGCAGTGTTGCGCAGATCGGGATCCGGAGTCTGGGCCGTAGCCTGCCGGCGCGAATATCGCCACCGGAAGGCGGACCTTGGCGTGAGTGCAACCCACATACCACCACAATTATAGCCGATGGTCCCCCATTTGCCAAATGCCATTTTACCAATTTGTAATCAATCGGCCCATCATAAGGTTAGAACATGGTAGTTCGCTTGTTATGAAGCGTGATCGGCAGTATAATATGGCTGGGCGCAGCAATTCTGCCTGCGATTCCCCCACCATATGTCCTCCTCCGGGGCAGGCTACCGGGGTCTGCCCCACTACCTGTGCCACGGCTGGCGCTGGGAGGAGGAGCCATCGGGCGAACTGCCAATTGCTCATCAGGAGGAGGCCTAATGGTGGTAACTGAGGGAGCAACCGCTAACGACCAAGCCGCAGCACTTTGGGCAGAGCAGATTCCCCAAGAGCTGCGACGGTTGGGGCGCTGGGTGTGCTGGCGGTACGAGGAGCGCGAGGGCAAGTTGACCAAAGTGCCAGTGACGCCCGAAGGAGCGCGCGCAAAATGCAATGACCCCTCAAAGTGGACGACGTTCCAAGCGTGCGTTGCGGCTGCGAGCCGTAACGGTCAAATCGCCGGCATCGGCTTCGTGCTTGGCGACGGCTTCGTGGGAGTTGATCTTGACCGCGCGCGCGATCCTGAGACTGGCCAGATCGCTGACTGGGCCAAGAAAATCATTGACCGCCTGCAAAGTTACACCGAAATTTCACCATCGGGGGCGGGCATTCACGTTATCTGCCGTGGCAAGCTGCCGCCAGGCCGCCGGCGCAAAGGCCCGATCGAGATGTACGACGCGGATCGGTACTTCACGATGACCGGCGTGCGACTAAATGATTACGGCATCGAAGAGAGAACGCGCGAGTTAGCCGAACTGCACGCAGAGATTTTCTCCGCACCATCTGCCCGCGGCGCACACTTGACAGAGGAAGATCATGAGTTGATCCGTCGCGCCATGGCCGCCAAGGACGGCCAGAAGTTCCGGCGGCTGTGGCGGGGTCAATGGCAGGGCGACTACCCCAGCCACAGCGAAGCGGACTTGGCGCTGTGTAACTTGTTGGCATTTTGGACCGGCGGCGATGCGGAACGGATTGATCGGTTGTTTCGAGCCTCAGGCCTTTACCGCGACAAGTGGGGCCGTGCAGACTACCGCGAGGCAACGATCGCGCGGGCACTGGAAAGTCTTCGCGAGACAACTAACCGACCGGATAACGAGCAAGCTGACCACAAGTTTCTGTCGCTTCCCTTGACCGACACTGGAAATGCCGAGCGCCTGGTCATGCGTCACGGCGGCGACATCCGCTACTGCCATCCGCAGAAGACCTGGTACGTCTGGACGGGGCGGCGCTGGCAAGAAGACCGGACCGGACAGGTCATGGACCTGATGAAGTCTGTGACCCGCGAACTTTACCGTGCGGCATGGGAAATTCCCGATCCCGAGCGCAAGAAGCAAGTCGCCTTATGGGCGATCCGGTCCGAGAGTACCGACAAGAAGCGGGCGGCGCTGGCATCGGCGCAGTCCGAGCCGGGTATTCCGATTTTGCCGGAGCAATTTGACGCCGACCCCTGGACGTTGAACTGTTTGAATGGCACGATTGATCTGCGCACCGGAAACCTTCGCCCGCACCGTCGAGAAGACTACTGCACGCGCATGGCGCCCGTGCGGTATGACCCTGCCGCCCACAGCGAGCTGTGGGACCGGTTCTTAGAAGAAGCCTGCGGCGGCGATCGGGCGCTTATCGAGTTTCTTCAGCGGGCTGTTGGCTACTCACTGACCGGTTCAACCGCCGAAGAAAAGCTGTTCTTTGTGCATGGTCCCGCGGCAACTGGCAAGTCAACGTTCGTCGAAGCCATCAAATCCACGCTGGGGGACTATGCCAAGACGGCGGACTTCGAAACCTTCATCCTGCGCCGCGAGGCTGGTGCCATCCGCAACGACATCGCCGAACTGGCAGGCCGCCGGTTTGTCGTGAGCATTGAGGTGGACCGGGGCAGGCGGCTCGCCGAAGGTCTCATCAAGATGTTGACCGGCGGCGATACGGTCCGGGCAAGGTTTCTGTATCAGGAAGCATTCGAATTCGTACCGCAATTTAAGCTATGGTTGGTCGCCAACCACGCCCCGAGTGTGCGCCACGACGATTCGGCGCTGTGGAGGCGCATTCTCGTCATCCCCTTCATACACGTCATCCCGCCCGATCGCCGCGATCCCTCGATCAAAGCGCGATTGCGCGACCCGGAAGAGTCCGGGCCGGCAATCCTGGCCTGGGCCGTGGAGGGGTGCTTGCGTTGGCAGGCCCAGGGATTGGGCGTCCCCGACATCGTCACCCAAGCGACCGAGCAATACCGGCTCGATATGGACCCGTTGCGCGACTTCATTGCCGACTGCTGCGAGCTTGATCCCCAAGCCTGGACCACGGCGGCGCGACTAAGGCAAGCCTACGAGCGGTACTGCGAGCAAATTGGCGAGACTAGGCTACTCACTCCGAACGACTTTGCGTCTGCTTTGACCAGTCGCGGTTGCACCGCCGAGCGCCGGCACCGAGGGCGAGGATGGCGTGGTATTCGACTCCGTGAGGGCTGGGATGCCGCTGGAGGTGATCCAAATGGTTGAAAACACACAGCGTGACACCGTGACGCCCCGTGACGCCGGTTTCCAGAAAGTTCTTACGCGAGGATTTTGCTATGGGAATTTTCCTGAAATTGGCGTCACGCCGTCACGCCCCCCGACTAAGTCGTTGAAAACATTAACGATAAGGCGTGACGGCGGGCGTCACGCGGGCGTGACGTCGGTCAATTCGGACGTCACGGTCCGAAATCCCTGGGACTTTCCATACCCTCCCGTGGGTAGTTACCGGAAAGTGGCAGTCTGCCGCGGCATCCA